>WNFB01006260.1_pt1 | contig 10667 bp, 10 predicted proteins | sample 5400501 | NCBI WGS metagenome assembly WNFB01 (sample SAMN13153341, study PRJNA577476) | soil metagenome | isolation source: 200 cm saprolite under Douglas fir tree site 2 hole 1 | place: USA:California | collected 2015-04-18 | reverse complement strand
CAGGTTGTTGAACAGGAAGCTCGCCTCGCGGCTCACCATCGACTCGAGCCGCGCCTCGGCGGAGAGCAGCGGCAACCGGTTCGCGTACAGCGCGAAGCTCGCCACTCCCGAGATGATCAAGAACGCGAGAAAGAAGTATCCGACGCTCGATTGGGTGAACGAGTGCACGCTCGAGATCACACCGGAGCGCGTGATGAACGTGCCGAAGATCGACAACAGCCACGACCCGATGATCAGGGCGAGGTTCCACTTCTTCAACATCCCGCGCTTTTCCTGGATCATCACGGAGTGGAGGAACGCGGTCATCGTGAGCCACGGCAGGAGCGACGCGTTCTCCACCGGGTCCCACGCCCAATACCCGCCCCACCCCAGCTCGACGTAGGCCCACCACATGCCGAGGCAGATCCCGATCGAAAGAAACAGCCACGACAACAGCGTCCACTTGCGAATCGCGACGAGCCAGTCGGTGTCGAGCCGCTTCGACCAGAGTGCGGCGATCGCGAAGGCGAACGGGATAGTGATCGAGATGTAGCCGAGGTACAGCATCGGCGGGTGGAACACCATGCCGGGGTTCTGGAGCTGCGGGTTGAGGCCGTTCCCATCCAGCGGTGTGTACGGCAGTCGCTGGAACGGGTTCGCCTGCCCGAACAGCATGACCGAAATGAAGAAGGCGGCGACGAGCGACACCACGCCGGCGACGTACGGAAGGAGCGCGCGATGATGGCGCGGCGTGAGCACCAGCGCGAGCGATCCGAACACCGATAACACGCTAGCCCAAAACAGCAGGCTTCCCTTTTGGCCCGCGTACAGGGCCGACCAGGTGTAGAAAACCGGCAGATTACGGCTCGTGTACGTGGCGACATACTCGACGTTGAAGTCGTGCTGGAACAGCGCCCACTCGAGCGAGACGACGGCGACGAGCAGTGCGGCACACATCGCGAACACGGCGTGGCGGGCGCTGCGGGCGAGGTCGGGACGATCCTTGAGCCCGCCCACGAACCCCGCCAGGGCGCCCCAGATGCCCACGAGCAAAGCGAGCCACAGCGCCAGGTTGCCGAGCAGCGTCATCTAGGCTTTCGGAACCGCTTCGTAGCGCGACCCGCACTTCGCGAGCACGTTGGTCGCGTAGATCACGCCGTCCCGCTTGAGCCGGCCCTCGACCACGACCTCCACGCTGTCGTTGAAGGTATCGGGCGGCAGGCCATGGAAGACGACTGGATAGCGCGCGCTGCCGTCGGTCACCTGGAAGCGCAGCGTCTGGGAGGCGATGTCCTTGGACACGGTACCGGGCACGACGCGAGCGCCGACTTTCATGCCGACGTCATAGAAGGAAGGATCGACCGCGATCTTCTGCGTGAGCTCCGTGGGCGTCAGGAAGTACTGGCCCGTCTGCTTCACGCCTGACGCCATGAGGTAGCCGACCGAGCCGACGATCAGGACGGCGCCGATGGCGAACTTGGTTCCCGCGTTCATATGTCCCGAATTATACCTCCCGGTGTCGCGCGTGGTCCAACGCCCACCGCACCGCCTCGTCCGGCTGCTCCACCCGCGGAATATCCACGCCCGCCGTGAAGGAATCATGCAGGCCCACGACGGGGGTTTCAATGCGCCGCGCCATGGCGATTTCCGAGAGCGTGCCCCAGCCGCCACCGATCGCGATCACGGCGCTCGCCGCGCGCACGATCAGTGCGTTACGCATCTCCCCCATCCCCGTCGCGAGCGCGACGTCGATGTCGGGGTTCGCTTCGCGCGGATCATTCCCGGGCAGGATGCCGACCGTGACCCCGCCGGCCTGCTTCGCGCCCCGCGCCGCGGCCGCCATCACGCCACCCAGCCCGCCGCACAGCAGCACCGCGCCCCGCTCTGCGATCAGGCGCCCGACGGCGGTCGCCCACGCGGCCTCCTGCGGCGTGCAGGAGCCGCCTCCCACAACGGCGACGAGCGGGCCTCTCACGGGCGGTGGCTCCCCACGCCTCGATCCCGGAACGGCGGCTTCTCGAGGCCACGGTCGGTCACGAACCCGGTCACGTAGCGCGCCGGCGTGACGTCGAAGGCGGGATTGAGGGCGCGAGCGGCCGCCGGCGCGACGGGCCGCCCCGCGATCGTCTTGACCTCGTCCGCGCTGCGCTGCTCGATCGGTATTCCGTCCCCGTCGGCGAGCGCCCCGTCGATGGTCGTGGAGGGCGCCGCGCAGTAGAACGGCACGCCGTGATGCAGCGCGAGCACGGCCAGCGGGTACGTGCCGATCTTGTTGGCGAAGTCGCCGTTCGCCGCGATACGGTCGGCGCCGACGATCACGAGGTCCACCTGCGCCTGGCGCATCAACGAGCCGGCGACGGCGTCGGCAATAACCGTGCACGGGATCCCCGCATGCATGAGCTCCCAAGCCGTGAGCCGGGCGCCCTGAAGGACGGGCCGCGTTTCGTCGACGAAGACGTGCAGGCGTCGCCCGGCTTCGTGGGCGAGATAGAGGGGCGCCAGCGCGGTGCCGATCCCGCCGGTCGCGAGCGCACCCGCATTGCAATGGGTGAGCACCTTCGCGCCGTCCGGGATGAGCGGCAGCCCCACCTCCCCAATCCGCCGACACATGGCGCGGTCTTCTTCCCAGATGGCCGTCGCCTCGGCCTGGAGTCGTTCCCAGACGGCCGAGCCCCCCCAACTGTCCGGCGTCTCTGCCGCGACTCGCGCCATGCGGTCCAGCGCCCAGCGCAAGTTCACGGCGGTGGGCCGCGTCGCCCCGAGCAGCCGCGCCAACTCGTCCAGCCGGGCGAGAAAGCGGTCGCGCGGCGCCGCCCGCAGTTCGCGCATGCCCGCGACGAGACCCATCGCCGCCGCGATCCCGATGAGCGGCGCGCCGCGCAGCTGCAGCGTGCGGATCGCGTCCGCCACCGCCTCCCCGCTCTCCAGGTCGCGCTCGATCTTCGCCTCGGGCAGCGCGCGCTGGTCGACGATCCGCACGGCGCCGGACGGGCTCCAGGCGATGGCTTGGACGGGCATGGCAATGCGGAATGTGGAGTGCGGAATGCGGAGTGTAAATGGAAGGTCGGCCCGCGAGTCGTCGGCCCGCGATGCTATTCCGCACTCCGCATTCCGCATTCCGCACCCTCCGTGTAGGATTCCTGCCATGGGATACCAAACCCTCCTGTTCGAGACGAAGGACGGCATCGCTTTCATCACCATCAACCGCCCCGACAAGCTGAACGCCCTCAACGACCAGGTGGTAGGCGAGCTTGCGGACGCGGCCGAGCGCGTGGCCACCGAGGACGCGATCAAAGGGGCGATCCTCTCGGGGGCCGGGCAGAAGGCGTTCGTGGCCGGGGCAGATATCGCTGACCTCGCGAAACAAGGGCCGTTCGACGGGAAGGCACGCGCGCTGCGCGGCCAGGCGATGCTGCGGCGCCTCGAGACCTGCGGCAAGCCGGTGATCGCGGCGGTGAACGGCTATGCGCTGGGCGGTGGCTGCGAGCTCGCCATGGCGTGCCACCTGCGGATCGCGAGCGACGCCGCAAAGTTCGGCCAACCCGAGGTCAAACTCGGCATCGCCCCGGGCTATGGGGGCACGCAGCGGCTGCCCCGGCTGGTCGGCAAAGGCAACGCGCTCCGCCTGATCCTCACGGGCGACATGATCGACGCCCAGGAGGCCTATCGCATCGGCCTCGTCAACCAGGTTGTCCCGGCGAGCGACCTCCTCGCGGCAGCGGAAAAGACCCTGCGGGGCATCCTCGCGATGGGGCCCCTGGCGGTGCGCCTCGCCCTGGAAGCGGTGGACCAGGGGCTGGAGATGACGCTCGATGAGGGACTGCTGCTCGAAGCCAATCACTTTGGGCTCCTGGCGGCGACGGAGGACATGAAGGAAGGACTGACGGCGTTCCTCGAGAAGCGGCCCCCACGCTTCCACGGCCGGTGAGAGTAAGTCTTGCCACGACAATAACTTCTGAGTATTTTTAGTGGGTTATCTGAGGTTCTCGCGGCGCCGCCGCGCTGCGCCACGGGGTGCCCCGTGGCGCTTCTTGTGAGGGGGGGCAACCCGATGGCCGAGCGCGGGGGAGGCAGAGGAAAGCGACCGACCGCGGTGGGTGAGGCCCTGCGCAGCTACCTCGCCAAGTCGGGGCTCGCCATGCGGCTGGCGCAGGCGCAGGTCATTCCCGACTGGCCCCGGTTGGTCGGTCCGCAGATCGCCCGAGTCACGGCACCCGAGAGTGTGACCCCCGACGGCACGCTGTTCGTGCGGGTCGCGACGAGCGCCTGGATGACCGAGCTGCAGCTCATGGGGCCGCAGATCATGGCGGCGATCAACGCCGGCCGCGGCGCCGGTCGGATCAAGACGATCCGTTGGCTTCTCTCACAGTAGAGCGTTATGGCGAAGGCAAAACCCCGAGCATCGAAGGACAAGGGTAACGGCGACTACCAGGCCGACTCGATCCAGGTCCTCAAGGGCCTGGAAGCGGTGCGGCGACGCCCCGCGATGTACATCGGATCGGTCTCCGGGCGGGGGCTCCACCACCTCGTGTACGAAGTGGTGGACAACTCGGTGGACGAGGCGCTCGCCGGCTACTCCACGCAGATCGACGTCACCATCCATGCCGACAACGCGATCACCGTGGTCGACAATGGCCGCGGCATTCCGGTCGATATTCACAAGACCGAGAAAAAGCCCGGGGTCGAGGTGGCGCTGACGGTGCTGCACGCCGGGGGCAAGTTCGACAAGAGCACGTACAAAGTCTCGGGCGGGTTGCACGGCGTCGGTGTATCGGTCGTGAACGCGCTGTCGGAAAAGCTCGAGGTGTGGGTGGACCGCGACGGCAAGCGGCACCACATGGCGTTCGAGCGGGGCGAAACCACGAAGAAGCTGGAGGTCATCGGCAAGGCGAAGGGCACAGGCACGACCGTCTGGTTCAAGCCCGACACGAAGATCTTCACCGAGACGCGCTTCGACTACGCCACGATCGCCACCCGGCTGCGCGAGCTCGCGTTCCTGAACAAGGCCCTCACGATCACGCTCAAGGACGAGCGCAAGGGACAACAGAAGGAAGAGACGTTCTTCTATAAGGGTGGCCTCGCCGAGTTCGTGAAGCACCTGCTCGGCAACCGCAAGTCCCTGCACCCCAAGCCGATCTCGTTCGAGACGACGCGAGAAGGTGTCGTCGTCGAAGGCGCGATCCAGTACGACGACGGTTACAACGACAACACGCTTTCCTTCGTGAACAACATCAACACGCACGAAGGCGGCACGCATCTGACCGGCTTCCGCGCGGCGTTGACGCGCACGATCAACGAGTGGGCCAAAAAGGACGGGATCCTCAAGAAGGAGGAGTTCACCCTCACGGGGGACGACATCCGCGAAGGCCTGACCGCGGTGCTGCATGTGAAGGTGAAGGATCCCCAGTTCGAAGGGCAGACCAAGACCAAGCTCGGCAACTCCGAGGTGGAGGGGGTCGTGAAGAGCGTGGTCAACGACGCCCTGGGCGACTTTTTCGACAAGAGCCCGAGCGTGGCGCGCACCATCATCGCCAAGGCCGTGAGCGCTGCGCGGGCGCGCGAAGCCGCCCGTAAGGCCCGCGAGCTGGTCCGCAAGCGGAGCGGCCTCGAGGGAGGATTGCTCCCCGGCAAGCTGGCCGACTGCAGCCTCACCGATCCCAAGCTCACCGAGCTGTATCTCGTCGAAGGCGATTCCGCCGGCGGCTCGGCCAAGCAGGGTCGCGACCGCAGCTTCCAGGCGATCCTCCCGCTGCGGGGCAAGATCCTCAACGTGCAGAAGGCGCGGATCGACAAGATCCTGTCCAACGAGGAAATCCGGACCATCATTACCGCGATCGGGACGGGCGTAGGCGAGGACTTCAAGATCGACGACGCGCGCTATCACAAGATCATCATCATGACGGACGCCGACGTGGACGGCGCGCACATCCGCACCCTGCTCCTCACGTTCTTCTACAAGGAAATGAAGTTCCTGATCGATGCGGGGTACATCTATATCGCGCAGCCGCCGCTGTACCGGGTCGCCAAGGGCAAGGAAGAGTTCTACGCCTACGAAGAAAAGGAGCGGGACGCCTACGTCAAGCGACTCACGAACGGCGAAGGCGGGCACGGGAACGTCATGATCCAGCGCTACAAGGGCCTGGGGGAGATGAACCCCGACCAGCTGCGCAACACCACCATGGACCCGGCCCGTCGCACGCTCCTCAAGGTGACCATGGAGGACGCGTTCGAGGCATCACAGCTGTTCGAGACGTTGATGGGGGACGAGGTCGAGCCGCGCCGCAAGTTCATCGAGGAGAACGCGAAGTTCGTGCGGAACCTCGACATCTAGGGGCTAGCGCTTCAGCTCCTCGACGCCGGCCTTCGTCACCCGATGTGAGATCAACGGCAACGGCTTTTCGGTGAGCTTGTCGCCGATCACGATCGCCTGCTGCAACGCCTCGAAGCCGAGCTTGATCCCCGCCGGATCCTTCGCGAACACCGAGGCGATCGGCTCCCCCCCCGGGACCTTGTCGCCCGGCTTCACCGTGATCACGAACCCGACCGTGGGATCCACCACATCGTCGACCGCGAGACGCCCCCCGCCCATGGCGACGACGGCACGGCCGATGATCTTCGGGTCCACGCGCTGGACCACACCGGTGCGCGGCGCGTTATACACTTCCACCTCCTGCGCTTGGGCAAGCACCGACGCATCCTCGACCACCTTGGGGTTGCCGCCTTGCGCCTCGATCACGCGCTCGAACTTCTCGGCGGCGAGCCCCGACCCGAGAGCGTTCTCGAGGCGGTGGCGCGCCTTCTTCGAGGTCTTCTCCACCCCAGCCGCGAGCAGCATCTCGACGCCCAGGGCGTAGGTCACCTCCATCAGATCCGCAGGCCCCTCCCCGCGCAGCGCGAGGATCGCCTCTTCGGTTTCGAGGGCGTTGCCGCAGGCGCGCCCCAGCGGGCGATCCATGGCGGTGAGCAGCGCCACGGTGGGGCAACCGCGGTCCTCGCCGAGCGCGATCATCGTCTGCGCGAGCTCGAGACTCTGCTCCACCTTGGGGAGGAACGCGCCGGTGCCGCGCTTCACGTCCAGCACGAGCGCATTTAGCCCTTCGGCGAGCTTCTTCGACATGATGCTGGCGGCAATGAGGGGAATCGCCGCGACCGTGCCCGTCACGTCGCGCAGCGCGTACAGCCGGCGGTCGGCGGGAGCGATCTCGGGCGTCTGTCCGATCATCGCGCAGCCGAGCTTCATCACCTGAGCCTTGGCTTCCGTCAGGGACAATCCCGTGCGGAACCCCGGGATCGCTTCGAGCTTGTCGAGGGTGCCGCCGGTGTGGCCCAGCCCGCGGCCCGACATCATCGGCACGGCCACGCCACACGCCGCCACGAGCGGCGCGAGCACCAGCGACACTTTGTCGCCGACGCCGCCGGTCGAGTGCTTGTCGACGCGCGGTGTCCCCCACGAGTCGAACGCGAGCCGCTGGCCAGAGGCGAGCATCGCATCGGTGAGGGCGGCGAGCTCCTGACGCTCGAGCCCGCGGAGCAGGACCGCCATGAGCAACGCCGACATCTGGTAGTCGGGAATGCGGTCCGCGGTGTACGCCGCGACCAGGGCGGACCACTCCTCCGGCGTAAGGGCGCCGCCGTCACGCTTGCGCTCGATGAGCGGCACGACCAACATTATCGGCCCCCCTCCTCACGGAGTCTTCGATGCGCAGCGCCGCGTCCCTGCTGATCTGCCTCGCCCTGCCCGCGGTGCTCGCCGCCCAGGCGCAGCCCACGGTGGCGGAGCACATCGCGCTGGGCGACAGCGCGCACGCGGCCCTCGCGCCGCAGCAGGCGCTGGGGCACTATCGCGCCGCGCTCGCTCACGATTCCACGAACTACGCCGCCCTGTGGAAGGCGGGGCGCGAGGCCGTCGACATCGCGAAGCAGATCGAGGGCAAGGACGACTCCTCCAAACAGGTCCGAGACAGCCTCTACGGCGTGGCGCGCGCGTACGGCGAGGCCGCGGTGCGCGTCAACCCCAACGGGGCGGACGGGCACTTCACCGTCGCGCAGGCCATAGGGCGCCTGTCGCGCACCAAGGGAGGCAAAGAACGGGTTCGCTTCGCCAAGCTCATCTACGACGAAGGGATGAAAGCCCTCGAGCTCGACTCGACGCACGACGGTGCGAATCACCTGATCGGGGCGTGGCATGCCGAGGTCAAGCGGTTGTCGGGGTTCCAGAAGTTCTTCGCCAAGACGCTGTTCGGCGGCGGGTTCCTGGACAAGGGCAATTGGGAAGATGCCCAGCGGTACCTCGAGCGCGCCGTCGCCCTGAAGCCGCAAAACATCTTCCACCGCCTCGAGCTGGGCGAGGTGTACGTCGACGTCGGCAAATACTCCAAGGCGCGGGACCAGTTTACGGCGATCGACGGGCTCCCGATCGCGGACGTGCTCGACCACGAATACAAGCAGGAAGCCAAGCAGGTCCTCGCAGACATCAAAGGCGAGAAAGACGAGACCTAGCGCCGCCCCATCAGGCGCTCGATCTCGGCCGTCGTCCTCGGCGCTTTGGCGGAGAGCCACTCCGCCCCGGTCGCGGTCACCACCACGTCGTCCTCGATCCGCACGCCGAGGCTTTCCTGCGCCAGGTAAATCCCCGGCTCGATCGTGAGCACCATCCCCGCCTTGAGTGACGTGCTGTAATCGCCCACGTCGTGCACGTCCATGCCGAGCCAGTGCGACAGACCGTGAATGAAATAGCTGTCGCACGTCTCCGGGCCGCACAGCGTCCCGGAATGCGCGCGCATATAGTCGCGCGCGACCCGGTTGAGCTGCGCGATGGTCGCGTCGGGATGGGTGGAATCGAAGGCGGCCTGCTGCGTCGCCAGGACCAGGTCGTAAATCGCCTTCTGGCGCGGAGTGAACTTCCCGTTCACGGGGAAGGTGCGCGTCACGTCGGCGGTGTACTGTCCCCACTCGGCACCCGCGTCCACGACGACCAGATCGCCGTCCCGCGTCTGTCGCCGGTTGACGTCGTAATGGAGCGTGGTGCTGTTGGGACCGCTGCCCACGATCGACGGATAGCCCACGCGATCGGCGCCGTTCCTCCGGAATGCCGCCTCGAGCGCCGCCTCGATCTCGTACTCCCACACGCCCGGGCGGGCCGCCTGCATCGCCGCAATGTGGCCGAGCACCGAGATGTCGACGGCCTTCCGCATGCGAGCGATCTCGTCGGCGTCCTTCACCAGTCGCATCGAATCCGCGCTGGGGCGCAGGTTGCGCACGTCGCGCCCCGCGAACACGAGGTCGCGGATCCGTTGCTCGTCGCGCGTCGTCTGGTCGAGGGGGACGTACAGGGGACCGCGCACGCGGAACAGCGCGGCGGCTAGCGCGTCATCGAGCGAGTCCGTGGGGAGGACGTGCGGGATGCCGCTGAGCCGGACCGCCGCGCTGTCCGGTCCGAGACGCAGGCCGGTCCAGCGCTCTTGGAGCGGATTGCGCGCCGGCAGGAACAGCACGGTCTCGGAGGCTCCGCCGCCCGCGACGAGCAGGAGCCACGCGTCCTGGGTCTCGAGCCCGGTGAAGTAGAAGAACGTGTTGCTCTGGCGGAAGTCGTTGTCCTGGACGTAGTCGCGCTCGAGCTCGCGTTCGTGCCCAGCGGGCACCAGCACGATGCCGCGGCCGATGCGGGCCAGCAGCGCGCGCCGCCGCGCGGCGACGCTCGCGGTGTCGACGGGACGGCCCATGCCCGGCAACTCCGGCACCGGCGTCCAGGCGCCGAGCGGCGGTGGCACGGGGATCGGGCGCCCCTGCGCGGCGAGGGCGGGCACGGCGACACAAGCGGCAACAATGAGTGATCGCATGGGCTCCGAAGCTATCGCGCGCGTGCGTGCGCGGCAACTTGACGCCGCATCCGCCGGGGACGCAAACTATGCCATGACTCTCCCCTCCGCTCTCGAAGCGCGCGTCGCCGAGCTCGAGCGCGAGCGCAAGCACCTGCTCGCCATCATCGAAATCCTCAAGGAAGTCTCCACCTCGCTCCATTTCATCGACATCCTCCAGGGCATCGCGCGTAAGCTGGGCGAGGCGTTCGGGTTGGACCGCTGCTCGATCTTTCTCGCCGAGCGCGGCGGCCGGTCCGTGCGGCTGGTGGCCTCCTACGAGGATCCGACCATTCGCAATTACGTGGTGGACCTGGAGCGCTACCCCGAGCTGAAGCGCGCGATGCAGGGCGGCGAGACAGTGTTCATCCCCGACGCGGCCACCGATCCGAGTCTGAAGCACGTGAAGGGCGAGCTTATCAGCCGGCGCGTGAAGTCCATCACCGTGGTACCGATCACGTGGCGGGGGGTGGCGATCGGGGCCATCTTCCTCCGCACGTTCCGCGATGGTCCCACGTTCTCCGATGAGGACGTGCGGTTCGTGCAGGTGGTGGCCTCGATCACGGCGCAGGCGCTGCGCAACGCGCACCGCTACGAGCGCCTGGCCCAGCGCCAGCAAGAGACCGGTGAGACGATGCGGCGCATGGAGCTCGAGCGAGTGGCCCTGCTGTCGTTCCTGCGCCGCCTGCTCGGCGCGTTCGGCGAGCGCGAGGGCGCCTGGGCCGAAGGGCTCCTGCCGCGCGCCTCGGCCGACGAGCTCGACCGGCTGGTGGGCGTCGCGATGGCCGTCATTCAAGAGGAAGCCAAAGGTCGGTGAAGGGTCTTGCCGCA
>WNFB01006259.1_pt1 | contig 10668 bp, 10 predicted proteins | sample 5400501 | NCBI WGS metagenome assembly WNFB01 (sample SAMN13153341, study PRJNA577476) | soil metagenome | isolation source: 200 cm saprolite under Douglas fir tree site 2 hole 1 | place: USA:California | collected 2015-04-18 | reverse complement strand
GAAGATCAGCATGACGGGCACGAGAGCCACCGTGGCCACGAAGGCCGCCCAGCCGCCCGCGATGGGGAGGAGGGCCCAGGTGGCGAGGGAGGAGGCGGCGATGTGGGCGACGGTGACGCCGATCATGGCCGCCGACAGGACGCGCTCGGGATGGCGGAAGGCCTCGAGGTAGCGCGCGGACACGGGATCGCCGCTCTCCGCGAGGTGGCGTATGCGCACCCGGTTGGCGGCGATGAACGCCATCTCCGCGGCGGAGAGCACCGCCGTCACGAGCACGGCCGCCACGATGGCCCAGACGTAGATCATGCCGCGCGGCTCCCGCCCACGCGCTGGCGCAGCTGGAGGAGTACCTCGACGATCCGCGTGCGCTGCACCTTCTCCACGGCCACCGTGACCTCGTCGGTATGCGTCTTCTCGCCCTTGTGGGGGACGCGGCCGAAGAGATCGAGGACCCAGCCTCCCACGGTATCGAAGGACTCGTTGGGCAGGTTGAGCCCGGTGGCGGCATTGAGCTCTTCGATGGAGAGCTTGCCGGAGACACGGTAGGTGGTGGCATCCAGCTTCTGGATGAGGCGCTCCTCCTCGTCGAACTCGTCGCGGATCTCGCCCACCAGCTCCTCGAGCAGATCCTCGAGGGCGACCAGGCCCGCGGTGCCGCCGTACTCGTCCACCACGATGGCGAGGTGGAGCTTCTTGGCCTGGAACTCGCGCAGGAGGGCGTCGGCCCGCTTGGACTCGGGAACGAAGTAGGGCGGATGCAGGTGCGCGCGGAGCTCGAAGTCGGGGGGCAGCCCACGGAGGTAGGGCAGGAGATCCTTGGTGTAGAGGACGCCCACGATCTGGTCGACGCTCTCGTCGAAGACGGGCACGCGCGCGTGGAGGTGCTCGCGCAGGAGGGGGAGGATGTCCGGGGGCGGGGTGGCGAGGTCCAGGCAGAACATGTCTGGCCGCGGCACCATGACCTCCCGTACCAGGGTGTCCTCGAGCTCGAAGACCTTGTGGATCATCTCACGCTCCGTGCGGTCCACGATGCCCTCGCGAGCCCCCACATCGACGAGGGTGCGCAGCTCCTCCTCGGAGATCTCCGGCTCTCCCTGCTTCCGCTCCGACCCGACCACGCGCAGGGTGAGCGCGGCCAGCCCGCCGAGGAGGGCGCGAAAGGGCCACACGAGGACGGAGAGCCACTTCACCGGGCGATTGACCCACGAGGAGTAGCGCTCCGGGTGCTCGACGGCCAGGGTCATGGGCAGCACCTCGCCGAAGACGACGAGGAGCACGGTCATGACGCCGATGGCGATGGGCAGGCCCACGGGGCCGAAGATCTTGGCCGCGATGGCGGCGGCGAACGCGGACGCCGCGATCTGCACGAGGGTCGTCCCCACGAGAAGCGTGACGAGAAGGTCGTGAGGGCGCTTGAGAAGCGGCTGGAGCGCGCTGTCCCCCGAGCCGCGCTCTTCGGAGAGTCGCTTGAGCCGTGCCCGTCCCAGGGAAAAGTACGCGGCCTCGGCGCCCGTCAGCAGCGCGGAGATGAGGAGCAGCGCGACCAGGCTCAAGAGCTCCAGCGAGCTCAGGTTATGCACGGAAGTGCTCGTAGCCCGGCGGCATGGGCACGGGCTGTCCGGCGGCGTCCACGAAGACGACCCCCGCCTTGAGCCCCTCGATCTCCCCGATGACGGTGAGCGTGGTGCCCGTCGCTCGTCTCAGGCCGTCCGCGAGCTCCTCGGCCTCGGCTGCATCGCAGGTCAGGAGCAGCTCGTAGTCCTCGCCACCCGCAATGGCCCAAGCAAGGGCCTCGGCCTCGAGCGCCCGCGCGACATCTCGCGCGCTGCCGTCCACAGGAACGCGATCGATGGCCACGCGGGCTCCCACGCCGCTCTCCCGGCAGACGTGCCCGAGATCCGCGCTGAGCCCGTCGGAGACATCCATCATGGCGTGGACGCCCGCGGCGGCCCCGAGCCACCGCCCCTCGGCCACGCGCGCGGTCGGGCGCAGATGCGCGAGCGCGCACGCCTCGGAGGCGGGGCTCTCCGCACGCCGCCCGGCCTCGAGGGCGGCGAGCCCGGCCGCGCTGCGCCCGAGCGCTCCCGTGACGGCGATCAGGTCGCCCGGCTTGGCCGCGGAGCGAAGAGGCGGCGACCCGTCGTGCTCGCCCAGGAGGGTGACGTTGACGAACCAGCCGGCGGGAGAGACCGAGGTGTCGCCGCCCACGACGACGACGCCGTGGGGGGCGGCGGCCTGTCGCATGCCGTCGTAGAGCGACGCGACATCCGCGGGATTCGCCGGCGCGGGCAGCGCGAGAGCGACGAGCGCCCAGCGAGGACGGCCGCCCTTGGCCGAGATGTCGGAGAGATTCACGGCCATGGCCTTCCAGCCGATGTCGAAGGGCGTGGCCCAGGCGCGGCGAAAATGAACACCCTCGATCAGGAGATCGGTGGTGGCGAGCAGGCGGGTCCGGGGAGTCGGCTCCAGCACCGCAGTGTCGTCGCCGATGCCCATCACCACGCCCGGCGCGTCACCCGCGGCCACGACGCTCCGGATGAGACGAATGAGCTCGAGCTCCGTGGCCGGGGAAGGATCAGGTGGAGAGGAACGTCGTGGCGAGGGACTTGGAGGGTCGGCGTTGCCCATCAGGCCGCTGCCGCGGTTCGTGGCAATCCGAGGAAATTGCGCAGGAGCGCCTTGCCCTGGCCGGTCAGGATGGACTCCGGGTGGAACTGGACGCCCTCCACGGGCAGATGCCGATGGCGCAGGCCCATGATCTCGCCGTCCTCCGCCCTCGCGGAAATCTCCAGCACGGCGGGGAGACCATGCTCGAGCACCACCAGCGAGTGGTAGCGCGTGGCATCGAAGTCCTGCTCGAGATCCGTGAAGACGCCACGGCCATCGTGATGGATCCGGGAGGTCTTGCCGTGCATCTGCTTGCGCGCGCGCGAGACGGTGCCCCCGAACGCCTGGCCGATGGCCTGGTGCCCGAGACAGACGCCGAGAATCGGGGTGGTGGCGTGGAAGCGTCGGATCAGCCCGAGCGAGATGCCCGCGCCGTCTGGATTGCCCGGCCCCGGGGAGATGACGATGCGCTCGGGCTTGAGCCGCTCCACCTCGTCAAGCGTGATCTTGTTGTTGCGCGCCACGTGCATGCGCGCGCCCAGCTCGCCCATGTACTGCACGAGGTTGTAGGTGAACGAGTCGTAGTTGTCTAGGACGAGAATCATGGATTTACCGGATCCGGGCGGGGGAGCGCCGGCTGCCGCTCCTCCCCCGGGCCCCCCCACCAGCTCGTATGTGATCTCACCGCGCTTCTCCTTGCCGTGGCGTCGCGTCTTGCCGCGCGCTCTGTTGTGACATGCGGAGGGCGAGGATCATGCCGCGCGCCTTCGAGCAGGTCTCGAGCCACTCCGTCTTGGGATCGGAGTCGGCGACGATGCCCGCGCCCACCTGGATGGAGGCGCGGCCCCCGTGGCAGACCACCGTCCGGATGGTGATGCACGAGTCCAGGGTGCCCGAGTATGAGATGTACCCGACGGCTCCTCCATAGGGGCCGCGGCGGGTGGGCTCGAGCTCCTCGATGATCTCCATGGCCCGGATCTTGGGGGCGCCCGTCAGGGTGCCCGCGGGGAAGCACGCCTCGAGCACGTCGAAGGCATCGCGCCCCTCGTCGAGCTGGCCGCGCACGTGGCTGACCAGGTGCATGACGTGGGAATAGCGCTCCACCACCATGAACTCGGACACCTCGACGCTGCCGAGCTTGCTCACCCGTCCCACGTCGTTGCGCCCGAGGTCCACGAGCATCACGTGCTCGGCGCGCTCCTTGGGATCGGCGGCCATCTCCGCGGCCAGCCGCGCGTCGTCCTCCTCCGTCCGCCCGCGCGGGTGCGTGCCCGCGATGGGCCGCTCCTCCACGCGGCCGTCTTCCATCCGCACCAGGACCTCGGGCGAGGAGCCGACGATGCTCGTCTTGCCCAGGCGCAGGAAGAACAGGTACGGGGAGGGATTGATGGTCCGGAGCGCGCGGTAGACGGTGAAGGGGTCCGCGCGGAGCTCGGTGTCGAGACGGCGGGCGACCACGATCTGGTAGGCGTCGCCCGCGGCGATGTACTCCTTCGCCTCGCGCACGCGCTCCATGTAGGTCGGCTCGTCCATGGTCGACGCGAAGCCCTCCTCGCCCATGGCGAGCAAGGGCTCGACCGCGGTGAAGGTGAGGGGCGCGGGCGGGCGCGCGGGGCGCGCCAGCTTGGCCATGAGCATGCCGATCTTCACGGCCGCCTCGTCATACGCGCGATCGAGCGAGGCGGGATCGCGGCCGGAGATGTGGGCATTGGCGATGAGGAGCAGGCGATGGCGCAGGTTGTCGAAGACGAGCAGGCTGTCCGTGAACATGAACACGGCGTCCGGAAGCTTGAGGTCGTCCTTGGCCCGGCGCGGCAGCTCCTCGACGTGACGAACCATGTCGTAGGAGATGTAGCCCACGGCCCCGCCCTGGAAGCGCGGCAGGCCCGGGACGGTCACCGGCTGGTAGCGCGCGAGGAGGCCCCGGAGCGCCTCGAAGGGGCTCCGCGCCTCGATGGCCTCGACGCGTCCGTCGGCATGCCGCACCGACATGCGGCTGCCCTTGGCCGTGAAGACCATGGACGGCTCGGATCCCAGGAAGGAGTAGCGCGCCCATTTCTCGCCTCCTTCCACCGACTCGAGGAGGAAGGCATACCGCCCGGGGCGCAGGCGCAGGAAGGCGGAGAGCGGCGTGTCCAGGTCCGCCGCCACCTCGGCATAGACGGGCACGAGGTTGCCGCCGGCGGCCAGCCGGCGGAACTCCTCGCGCGACGGGGAGAGCGGGGGCAGCGCGTGCCCCACCGTGGTCATGGCCCCTCCGCTAGGCGAGCGAGTCCAGCTTCTTCTTGAGCTGGGACTTCGGCACGGCCCCGATGACCTGGTCCACCACCTTGCCGTCCTTCATGAAGAGGATGGTGGGAATGGAGCGGATGCCGTAGCGCGCGGCCAGGGCGGGGCTGTTGTCCACGTTCACCTTGGCGAGGCTGACCGTGCCCTTGGAGTCCGTGGCAAGCTCCTCGAGAGCGGGGGCGATGGCGCGGCAGGGCGCGCACCACTCGGCCCAGAAATCCACCATCAGGATTTCCTTGTGCTTGCCAACCTCGGCGTCGAAGGTCGCCTCGTCGAGATGCAGGGTCGCGTCAGACATATGGCTCAGGTCTCCTTTAGTGGGACTTCCGGCGGGCGCGCGCGCCGTCGAGATAGCGGACCATCCAGTCACGCGCCAGGTCCTTGCAGCCGAGCCCGAAGGCGAGCGCGAGCCCCAGACAGGCTCCGCCCAGGACGATGACGAAGGCCCAACGAACCAGCTCGGGCGCGATGCCGAGCTCCTCGAGGGTGACGGCCACGGTGAACGCGACGACGGCATAACGCGTGAGCGCGGCCAGCACATCGGTCTCGGCCAGCCCGGCATTGGCCGCCGCCGTCCTCACGCCTCCCGCGAGCACATTGGCCACGAAGAGTCCCAGGATGAGCGCCACCACGGCGGCGATGACCTTGGGAACGTAGAGGACCACGTGGTTCAGCAGCTCGGACACCGGAGTCAGACCCAGGACCGAGGCGGCTGTGAGAAGAACCGCCAGCCCGACCGCCCACTGGGCCATGATCGCTACCAGCTCAGCCGGGCTCTGGCGGATGTCCGCCTTGACCAGGACATCGTCGATACCTGCCCTCTCCGAGGCCATGTCGAACCGGATGATCAGGAGAAAGCGAAATACCAATAGGCGCGCAAACTTAGCGAGCAGCCAGCCAAAGGCGACGATGAGGAGGGCGGCCAGGAGGCTGGGGAGGTAGGCAACCGTCTGGGCGGCGAGGGCTCGGCCAGGCTCGAGGACGGCGGCTTGCAGGTCCATAAAAACGCAGGCCTACGCTAGCATAGCCCCCCGGGCATCGCAAGGCGGCCCCGGAGCGGATTCTCTTGACACTTTCCCGGTCCACCTGTGATTCTGAAAATCCCAAGGTTCCAGTAGGTTGCGGCGCATGATGAGCCTGGGTCGGGGGCCTTCCGAGGCAGGCCAGCAGATGTGGATCACCCTATCGAATGGGCGAGGAGCTCAATGGCCAAGGTCATGGTGGTCGACGACGCCTACTCGGAGCTCAAGCTCATGGAAGGCATCCTCAAGTCGGCTGGGCTCGAGGTCGTGACGAGCCTGGACGGCGACAAGCTGGAGGACAAGCTCGTCACGGAGCGCCCGGACCTGCTCCTCCTCGACATCGTCATGCCCAACCGCAACGGCTACGAGCTTCTCCGGAGCATCAAGCGCGACGCCCGCACGCGGCACATGCCCGTCGTGCTCGTCAGCTCCAAGAACCAGGATAGCGATCGCGTCTGGGGGAAGCGCCAGGGCGCCGACGAATACCTCGGCAAGCCCTTTACTCCCGAGCAGCTCGTCACGATGGTGAGGCAGTTCGTCAAGTGAGCGCGGTGCCCGCGGTATCGCCCCCGGCCCCCGCGCAGGCGCGCGCGTGCCTGATCAGGCTGGGCGACGCTCTCTACGCGGCGGAAGTGCGATACGCGCGCGAGGTGGTGGTCTTCGACGAGTACACCCAGGTACCTTTGGCGCCCCCGCACCTGATCGGGGTGGCCAACCTGAGAGGCCGCCTCGTGCCCCTCGTGGACCTGCGCCCCCTCCTGGGGCTCGAGCCCGCGCGCGCCACGCGCGATGCCAAGGCCCTCGTCGTCGAGCGCGATCAGCTGACGGCGGCCTTCCTCATCGACGACGTCGTCGGGCTCGAGCCCCTCGAGCGCCTGACCGCGCCGGAGCCGGACGAGGGCGAATTCATCGCGGGCCGTCTCGAGCGCTCCGAGGGCGCGGCCGTGCTCCTCGACGTCTCGCGCATTCTGACGGCGCTCGGCGGCGCATCTACTGCCCCCGCGGGTGGGAGCTGACATGATGGACCGGCGACACTTTCTCGGCTTGACCTCGGGCGGCCTCATCGCCGCCAGCGGCCCCTTCTTCGGCGGACGCGGGCGCGCCCTGGCCCAGGGCGCATCCCCGCGGGCGGGCGGGCGCGCGGTCGTGCCGCGGCCCGAGCCACCGCAGGCCAGCGCGCCGGGCGTGAGCGCGCGCGACATCAAGATCGGCATGTCGGCGGCCTTCAAGGGCGCGGCGGCGGGGCTCGGCACCGAGCTCTGGCGGGGCGCGGCCGCGTACTACTCGGAGGTCAACGCGCGGGGCGGCATCAACGGCCGGCAGCTCGTGGTCGCCGCGCTCGACGACGGCTATCAGCCCGAGCCGTGCGTGCGGAACACCATCGACCTCGTGGAGAAGGAGCAGGTCTTCTTCCTCGCGAACTACGTGGGCACGCCCACCCTGACGCGCGCCCTCCCCCTCATCAAGCGCTACGGCGACATCGTGATGGTCGGCAACTTCACGGGGGCCCAGCCGCAGCGCGAGGCGCCCTACGTCGACTGGGTCTTCAACATCCGCGCGTCGTATCGCCAGGAGATGGCAGGGTTGGTCGAGCGCTTCTGGACGCAGGGCGCGCGCAAGTTCGGCGTCTTCTACCAGATCGACGCCTACGGGCGGAGCGGCGCCGATGGAGTGGCGCGAGCCCTCGCCCACCGGGGGCCCAAGATCGCCGCGGAGGCGACGTACGTGCGCGGGGCCCGCTTCGAGGAGGACATGGGTCCGGCGGTGACCGTGCTGCGCCAGGCCGGCTGCGACGTCGTGCTCTGCACGGGCGTCTACCAGGGCTGTGGCGCCTTCGTGCGGACGGCCCGCGATGCTGGCTGGACGGTGCCCATCGCCAACGTCTCCTTCGTGGGCTCCGACGCCATGCTGCAGCTCCTCCTCAAGCACGGCAAGACGACCGGACGCGACTACACGCGGAGCCTCGTCAACTCCCAGGTCGTGCCGACCTATGACGACACGGGCCTGCCCGGCGTCGCGGAGTACCGCGCGCTCATGGACAAGCACAGCCCCGCGCCCCCCGAGGCGCTCCGCGACCGCGCCTACACGCCCCAGCGCTACAGCTTCATCAGCCTCGAAGGCTTCATCAATGCCAAGGTCGCCGCGGAAGGGCTGCGCCGGGCCGGCGCCAACCCGACCCGCGCGAGCCTCCGGCAGGCCCTCGAAACACTCAAGGGATTCGATCTCGGCATCGGCGCCCCGCTGACGTTCGGACCGGAGCGACACCAGGGCCTCGACAACGTGTATTTCACCCGGGTCGACAACGGGCGCTGGGTGCCCGTGGCCGACTGGAGCGCGGCGGTTCGGGCCTGAGGCTCCAAGGAGAATCACATGGCACGGCGATACGACGAGCAGGCGATGGAGCAGGGCAGGGAGACGCGGCCGCGGGCGCGGATCCGGCTCGGTCTCCGCGGGAAGATGGTGCTCTTCCTCGTGGCGGCCCTGATTCCCCTCGCCGCCATCACGTGGTACGTCTCCGCCCGATCGCTGCGGACCAGCATGGCCGCGGAGTTCAGTTCCAAGGGCGAGGCCATCGCCTCCAGCCTGGCCACCTCCGGCGTCGACCTGATCTCCACGCGCGACGCCTCGTCGGTGCAATCGCTGGTGGACGAGTTCGCCAAGATCCGCGGTGTCGCCTACGTCCTGGTGTATGACCCCCAGAAGACGCTCATCGCCCACACCTTCTCGCCTGTCGTCCCCGCCGGCATCGTCGACAAGAACCCCGTGCCCGGCAATGTCGCCCGGCAGGTGCGCGAGATCGAGTACCAGGATCCGGCGCGGCGCGCCACGCGCCAGATCACGGACATCGGCATGCCCATGGCCGGAGGCAAGATCGGCACGGTGCGGGTCGGCATGGACCGGGCCATCATCAACGAGGCGGCGACGGCCGCGGGCCGCGAGCTCCTCCTTCTCTTCGGCGGCGTGGCCGCTCTCGTGCTCATCGGCGGCGTGCTCCTCGCCGACCGCATCGCGCGGCCCGTGACCCAGCTCGTGCAGGCGGCCCAGCGCGTCGGCCAGGGCGACCTCTCCGAGACCGTGCCCGTCCGCTCGCGCGACGAGATCGGCGCCCTCGGCCAGGCCTTCAACGAGGCCATCGTGCGGCTGCGCTCGCAGGTGCAGACGGAGTCCGAGCGCGACGACGAGCGCCGGCGCCGCGAGGAGCTGCAGGAGAACATTATCAAGTTCCTCGACACGGCCATGGAGGTCTCCCAGGGCGATCTGACCAAGCGCGGCGAAGTCACCTCCGACGTCCTCGGCAACGTGGTCGACGCCATCAACCTCATGGTCGCCGAGATCGCCGCCATCATCGCCGACGTGCGCGTGGCGGCCATGCAGGTGTCGGTGAGCGCCAACCAGATGACCGGCTCCACGGGGCGCATGGCCCAGGGCGCCCAGGACCAGGCCCGCGAGGCGGCGAGGGTGGCCTCGGCCGTCTCGGACCTGACCCAGCTCGTGCGGCAGGTGGCGGAGAGCGCCCAGTCCTCGGCGGCGGCCGCCCGCGAAGCTCTCGACGCCTCCCAGCGCGGCGACGCGGCGGTGCGCGACAGCCTGCAGGGCATGCAGCGGATCCGCGGCGAGGTGCAGGCCATCTCGAAGAAGATCAAGAGCCTGGGCGATCGCTCCATGGAGATCTCGGAGATCGTCAACACCATCGAGGACATCGCCTCGCAGACCAACCTGGTGGCCCTCAACGCCGCCATCGAAGCGGCGGGAGCGGGTGAGGCGGGGCTGCGCTTCGCCGTGGTCGCCGACGAGGTGCGCAAGCTCGCGGAGCGCTCGGCAAAGGCGACGAAGGATATCGCCGTCCTCATCAAGAACGTCCAGACGGACACCCAGGAAGCCGTGGTGGTCATGGAGCAGGGGACGCAGGAAGTGGAGTCGGGCTACCGGGTGACCGTGCAGGCGGGCGAGAGCCTCAAGGCGATCGCCGAGGTCTCGCGCCGCTCCGCCGACCTCGCCGCCAGCATCTCGGACGCGACCCAGCAGCAGGTGCGCGGAGCCGAGAACGTGACGCAGGCCATGCAGGCCATTCAGGAGGTGGCGGACCAGACGGAAAAGGGAGTCCTCGAGGCTCGTCGCACCGTGGACGAGCTCGCCCAGCTTGCCGAGGAGCTCACCGCGAGCCTGGCGCGATTCAAGCTCGCCGAATGACGTCCCCCTGGCCGCATTCGTGATCTGATACAGAAGCCTCATGCTCGAAGACCAGGACAACGAGTTCATCCTCGGCATCTTCCTGATGGAGGCCTGGGAAACCGTGGCCGCGGTCGAGGAGGGTGTGCGTCGTCTCGCCGCGGGTGAGGCTCCCTTCCCCGAGCTCGTCACCCCGCTCGTGGTCGTCTCGCATCGGCTCAAGGGCGCCGCGGGACTCCACGGCTATCCCGCGGTCGCCGCGGTGGCCCTCGTGATGGAAGAGGTCCTGGAGGCGCTGCCCGCGACCACGGCCGGCGGGCGCTCGCGACCCATCCAGACCCTCGGCGACATGGTGGGCGTCGTCAAGCGCATGCTCGATTCGATCGGGGCGGACGGCTGCGAGAACGCGGAGATCGACTCGGAGCTTCACGCGCGTCACCCGGAGCTCTTCGCGGCCCCGCCCACCCTGTCCCCCTCGCCCGGAACGGCGCGGGCGGGAGACGGGGGCTCGGACCAGGGTGTGGTCGACCGCATGCTCAGGGAGCTCGACCGCTTCTTCGTCGAGCACGCGGACTCGGTG
>WNFB01006258.1_pt1 | contig 10669 bp, 17 predicted proteins | sample 5400501 | NCBI WGS metagenome assembly WNFB01 (sample SAMN13153341, study PRJNA577476) | soil metagenome | isolation source: 200 cm saprolite under Douglas fir tree site 2 hole 1 | place: USA:California | collected 2015-04-18 | reverse complement strand
GCGGACTCGGTGGCGCACCAGCTCACGCAGCGGATCTCGTTCCGGCGCGCCATGAAGCGCGCCGTGCAGAGCGCCATGCGCATGGGTGCGCAGGGCATCAAGATCAAGACGGCGGGCCGACTCGGCGGCGCGGAGATTGCCCGCACCGAGGGCTACCACGAAGGGCGAGTGCCCCTGCATACGCTGCGCGCGGACATCGACTATGCGACCTCGACGGCCATGACGACATACGGGACCATCGGCGTGAAGGTCTGGATCTTCACGCGCGAGATGACCGAAGAGCTCTCCGGCCGGACGTACTCGACGGGGGTGTGAGAGGATGTTAGCACCGAAGCGCGTCAAGTTCCGCAAGCGGTTCAAGGGCCGCTCCAAGGGGATGGCTACGCGCGGCAACACGGTCGCCTTCGGCCATTACGGCCTCATGGCGCTCGAGCCGGGCTGGATCACGAACCGGCAGATCGAGGCGTCGCGCGTCGCGCTTACGCGCGAGATGAAGCGTGGTGGCAAGGTCTGGATCCGTCTGTTCCCGGACAAGCCCATCACCAAGAAGCCGGCCGAGACCCGGATGGGAAAGGGCAAGGGGAATCCCGAGGGGTGGGTGGCGGTCGTGAAGCCGGGACGCGTGATGTTCGAACTCGAGGGGATCGCCGAAGACCTGGCGCGCAAGGCGCTGGCGCTCGCCTCGGCCAAGCTGCCGATCAAGTCGAAGTTCGTGAAGCGGGAGGAACGCTAGGATGGCGAGGAAGAAACCGCAGGCGCTGCGCGAGATGAAACCCGAGGACCTGGAGCAGCAGCTTGTGGTGCTCACCGAGGAGCGCTTCCGCCTGGGGTTCAGCCGGGCCACGGAGGCCCTCGCCAATCCGTTGCAGTTGCGGGCGATCCGCCGCGAGATCGCACGGATCAAGACCATTCTGGCTGAGAGGAAGCGGGCATGAGGGGCCGGCGCAAGATTCGGACGGGGGTGGTGGTGAGCGACAAGATGCAGAAGACCGTGACGGTCACGCTCACCCGTCGCTTCGCCCACGGGTTCTACGGCAAGCAGGTGGTCCGTACCAAGCAGGTGGCGGCCCACAACGACACGGACGCCAAGGCGGGCGACACGGTGCGGATCGTCGAGACCCGTCCGCTTTCGAAAACGAAGCGCTGGCGCGTGGTCGAAGTCGTCGAGCGCGCGAAATAGGGGCGGGAGGCAACCGTGGTGCAGCAGGAATCGATACTCAAGATCGCGGACAACTCCGGCGCGCGGCGCGCGCTGGTGATCCGCGTGCTCGGCGGATCCAAGCGCCGCTACGCCGGGCTCGGCGACATCGTCGTGGTCACGATTAAGGACGCCATACCCACCGGACAGGTCAAGAAGGGCGAGGTGGTGAGGGCGGTCATCGTGCGCACGGCCAAAGAGACCAAGCGTAAGGACGGCTCCTACATCCGGTTTGACGAAAACGCCGCCGTGCTGATCACCGAGCAGGGGGAGCCCCGCGCGACCCGCATCTTCGGGCCCGTCGGCCGCGAGCTGCGCGAGAAGCGGTTCATGAAGATCGTGTCGCTCGCGCCAGAGGTGATCTGACATGAAGCCGCTTGTCTACAAGAAGAGCCGACGCCGCGCCGAGCGACGCGAGCCCGAGCGCCACAAGCTCCATCTCGCCAAGGGCGACACCGTGCGGGTGATCTCGGGCGAGCACCGGGGCAAAGAGGGCAAGGTGCTGCGCGTCCACCCCAAGGAATTCCGGGTGGTCGTGGAGGGCGTCAACGTGGTCAAGAAGCACAAGCGCGCCGCGACGGCGAACGAGGAGAGCGGCATCATCGAGATGCCTGCACCGATCGCGGCGTCGAAGGTGATGTTACTCGACCCCAAGTCCGGGGAGCCGACCCGCGTGCGGCGGCGGCTCGACAAGGACGGAACGGTGGAGCGGATCGCGGTCAAGTCTGGCCAGCCGATCCCGCGGGTGAGATAACCGATGGCGGATACGAAAGAGAAGGAACCGAAGCCGGCTCAGCCAGTCGCGGCGGGTGATCCCGGGGCGGCGCCCCGGGTGAAGGAGAAGAAGGAAAAGAAGGCCAAGAAGCCCGCCGACGTCCAGCAGGCGCCTGCGGCGGAGCCCGAAGGCCCGCCGGCCGAGCCCGCGCCCAGGCCGCGCCTGCTCGACTACTACGAGCAACGGGTGCGGTCCAAGCTGGCCCAGCAGTTTGGCCTCGAGAATCCGCACCAGATCCCGAGGCTCTTGAAGATCGTGCTCAACGTCGGCATGGGAGACGCGATTAAGAACCCCAAGGGCCTCGAGGCCGCTGTGGCGGAGCTCGGCGCCATCTCCGGCCAGCGACCGGTGGTGACGAAGGCCAAGAAGTCGATCGCGAACTTCAACCTCCGGCAAGGGATGGCGGTGGGCTGCAGCGTGACCCTTCGGGGCGCGCGGATGTATGAGTTCCTCGACCGGTTCATCACGATCGCGCTGCCCCGGATGCGGGACTTCCGCGGATTGCCGTCGGACAGCTTCGACGGCCGGGGCAACTATACCGTCGGGATCAAGGAGCAGATGATCTTCCCAGAAATCGACTACGACAAGGTCGACAAAATCCATGGAATGGATATCACGCTCGTGACGAGCGCCGGCCGGGACGACACGGCCCTCGCCTTGTTGCGCGAGCTGGGGTGGCCCTTCCGGGGCGAAGCCCCTGTCGCGGTCGCCTAGGAGAACTCGAGGATGGCAAAGCGGACGTGGATGGAGAAGGTGAAGCGGAAGCCGAAGTTCAAGGTGCGTGGCTACTACCGGTGCCAGCGCTGCGGGCGCAGCCGGGGCACGCTCCGGAAGTTCCGGCTCTGCCGCATTTGTTTTCGCGAGCTCGCGCTGCGCGGGGAGATTCCCGGCGTGCGCAAGGCCAGTTGGTAAAGGACGGAACCTTAGATGAGCATGACTGATCCCGTCGCCGACATGCTGACTCGGGTGCGCAACGCCTGCGGGGCGGGGCACCGGCGGGTGGACATGCCGGTGTCGAAACTCAAGGTCGAAATCGCGCGGCTGCTGCGCGACAATCATTACATCCAGGACTTCAAAGTGCTGGACGATGGCCGGCAGGGGCTGCTGCGGCTGTACCTCAAGTACTTCAACGACGCGCCGGTGATTCGCGAGCTGAAGCGCGTCTCCGCGCCCGGCCTCCGGCGCTACGTCAAGGCGCGCGAGATCCCGCGCATCAAGAACGGCTTGGGGATGGCGATCCTGTCGACGCCGCAGGGATTGATGACCGACCGCGAAGCGCGCACCGCCCGTATCGGCGGCGAGCTGCTCGCGGTGGTGTGGTAGGAGGCACCGGCCCATGTCGCGCATCGGTCGGAAGCCGGTCCCGCTGCCCAAAGGCGTCACCGCCCAGATCGACGGGCAGCGCATCACCGTCAAGGGCCCCAAGGGGGAGATCGGCCGGACGATCCACCCGGAGCTCGCCATGGCCCTCGAGGATGCGGCCGTGGTGGTCCGGCGGCCCTCCGACGAGAGCCGGCACAAGGCGCTCCACGGGCTTACCCGCACGCTCATCGCCAACATGGTGGATGGGGTGACGAAGGGGTTCGCGAAGGCGCTCGAGATCCAGGGGGTGGGCTACAAGGCCGAACCCAAGCCGTTCGGGGTGCAGCTCGTCGTCGGGTTCTCCCATCCGGTGCCGTACCACGCGCCGCACGGGATCAAGATCTCGGTGGAGAACAACGTCGTCGTCAAGGTCGAAGGGGTGGACAAGGAGCTCGTGGGGCAGGTGGCCGCGGAGATTCGCGCGATCCGTCCACCCGAGCCGTACAAGGGCAAGGGCGTCCGCTACGTGGGCGAGCAGGTCCGGCGCAAGGCCGGCAAGACCGCTCAGGCGGCCAAATAGACCATGCGACCGATCCATAAGGTTCGCTCGCAGGACCAGCGCCGCTACCGACGTCACCTGCGGGTGCGCCGCAAGGTGGGCGGCGGCCCGGAGCGGCCACGGCTCGTCGTGTTCCGCTCCTCGAAGCACATCTATGCCCAGGTCGTGGACGACACGCGCGGCGTCACGCTGGTCGGCGCCGCCGACACCTCCGAGGGCATCACGGTCGAGGGCAAGGGCAAGACCGCCCGCAGCTTTGCGCTGGGACGGCTCATCGCCGTCAGGGCGAAAGCGAAGGGGATCACCAAAGTTGTCTTCGACCGCGGCGGGTACCAATATCACGGGCGCGTGAAGGCGGTAGCCGACGGCGCCCGCAAAGGCGGATTGGAGTTCTAATGAATCAACAGGAGCGCGAGCCCGGAGCGGCGGCGCCAGCCGCCGCCGAGCCGCATGAACCGGAGACGGCGCACGCAGGTGGTGATGCGAGCGTCGAAGAGCGGGGCGGTGCAGCCCCCGTGGGTGGGGGTGGGGGTGGGGGTGGGGGCGGGGGCGGGGGTGGTGGTGGGGGTGGCGGCGGTGCCGGGGGCGGCGGCGGTGCCGGGGGCGGCGGCGGGGGGCGCGGGCGCGGGCGTGGACGCGGGCGTGGACGCGGGGGTGAGCGCCGCGACTCGGGCGAGCGCCAGCGCGAGGGGGACGGGCTTGTTGAAAACGTCATCTCCATCAATCGCGTCGCCAAGGTGGTGAAGGGTGGCCGGCGCTTCGGCTTCAACGCCCTCGTCGCGGTGGGGGACGGGCACGGTCACGTTGGCGTGGCGACCGGCAAGGCGAATGAAGTGAGTGAAGCGGTCCGTAAGGCGGTCGAAGCGGCCCGGCGGAAGATGATGGAGGTCCCGCTCACGGGGACGACGATCCCCCACGAGATCGTGGGCCATCACGGCGCGGGTCGCGTGCTCCTCAAGCCGGCGGCGTCGGGCACCGGCGTGATCGCGGGTGGCGCGGTGCGTGCCGTGCTCGAATGCGCCGGGGTGCGCGACATCCTCACGAAGAGCCTCGGGTCCACCAATCCCCACAACATGGTGCGGGCAGCGCTCGATGCGCTGCAACACCTCACGACGGCACGTCAGGTCGCTCGGGAGCGTGGGGTCGAGCTCGAGGCGATTCCATACAAGGCGCGTCAGGAGGCGGCGCATGGCTAGGAAACCGCCCACGAGGAAATACCGGAAGCGCAAGCCCGGTCGCGATCCGGTGCTACCGCCGCCGGGCGCTGGCCGGTTGCGGATCGCTCAGGTACGCTCCGGGATTGGCCGGCCCGCGTCGGAGCGGCGCACCCTCGCGGCCCTGGGGCTCAAGCACCATCAGCACGCGGTCGTCAAGCAGGATCGCCCGTCGCTCCGGGGCATGCTCTATCAGGTGCGCCACTTGATCGTCGTGACGCCGGCAAAGGCTGGGGAGTAGGCGATGGCAAAGACAAGAGCCAAGGCGAAAGCGCAGGCCCGAGCCCGCCCGCGGGCGAAGTCGCGCGCGAAAGCGGCGGCGGGCGCCGTGGTGCAGCTGACGCTCTCAGCCTTGAAGCCGCCCCCTGGGTCGCACCGCGCCCGCATCCGCAAGGGACGGGGACCCGGCTCGGGGATCGGGAAGACCGCTGGCCGGGGCGGCAAGGGTCAGACCGCGCGCGCCGGCGGGCAGACGCGCCCGGGATTCGAGGGCGGGCAGATGCCGCTCATCCGCCGCATCCCCAAGCGGGGCTTCACCAACCCCTTCAAACAGCCGGCACAGGTGGTGAACGTACGCCACCTCGGCCGCCTCGCCGAGGGTGTCGAGGTGACGCCGGAAACATTGTTCGGCGCCGGACTCGTGCGCCGGCCGGACCGCCCGATTAAGCTGCTGGGCATGGGCGACGTGCAGCGCCAGTTCAGCGTGAAGGGCGTGGCGGTTTCGGCTTCCGCGCGCTCCAAGATCGAGCAGGCCGGCGGCACGATCGCGAGCTGAGCCGATGACCGCACCCCGGCTACCCAACCTGTTCAAGGTCCCGGAGCTGAAGGAGAAGATCCTCTTCACGCTCTTGTGCTTGGTCGTGTACCGCATCGGGGCCCACATCGCGACCCCGGGCGTGAACGTCCAGGCGCTCGCCGACTTCCTGCGCAACCAGGGCCAGGGCACCCTGTTCAGCTTGTACGACCTGTTCGCCGGCGGCAGCTTCGGCCGCGCGACCGTCTTCGCGCTCGGCATCATGCCCTACATCTCGGCGAGCATCGTGTTCCAGCTCGCGGCGCCCGTGTTCCCGATCGTCGAAAAGATGCAGCGCGACGAGGAGGGCCGGAAAAAGCTGACCCAGTGGACCCGCTACCTCACGGTCGTACTCTGCTTGTTCCAGGCATACGGCTATGCGCTCTTTACTGAGCAGATTCCCGGCGCGGTGGGCCACCCCGGCTTCTTCTTCCGGATGACGACGGTGCTGACACTCACCACGGGCGGTGTCTTCGTCATGTGGTTGGGCGAGCAGATCACGGAGCGCGGTATTGGCAACGGGGCAAGCCTCCTGATCTTCTTCTCGATCGTCGAGCGGATCTGGCCGGAGACCATCCGCACGATCGACGCCCTGCAGGCGCGCAGCCTCACCGTCCCGACGTTGCTCGCCGTGCTCCTTGTCATGGTGTTGGTGGTAGCGGGCACGGTGGCGGTCACGGTCGCGGCGCGGCGCATCCCGATTCAGATCCCGCGCAAGGTGATGGGGCGTGGCCGGATCCGGGAAGGCCAGAAGACCTTCATTCCGCTGCGACTCAACACGGCGAACGTCATGCCCATCATCTTCGCTCAGTCGCTCATTATCGTGCCGGGCACGATTGCGGCGTTCAGCGGCAATGCGACGCTCAAACACCTGGCCGAGTACTTCAGCGTCACGTCGCCGGTGTACCTCCTCACGAGCGCGATCCTGATCATCTTCTTCGCCTACTTCTACACGTCGATCATCTTCAATCCGGTCGACCTGGCCGAGAACCTGAAGAAGCAGGGGGGCTTCATTCCGGGCGTGAAGCCGGGGGCAGCCACCGCCGACTACATCGATGAGGTCCTGTCCCGCATCACGTTCCCCGGTGCCATCTTCCTGACGCTCGTGGCGATGCTGCCCATCGTCGTATCGAACATTCTCAACATGCCCTTCGGCTTCGGCGGGACGGCGCTGCTCATCGTGGTTGGCGTCGCGCTCGACACCGTGCAGCAGGTGCAGCAGCACTTGCTGTTGCGCCACTACGACGGGTTCATGAAGGAAGGGCGAGTGAAGTTCGGCCGGCGTCAGCGGTACATGTAGGCGTACCGTGTTCATCGTCCTCCTAGGCGCGCCCGGATCGGGAAAGGGCACGCAGGGCAAGATCCTCGCCGAGCGGCTCGGCCTCCCGAAGATCACGACCGGAGATCTCCTGCGCGCGGCCGTCCGGGACGGGACGCCGCTCGGCCGCGAAGCGAAGAAGTACATGGATGACGGCAAGTTGGTCCCCGACGCCGTCATTCTCAACATGATCAAGGCGGAGCTCGCGAAGCCAGAAGCGCAGCAGGGGGCCGTCTTCGACGGGTTCCCTCGCACTGCCCCTCAGGCCGAGCTGGTCGACCAGACGCTCGGGGAGCGCGGTCAACGGCTCAATCACATCCTGCTGTTCGATGTCCCCGAAGAGGAGCTGGTGCGCCGCTTGATCGCTCGGGCGGCGCGGGAGCAGCGCTCGGACGACACGCCCGAGGCCGTCAAGACGCGCCTGCAGGTGTATCAGCGCGACACCGCCCCCCTGATCGCCCATTATGCCCAGCGCGGCGTCGTGCGCCGCGTCCCAGGGACGGGCACGGTCGAAGACATCGCGACGGAGATCCAGCGCGTCATCGGGCGATGATCACGATCAAGTCGGCACGCGAGATCGAAACGATGGCGGCCGCCGGCCGGATCGTCGCCGAAACGCTCGCGCTCGTGGCGCGCACGGTGCGGCCGGGGATCTCGACTGAGGAGCTCGATCGGATCGCCGAGGGATTCATCCGCTCCCACCCCGGCGCCAAGCCCTCGTTCAAGGGCCTGTACGACTTCCCCGCCACGCTGTGCACCTCGATCAACCAGGAGGTCGTCCACGGTATCCCGTCGTCCAAGCGGGTCCTCCAGCCGGGCGATCTGCTGAGCGTCGATGTGGGGGTATGGCTCGACGGGCTACACGCGGACGCGGCGGCCACGTTCCCCGTGGGGAAGGTGAGCCCGGACGCCGAGCGGCTCCTCGCCGTGACGCGCCAAGCGCTTACTGCCGGGGTCGCCGAGGCGCGTGCCGGGAACCACGTGGGCGACATCGGACACGCGGTGCAGCAAGTGGCGGAAGGCGCGGGGTATTCCGTGGTACGCGAGCTCGTCGGCCACGGGATCGGGTCGTCGTTCCACGAGGACCCGCAGGTGCCGAACTACGGCAAGCCGCGCCGCGGCCCGCGCCTCATGCCCGGTATGACCATCGCCATCGAGCCGATGGTCAACGCGGGCGCCGCGGAGATCCGTACGCTTGAGGACAAGTGGACGGTGGTGACCGAAGACGGCTCACTCTCGGCCCACTTCGAGCACACCGTGGCCATCGGTGAGAACGGCACTCCCCCGAGAATCCTGACGACTGCCGCGTAAGCGCCCCGCCTGCCGGCGCCCCCGGGGACGGATCGGCGCGAGCAGCCGCGCTCACGGGCGCCCACCCAGCCGCAGTGCCGCGACTTCATCCGCCAACGCCGCCCCCAGCCGCCCGTCCGAGAGCGCGGCCAGATTGACGCGCACGTTCTCGAGCGCGCCCTCGCCCGACGCCCGGCCTAACAACTCGGCCACCACGGCGTCCGAGCGCGCATTGGGGTTGCCGACGGCGCTGATCTCTTGGGCCAGCGCCACGAGCCGCGCCGCGCGCCGTGCGACCTCGGCCGGCGGGCGCGCCGCGCCGAGCAGTGCCTCGTCAATCCGGCGCGCACGGCTCGGATCGCTCTTCGGGATCCGGTAAGCCGCACTGACCTTGCCATACGCCGCGGCGTCCTCGTCGACGAGCCGCCGCAGTTCGGCCCGGAGGCTGTCGGCTTCGGTCAGGATCTCCCTGGCGCGGCGCTCCGCACTGGGGGAGGCCTTCCGGCCGACAGTGAGACGGGCCACCATCGCGACCAGTCCGCCCGCCAGGGCACCCGCAAGCGCCGCCGCGCTGCCGCCGCCTGGCACCGGCGCCCCGCCTGCCAGCGCCTCGAGCCAACCGTCGAGTGTCGGACCCTCGGCCGCGCGGATCTTCGGCTCGAGCAGGTGGTCGGGCGCATCCAGAAGCTTCAGCGCGGCGGCCCCGGCGCCGACGATCCCGCGCTCGGGGATGAGCCCGACCACCTCGCTCTTCGCCACGGCGACCCCCCGCGCCCGCGCCTCGGCCTCGACCGCCGCAAACACCGCCGCCGGCGACGTGACGTCGATGTCGAGCAGGTTCATCGATACCTGGGCCTGCCCGCCGACCGCGAACCCCGACGCCTGGACCGCGGGGAGCCCGCCGCTGGATGTGCGGATTTTCCTCGCGATCTCCTTGGCGAGCGTCACATCGCTCGTGTCGAGGTAGATGTTGAACGCCACGAGGAAGGGCCGCGCTCCCACCGCCGTCGCTCCGGCGGTCGGATGCACCCGCCGGGGTCCGAAGTCCGGGTCGGCGGCGGGATCGGAGCCGATGCGGTCGCGCAGGCCTTCGAACTCGCCTTTGCGGATCTCGGGGAGCCGCTCACGCTCGGGACGGGTGGCGGCTCGGGCATAGAGAAAGATCGGGATGTGGAGCTCTGCCGCGGCGCGCTCGGCGAAGCGCCGCGCGAGCGCGACGCAGTCGTCCATGGTCACGTCGCGCACCGGAATGAACGGCACCACGTCGGTCGCCCCCATCCGCGGATGCTCGCCCCGGTGGCCCAGGAGATCGATTCGCTCGGTAGCGACCCGCATGGCGCGCAGCGCCGCCGCAGCGGCTGCCTCGGGAGGCGCGACGAACGTGAACACCGAGCGGTGATGAGCGGGATCGGCTTGGACGTCGAGGAGCTCCACGCCGGGCACCGCGACGAGCGCTTCCCGCAGGGCGGCGATGATCGCCGGGTCGCGCCCTTCGGAGAAATTGGGAACGCATTCGACCAATGGAGCTGCCACGGCGCCTCCTCCCCCTCCTAGTGCCGCGTTCTCGAAGAACGAGCCCGGTACCCCAGGGCCCGCCGGCCCGGCGGCCACAAGGACGCTACCGTAGCCACACTCAGGTCGCCCGCAGCAGTTCCACGAGCCAGCCGTGCATGATCGGATTGCCCGCCACGACCGAGCCATGCTGCACCACGTCGTCCGATCCGTCGAGCGTGGTCACGATGCCGCCCGCCTCGCGCACCAGCACCACGCCGGCCGCTACGTCCCAGGGCGCAAGCGATAGCTCCCAGAAGGCGTCGAAGCGGCCGGCGGCGACGTCGACGAGATCGAGCGCTGCGGCGCCCGCCCGCCGGACGCCGCTCGCAGCGCCCATCACGGCGGCAAACTGATCGAGGTAGCGGCGCAGGACGGACAGATCCTTGAACGGGAATCCGGTGCCCACGAGCGCGTGCCGCGGCTCGGTGAGTGCCGACACCCGGAGGCGCCGCTCCTCCTGCCAGCCGCCGAGCCCGCTCGCGGCCCACGAGACGACATCGCGCCGCACATCGTGGACCACCCCCACCTGCGGCGTCCCTCCCACGAGCGCGCCGATGGAGACCGCATACTGCGGGTAGCCGTGCAGGAAGTTCGTGGTGCCGTCGAGCGGGTCCACGATCCAGACGACCTCAGCCCTGCGCGCCTCGCGCGGGGAGAGTTCCTCCC
>WNFB01012003.1_pt1 | contig 10672 bp, 13 predicted proteins | sample 5400501 | NCBI WGS metagenome assembly WNFB01 (sample SAMN13153341, study PRJNA577476) | soil metagenome | isolation source: 200 cm saprolite under Douglas fir tree site 2 hole 1 | place: USA:California | collected 2015-04-18 | reverse complement strand
GCAAGTACAAATCTTTCCAGGAAACTGCACGCGCTTTGGAAGCGAGCGGCGCTGAGATGGTCACAGTTGCCGTTCGTCGCGTGAATCTCGACCGCAACAAGGAATCGCTCCTCGATTTTATTGATCCCAAGAAGTACTTCTTGCTTCCCAACACCGCTGGCTGCTATACCGCCGACGAAGCCATCCGGACTGCGCGACTAGGCCGCGAGGTTGGCCTCTCCGACTGGATCAAGCTTGAGGTGATTGGAGACCAGCAGACACTCTATCCAGACGTGCAGGCTACGCTCGAAGCCACTCGAGTGCTGATAAAGGAAGGCTTCACTGTTCTGCCCTACACATCTGATGATGTGGTATTTGCGAAGCGGCTCCTTGATGCCGGCGCATCCGCCGTAATGCCTTTGGGGGCTCCCATCGGCAGCGGTCTCGGAATTCAAAATGAAGCAAATATCCGCATTCTGCGCGAGGTCATCACCGGGGTGCCTCTGATCGTGGATGCTGGAGTAGGCACTGCTTCGGACGCGGTGATCGCGATGGAACTTGGCGCTGACGCGGTGTTGATGAACACCGGTATCGCGAATGCTCAGGATCCGGTGCTCATGGCCGAAGCTATGAAGCATGCGGTAATCGCCGGCCGTCAAGCCTATGTCGCGGGCCGCATGCAGAAAAAACTCTACGCCACAGCCAGTTCGTCGTTGGAAGGCGTTGTGCGCTGAATTCGATGTAGGCACAGGCGTCTCCCCGTGCTCGCGGTGAAACGTGCGCATTCTCGTGTGGCACAAGCCGCTGGGCCGGTTTGGTGGCGGGTGACTCCCTGCTCGGTTGGTTTCAGCCGTTCGTGGCCCGGACAAGCAGAGCAATGGATGAGAATTGCTTCAGTTAGTTGCGGTGAACCCGGTAGTCATCGACACGTTTGACGGTTACTTACGCTATTTGGAAGACCTGCCGTTGCTAGAACGGTTTTTCCGGGTAGGCAGCTATGATGTCAAACGAAGAAAAAATGGCTGCACTTGATGCCGATCTACGTGCCGCCCGGCGGAAGATAGACGAACTGGAATTCAAGCTAGCCGATATGAGCTGGGCCTTGAAGCTGGCTCGAACTAGTCTCATAAATAGTACCTGGTCCCCAAAAGCCTCCGCTCTGCGCGGTTTCAGTAAGCTTATTGCCTGAGTGAGACCGCCAAGCGCATCCGGCTAGCAACGGCTCGGCCAGCCTTGAACGCAGGAATGAACTTCCAGCCGTTCACCGCATGGATCAGGACTGCATCCGCAGATTGCGCCTTTCTAGCCGGCTCGGCTGACCGAACCTTTCCGGCGGAATCAATTACTAGCTCCAAAAGCAACTCTGATTGCAGCAAATCTTTGTCTGGAGTTCCCACCAGAGGAGGGCGACGAAGCATTATCGGTGCCGGGGGCGTGACTTCCAGTTTCCCTGATGCTGATTCGCCTATGGCGTCGAAGATCTGTACCCGTTTGTGCCGGTTACCAGGACGTGCGTTGGACACGGCATTGACTTGGGTACTGATGCCGCGAGCACGCGCATTCAGAATTGCCGCATGAATCCGGGCCACGTCGGCGGCGGGCCACATTTCAGCAAGCGCGCGCCATGCCTGCTGTTCACGACCGCTGTACAGATAGCCCCAGACAACTTCGAGTATTTTGGCTTTCACACCTCGCAAGTGGTGTAGCCGCTCTGCCGAGAACGACGCATTGGGCGATAATTTGCCATCACTGCTCTTGAAATCGCGCAGGCCGTCGGAGTTAAGTTTTTTTCGAAGCGCCGCGATTTCACGGTCAAAGTAAGGTTGAAACTCGGAACTCGCCTCTAGCAGTTCGCCATGTTCAAAGCGGAGCACGATCGTCGGGGCAGAGTCCAATTCGGCTGGGCCGAGGTTCTCGAAGCCCTCTACCGCGGCGGCATCATTAGTCCAGATCTCAAGACGGCCATCCAGATCCGTATCAGCCGCACTGAAGAAGTCCCCTCCAGTAACAGTCCGCAACAGACGTGGCGGCCTCTCAAGCGAATAGACTTGGTATTCCATGCAGCACTCGTTGCCGGACTTCTTCGCTTGAAATGTGGTAACCGGTACGCCCAGGCCCAGGTCTACCCCGAATGTATCGACATCGAGTTGAGAGGCATTGGTCGCAATTATCAGACTGTCTTTGTTCCAACCCAGAGTCGCTTCACATGTCCGCGTCGCCAGGTCTCCGGTTCTTGCCGCCCTCACCTGTACAGTCACTCCGGTGTGAAATTCCGCCTGAAAACTGCCGCTCCCATCGCTGCAAAGTACATCGTGGTCTTGAGCAACGCACAGGCTGGCGGTTACACAACACAGAGCTAATGCCAGTGTGACCCAGCAGAATCGAACCTGCAACTTCCACAATGAGGGAGCAGACGGTTTTAAACGAACGCCGGACGTACACATGGCAGAGGAGGTTGGCCATCACTCAACATGTGGATGTTAGCTCATAGCGAGCCGTCTCCCCAAGTGGACCGTCGAACTGAGTGAACCCACTTCGCTCGCGCAGCTCAGCTATTGTCATTGCGGGATTGTCGAGCCGATATGTGTGTCGCTAGAGCTTTCAGGCGGTCATCGTCATCGCGGGGTCCATTGGGGATGACTAGTAAACAAGCCATTAACCAGGCAGATCTGGTAGGCGAGCACGAGGCCGAAGGCGAGGCTGAGTAGACCAGAAGCCATTCCCAGCCGACGAGAAAACAAATGGTTACTTTCAACAAACCGGAACGTGGAAGCGATGCTCATCGTGATCAATATCATGCCTGCAATGGTGCCGATGCCAAAGACCAGTAAGTAGGCGATCGCCCAGCGGGAGTCGTGGATGGTTGTCAGGACGAGCAGGGTGACGGCTGCCGAACCAGCCAGCCCATGGACGACACCCACGATCAACGGTCTTACGTGCTGATATAGACCGATTCCGCCGAATGCCCGATCCAGCGAGCCCAACGGTGTCTGTTCAGGGCTGTGGCTGTGCGCCTCCGGCGCATGTCCGTGCTGGTGACTGTGAACGTAGTCTCCATGGCTGTGAGGATGGGAATGGACGATCTGCACCCCTTCGTGCGTATGGAGGGCTGTCGCAGGCATTGAGCGGAGAAAACTCGCTACGTTCATAAGACCGAGGACAATCAGCATCAATCCCACGGACAACTCCATGCTGAGGCCAACTCGAGGAGGAATCACCAGATTGAACAGAATGATGGCTGCGCCGATCACGAAGATAGTCAGAGTATGACCGACGCCCCAGAAGGTCCCAGTTAGAGCTGCCCGCCTGAGGTTAGGTTGACCGCTGACGATTGTGGTTACTGCGATCACGTGGTCAGGGTCGGTCGCATGCCGCATACCCAGGAAAAAGCCGACCGCGATGATGGAAAGAAGACTGATCATCTGAAAACCATCAGATTCCGCTCTGAGCTTCCAGAGTCGAGGTCCCATCCTTCGATGGTGCTCTGGATCATGGCAGCATGTTGCCTTCGTCGTGGCCAGTTAGCGTATCACTCGTGAAGAGCTAAATCGCAGCCACGAATCTGAGCGACGCTGAATTCATGCAGTAGCGGAGATGCGTCGGTTCCGGACCATCATCGAATACGTGGCCCAAATGCGCGGCGCATTCGGTGCATGAAACTGAGATCCTCACCATCCCCAAGGTCGTGTCTCTATTAGTTCGAATGTTTTCCGCCGCGATCGGTGCCCAGAAGCTCGGCCATCCTGTTCCGGAATCGAACTTTGTGTCTGAGCTGAACAGGGCATTTTCACAGCAAATGCAGCGGTAGAGCCCCTTCTGGTGCAGGTTCCAGTAATTTCCTGTATAGGCGATTTCCGTAGCAGCGTGCCGTGTTATGTCGAAAGAGCCTGGAGATAGCTGTCTCCGCCACTCATCTTCGGTCTTGACGACCAGAGGCACGCGAACCTTCTTCAGCCGCTTGCCCGAATCGGAGAACTGTACAATCGTAACTTCCTGGGGCTCCTTCGATGTGTTGGCTTTTACGAGCCGCGGCTTCCTCAGTGTCCACAAGACCATGCCCGCAACCGCTGAAGCCGAAGCTAGGAGGAACTCCCGCCGCCTCAACCTGACCGACGATGCATCCCGATCGAGATCAGACTCGAACATAGACGACTGCTCCTCGAATACTACTTGCCCGTATAGAGGTCCGGAAACTGCTGGCGGAGATGAGCGACTTTCGGCGCGTCGTTGTACACGATATACGGATTGTCTGGATGATGCGCAGCATAATCCTGGTGGTAAGCCTCGGCCGGATAAAAGGCCTTCAATTGGACCACTTGGGTAACGATCGGGCGCGCGAAGGCTTTGGCTTTCTCGAGCTGCGCGATATAGGCCTCGGAAATCCGTCTTTGGTCGTCGGTATTATAGAAAATGGCCGAACGGTACTGACTGCCTGTATCGGGTCCTTGCCGGTTCAACTGTGTGGGATCGTGGGCCACGGAGAAGAAGACTCGAAGAAGCTGGCCATAGGTGATCTGGGAGGGATCGTAGGTGATCTTCACCGACTCTGCGTGGCCGGTCTCGCCTGTACTGACCAGCTCATATTCTGCTGCCTGGGCTGGCCCTCCGGAGTATCCCGAGGTCGCGGTGATCACGCCTTTCACGTGCTGGAAGACCGCTTGAATGCCCCAGAAACAGCCTCCAGCAAGTACGGATGTTTGCTCCCCCTTGGTCGCGGCAATTGGAGCGTCCAGGACAGGGTTCGGGAGAGCGGCGCTCGCCGTATCGCCTGCGTTACAGGCAGTGACGCCAGCAAACGTGACTATAAAGAGCATGCGAGACATTCGTAAAAGAAAGCTAGACATAACAAATCCTCCCTAAACAGCCAGTTCCTTCCCAGAGCTAGTGTCATTAGAGTCGCGAGAGGGGTAAAAAGTTACGAACCCATGTGAATCTGCGTGTCCCTCGGTTCTCGTACCCACCTAAATTCATGTCCGAAAGCGCAACCGTACTCCTGCCAAAACAGCGTCCTTCTTGGGCGTCTGGGCAACCGAGGAAGCTTTCTTTGGATCAAAGACGCACCTAAGGTCAAGTATTACTTTATGGATTTCGTAGTACCGCCGTAACCTGCGTCCTTTATGAAGTCGCATCACAATTGATTAGCCTATGCGGTTCAACCCAAAACGCGGCCTGTTGCTTCTGCTGCTATGGGCATTCGCTTCGGACACCGCGTCAGCACAGGGGAAGGTCAGAAATCGTGAAGACTCGGATGCGGCTCCTCAGGCTACGCGTAAGAACATTAACCTGCATGAGCACCCTATTCCTCCTCGGCTGTTGAGCCCGGACGAAGGGTCATCTGTTGTTGGTGCCGCACTCGAGTCCCATGTGCGGCATCGCCCCGACCCCGATTGCTCGCACCTCGTACACGCCATCTATGGGCGGGCGGGCTTCCCATACTCTTATGTGCGTTCCTCTGACCTCTACGTTGGAATCGTTGAGTTTCGGCGAGTCACACACCCACAACCCGGTGACTTGGTCATCTGGCTCGGACATGTGGGGATCGTGATCAATCCCGCACAGCGTTCCTTCTATAGTGCGCTGCGTTCCGGGCCGGGCGTCGACTTCTACGATGCCCCCTATTGGAGAGAGCGTGGACGGCGTCGCTTTTACCGCTATGTCAAAGGGTCGACAACTGAGCGCTCAAGCAAACCCCGAGAAGCAGGGGTGACACTCACAAGCCCTGAACAGCGTTGAATCGCAGCACGACGGATATCGGCTCGTTAATTTCGAACATTCGCCTATTCAAGCGCAGAATCGCATTTCGTGGTCCCGCTTTACTCTCGACTCTGTGCCTCTGAACCTGGGATGTGAGCTTCAGTTCCGGCGAAAGCCGGGCGTGAGATCACGGCTCCGCTCAAATACTTCTTCATGCACCGTACGCAAGGCGCGTAGCCCTCCCGCAACGCTTCGCTCACCGTGACTGTCCGCAATTTTGCTTTGTCGTGGATGAATCGACACCCAGGCGCGTGAAACGTTTTTCCATCCGCTGAAACTACCACCATCATCTGCGCAGGGACGCCACTCCCGGGCTGGGCATGCTCTGAACGCAGTTCCGGCCGGGTGAACACGGATGAGCCCCCCACTTCAAAGCCGCCAACCACCAACCCTGCCGCCGTCACGGCGACCATCCATCCGAAAGCAAGTCCCCTGCTACGAGGCATATTCTCCTCCAATCTCCGGTGCAGACGCTGACTAAATCCCAGCGGCACTTCGAACATCCGCTCGTCCCCGTACAACTCGATGACATTACGGGTGCCGTCCAGCACCGCCGTGCAGTGCTTGCACCCGCGGAAGTGCTCTTGAATGGCAGCGCGCAAACCCGGGTCGACTTCGCCTTCGAGATAATTCGAAATCTCCCGCCACACTTCTTCGCAGCTGACTACCATGGCTTGTTCCCCTTTGCAAAAGACACCTTACTGTTCCAACTACCGCCAAGTCCCGGCGCCAGCAGATCGCGCAGCATCAGCCGCGCTCTCAGTAGCCGAGTCTTAACTGATGCCGTTGAAATTCCCACGGCCTTAGCTGTCTCTTGAATGCTAAGGTGCTGCATGTCTCGCAATACAAAAACTTCGCGGTATTTCTGCCCTAGCGAGGCTAACGCCTCCGCCAGCTTCTGGCGAACCTCGTTCCGTTCGAGAGTTTCCGACGGAATTTCTCGCCAGTCGGCGAAGTCCCGGGGCGTATAGTTGCCCTCCTCGTCCTGGTGGTCAACGATCGGCTCCATAATGTGGGCGTGTTCTTTTCTTCTCCGCATACGTGCCTCATTCACCGTGATCTGAATCAGCCACGTGCTGAATCGAGCTTCCGCTCGGAACTGCCGAATGTGTTTAAAAGCTTTCAGTACCGCTTCCTGTGCCGCATCTTCGGCATCGGCCTCGTTGCGCAAAATTGCGAACGCCGCCGAGTACACGCGCCGCTCGTGGGGCCGAATCAGTTCGTAAAATAGCTCGTGCTCGCCGCCCCGGATACGCCGGATCAGCATTTCTTCGTTGGATTTTTCGGCTGGATTCTCCAGCGAAGGTGCCTCTCCCGGCATTGCCCCTCACCGCAATATGGAATTCACTGCAGTCCCGGACGACAACTACTTCGACAGGTATTCCGGATCCTTTTTCCATCCCGTCAACATGGAGACAAAGTTATTCCAGCCATGCAGAATTACCATCACTAAATGCCCAAACACGAACGCCAGAATCGCCCACATGACCAGGAAATGCCACAGCCGCGCCAAGTGGAAGCCGCCCATCATCCACGCCAGCCAAGAAAACTGCACCGGCTTCCATACCGCCAAACCGGTAAGCACCGACAGTACACCCAGCCCGATTACGGACGTGTACGCATGCTTCTGCAGTGGGTTGTAGGTTTCCTTCACCGGTGGCTTCGGTCCGAAGAAAAAGTAATGGCGAACCATCGGCCACACTCCGGGTACGTCCCGTGGCATAAACAGGACCTGCTTATAGTTGCCGCTGAAAATTTGGTAGCCGAGATACAACAACCCCGTCGCCATATAGATCCACATGAAGGTGAGGTGCCACTGCAGAGCGCCGCCCAACCAACCGCCCAGCGCGAACGCCTTGGGCCAGTGGAGCAGATCTTTCTGAGGGATTTTCGCGCCGAAGCTTGGAAAAGCGCGAAAGATTTGGAGTCCGCTGCCTACCAGCACGAATAGCGACACCACATTAACCCAGTGGCAGAGGCGCACTACAAACGGGTGCTCGTATACCGCGCCTTCTCGCTCGCTGCTACAATCCGTAAAAATATGAGTAGCCCTAATCTTCCCAGTAGCCGGCTTTCTCCAGCACACGGGTGACTTTCAGGTCCGTCAGATACTTGGCCTGCTTATAGCCAATTTTCGTGGGAAGAGTCAGGCGCAGGGGTGCGCCGTGTTGGCGGGTCAGTGGCTCGTCATACATCTCGTAACACAGGAGCGACTGCGGATGCATGGCCGTGGCCATATCCAGCGACTCGTAATAGTCATCCGCACACTCGACGGTGACAAAGCGAGCCGTCGTGTCCGCTCCGATCATCTTCAGGAAGTCGGAGAGACGTACGCCGCCAAAGCGGCCGATCACGTCCCAACCTTCTACGCAGACGTGACGCGTGTTCTGCCTGACCTTGGGCAGCGCCTGAATCTGTGCCAGAGTGTACTCTCCCGGCTTCTGCACCGCACCGCTAACCGTGAGTGTCCACCTGTCAATGTCAACTTGTGGATCGTCCACGTCGTAGTCGTTGATGGGAAACTTGCTAAAAGGAGTGAGTTCCGAATCGGCAAAGGTGGGTGCGAGATGACCAGAACGAAACAGCTTTGAAGAAGCCCAGTCACTGAAGCCAAGCCCGGTCTTGAGGAGCGGTTTCTGTAATTTCGGGATTGCAAATGCGCCCAGCGCTACGACCGGTGCGAGTTTTAGCAATTCACGGCGATTGATGCCCTTGAATTTGCGGTTATCAACTAGTGAGGTCATACGACTGCTCTCAGAAGAACACTCCGGCAAGCATGAGATTCGCGAGACCGCGAAATGTTACAAGCACGATCCTTAGCTCGGAAGCTATTTCCGCTGGCAAATTTTGCAGGCAGCGATCGCCAAAGGCATCAGATTGTACGCTGGATCGGGTCTTTTTGGGATGAATTCGGACCGGGATGCCCCCGCTCCTCAGAACTGGGGGGACCCTGCGCATTTGCTGGTCGCTTGACGGATAACGTGACCGAAGAGCACACTTGTTGCCACCGTCGGGACCGAGTCGCAGCCTAACACCTGTTTCCGGCGCGGGGACTAATCCAAACGGTCAATAAGTTCCCAAGAGGCAGTTTTGCTAAAGGAGAGCAACATGAAAAAACTGATGCTAGTTTTCGTTGCGGTCGCCCTGGTGATGTCCTTATTCGCTCTGGCTCAGTACACCACGAAACCGGGTGAAGACCAGACGAAACAAGACAACATGAAATCTGAGAATACGGCCAAGAAGGCGGTCAGCATCTCAGGTAAGGTCAGCGACGACGGGAAGGCGTTAGTGGGTGACAAGGACAACAAGACTTGGAAGGTAAGTAACCCGGACACGTTAAAGGGCCATGAAGGCCATCACGTTACTGTGAAAGCACACGTTGATACCGACAAAGACGAGATTCATGTGACGTCGGTCAAGATGGCTGAAGACAAAATGAAGGACACCACGAAAAAGGACGAGATGAAGAAGTGATTTTTAGCGGCAGCTTCTTCCTGGGCCAGCTATAACGCTGGCCTTTTCTTTTTAAAGCAAATCTATTCTTCAAGGTCATCACTGTTAAGCGCTCCCAACTTTCCGCTGGCAATCCAACGAACGAAGGCGCGCATACGCCCGATTATGGGCACCGCGAATTACGGTCAACCGATTGCTTCGGAGGCTAATGAAGTCGCTTTCGGAGTGCTGAAGTCCGTGCTTAGTGGGTAATTTCCGGCCGGGATGCCCCCGCTCCACAACCGGGGCATCTGTGCATTTGTTCGACGATACCACCCAGATATGGATCAACCTGCGCGGCTCCAGCTGCCTCAGCTTCATACAGGAGCTTTTCGGCGTGCTGGTTCATCTCAACTCCGCACCGAGGGCAGATCATCATTGACGAGCCCATGAAAAATCCTCCAATCGGCAGGGGTCTACTGCAACGCCACCTGCTCGCGTCCATAGCGCAGCGTTTTGCCCATCCAGATAAGCTCTTTCAGGAACTTGTCGATCCGGCGAATGTAGGACTGGTCGAGCAGCGCTCCATTCGCATCGAAGACATTCCGCACGCTGGAAAAGTTTACGTCCCAGAAGATTGTGACCAACCCCAGCTCGCGCATCACTGGCAGAAGATTCTCGATGACACGAGCGCCGCCAAAAGGCCCCGCCGAGACACCGACAATACCAACTGCTTTGTGGATGTATTCCATCAGGCAGCTATCCAGCACATGTTTTAGCAATCCGGAGTAGCCATGGTTGTACTCGGGGGCAACGAGCACAAGCGCGTCGGCCCTGTCCATTTTGGCGGAGAAGCCCGCGTCCTTTATTGCCTCGCCGGCGTTGTTAGTGGGCAGCGGAAGAGTGGCAATGTCGATGAGTTCGCTTTCGACACCTGGGTGCTTGGAAAGCTCCTGAGTTACCAGTCGGCTTGCGTGCAGGCTCATTCGCCCCTGTCGGGTCGTGCCCAAGATGACCGGAATGAATAAGGGACGTGTCGCTTCCATCAGCTCTCTCCTGAATCACTCGCTCCCGACAGCACGGCCGGCGCATGGCTTTGGACCTCAGTGTGCTGTCGCCTACCGGAGTCGTTTGGGGAATTATCTCGCAGTTGTCCTTCTCGCGCGCCGCATAGTCACCTTGCGCGAGGACCAGAATCCGCGTAGCTGAGGGAGCCACATGATAAGCCAGAGTGCCTTCCCCAGCTGCCGTGCCGATGATGATCACGTCGAAACTGATTATCGCAGGTCGTAGCCGTCTCGTTATCGTGAGTCGGTTATTTGTGAATTGCGGCCAGGGGTTGCGCAGCACCGCTCAGAGGCGCTGTGGCGAAATTCACGCCGAAGCGTTTGCACCAGATCGTCACCGCGCGGTACTTCGAGAGGTCGAGATCCGAAGCAATCTCGTAATTCTGGTCGCCAATGTTACCCTTCAGAGCACCCACCTCAACAAAGCCCGCCTTCTTGAC
>WNFB01006255.1_pt1 | contig 10672 bp, 10 predicted proteins | sample 5400501 | NCBI WGS metagenome assembly WNFB01 (sample SAMN13153341, study PRJNA577476) | soil metagenome | isolation source: 200 cm saprolite under Douglas fir tree site 2 hole 1 | place: USA:California | collected 2015-04-18 | reverse complement strand
ATGCGGTATCCTCCCCCTGGCATCGGCTGCGCCCAGAACATCAACTTGAATAATTTGATAAACTTCCAGAGATCTTTGTAGTTGCTCGATACCTCGATCGTGAGATGCGATGCCCAGTAGAGAGCCCCTCGCGCCAGTTCCAGGTTATAGCGTGCGAGTAACTCTACCGGTGTCCACGCTGGACCTGCATCGGTGAGACGATACGAAGCATGACGATCCGCGTACAGCATTTCGTCATGCTCTGCTATGGAAAGCCCAGATCCATCTGCGACCCCCTGAAGCACCTCCTGGCGTGTCGTAGGATGAAACATGTCAGGCTTTTCAAAAACAGGCCCGTACGCAAACGTTCGTTCGCGAAGCATGAGTGGAGGATGAGGCGTCATGAGAGGAGTAAACGTAGCGGAATCCGCCAGCACTTTCGCCAGTCCGCGGATGAACACGTAATCGAGGCGCGCTCCTTCGTACGCACGCATTGCCGCTTCCCATGCAGCATAGGATTGCCCCTGATAACGTTGGAATAAGCCGATGAGATCCTGTGCGGTTTGCTGTAAAAACGGATCATGCTCATTGACCATCTCTACCTGCAGGGTTGAGCCACGGATGCGCAACCTGGGTCTGATCAGCTCGCTGGTCAGCATCAGCCGTTCTCCCTGGCCACGTACCGGCGCTGCACTTTCCCCTCCTCTATCGTATTGCGTACGAGGACCTCGATCAGCACAGCCTCGAGTGGTTCTTTTTTGCGCAGGATGCGCCCGAGGCGCTGGAGGTATTCGCGCTTACTCGCCCCTCCCCCAAGCACGATTGCCACTTTCGCTTCCGGCACATCGACCCCTTCATTGAGTACCTTGGACGTAATGATCACACTATAGTGCCCTGTCTGGAAGGCGTCGAGAATATACTTGCGCTCAGCAACATGTGTCTCATGAGAAATCACGGGCACAAGGTACTGACGTGACATCTTGTAGGCGACCTCGTTGGATTCGGTGAACACCAGAATGCGTTCTCCTGCATGCTCCTGGAGCAATGCTTCAAAAGCCGCAAACTTTCCCTGGCAGCTATCAAGAAGGCGCAGAATCTGCCGCCGTGCGAGCCAGGCGCGGCGGGCGTTTTGATCGACTGTCGAGAGGCGCATTAATTCGCGCAACCATCCGGCTCCATGCGTCCTCTGCAAACCCCGCTCGCGGACAAAACCCAAGTAGATCGCATGCGCAGCCTCGTAGCGCGCACGTTCTTCCTCTGTTAGATCGACGCGCACACGCTGGGTGCGATACTCGGCAAGTTGCTTCCCCAAGAGCGTCTCGAGGCGCTGAGTATAGACAATCGGCCCAATCAGCTCATCGAGTCGCCACCGCTCGCCAGTCTGTTCGTGTTCTTCAGGATAGGTCGCTGTCAATCCCAGGCGAAAGGGGGCTGGTGCCATGAGTGCTGCTTCTCCCCACGTTTTAGCAGGTAGGTGATGGACTTCATCGCAGATGAGCAGTTTGAAGGTATTGCCGTACTCGGCGATCAGATCCCCAGCGGAGTGATACGTCGTCACGGTCAGAGGGAGAACGTGTTTCTCGCCGCTGTAGTACACACCGATCTCCATCTGGAACACATTCGTTAAGAGGGCATACCACTGGTAGACGAGACTCGTCGTAGGGACAAGAACAATAGTTGAGGAATTGACGTGACGAATCGCATGCGTTGCCACAAGCGTTTTTCCTGCACCGGTAGGTAAAACGATGCTCCCTCGCCCTCTGGCCTCTTTCCAGGCATCAAGTGCCTGGATCTGATAGTCATGCAGTTCTCTCGTATCATGCAGTTCCAACGCAAGGCGTTGCCAGCGAGGAACAGCGTTGCGAATTTCCTGCTCCTGCATCCAAGAGAGCACTGTGTGATAGTGAAAGGCTTCACAGCGCCAGCGACTCTTTACAAATTGAAATGGGATCGGAACGTGTTCTATGTTGTCGGTTTGGTGGAGAACCAGTGTGCCACCTTGAAAGAAGACGGAAGCATTCATCTTGATCCTGTGAACCCAATGGGACAGCTCGCGCCGATTCGTTAAGCATGTTCCCATTATGTTTGTAAATAGAACAGATGTCAAGAGAGGAGGATCCTTATTACTCTTGCCGCTTTTTCCTAAGTCTGGGGGAATAGTTTTCTATATAAAGCGTGATGAGCCGTCCTGCACACATAAGGAGAGTGGCAATTGCCTGCTTAGATGCAAGCTACTTCCGATTCTGCTTCTCTTTGTGAGGAGTGTTAGGTGGTGACCTCCGGCGCAGCAAGAAGGGAGAGAAAAAAGTGATCGCGAGCTGGCGGCTATTTCCTTTCATATACTGAGGGCATGATTAACAGGGCATACACCGTCTCTACCATGAACTCGAATACGATAGGAGTCCTTAACGACACCGAAGTGCTCCTGGTTGGTGTTTTCCAGGGAAAACACGTGCTGCGCTCAATCCTGCTTCCACCTGACGCCAGTGAACTGAGAGGATTGCTTGAGTTCCTATGGCAGGCAGGTTTGACCTCAGCCTGGGTAATGCCAGGCACCGCCCTATCGCGTATCGCCACGTGTGCCTGGTTTGAGCAGGTGAGCCTCCACTGGGCCGTGGTCACCCATCCAGATCCGCATAAGCCAACGAGGCCCATCTGTGCCTTACTTTGGCCAAAGGGGAGCGGCCAGCAGGAAGCCCGTCGTCTGACGTTCGTCTTCCCAGAGCATGCTGGATGGTGCTGGGTGCTTCCCGATGCGAGAAGCCTCCTCGCAACTGTGACCTACCTGGAGCAGGTGCTGGCGAGGCCTATAATCGACTCACCGGATCTTGTCGCTCATCAGCTGCTCACCGATTTCACCCTCGACCAATCTACCTCGAGGCTCCGTTCCTCGCCGGTGGATCTATGGACCTTGCTTAGTGGAGGCGGGACTGTCATCCCGGTTATGGAGAGCGCACGAGACCTCGTTTGGATGCGTCCCTTAACGCTGGTGGAACAGAGACAAAGGTACCTGCACAAATACATCCACCTCTCACGATACCTGGAGGCATGTATGGCAGTCCAACTGGGAGGAGGAGCGCCGGATTATTCCTCCAATGGACGTGCCTATGATGGCATCCGTCCAGGCATCTGGCGCATTCATGTTGAGCGGTCTGGTTCCGTCTTTGATGGTAAACGTCTTCCTAGTTGTGTTGATGGGGAGTGGATGAGTACGCCGCAGGTCAAGTGCTGCCAGGACATCAGCTATCATGTATTCGTTCAGGAGGGCTACTACTGGTCTCAATCGCATGAGTTGCTCAAACGGTGGGCAGGGACCTTGTGGCAGGCTGCTGAACGCTTGCACACGCATCCCCAGAGCTACCGACATGTGCAGGGGAAAGCCAATGCCTTCCAGGCCGTCAAACAGCTCACTCAACTCGGTGTGGCGATCCTGGCGAAGGATGAGAACAATGGAGGGTGGGCCAGACCCGATTGGTGGGCCCAGATCGTTGGTCGCAGTAGGGCCATCCTTTTTACCCACTTGGCGAGCCTCGCGAGAAAGGATACGATGCCTGTGCTGGTGGACCGCGATGCGCTCTGGGTGGTCTCTGATGATCCCAACCCGCTCTCGGCTGTACCTGGCCTCGTAGCAGCCCACAGATGGAAAGGGTATATTGTTGGCTATGAGGTTCCACTTCCCCTCTCAAGTGAAGTTAAAGCGGAGTTCAGGACAGTAGAGCATCCTGACCAGGTGGTCATGGCGCTTGATACACTGGCAGGTGCATAGGAGGGGTATCGTGTGTAGGGATGGTTTCGCGGAGAAGTGATGCAATTGGGAAAATGCGTTCTTTTTGGCTGTCTTGCTTCAAATTTGCGTCTTGACATTTGCTAGACCAGTCTGTATACTGGATTCTGCCCGATGTGATCAATAACCTCTCTTCGTCTTGAAAGGAAGGAAGAACAATGCCACTCGTTCGCATCTCGTTGATGCAAGGGAAACCTGCGCATTTTGGCAATAAGGTGGGAGATATCGTCTACCAGGCTATGCGCACCACCATTCATATTCCTGAAAATGACCATTTTCAGGTGATTACTGAGCACGATCCCACCAGCCTGATCTATGATCCCACCTATCTGGACATGAAGCGCACGGACGGCTTTCTCGTAATTCAGATCACCCTGAATGAAGGACGCACCCTCGAACAGAAGAAGGGTTTATACCAGGAGATCGCCCACCAGCTCCATGCGGTACTTGGCGTTCGTCCGGAAGATGTCTTCATTAATCTGGTCGAAGTCAAGAAAGAAAATTGGTCGTTTGGCAACGGTATCGCGCAGTACGGCCAATAGGGCGCGTGGTCTCGAACATGGAGCCTGGAGGGGACAGTCTTCGTCACCCTCCAAGAACCTGACCTTGAAGGAGAGCTGATGTGAAGTCTGGCAAGGAAAACGGACAAACTTGCCCGATGGAAAGATAAAAGGAGTTCCATAGATGTCATTTGAAGCACGCATTCAAGAATTGGGTCTCACTATCCCTGAGCCATCCAAACCTGCCGGTCATTTTGTTCCTGCTGTCCAGGCAGGAAATCTGCTCTTCGTCTCTGGCCAGATCCCGACGGTTTCTGGCCAGAACCTCATCAAAGGGAAGCTCGGCAGGGATCTCTCGATTGAGCAAGGACAGGAGGCGGCTCGTCAGGCGCTGCGCAACGCTCTGGCCGCGATACGCAGTCACACAGGCACTCTGGATAGCATCAAGCGTATTATCAAGCTCAATGGGTGGGTTGCATCTGCCGAAGGCTTCAACAGCCAGCCTCAGGTAGTGGATGGAGCATCGCTGTTGCTCGAAGAGATCTTTGGGGAGGCAGGCAAGCACGCGCGCGCTGCTCTTGGCGTGGCTGAGCTGCCTCTGGGGGTGCCAGTTGAGATCGAGCTGATCGTTGAGGTACAGTCTTCATAGAAGACCCCTCTACACGCCTGCTTGCCCTAACCTGGCGCCCTCGTTGCATCACGATAAGTTGTTGGTGGGCACCATGGTTAACCTGCCATTGGCAGGCAGAACCGCTCATGTACGGTAATATCTCCAGCGTGAGGGCTTCCTGAACGTTCACAACGAACTCCCCCCGACGACGGACCAATGGTGCTCACTGAGAAGCCATGCAAACTGTTCTCATAAGGGATTTGAAGCAACTCTTCTATAAACGAGCACCATTGGTTACTGGAGCGCCGGTCAAGAAATAGAACATCTGGTTATGTTGACCAATCCTCTGGTAGCAGAAGGATAGTTTACCAATGAGACTTTCAAGTGCCTGTCTGGTATAATTAGCATTCTTTTTGGATCTTGACATTTGCTAGACCAGTCTGTATACTAGTGCCAGGAGTTAGACCAGTTGGTACAGGAGGAGAGTACATTGGAGACAGAAGGGACACGGGCCCGCATCATTGCGGCCACCGCTGACTTGATGGAGGCCCAGGGCTATCATGCCACCGGCTTGAATCAGATCCTTCACCAGAGTGCCGCACCGAAAGGATCGCTCTATCATCACTTTCCTGGGGGCAAGGAAATCATAGCCGCAGAAGCACTTGAGGCAGCCGGACAAGCTATCACTAACGATCTCGACGCTCTCATCGCATCAGGAGTTGATTTCGGCACAGCGCTCTCTCTTCTCACCACCTTCTTTTGCGAACGCCTCCAGACATCCAATTTTCAAAAAGGCTGTCCGCTGGCGACCGTCACCCTAGAAGTTGCCGCTACCAGTGACCCGATCCAGCACGTCTCTCGTACCATCTTCCGTGCCTGGCAGACGCGCATCGAGCAGTTGTTGGTGGCCTCAGGCTGGTCGCCACCTCGTGCCGCCGCGATGGCGCTCTTCGCGCTTTCCGCCGTCGAAGGAGCGCTGATACTCTGTCGCGCCGAGCGCAGTACGCAACCCTTAGAACAGGTGGCGGAAGAGCTCCGGGTGCTCTTAGAAGGAAAGGCAGAAGCACGATGAACAAACCGGCTACTCCCTAGTTGATGTATGAACAAGCTATGGACGGGACTTTTTAAAGCACACCATCCCAGGCCTGGCGCTCAAGTGCCTGAGGATCATCGATCACCTGAGATGCTTCGTGAAAGATCATAGTGGCTCGTCGCTCCAGGTCATAGGCTGGCCAGGAGAGGAGTTCGGGTACGCTGGGGTCTCCAGTGTGGGCAAAGGCCATCCAGGCTGCTTGCATCTTGTGGGCCAGATCACGCGGAGGGTTCGCTCCTAGCAGCTCTTGGAGTAGCACCGACTCCCGTTTATTCCAGACAAAGGGCACTTCCAACGAGTGACATGCGCCGAATTTGAGATGAGGCGAGGGCCAGTCAAAACGGTACATCCAGACCTGTCCTCCCCATCGTACCTGCTGTTCGGCCAGCCGAATCGTTGGGATGCGCCCGGCGTAATCGGTGATCACCTCCAATAGAAGATCTCGCCATCTCTCGTCGGGTATCTTCATATAGGTTCGCAAAACCTTCAGGGCGTTCGTTCCGAGCACTGCTGGCAGAGCAGTAGATAGGAGAGGAGATTCGCGCTTCTCCCCGGTTACGGTATCGGTAAAGAGTCTCGCCTCATCACGATTAGTCCCGATCAACAAAGCCACATCTTTGGCCGCTCCCCGCGTGAGCGCTTGCAATGGCGTCTCCAGCAGATTCTTGCTATCGATGACTGGCTGAATGTTGCCCAGGCGCCCCCCACTGAGCAAGCGAGCCTGGGCGGCGAGCAACTTCTCAGCAGGCAGGGTACTCAAGCTCGCGATCTCGTTGGTTTCCAGACCAAGTATCTCCAGAAACTTCCTGGCCTTCTGGCTGACAGCCTCAGTATTCGGAGCTTCATTGCCCAGTGGACTCTCCAGAATCGCTCGCTGAAAAAGGCCCCTGGCCGCGGGCATTCCGAAAAGCAGTGCGATGCTTCTCGCGCCCGCCGAGAAGCCAAAGGCCGTGATATTGTCGGGGTCTCCCCCAAAGGCTACGATATTCTCACGTACCCATTGGAAGGCCGCGATTTGATCGAGCAAGCCGCAATTGCCTGCAGAGGCATAGGCTTCCCCTGCCAGTTCTGCCAGATAGAGAAAGCCCAGCACGCCCAGGCGGTAATTGATGGTCACCAGAATCACATCGCCCTGCTCGGCAAAACGTGTCCCATCGTAGTCGGATTGTGACCCCGAGCCGTTCAGCAACGCGCCGCCATGCACCCAGACCATCACCGGACGTTTCTTGCCGTCTGGGCGTGGCGCCCAGACATTGAGATACAAACAATCCTCGCTTTGCGGCTCCGGCATCTCGACTTCAAGCGTTCCGTTGGCTACCAGGAAAGGGAGCTGTAGCGAGATTGAGCCAAAGGCCGTCGCGTCGCGTATTCCCGGCCAGGGTTCTGGCGGCTGTGGAGGCTTGAAGCGGCGAGTTCCAACCGGAGGAGACGCGTACGGAATCCCTTTCCAGGCGATGACCGGGCCAAGGTCTGTGCCCTGGATTTTTCCGTACTGCGTCTCAACGATCGTATCATTCATGCTCTTTTTCTTTCCTTCTTACCTGTCTAAAAAACGCAACTTGCTGACCTTTCGGGCTTCCATGTTTGCATTGATCTTTCGCCTCAGCTCTCCTTCAAGGTCAGGTTCTTGGAGGGTGACGAAAACCGTATCCCTGCAGGCTCCATGTTCGAGACCACGCGCCCTATTGGCCGTACTGCGCGATACCGTTGTCAAACGACCAATTTTCTTTCTTGACTTCGACCAGACTTTTGAAGACATCTTCCGTGAAAGAAGCTGACAGAACCCTGAAAGGTCGCGTGGTTGTGCTCCCAGGCGTGGCACCATCATGCCAAGCTCTTGATGTATCAACGCTCCAACTCACGGTAGCCGGGCGACCAATCGATCAAGCTGCTCCCTATCGCGCAGCACCGGCCCGTGCCCGAAGCAGATGATGGCAGGGCGAAACTGGGCAAGCTTGCGGATGGAGCGGCGGCTCTCCTCACGATCAACGGTCAGCGCCCCTGGCATCTCACCCAGGCCCACTTTGCCCGTGAAGGGATTCATCGAGCGCAACACATCTCCTACAATCGCCACCCGGTCGGACTCGTGAAAGTAGATCACATGCCCTGCCGTATGTCCGGGTGTATGGATGACACGGAATCCGGCAATCTCGTCTCCATCACGTAGGATTCGTTGCACTGGATATGCTGGCCCACCCCCCACGCGTTCTATCACCCTGGTGAGGAGGTTGCGGGGAAGCATGGGAGCACGCCCTTCCATAGCGGCAACATCGGCCTCATGACAGGCAAGCGGGATGTGTCTGGTTTCGCAGATCTGCGAGGCCGCTCCCTGATGATCAGGATGACAGTGGGTCAGCGCCACCAGCGAAAGAGGGACGTTTGCCAGTTGGGTGAGCAGACGGGGAGCGGCCCCGCGCGTACTTGCATCAACGAGCACATCCTCGATGAGATAGGTATTGACTCTGTTAGGCGGATTACTGTTAAGCTGCCAGACATGATGAGCGATCCTCTGCATGTCTAGCTTTTCCGGAGAAGAGTCTACGGCGTTAGCCGTCGAGCGCGTCTGATTGATCGGTTCGGTCATTGTGCTTCTGCCTTTCCTTCTAACTAAAAGCGATTGCAATTTTTCCGCGACCTGTTCTAGGGGCTGCGTACTGCGCTCGACACGACGGAGTATCTGCGCCCCTTCGACGACGGAAAGCGCGAAGAGCGCCATCGCGGCGGCACGGGGTGGCGACCAGCCTGAGGCCACTAACAGGTGCTCTCAGTCTGTACCGACTGGTCTAGCTTCTAACACTAGTATACAGACTGGTCTAGCAAATGTCAAGACCCACATGGTGCTACTGGACAATGACGGTCAGATTCATTCCTTGATGAACTGTGCAATAGATGTGGTAGGTGCCTGCGGTGGAAAACGGGCCAATCTCCATGTTATTGCCATTGACCTGGATGTTGTTGATCGTAGGTGCTCCTGCCTCTTGCACTGGTTTCGCCACACCATTCTGCCAGGTGCCATTAGCAATAATGTGGAACGAGTTCTGGTCGGCCACCAGCATCAACTTCGAGCCTTTGGGAATGGTCACAGATGGCTGCTCGAAGTTGCCCGCATTCATCTGGACGGTTGGCACACCGTTGGTATAGGTCGTGCCTGCGGGCGTGGGCGGCTGCGAGATGGCTCCAATCAGAACGGCTCCGAGCTATTTTCTTCCTATTCCACAACGCGCAGTACAATCCTGCCACGTCCATGACCGCTCTGACTGTACTCATGGGCCTGTTGCACTTCACTCAGCGGAAACGTCTTCCCAGCAGTCACTTTGAGATGGCCCTCATCGATCAACCGTAGAAACGTCTCTATGGGAGCACTCGCTGTCCCGCGGCTCATCATCGCGCGAACGCCGCGCGCCTGCGCTTGTTCCTGCGGTGGTAGACCGGCAATCGAGATCAGCGTTCCCCCATGCCGGAGTGCGGCCAAAGAACTGATGAGGGTCTCGCCTCCGACCCCATCGAGCACCAGATCCACATCCTGGACCACGCTCTCCACGGGGGTTGTCGTGTAATCCACGACCGTATCCGCGCCCAGCCCGCGCACAAAATCGAGATTGGCCGTGGAGGCCGTGCCGATCACCTGCGCGCCCTTCCATTTTGCCAACTGGACCGCGAACAGACCTACCCCACCCGCTGCCCCCTGAATCAACACCCGCTGCCCGGCAGTCAAGCCGCCATGATCAAAAAGTGTCCGCCAAGCTGTCGTCGCGCCGACCGGGACTGTTGCGGCCTCAACAAAGCTCAAGGTCTCCGGCTTGAGCGAGAGTGCCTCGACCGGTACTGTGAGATACTCGGCATAGGCTCCACTTGCGATCTGTCCAATGACGGCCTGTCCGATCTCAAATGCCGTCACCCCGGGACCAACGTCTTCGACCACTCCCGCTACCTCGATGCCAGGGGTATAGGGAAACGTTACCGGCCAGGACGCTGTCATTAAGCCCTGGCGGATTCTCCAGTCGATCGGGTTCACGCCAGCCGCATGAACACGCAGAAGCACTTCGCCCGATGACGGCTCTGGACGTGGCTTCTGTTCAAGCTTGAGCTGTTCCGGTCCACCATAGCTATAAACATGAATCACCCACATGGTTTGTGTTGCCATAGTCGTTCTCATCCTCTTTTCTTTTGGTGTTCGAGATTCTTGCAAGAATCTCGAACACCAACGGAAGCTATTTCAGGTTTTGCAACCAGGCCACAAGAGCCGTGCCAATCTCATCAGGAGAGTCCTCCTGGAGATAATGGAGCCCTCGCACGGTCACCTCGCGTTGCGCTGGCCAGGTGTGGCAGAACGCTCGGTGGCTCGGCAGCATCGTGCCTGGCTCGCCCTCAATGTATAATTTGGGAATGTCGCTGTGGGAAAGCCATTCTCCGTAGGCCACGACGATCTCCGTCACATCGGCTGGCTCTCCATCAAAAGGAATCTGACGTGGCCAAGTGAGCGTGGGACGACGCGCCTCCCCCGGCTCGGCAAACGGACGACGATAGTTGGCCATCTCTTCCTCAGTCAACTTGCGCATAATCACACTGGGGAGGTTGACCTCGACAAAGGAGTTTTGTTCCAGGACCATCTGTTCCCCGGCTGGAGATCGCAACGCCTGGAAGATTCCGCGAACGGGGTCCCGCATCTCGCTCCAGGCGCGTGGCTTGACGATCGCTTCCATATA
>WNFB01006254.1_pt1 | contig 10672 bp, 6 predicted proteins | sample 5400501 | NCBI WGS metagenome assembly WNFB01 (sample SAMN13153341, study PRJNA577476) | soil metagenome | isolation source: 200 cm saprolite under Douglas fir tree site 2 hole 1 | place: USA:California | collected 2015-04-18 | reverse complement strand
AGAGACCTTCAGCGACGCAGCGCTCGAGGACGAAGACGGCGAGGTGCTGCAGATCGAAGATCTTTTGCCATCGCCCGATGCCGGACCGGAAGCACTCTACGTCCGCAACGTGCTTCTTGATGAGCTGGAACTTGCGCTCGACGAGCTGCCGGAGGAGCAGCGGGAGGTATTTACCGCCCACGAGATCGAGGGGTACAGCTTCAAGGAGATCGCCGCTCGGACCGGCGTCAGCGTAAACACATTGCTCTCGCGCAAACGCTATGCGGTGCTGCATCTGCGCGAGCGATTGCAAAGCATTTACGACGAATTCACGAAAGCATGAGGAGCTGAACATGAGAAGGAGACTGATTTTGATTGCTCCGCTGGCGATTCTGGGGATCCTGCTATTTATCGCCATCGGCGGCGAAGTAGTTCTGCAACTGTGGAATTGGCTGCTGCCGCCGCTCTTCGGCTGGCGCCAGATCACCTTCTGGCAAGCGCTTGGGATTCTGGCGCTGTGCCGGATCCTCTTCGGCGGATTTGGACGGCACGGTTCCGGTCGCTCCAATATCCGCCGTCGCATTTCCGAGCGCATGGCCGAGCGCTGTGAGCACATGACTCCTGAGGAGCGGGAACGATTCCGCCAACGCATGCGCGAACGTTGGGGCTTCGGCCCATCCACCGGCGAGAGCAAGGAGCAATGAAGCCGTGTCGACAGCGCCCACAGCCATGCCAATCTATCCCGGCCTGACCGATGGAAGACTCGTTAATCACGAAAAAAGGAGAGAGAGGCCATGCACCCAACCGACAAGGCAGCAAGAGTCGCAGGCGCGGTATACCTATCGCTCGTAGTCACCGCCCCCTTCAGCCTCATCTATATTCCCAGCACGCTCATCGTGCGCGGGAACGCCACCGCGACCGCCAACAACATACTGGCTCACGAGAAGCTTTTCCGTCTTGGCATCGTCGCTGACCTTATCTCCTCGGTCATTTTCATCTTCCTGGTCCTGGCTCTTTACCGTTTGCTCAGCGGCGTGAACAGGACGCATGCTTCGCTGATGGTGGCCTTGGTTCTGGTCTCCGCCGCCGTCGGGTTTATGAATGTGCTGAACAACATCGCCGCCCTCACCCTCTTCCGCGGCGACGATTTTCTCGCCGTATTGGAAAAACCCCAGCGGGATGCCCTGGCCATGCTGTTCCTCCGTCTGCATGCACAGGGGAATTTTATCAACCAGATCTTTTGGGGCCTTTGGCTTTTCCCCTTCGGGGTGCTGGTGATGAGATCGCGCTTCCTTCCCCGCATCCTGGGCATCTGGCTGATCATCAACTGCTTCGCCTATCTGGCCCTTAGCTTTACGGGCTTACTTTTACCGCAGTACAACGATGTAGCCTTTCGCAGCGCCTTTCCCGCCCTGCTCGGAGAGATGGCGATCATGCTCTGGCTCGTGATCAAGGGCGCCAAGGTGCAACCATGAAAGCAATCGTTTATCGCCGCTATGGCTCGCCCGATGTTCTCGAGTGTGTAGAGACCGAGAAGCCGACCCCGGCTGACGATGAGGTTTTGATCAAAGTCCGCGCGGCTTCCCTCAATCCACTTGACCGACACATTATGCGAGGTAGGCCGCCCTTCCTTCGCATTGCATTCGGGCTGCGCAAACCAAGGATGCGACCGGGACGCGATGTGGCCGGCCAGGTTGAAGCGGTCGGAAGGAAGGTGACCCAGTTCAAAACCAGGCGACGAGGTGTTCGGCGCGTGCAGCGGAGCCCTTGCCGAGTATGTGTGCACCCGCGAGTCCGCATTGGTCACCAAGCCCAATAACGTGACGTTTGAACAAGCGGCTTCTGTACCTGTGGCGGGCCTTACGGCATTGCAGGGTCTCCGCGACAAGGGAAAGATTCGGCCGGGGCAGAAGGTCCTGATCAACGGCGCCGGGGGAGGCGTGGGTACGTTCGCTGTGCAGATTGCCAAGTCGTTCGGCGCAGATGTGACCGGCGTGTGCAGTACGGGGAAGGTGGACATGGTGCGCTCCATCGGCGCGGATCGCGTCATTGATTACACCCAGGAGGATTTCACCAACGGCACTCAGCGTTACGATCTGATTTTCGACCTCATGGCAACCCATTCGTTGCCGGAATACAGACGCGTCCTGACTCCGAATGGCACATGCGTCCCGGCCGGAGGACCCACCAAAGTCCGGGCCATCCTGACTCTTGCGTTTGAAGTGCTTGTGTTGTCACGCTTCGTCAGCCAGAACTTCGTCATGTTCGTGGCGAAACTCAGCAAAGAGGACCTCACCACCTTGGGCGAGCTCATGGCGGCCGGAAAGGTCGCGCCGGTCATCGACAAGCGTTACAGGTTGAATGAAGTGCCTGAGGCGATGCGGTATCTGGAAGAAGGGCACGCGCGCGGAAAAATAATCATCACTATGGAATGACCACAGGAGAGCGGCCGTCCCGGCCGCAGTCGTTGGGCGTCTCGCCCGACGACTGATTGTCGGCCGCGCGAGACGCGCGCGCGATGCGGGCGAGACGCCCGCTCTCCGCATCCCAGGGGCCCGGAAGCAGAACCGCTTCGATCCGATCCGGCCGTCTGATTGATTGCTGAAGCATTTTCGCGTCTGCCGTCTCGACCAGCTCTTTGCCGGCCTGGCCGAGAAGCAAGCCTCGCCGTCGTTTGACGACAGCGGCATAGAGGGTCATGTCGTGCGCCTCGAGACCGCTTTCTGCGGATGCGAGGAGCGCCAGTGCTTTCTTATGGTCATCGCCGTGAAATGCGATCGAGGCGCGAATCATGGACGCCCACGGCATCGCCCATGACATCTTTTCACGCTCGATCCGCACCGCGTCGCTGAGCGCGGCATCGAAGAGGGGACGCGGATCAGCGGCTGTACGCGCGGCAGCGATCAGACGTCTTGCGCGCGAAAACAGTCCCACCAGCAGGATGATCTGAATGTGCCGGGCGAACGATCGCGACATGCTGCGCCAGCGCTTTGGAATGCGACTCCACGATGCCATGTCAGCGCCCCGATACAGGGCAATGTCAACTTGTCCTCCCCGCACCCAGAATTGCTGGAGGTTGTACGTAGCCGGCCATCCCGAGAGTGCAGCGTTCAACTCCGCTTCGCCGTGATCGGGATCATCCGCGGCCAGCCAGACGAAATGCGAGAAGCCGAAGCCGATCCTGAGATTTGCCTGGGCATAAAGATCGCCGCGATCATCGGCTTCGCGGATGAGAAGGGGAAGACGTCGCGAGAGCTCCTTGATCTCGCCGAGGAAAAAGAGCGAGCCGACGGAAAATAGTTGCGCGGTGTCGCGTTCCCACAACACTCCGGTACAGCGCTCGCGAAAAATTTCTTCCGCTTGCGAGCAGAGCTCGTAAGCCTTTCGCCATCGTCCTTCGCACAAGGCAGCCATACCGCTGGTCAGAATGGCCAGTCCAATGGCATGCGGATGATTGATCCGTTTGGCCAGGGCCATGGTCATCTGATTGACAGCCTCGGTTCGCTGGCGGCTGCGCCCGCCGCCGGCCGATGAATAGGCAACCTCCATCGACAGCGCCCGGACGATTCGGTACGGCTCGCCCGCCCGCAATGCCAGAATGAGATGCCGCGTCTGAAAGTCGGCGCCGCGGAAAGTATCGACGGTCAATAAGCCGAGGGGAACAAGCCAGCAGGTGTCGATGCGGAGCACGTCATCGGCGGCAATCTCGCTCAGCTCCCGCTCGTGAAATTGAAGTCCTCGAATTCGGAGCTGCAGCCGGCGCAGAAGGAAGGCGGCAATTGCTGCGCGTCCAGTACGCGCAAGCGGCATCTTCAGCCGGCCGAGAACGACCTTCAGGATCTCCATACCGCGCTCGAAGTGCCCGCTCCGCAGCAACTGTTCGGCCGCCTTGCGATGCAGTTCCAGAAACAGTTCGATCCCGCCGGAGCGCGCACCTTGCAGATAGGCATCCGCGGCTTCAGCGCCGCGGCCGGTATTCGCAAGCGCATCCCCCAACTTCTGATAGAGAACGCCGAGAGAGTCATCGGCCGGATCGGTAACGTCGATCGCCAGACGGTAGAGGCTGGCCGCACGCTCGAATGCCAACGCGCTGCTGGCACGTTCAGCGGCCGCAGCCGAGTACCGCGCCGCAAGCTGGCGCTCTCCCGCGCCCAGGTAATGCTGTGCCAGCGCCTCGGCATCCACTCCAGACGAGTGCTCGAGGGCGCGGGCAAGAGCGTAATGACACTCGCGAAGTCCGGCAGCATCAAAACGGTCGAGAATCGTTGCCCGCACGCGATCATGAAAAATCTCGACCTGCTCGCGATCGGATGCTGGACGGTGGCGGATCAGATTCTCGCTGCGCAGCATGGACAGCAACTGCGTGTCCGGCTCGAGACTGGCCGCTTCGAATGCCACATGCGTGTCGAGAGGCCGTCCGGCCACGGCGATGATCTGCACCAGCGAGATCCCAGCCTGCGGAAGCCTCGACAATCGCACCCGAATCACATCGTCGAGGGTTCGGATTTCGGAAGAGGCGTCGGAGCGCAAACCATAGTCGACCAGCTCGCAGATGAACAGCGGGTTGCCTGCGGCATCTTCGGCGATTTCTGCGGCGCGATCGCGATCGCCGCTCATTGCCATTGCCAGCTCCAGCGCTTCCTCCGCCGGAAGCTGTTCGACGGTCAACCGATCGACGTGAATGCGTTCGTTCCACGCCACTCCGCTGATGCTTTGGAGGATCGGACTGTTTTCCCAGTCGTCGGTCCTGAAGGCGCCGATCATCAGCATATGCGGCGGATCCTGATCTCGGAGCACTCCTCGCAGAATCAAGCCGCTGTCGATATCACCCCACTGCAGGTCATCGACAAACAGCACGACTCTCTTGCGATCGGCGAGCCTCGCCAGCAGCGCTTTCAGCGCCGCAAACGCCCGGCGCCGTAGCTCGACGGAATCTGAAGATTCGCCGTGTCGGGAAGATGCCGCGGCAACAGCGGGCACTCGATGAAGTACGGGAAAGAGTCGCGCCAGCACCGCCACATCGCGCGGAAGATAGATATCGGCCTCGTCGCGCGACATCTGCCGCAGATGCCGGCTGAGGCTATCGATCAGACCGTCGATCGCTTTGTAAGGGACGGATTCGCGCTCGTAACAGCGGCCACTGAGCACAATCGTCTCGCGCTCATTGCGAATCTCATCCAGAAAGCGCTGCACGAGCGCGGTTTTGCCGATGCCTGAGGCGCCGGAGACGAATACCGCGGACAGACGGCCGGCCTGGCTCGTCCGAAACGCTTCCCGCAGACGATCCAGATGCTTCTTTCGGCCGATGAAAAGAGTGTCCGGTGATCGATCGACATTCACCCGCACTTGAGCGGTGGAGCCGCGCGCGAACTCAAGAACTTCCGCCGCTCCCGGCCGCTGCCGGGCATCGGGATGAAGAAGACGCAGACAGAGATCCTCGATTTCGCGCGGAACGCCGGTCGTATATTCATGAATCGGACGCGGTGATTTCGTCAGCTTCTTTTGAAGCATCTCATTCCACCCGCCGTCGAACGGAAGCTTTCCGGTGAGCACCTGGTAGAGCATCACGCCTGCGCTGTACCAGTCGCTCGCTTCGGTAAGCGGTAGCGACTCGCATTGCTCGGGCGACATGTAAGCCGGAGTGCCTGCCACGACAGCGCTCCGGCTTTTTGAAAGATCGAGATCGGTGACCAGACCGAAATCGAGGAGCACGAGGCGTGCGTCGGTCGTGATGACCACGTTCGACGGCTTGATGTCTCGATGGAGTTTTCCTGCGCGATGGAGTGCGCACAGACCGTCGGCAAGCTGGCCGAGTACCTGGCGCAGAGAAGAAATTCGCGCGTCGTTCCATGTCTTCAGCTCATCAGGCTGGACGAGCGAAATCGTTTCGTCGGCCGGCCCCTCACCCTGCACCCTCTCCCCGCGAGCGGGGAGAGGGACGGGGTGAGGGGCCGCAAGGGCAAAGGCATCGCGCCGGCAGAACTTGAGGAAGTCGAACGCGTCGTCGATCAGCTCCATCGTGAAGAACCAGTGACGCCCTGATGCCAGCATGTCGTACAGCGAGACGAGATTGGGATGGCTCAGATCCGACAAGGATCGGAATTCCCGCTTGATGCGGTAAATCGCATCGGGCGTTGGATGAAGAAGAGTCTTCAGAGCGACCGGATGACCGCGCTGATGATCGAACGCTCGATAAACGATTCCGTACGCACCTTCGCCGAGGGGGCGCTCAATGGAAAAACGTGCGCCACCATCGAACTGGTCGTCGGGCGACGTTGCCATGCGTTTCCGAAGATGAACGGAGGTCGAATACTAGCACCCTGACTGCTAAAATTCCTTTGTAATCCACACAGCGATGAGCGATCTTCGCTTCGGCGCATTTGAGCTCGATCTCGGGCAGCACCTGCTCCTGCGCGACGGAACCCCTGTGCATCTGTCGCCAAAAGCGTTCCGACTGCTCGAAATCCTGATCGAGAACAGGCCGAATGCGCTCTCGAAACAAGATATTCACGATCGGGTCTGGCCACAGACGTTCGTGTCCGAAGCGACTCTCGCCAGCCTGATCGCGGAGCTTCGTGAGGCGCTGGAGGAAGATGCGCGCTCTCCTCGCTTTATCCGTACGGTGTACGCTTTTGGCTACTCCTTTTGTGGGGAAGCGTCAGCGATCACTGGTGACTCCAGAGGCCGCCGGCCACTTCATGGATTCGTCGAGTGGAATGACGGGCAGACGGCCCTCTCGGAGGGCGAGAATGTAATCGGTCGAGACCCGGAGGCAGCGGTATTCATCGATGATGCGACGGTCTCGCGTCATCACGCGCGGCTCACAATTGCAGCGGAGCATGTGTTCCTCGAGGATCTCGGCAGCAAAAATGGAACATTCATCGAAGGCAAACGGATCGAGTCGTCCGATCTGGAGGACGGTTCCGAGTTCCACGTCGGCGGAGTGAGATTAGTCTTTCGGCGCACTCTTCGCGGCCTGACGACGGCGACACTCGATCCGGCCGGCCCCGATTGATCCCCTCAAGAAACCCAGAACTCCCACAAAACTTCACCGACCGTCAAGCGCATCTTGTCTTGGATGACAACGTTGCATCCTCTCAACTGGTACGTCGGCTGGTGGCTGATCCTTGCGGCGTTCATCACCGGTGCCGGCATCGGCCTGTTTTTTCACCGCGAAGACTTCTGGGGAGGCTACGCATCTTTTCGGCGCCGGCTCGTACGCCTCGGTCACATCGCTTTGGCTGCGCTCGGCGGCCTCAATGTACTGTTTTCTGTTGCGACACCTGCCGCCTCAGCGTCAACTCACGCCGCATCTCTGCTGCTGCTCATCGGCGCGGTCTCGATGGGCCCAGTCTGCTTTCTCACCGGCTGGCGTCAATCGTTCCGGCGACTCTTCTTCATTCCCGTGACCAGCCTGACAGCGGCTGTTGTTCTGGTTCTTCTTGGAGGAGTGCCATGAAGATCGGGTTTCTGGCGATGAGCGGCATCCGAGCGCACGACCCGAAATTGCTGGCGTTAGGACTCACCCTGCCCGGATTTGTGGAGCGCAGCAAGACCATCGCCTCGCTTCCCAGTTTGGGGCTGCTCTATCTTGCCGCTTGTACGCCGTCAGGACACGAGCTGACCTACTTCGAGGCAGAGTCGGACGGAGCCGAGCCCGCTGCTGTTTATGCCTGCGACCTGGTGGCGATCAGCACTTTTTCGGCACAGATTTTTGAAGCTTATGCAATCGCCGATCGGCTGCGCGCCGCCGGCGTCAGAGTGGCCATGGGCGGATTGCATGTCAGTGTCTGTCCTGATGAGGCTCTGGAGCATGCCGACTACGTCATCGTCGGCGAGGGGGAAAACGTATGGCCGGAAGTGGTGCGAGCAGCAGAAAAGCGCGAGACGAAGCGCATTTTCCAGGCGCGCGAGTTCGCTTCAGTCGACGTCAGCAAGCTGCCGACGCCGCGTTACGACCTCTTGGGCGATCGGCCGTACAACCGCTTCACGGTACAGACGACACGAGGCTGTCCATGGCGCTGCGATTTCTGCGCCTCGAATGTCATGCTCGGCCAGCCATATCGGAAACGACCCGCCGAACATGTCGTCCGCGACATCGCCGCGATCCAGCGGCTGAGGCCACAGCCGTTCATCGAGTTTGCCGACGACAACACCTTCGTCGACAAGAGTTGGGGAAAGGAGTTGTGCCGGAAGCTCGAGCCGCTGCATCTGCGATGGTTCGCGGAAACAGATATTTCAGTGGCCGACGATTCGGAGCTGCTCGAGCTGATGTCCAAGTCGGGTTGTCGCCAAATCTTGATCGGCCTGGAAAGTCCCGATCAGTCGCCGCTGGAGGGCATAGAACTTCGGCACAACTTCAAAGCGCGCCGGGCATCGGATTATCGCGATGCGATTCGTGAGGTTCAATCGCATCGCATTACAGTCAACGGCTGCTTCATCCTCGGCCTTGATCGGCATACGCCCGATATCTTTGAGCAGGTGCTCGACTTCGCCGTCGACAATGATTTGTTTGATGTTCAGATCACGATCCTGACCGCGTTTCCGGGAACGCCGCTCTACGACCGGCTTTCGCGTGAAGGGCGGATCATTGAACAAAGGCGATGGGATTTGTGCACGCTGTTCGATGTGAACTTTGTCCCGGCAGGAATGTCGCCGCAGCAGCTCCGCGAGGGTATCTATTGGTTGAGCGAGCGTTTGTACGGCGAGCAGTGCACCAAACGACGACGGCGCGCGTTCTTGAAAGCCGCAGGAGAGCGGCCGTCCCGGCAGCAGTCGTCGGGCGTCCCGCCCGGCGACTGATTGGCTAGTGGTCGGCCGACACGGAAACTGAGTGAATTGTGCGCGCATAGCGATGTGTGTAAGCGCCCGGCGACGCGGTGTGGATCATCTCGGTGAGCGCGTTCGCCGCCATCGGCCTGCTGAACAGATATCCCTGGAATTCGTAGCAGCCGTGCTCCTTGAGGAAGTTGAGCTGTTCCTGCGTCTCCACGCCTTCGGCGACCACGCGGATGTTCAAAGCCTTGCCCATCGCGATCACGGCAGAGACGATTGCTCCGTCGCTTCCTCCACGGGTGATGTCTTTGACGAACGACTGATCGATTTTCAGAGTGTCGATCGGGAAGCGCTTCAGGTAATTCAGCGAGGAATGCCCCACGCCGAAATCGTCGATCGCGATGCTCATCCCCAGGTTCTTGAGGTCGAGAAGAATCTCAGCGGTCAAGGCCGGATCCAGCATGGCCGTGCTCTCGGTGATCTCGATCTCGAGTAATTTCGGGTCAAAGCCTGAACGGTCGAGGGCACCTTTGATCATCGAGACGACATTCGGCTGCTGGAACTGACGGGGCGAGACGTTCACTGCAATTTTCATCGCCGCGCCTTCGCTGGACCACGCCTGTCCCTGGCGGCAGGCCTCTTCGATGGCCCACTCACCGATCGGCAGGATCAGACCGGTGTCTTCGGCGACGCCAATGAACTCGGCGGGACGCAGGATGTTCTTTCCACCGCGATCCCAGCGAATCAGCGCTTCCATTCCGGTGACCGCCTGCTTGCGCAGGTCGAGCTGCGGCTGATAGTGAAGGACGAACTCGTGGCGCTCCAGCGCCTGGTGCAGCGCAGTCTCGAGTGTGAGACGTTCGGCCGCCTTGCGCGCCAGGAACGGCGAGCAGAGCTGGTAGCTGTTTCGTCCCGCCTCTTTCGCCTGGAACAGCGCGACGTCGGCGTTCTTCAGCAGAGACTCCGCATCGCCGCCATCCTGCGGGTAGAAGGCGATGCCGATACTGGTGGTGATGTTGAATTGATGACCATCGACGAAGATGGGCTGTGCGACCGCCTGAAGGATCTTGCGCGCCACGGCCGTCACGTCTCCGACGTTCGTCGGCTTCATGAGCAGCAGCGTGAACTCGTCGTCGCCAACGCGGGCCACCGAGTCTTCCTCTCGCACGCACGCGTTCAACCGCTTGGCGACTTCTTGCAGAAGATGATCTCCGCCTTCCCGGCCGAAGGCCTCATTGACGACGTTGAAACTATCGAGGTCGAGGCACAGCACCGCCAACTGGCTCCCGGCGCGATGTGCGTAGTTGAGCGCGATCGACAGACGGTCTTTGAACAGTGCGCGATTCGGCAATCCGGTGAGGACGTCGTGGTGGGCCTTGTACCGAACCTCTTCCTCGGCGCGCTTCCGATCGGTGATGTCGACCAGCGTGGCCGCAACGATCGGATGGCCTTTGCCATCACTCAACATGCTGGCATTCATCAGGACCCACACCTGGGTGCCGTCAACGCGACGCAGTGGAATCTCGAAGCTGGCCAGCGATCCTTGATCGCGCAGCCGCGAGACGAGCGTCTGCCACTCGGTGTCGGTCCCATACGCTTCGGAAATTCCGTGCGCCATCAACTCCGTGCGCGAGCCGTAGCCGAGCATCCGGGCGCAAGCGTCGTTGCAGTCGAGCATTCCACCGGCGGCGTTGGCTCGGTACTCGCCGGCGGGATTGCGATCGAACAGTTGCTTGAATCGCTCGGCCGACGCGCGAATCACTTTGATACGGCTGCGATAAGCTCCGGCGCCGGAACCGAGAACAAGGATGGCCGAAAGCGTCATGAACCACGGCGTCTGATAGAAGTACGCGCGCTGCCGGAACATGGTCGTGCCCGTGCTCCATGGGCCATCATCACTCGCCGCGCGCACCTGGAA
>WNFB01006252.1_pt1 | contig 10673 bp, 9 predicted proteins | sample 5400501 | NCBI WGS metagenome assembly WNFB01 (sample SAMN13153341, study PRJNA577476) | soil metagenome | isolation source: 200 cm saprolite under Douglas fir tree site 2 hole 1 | place: USA:California | collected 2015-04-18 | reverse complement strand
GTGATGAGCACCAGGTCGAGGTTCCGATCCCAGGGCGGCAGCATGCGCCCGAGCTGCCGCAGCAGCTCCGCTCCACTCTCGCCGCCATCGATCAGCACTTTCCTGCCACCCGGCGTCCGGATCAGCGCCGCTTGGCCGGGCACCGCCAGCAGCGTCGTCTGCACGCTGCTCGGGGGCCCTGTGCGCAGCGCGCTCATGGCCGCCACGCCCAATGCGCCGGCCAGCATCAGGCTCCAGGCCAGCCGCCGGCTTGGCGCTGGGCGGCTCGGTTGCACCTCGGCCGGGCCCCTCCGCAGCAGCCAGGTCGCGCACAGGAGCACCGCGTAGTAGCCGGCCACCGCTTCGGGCGCCATCCCATCGATGCTCAGCGCGGCGTAGGGCAGGGCCGCGGTCCAGTGGACGATCCATTCCAGCAGGCTGGTGAAGGCCCAGGCCGGCCACAGCAACAGCGCGCCCATCGGAAGCCACACGCTGCCAAAGAGCGCTCCCAGGCCGCCAAGGACCATGATCGGCCACAGCAGTGGCATGCCCAAGAGGTTCGCCAGCGGCGACACCACGCTGACCACATGGAAGCTGGCCGCCAGCACCGGCGCGACGAATGCCGTCGCCGCCACGGAAGCCGCGATTGCTTCGCCCAGCGCGAGCGCGACCACGCGGACCGCTCGCAGCCCATCCGGCAGCGCGAGCGCCGGCCGGCGCAGTCGCCCCGCCAGCGGCTCGGCGAGCAGGGCGATGCCGAGCACCGACAAGCACGACAGCTGGAAGCCGCCATCCTCCAGCTCGAAAGGCCGCAGGCCGACGATCGCCAGCACTGAGATCGCCAGCGTGGCGAGCTGGTCGTGCTGGCGACCCACTAGCGCTGCCAGGACCACCAGACCGGCCATGATTGCCGCCCGCACCGCCGAAGGCGTGGCGCCGGTGAGCACCGTGTAGCCCGCGATCGTGGCCAGCACCGCCATGGAGACGCCGAGTCGAGCCCACATACGGGCGGTGGTTCTCCTGAGTACCCACAGCCCGAGCGCTTGCAGCCCCGCGGCGAGGAGCGTGAGCTTGAAGCCGCTGATGACGATCAGGTGCACTGTGCCGGTGTTCACCAGGGCCTGCTGCTCGTCTTTGGGCAGCACGCTGCGCAAGCCGAGGATGGTGGCTTTTAACGTCGAGGCCGCCGGCTCCGGCAGCGTCTGACTGATGGTCTCGCCGAGCCGCAGCCGCAGCCGTGAGATGCTCACGAGGACGCGGTTGGCCTGCGGGTTGGCTAGGTAGCTCACGCGGGGATAGCTCATCGAGGCCAGGACCCCCTGCCGGCCCAGCGCCTCGATAGCTCCCTCGCCACTCAGCGGCCTCAGCAGCCCGCGCAGTTGCAGGTACTCGCCGTACTCGTGCTCCGGCCAATGCGGGACGCTTACCAGCACTCGGGCGCCAAGCGGCTCCCAGCCCTCGCCATTCCTGACCACGATGTCCGAGAGCGTGAGGCTGGTCGCCCGCTGCCGCGGCGACGGATCGTCCGCCACCAGCCCACGGATCTGCTGCTGCCCGCCGAAGCGCTGTACCTGCGCTTTACCAAGCGCGAGCGAGGCCTCAGCATCTTGCATGCGCCACGCTCCTGCCATCGCCGCCACGGCCGCGAGCGCCAGCAACGCCACCGCCCGGGCCCCGACTCCGCTCCCCAGCCGCGCCAGCCTAAGCGCTCCCGCCGCGCACAAGCCCGCGACGCTCGCAGCCGCCAGCGGGAGGCCCGGCACATCCGCCGCCGCGGCACCGGCGCAGAGCCCAACCGCTGCGGCAACGGCGGCGCCAGCGAGCAAGCCATTCGCGCTTGGGCGCTGCGCCCAAGCCGAACTGCTTGCACTTGGCGTGCCGCCCTCGCGGACCTCCGACGTTCCGGCCGCCGCCGGTGGGCCCCCCGGGTGGATCGAAGAAGTGGCGGCAGCGGCTGCGCCGTGGGGCTGGATGGCATTTCCCGAGGCTGCCGCTCGGCGCTCGGCCTGTGGCGGGGTGTTGGAAGCTTCGGAAGTAGGAGCACTGCCGAAGGCGATTGCTGAGCCAGCCTGGGCTCGGCGTGACCGCGAAGGACGCCGCGGGGCCGCCATGTGGCCGCTAGCGGGCCGTGATCTGTGTGCGAATGCGGCTAAGCTGGTCGTCGGGCACCGGCACCAGCCGCAGGTCCTCCACCGTCCTGAAGGGGCCGTGCTGACGGCGGTAGGCCACGATTCGGCCGGCCAGCATCGGCGAGATGCCGAGCGCATCCCGCAGCTGCGCCGCCGATGCGCTGTTGACGTTCAGCGCCGAGCCGTTGGTGGTCAGGCTCGGGACGACCTCGCCCACCTTCGGCACGAAAATCTCGTCTTCGTCGCGTACCCGTGCCGCTAGGTTCACCCGCGGCATGTCGGCGCCGGCAACAAAGCCGCCGGCCGCCCCGATAGCGTCTTCAATCCGGCTCTCCGGCGTCAGCCCATAAACGCCCGGCCGCGCCACCGCGCCCGTCACGTACACCCGCAGCTCCGCGGCCGCCGTCGCGCTCGGACTTGCGCTCGCCGCCCGTGATACCAGCGGTGTCGCCACCGCGACCTGCGCCGTCTGTGGCGCCTGAGAGCAGCCGGCCAGCCCCGCGGCCATCAACAGCAGCCGCAGCAGCCGGGCAGTCATCCAGGCAGCATACGGCCCCCGAACCACCGGGTCAATGTTTCGACGAGATTGGCTGGACCTTGTTACTGATGACAGGAAGCCTAAAGCCAACCTGACAGGGGCGCTATCGTCGGGATCGGCAGCATTCCGATTGACATGGGCGTTGTTCCTGCTGAGCCCCGCACTGCCAAGTTGGGTATTTCAACTCTTATTTGCTTGAGCGCCTCGACCTAGGCTTCGCCTAACAAGCTCCCGGCAATTCAATGGGAGCTTATACAGCGTTTCTGCGAGTCCCAAAAGAGGAGGATCCAATGGCGGCTATCGAGTCAAAGAACATGAACACCCCCGACGAAACCCGAACGCCGGACAAGACGAAGATCGAGGTTGTCAACGTCGGCGGCAGCGAAGTGGGCCGCTTCACGTTCCAGCCGGGCTGGAAGTGGTCGGAGTGCATCAAGCCGGTGGTGAAGACCGAGAGCTGCCAGGCCGAGCATTTCGGTTACGTGGAGGCTGGTCGCATCCACATCGTGCACACCGATGGTGCTGAGGTTGATCTCGGCCGCGGCGACGCTTACCTGATCGCACCGGGGCACGACGCATGGGTGCTCGGCAACGAGCCCTTCGTCGCCATCGAGTTCCGTAGCGCCGCCACCTACGCCAAGTCCTGACCCACTGCCCCAAGCTCTGCGGTTACACCGTCCGCACATGTCTCTCGGCCTGGCCGGGTGCCAAGGCTGCCGCTCGAACAGCCTTTTCGCGCGCTAGCTCGCGGTCGCAGTAGCGGCCAGAAAGGCAGCCGCAGCAGCCGGGCAGTCATCCAAGCAGCATACGGCCCCGGACCACCGGGTCAATGTTTCAGGCCGATGTAGAGCCCCCTGCCCATCAGTCCTTCGGCATCGAATTCGACTTCGAGCCCGGCCAAGCGAAAGGCCGCTTCCATGTCTTCTCGGCTGAACAGCCCGAGGTGGTGACGTCCGGTGCGCCGTCCAACACCAGACTTCGGATGAAGGGCGAGCTGCCGTTCTCGAGGCGGTACCGCACATCGCCTGAACGGCGCTCAGGCGCGGCGTCGCCACCTCAATGGAACACCACTCCCGCATCGACCGGCACTGTCTGGCCGGTGATGGTGTCGCTGCGAGCGAAGGCCACGATCTGGGCAGCGACGTCTTCGAGCTTGGCCGATCGGCCGAGGACCGAAAGGTGCTTCGTCCCTTCGATGAACTCGTCGGACAGGTTCACCGTCATGCCGGTGCCCTCCATCAGGCCGGGGGCGACGGCGTTGACCAGGACGTGCGGCGCGAGGGCCACGGCCAGGCAGCGGGTGAGATGGATCACGCCCGCCTTGGCGAGGCAGTAGGCGATCGAGCTGCCGGACGGCCGCAGGCCGGCGATGGAGGCCACGCTCACGATCCGGCCACGCTGCTGGCGCTGCATGACCGGCGCCACGGCCTTGGCGCACAGCCAGGGGCCGGTCAGGTTGGTGGCCAGGATGCGGTTCCACAGCTCGTCCGTCATCCCGGCAAGATCCGTGAACTCGACCCACTGGTTGATGCCGGCGTTGTTGACCAGCACGTCGATCGCGCCGAATTCGGCCACAGCCGCGTCGACCATCGCCCGAATGCCTTCGTGAGTGGCGGTGTCGGCCTGCCGCTGAACGGCGCCCGCAATCAAGCGCCCGCTTTTCGTCGGGACTATGTCCGCCGCCATCACGCGGCTACCGGCCTCTAAGAACGCCTCGCAAATACGACTGCCGAGTCCGCCGCGGCCGCCGGTGACGACCACGGCGGCGTTCGCTAGGTCCATGACGTGGTGCCCTCGCTTAGCCTCTCCCAGTCCTGCGCGGACGGCGGATGTGGGAGAGGAACAATCGCCATCAGACCGCCTCGTGTACGACGGCGCTTGTCCCGCCGGGGCCGCGCATCGAGGTCATGACCGGCGATTTGCCGCGTAGGAAATCGAAGTCGCAGCCCTCGTTGGCTTGGAGGACGTGCTCGAGGAACAGCGAGCGGTAGCCGCGCGTGTCAGATGGCGGCCGCGGTCGCCACGCTTCCCGCCGCTTGGCAAGCTCGGCGTCAGAGACCAGCATGTCGAGCCGGCGTTGGGCCACGTCCAAGCGGATGTGGTCGCCGGTGCGGACCAGCGCCAGCGGGCCGCCGACGGCAGCTTCCGGGGCGACGTGCAGGATCACCGCCCCGTAGGCGGTGCCGCTCATGCGGCAGTCGCTGATGCGCACCATGTCGTGGACACCGGCGGCCAGCAGCTTCTTGGGAATGGGCAGCTTGCCCCACTCCGGCATGCCCGGCGCGCCCACCGGCCCGGTGTTGCGCAGCACCAGCACGGTGTCCGGCGTCACGTCCAGGTCGGGCGAGTCGATCCGGACATCGAGATCGTAGATGTCCTCGAACACCAGCGCCGGCCCCTCGTGCTGAAGCAGCGCTTCGCTGGCGGCCGATCGCTTCAGGACGGCGCCGTCCGGGCACAGGTTGCCCTGCAGCACCACTAAGCCGCCGCCGGGCGAGAGCGGCTCGCTGGCCGTGGCGATCGCCCCCGAGCGCTGGATGCGCGCCCTGGCGATGTTCTCGCCGACTGCCTGGCCGGAGACGGTCAGCGCATCGACGTGGAGCAGATGCTTGATCTCGGCCATCACTGCCGGCAGCCCGCCGGCGTAGTAGAAGTCCTCCATCAGATGCTGCCCGGCGGGCTTGAGGTCGACCAGCCAGGGCGTGTCCTCCGCCAGCTGGTCGAACAGGCTCAGAGGCAGATCCAGGCCCACGCGCCCGGCCAGGGCGATCAGATGGATGATGGCGTTGGTCGAGCCGCTGATGGCCTGCAGGACCCGGATCGCGTTCTCGAAGGCCGAGCGAGTGAGGACTTGGGAGGGCCGGATGTCGCGCTCGACCAGCTCCACGATCTTGCGGCCGGCCGCCTCAGCGGCTTGGCGCCGGCGCGAATCGGGAGCGGGGATCGCGGCGGTGCCCGGCAGCGCCATGCCGAGCGCCTCAGTCACGCAGGCCATAGTCGAAGCAGTGCCCATGGTCATGCAGTGGCCGCAGCTGCGCGATATCGAGTTCTCGATCTCGTCCCAGTCTTGCACCGTGATGCGGCCGGCGCGCAGCTCGTCGCGCAGCCGCCAGGCGTCGGTGCCCGAACCCAGCTCTTCCTCGCCCCAATGGCCGCTGAGCTTGGGCCCGCCGGTGACCACGATGGCGGGGATGTCGGCGCTGGCGGCGCCCATCAGGCAGGCCGGCTGGGTCTTGTCGCAGCCCGACAGCAGCACCACGCCGTCGAGCGGGTAGGCGCGCAGACACTCCTCCACGTCCATGGCCATCAGGTTGCGGTAGAGCATGGTGGTCGGGCTCATCAGGATCTCCCCGAGCGACATCACCGGGAACTCGAGCGGCAGGCCGCCGGCCATCAGCACGCCGCGCCGGACCGCCTCGGCCAGCTCGCGGAAGTGCGAGTTGCAGTCCACCAGCTCGCTCCAGGTGTTGCAGATGCCGATCACGGGCCGGCCATCGAAGGCCAGCTCGCCGAAGCCTTCCGCCTTGAGCGAGGCGCGATGCGACGTCGCGTCCATGGTCTGGCCGCCGAACCAGTGCTGACTTCGTAAGGTCATAGTGCCGGGTATTCTAGGGCGATGGCCGCGGCCCGCCGCATCGATTGCCACGTCCACTACCACGCCTCCGCCTTCGCCGAGGCGCTGCTGTCGCACCAGGGCACGACCGGCGCGAACGTCCCCATTCGGGGCTTCGTGGCTTCGCGGCCAGCCTGGCACGACCTGAACGCGCTGACTGAGGTCATGGACCAGACTGAGGTCGAGTTGGGCGTGATCATCCCGATCGCCGGGACCCTCCTGGGCCTGCGCCGCTCGGGGCCGGGCGCCACGGAGGCCTACAACCGCTCGCTGTCCTCAGATCTGGAGCGGACGGAGGGGCGCTTCATCGCGGCCGCCGTAGTCGACCCATTTGGCGGGAAGGACGAAGTGGCCCAGCTGAAGCGATCGCTCAAGCTGCCGTACATCGGCGGCATTGGGCTGGTGGCCAGCTATGAGGGCGTGGCGCTGGACGATCCAGCCTTCGATCCGCTGTGGCAGGTCGCCCGTGAGCACAACGTGCCGGTCATGGTGCATCCCAGTCTCGTGGCGCGCAGCTGGGTGGAGACTTTGCGGCTGGACAACAACGTCCTCGAGGCGGGCCTCGGCTTCCTGCTGGACGATGCGCTGTGCATCCTGCGGATGGTCTTCGCCGGCACGTTCGATCGCCATCCCGACGTACGCTTCATGTTCTGCCAGCTGGGCGGCTTCGCCCACGCCTGCTGCGCTCGCTGGGATTTCCACCGCAAGCAGCACCAGCTAATGAGCGCTGCCGCCGGCCAGCCGCTGCCGGACTGGGCCAATCACGCCTTGGAGGAGTACCTGAGCCGCATCTGGCTGGACACCCACTCGCAGGACCGGCACATCCTGCGTCTGGTGATGGAGCTCGCGGGCGAGGACGTCATCGTCCTCGGCGGCGATTACCCGCTCACCCTCCCGGAGGACGGCGTCTTTCACGTGATGGGCGAGCTGGATGCGCTCGACGCCACGGCCCAGACCAGGGCCAAGATCGAGCGGGAGAACGCCCTGCGCCTGCTAGGCCGCGCCTAGATGTCATCCTGAGGCCGAAGGCCGAAGGACCTTCCGCCGCAGCGGTACGGACGAGGGAAGGTCCTTCGCTGCGCTCAGGATGACATCTCGTACAGCTTCAACGAAGCGGTGATGTCCTCCTCACCGTACCCGCGCTCGCACGCTCGTGCGAGAAGGGCCTTGGCGGCATCGAACAGCGGCAGCGGCTGAGTCAGCTCAGCGGCGCTGTCGGCGATCAGCCCGCCGTCCTTCTGCAGGCCGGCCAGGCTGGCCCGGCCAGGCGTGTGATCGCCGGCCAGGAAGCCCGGCAAGCTGCGCTCCAGCATGAAGCTGCGGCCCCAGGCGTTCAGGATGATCTCGCCGAACACGGCGCCATCCACGCCCGCCTTTCGGGCGAAGGCGAAGGCCTCAGCCGCCGCGAACTGCTGCACGATGACGAGCAGCTGGTTGGTCAGCTTCAGGGCCTGGCCGCTGCCGCTGGGGCCCACGTAGCGCACGGTCTTGCCCATCGCCTCCAACGCCGGGCGGACCTGCTCGAATACGGGCTGCTCGCCGCCGGCCATAATGGCCAGCGTCGCGCCGCGCGCGCCCTCTACGCCGCCGCTGATCGGCGCGTCCAGGAACGCGATGCCCCGCTCGGCGCACACCTGGGCGATACGCCGCGTCAGCGACAGCCCGGTGGTGCCGTGGTCCACCAGGATCTGGCCTGGCTTCATGGCGTGGATCAGTCCGCCGTCGAACAGCACCTCCTCCACGGCCGGCGGGTTCTTGAGGCAGATGTGAACGGCGTCCGCGTCCTGCGCCGAGGCCTCCAGGATCTCCACGTGACGGGCACCGGCGGCCACGAGCTCGCCTGCCTTCGAGACGGTTCGGTTCCAGACAGTGACGGGAAAGCCGGCCTTGATCAGGTTGGCGGCCATCGGCCCGCCCATGATGCCAACCCCAACGAAGGTGATGCGCAGCGTGTCAGCCATGATGGCGGTAGCCTACACCAGTGACCATCCGCCCCGGAACGGCCGAGGACATCCCCGTGGTCCTGCCTTTGGTGGCCAAGACCGTGGCCTTCCACGACCAGCTCGACCCGGCTCGCTTCGGCGCCGTGGCCGGCGCGCACCAACGCTACGAAGCTTGGCTGCGCCGGCTACTCGACAGCGAGGGCGGCGCCTTCCTGGTGGCCGAGGAAGATCGCTCGGTGGTGGGCTTCCTTCTAGGCCAAGTCCAGGACGAGTACGCCATGTACCGCACCGGCCGCTACGGCATGATCCACGACCTGTGGGTCGAGCCCCCACACCGGCGCAAGGGCATCGCCAAGGCCCTCGTCCTCGCCGCACTCGCTCGCTTCCGCGAAGCCGGCGTCAAGCAGGTCCGCCTGGACACCAGCGCCTACAACGAGGCCGCCCAGAAGCTCTTCACCTCCTGCGGCTTCCGTCCCAGTGTGCTGGAGATGCTTCTGTCATTCTGAGCCGCAGGCGAAGAATCCGTCCAAGTGCGGATCCTTCGCTGCGCTCAGGATGACAGGCCTGACAGCTCCTTCAAAGCCCGCCGGATGAACACCCGCACCGTGTTCTTACGCTGGACGATGGTGCCCGAGGTGTTGTCCACGGGGTGGGCTTCCTTGTAGCCGGCCTCGGCGGCGGCCTCGATGAGGTCAGGGGTGAGGCGCTGGCCGCGCAGCGTGTCCTCGACGGCGCGCAGCGGCAGGGGGGCTGGAAACATGCCCGTGGTGGCGGTTCGGACGTCAGCGACGGTGTCGCCGTCCAGCTTGAGGCTGACGGCCACGCCGGCGATGGGGAAGTCGAAAGACTCGCGATCGCGCAGCTTCCAGTACGAGGCGCGCCAGCCATCCGGGGCGGGCACGTGGATGTCGGTCAAGATCTCGTCGCGCTCGAGCTTGAGGAAGGTCATGCCGTCGTTCCGATAAAGATTCGCTAGGTTGACCTGGCGCTCGCCGCCGGCGGACCGAATCGTCACCGAGGCATCCAGCACCGTCAGCACGGGCGCGGTGTCGGCTGAGTGGGCGGCCAGGCAGATGGGGCTGCTGAGCGCCACCCGGCAGACGGTGGCGTCCTTCTTCATGCAGAAGCCCAGCGCTTCGCGCCAGAAGAAGCTCTGGTTGTAGTAGTTGCAGCGGGTGTCCAGGCACAGGTTGCCACCGATGGTGCCCATGTTGCGCAGCTGCGGCGTCGAGATCGACGCCACGGCCTTGACCAGCGCCGGATAGGCCTGCACGAGCGCAGGGTCGTACTCCAGCGTCTCCAGCGGGGTGGCCGCGCCGATGTGCCAGCCGGCGCCGTTCTGGCGCGCGTAGTTCAGCTCCGGCAGGTGGGCGATGCCAATGACGTGCTTGGGCGTGAACAGCTTGCGCTTCATGTTGGGCAGCAGGTCGGTGCCGCCCGCCACCAGCATCACCTCAGGCTGCAGCTCGTGGACCAGCTTCAGCGCCTCGTCGATCGTGCCGGGCCGGTGGTACTTGAAGATGGGCAGCCTAAGCACTTATTCTGCTCCTCTCCCACCGCGGTGGGAGAGGTTGGGTGAGGGCACCTGGGACGAGCGGCCTGCCGGCGGCGACACCCTCACCTAGCCTCTCCCGCAAGCGGGCGAGGAAGTTTTCTTAGCGCTTTCAGAACGTCCGTCGGCGTGATCGGCACCTTGTCGAACCGGATGCCGATGGCGTCATACACGGCATTGGCGAAAGCGGGCGGGAAGGGGTTGAGCGGGCCCTCGCCCGCCTCCTTGGCGCCGTATGGCCCTGCGGGATCGTCCGTCTCGACCAGGATCACGTCGATGGGCGGCATCTCGAGGAACGTCGGGATCTTGTAGTCGAGCAGCGATGGCTTCTTATGGAGCCCACCGCGGAAGACCTGCTCCTCGCCCAGCCCCTCGGCCAGGCCCATGTAGACGCAGCCCTCGATCTGCGCCTCAGCGTTCACCGGGTTCAGCGCCTTGCCCAGATCGTGCGCGGCCCAGGCCCTGTCGATCTTGATCTGGCCAGTCTCGGGATCGACGTGCAGCTCCACCACGCCGCTGGTGTAGCTGTACGCGGGGCTGATGCCGACCGTGCCACCCCGATAGTCGGGCGCGTTATGGGGCGGCGTGTAGCTGCCGACGGAACCCAGTGTGCCGTGCTTGGATTCGGCCTTCCAAACTGCCTGGTCGAAGTCGATGTAGTGGTCGGGGTTCTCGACGTCGAAGATGCGGCGCCAGGCGGCGGTAAGGCGATCCTCCGGGAGCTCCAGGTGCTCGGCGGCGGCCTCGAACAGCAGCTTGCGCAGCGTGCGGGCCGCGTCGCGGCAGGCGTTGCCGGCCATCAGCGTCACGCGGCTGGAGTAGCTGCCCAGGTCAACCGGCGTGAGGTCGCTGTCGCCAATCAGGACCCGCACGTCCGCAACCTCGATGCCCAGCTCCTCGGCGGCGATGTAGGCCAGCG
>WNFB01014060.1_pt1 | contig 10675 bp, 11 predicted proteins | sample 5400501 | NCBI WGS metagenome assembly WNFB01 (sample SAMN13153341, study PRJNA577476) | soil metagenome | isolation source: 200 cm saprolite under Douglas fir tree site 2 hole 1 | place: USA:California | collected 2015-04-18 | reverse complement strand
AGATTTTCGCGCACCGTGAGCGCCGGGAACACGCGCCGGCCTTCCGGCACCAGCGCGATGCCGGCGAGCGCGCGCCGGTGCGCAGGCATCCGGGTTACCTCCACCCCGTCAAAGAGAATTTTTCCCCTGCTGGGAAGCATCGCGCCGGCGACGCCGCGCAGCGTCGTGGTCTTCCCCGCCCCGTTGGCGCCGATCAGCGTCACGATCTCGCCTTCGGCCACCTCGAACGAGATGTCGCGGCAGGCGGGGACCTCGCCGTACGCCAGCTCGAGGCTTTCTACCCTAAGCAGCAAATTCGCCTCCGAGGTAGGCCTCGATGACCTGCGGGTTGGCCTGCACCTCGCGCGGCGTGCCTTCGAACAGCGCCACGCCGTGGTCCATCACGAAGATGCGCTGCGCCACGTTCATCGCCAGGTCCATGTTGTGCTCGACGACGATGAGCGTGACGCCGCGCCGGCCGATCTGCTCCAGCCTTTCCAGCAGGAACTCGACCTCGGAGGCGTTCAGCCCTGCGGCCGGCTCGTCGAGCATGAAAAGGCGTGGGCGCGTGGCGAGCGCGCGCGCGATCTCGAGCATGCGCTGCTGGCCGTAGGACAGCGCGCCGGCGCGCTCGCCGGCGCGCGCGCCCAGGCCGACGAACTCGAGCAGCTCGCGCGCCTCGGCGCGAAAGCGCCCGGTGTCGCCGTGGACGACGTACTTCCAGAAGGGCGTGTCGTGATGGATGTGAAATCCGGCCAGCACGTTCTCGAGCAGCGTGAGCTGCTTGAACAGGCGGATCTTCTGGAAGGTGCGCGCGATGCCGAGCCTGACCCTGCGATGCGCCGGCAAACCGATCAGTTGTTTATCTTCCAGGAACAAAGACCCTGCATCGGGCTGGTAGATGCCCGAGAGCAGGTTGAGCAGCGTCGATTTGCCGGCGCCGTTGGGCCCGATCAGCGCGAAGATCGACTTCTCCGGGACGCAGAGCGACACGTCTTGCACCGCGCGCACACCGCCAAAGCTCTTGCTGACGCCTTTGGCTTCGAGGAGATTCATTTCCTGTGTCCGGTGAAAGCGACCCAGGCCTGCACCACGCCGCCCGGCATGAACAGCACCACCAGCGTGAGCGCGAGGCCGTAGATCATCAGGCGCAGCTCGCCGAAGCCGCGCAGCAGCTCGGGCAGGAAGGTGAGCATGACGGCGCCGATCACCGGGCCGATCATGGTGCCCATGCCGCCGACGATCACCATCGCCAGCATGGTGAAGGATTCGATGATGTTGAAGGCGTCGGGCACCAGCGTGCCGACGAAGCCCGGATAGAAGCAGCCGGCGAGCCCGGCGATCGCGGCGCCGACGCCGAAGGCGAACGCCTTCCAGAGCGCCGCGTTGACGCCGAGCGAAGCGGCCGACACCTCGTCCTCGCGGATCGCGCGCAGCGTCTCGCCCACCGGCGAGCGCACCAGGTTGTCGAGCAGGACATAGACCGCGAGCGCGATGCCCGCCACCAGGTAGAACAGCGCCGGCGCGCCGGCGACCGGCGGCAGGATGCCGTAGAAGCCGCGCACGCCCTGCGTGACGTTCTCCCAGTTCACCAGCACCTGGTAGGTGATGACCGCGAAGCCGAGCGAGGCGATCGCCAGGTAGTGCCCGCGCAGCCGCACCGCGAAGGCGGCGAGCGCGAGCCCGAGCAGGCCGGCCGCGCCCACTGCCGCCAGCGCCGCGAGCCAGAAGTTCCAGCCGTAGCTCTTGATGAGGATCGTCGAGACGTAGGCGCCGATGCCGAAGAACGCCGACTGGCCGAGGTTGAGCTGCCCGGCGTAGCCCATCACGAGGTTGAGCGACAGCGCGAGCAGCACGTTCATCGCGCACAGCACCAGGATGCCGCGCCAGTACGAGCTGGCGAGCAGCCATGGCAGCGCCGCCACGGCGATGACAGCAGCCAAAAAATAGATTTTCCTGGCGCTCAAGCGTTTTCCTGCATCAGACGTTCTCTTCCTTGCGCTCGGCGATCAGCCCGGTCGGACGCACCACCAGCATGACGAGCAGCATCACGAACACCACCAGGTCGATCAGCCCGGACCCGAGGTATTGCACGGTAAAGGCTTCGATGATGCCGACCAGCAGGCCGGCGATGATCGTGCCCTGCATGTTGCCGAAGCCGCCGATGATGACGATGGCGAACGCCTTGACGATCACCGACGCGCCGGCGAAGGGCGTGAGCACCAGCACCGGCCCGAGCAGCGCGCCCGCCATGCCGGCGAGCGCCGAGGCGATCACGATGGTCAGCGCGATGAGCAGGTTCGGGTTGATACCCATGAGCCCGGCGGTCTCCCGGTCCTGCGCCACCGCGCGCAGCGCCTTGCCGAGAAACGTGAAGCGGAGGAACGCGTAGAGCAGCGCGATGACCGTCGCCGACGCGCCCACCACCAGCACGCTCTGCGCGGAGAAGAAGATGCGCCCGATGCGGATCGTCTCGCGCGAGAACGGCGAGTCGAACTGGTACGGGATCGGCCCGAACAGCCAGAGCTGCGCGTTCTCGAGCAGCACCGAGACGCCGATGGTGGCGATCAGCGGGCGCAGCTCGTCGCCGCCGCGCAGGGGCGCAAACACCGCCGCGTTCACCGCAAGCCCGAGCAGCGCCCCGGCGCCGAGCGCGGCGAACATGGACACCAGGTAGGCGCCGGTGTCGGGAAGCCCGAGGACTTTGCTGGCGAACCGAGTGGCGCAGAAGAACGCCGTGAACGCGCCGACGGTGACGAAGTCGGCGTGGGCGAAGTTGATCTGGTTGAGCACCCCGTAGATCAGGGTGAGCCCCAGTGCCACCATGACGTACAGGCAGCCCAGGTAGACCCCGTTGACCGTCTGCTGTACGACGAGCGCCAGGAGATCGGGCACCGGGTCTTCTAGACGACTCTTACCAGTTCAGCCCTTTCCAGCTCAGGTCCTTCTGGGTCTCGATGAAGTGAATCACCGAGAGATCGCTGTTCTGGCCGTTGGGGCCGAAGGTGATCCTGCCGGTCGTCACTTCCACGTCCTTCATCCTGGAGAACCGGTCGCGGATCGACTCGGAGTCGGTCGCGCCGCGGCGTACTGCCTCGGCTACGAGAAGGATCGTATCGTAGGCATGCGCATTGATGTGCGTCGGCACCTTGTCGGCGCCGTACTTGGCGCGGAACGCCTTGACGAAGTCCTGCACCATCCTGCGCTTCTCGGTCGGGTCGAACTGCACGATGCGAATGTAGCCTTCGGCGGCCTGGCCGGCTTTCTGGTCGTACCCGTAGGGCAGCCAGATCGAGCCCATCTGGACCGCGCCGCCGCCGCCGCCCTTGACCACCCTCGCCTGGGCGAGCGCCTGCGACAGGCGCACCTGCTGGCCTTCCAGCCCGAAGGTCGGCAGCACGTCGACCTTCCCCAGCGCCGCGATGCGGGTGGCGATGGCGGTGAAGTCGTTCACGTCGCGGCCGAAGTCGATGCGCGCCAGGATCTTGCCGCCGGCAGCGACGAACGACCTCTCGAAGCCATCGGCGCTGTCCACGCCCGCATTGGTCTTTTCATACAGCAGCACCGCGGTGCGCGCCTTGAGCTTGTCGTACGCGTTCTTGCCGAGCGGCTGGCCCTGCTGTTCGCCGTTCGGGAAGATGCGGAACACGTACTTGTAGCCCGATTCGGTGAGCTTCATGGTGACCGAGCCGGCGTTGAGCTGCACCACCTTGGCCTGCTCGAGAATCGGCGCGATCGCGAGCGAGGCGTCCGAGCACTCCTCGCCGATCACGATGTGCGGCTTGAGCTGCTCCAGCACCCGCTTCACCGTGTTCGTCGCTTGCAGCGGGCTGCAGGCGGAATCCTCGTACTGCACCTGCAGGCGATAGCCGTTGACGCTGCCCTTGAGCTGCTCGAGCGCGAGGTCGATGCCCTCCTTGCCCATGACGCCGAAATACGACCCGGGACCCGAGATCGGCATCAGCACGCCTATGCGGATAACGCGCTCTTGTGCCTGAACTGCGAACGTGGCGCAGGCAAAAGCAAGGATTGCCGCTTTGATTGCGAGCTTCATGGGATTCCCCCTCCTCTGAAAGTTTCGTGACAGACTGTACAAAAGGCTCGCCAATCCCACAAGCTTTCATTTAGTGATCGAAAAAGCCGACCGCGCCCTCGAGCTCGCCATCTACTACGCCTCGGCGGCTCTGATGCTCGCGCTCACCGGTGTGATTCTCTACGCCGTGGTGGCACGCTATCTCTTCAACGCCGCGCCGGCCTGGTCGGACGAAGTGCCGCGGGTGATCTTTCTCTGGGTGACCTACCTCGCCATCGCGGTGGCGGTGAAGCGCGGCCAGACCCTGCGCGTCACCTTCATCCTCGAGCGTATCCCGCCGTTGCCACGCATGCTGCTCGAGATGTTCATGCACCTGTCGATCTTCGTGATGCTGGCGTTCCTGGTGTGGCACAACATGCCGGTGATCGAGCTCGGCCGCCAGACGAAGATGCTGGCGACGCAATGGTCGGACGCGACGCGCTTCTGGCCGCTCTCCGTCGGCTGCGTGCTGATCGGGTTTTACCAAATCCGCCTCGTCCTTCGGACCGTATCTGACTATCAAATAAATAAGAGTAAATCTCCTTGATGCTCGCCGCGATGCTGGTGGTGCTGCTGATCTTCACGCTGCTCGGCATGGAGATCGCGTGGGGCATCGCGCTTTCCTGCTTCGCCTACATCGCGCTCTCGCAGGTCACCGACAACCCGACCTCGTTCGCCCTTTTCGCGCAGCAGATGACCGTGGGCCTGGACAGCTTCGTGCTGGTGTCGGTGCCGCTGTTCATCTTCGCCGGCGAGCTGATGAACGTCTGCGGCGTCACCCAACGATTAGTACGGGTTGCCGCGGTGATCGTGGGGCACATGCATGGCGGCCTCGCCAATGTGGGCGTGGTGGCTAACTTCCTGATCTCCGGCATTTCCGGTTCGGCGGTGGCCGACGCCGCCGCCACCGGCACGGTGCTGGTGCCAGAGATGAGGAAACGCAACTTCCCACCGGAATTCGCCTGCGCGGTGATCGCCTGCGCCTCGACCGTCGGACCGATCATCCCGCCCTCGATCGTGTTCCTGCTGATCGCCTCGATCGTCAACATCTCGGTCGGGCAGCTGTTCCTCGCCGGCGTGGTGCCCGGCATCCTCATGTCGTCGGCGATGTTCTGGGTGACCTGGCGCCTGTGCAAGAGGCGCAATTACCCGCGCGAGCCCAAGGCGACGCCCGCCGAGCGCCGCGCCGCGTTTCGCGAGGGGATCCTCGCGCTGATCGCCCCCGCGGTGATCGTCGGCAGCATCGTCGGCGGTATCGCCACGCCCACCGAATCGGCGGCCATCGCGGTCGGCTACACCCTTTTCCTCGGCGTATTCATATACCGCAACACCACCATGGCGGCGATCGTCGAGGCGGCCGGCAGCGCGGCGGCCGGCTCCGCGCTGGTGATGCTCACCGTCGCCGCCTCGCAGATCTTCGCCTGGCTCGCCGTGCAAGAGCGCCTGGGTGAGATCCTCACCAGCTCGATGCTCGCGATCTCGAGCAACGTCTACGTCATGCTCGCGCTCACCAACCTGCTGATGCTGGTGCTCGGCATGTTCATGGAGCTGGTGCCGATCATGTTCATCCTCGCCCCCATCGTATTTCCCTGGCTTGCCGGAATGGGGGTGAGTGAGGTGCAGTTCGGCGTCGTCATGGTGCTGAACCTGATGATCGGGATGATCACGCCGCCGATCGGGCTGAATCTGATGGTGCTTTCGGCGATCACCGGCGTGGACGTGATGCGCATCTTCCGTGCCGCGGTGCCCTACATCTGCGCCCTGCTGGTCGTGCTGCTGCTGATCACGTACATTCCGGCTCTGACACTGTTCGTCCCCCAGCTTTTCTATCCGGTGAAATGAAGGGAGTATCCGCATGAAACGAAGACAGGCGCTCAAGGCGATCGGCGCGGCCGCGATCGTTTCCCAGGTTGGCCTCTCCAAGCCCGCGCAGGCGCAGGTCAAGCTGCGCTACTCCAACGCCAGCAACGCCGGATATCTCGCCAACATCGTCATGACCGAGTACTGGGAAGAGGTGCGCAAGCGCTCGAACGGCGAGATCGTCTGCGAGGTTTTCTGGGGCACGCTCGGCGGCGAGCAGACCCTGCTGAACGGGGTTTCGCTCGGCACGCTCGACGGCTACCACGGCGCTTACACCGGCATGCGCGAGTTCGATCTGTTCTACACAGTGGGCCTATTCCGCGATTACGAGCACGCGGCGCGGGTGATCAACGGGCCGCTGCGCGACAAGCTGCAGAAGGCCTTCGAGGCCAAGTACAAGGTGCAGATGCTCGGCCTCGGCCGCGCCGGCACCTTCGGGCTGCAGGTGAAGCCGAAGCCCTTCTCCTGGGCCGACGTGAGGAACCTCAAGGTGCGTGCCGGGCCGATCGAGGGCGTGGTCGAGAGCATCAAGGCGATCGGCGCCAATCCCGTGACCATGGCGTTCAACGAGGTCTACACCGCGCTGCAGCAGGGCGTGGTCGACGGCCAGGTGACCCTCAACACGCTGATCATCACCATGAAGTATTTCGAGGTCGTGAAATACTGGATCCGCAACGACTTCGGCCTGGGCTTCGACAAGGTCGTGATCTCGCAGCGCACCTGGAACCGCTTCAAGCCGGAGCACCGCAAGATGATGCAGGAGCTGTTCTTCGAGTACGAGGAGAAGAAATGGTATCCGGTCCTCAAACAGCGCTTGGATGCGGACTACAAGAAGTGGGCCGAGCTCATGGGCGCCGATACGGTGGTGACGCTGCCCGAGGCCGAGCTGCGCCGGCTCACCGCGCCGACCGCCGAGCGCCTCGCCAACGAGATCCTGGGCGCGGGCACCTACAAGCAGATCCAGGACACCGCCTGAGGAGCGACGTGGAACTGTCGAACAAGTCGGCGCGGCAGCTGTTCGAGGAGGTCAAGGCGAACCCGACGCGCAAGCGCTTCGGCTTCGGCTCGCGCCCGGCCCTGATTAACATCGACCTGCAGAAGGCCTACACCGCGGTGGGCGAGTTCGCGACCGCCTACGAGACAAATCCCCGGCAGACGGACTACGTGAACCAGCTGGCGCGCGCGTTCCGCGAGAAACGCTGCCCGGTGGTCTGGACCTACGTCGCGTACATGGACTCGGGAGAGGACTGCGGTGTCTGGGGGACGCGCTCGAACACCCCGGACTCGCTGCAGAACATCAAGTCCGGCTCGAAGCGCTCCGAGTTCGACGATCGCCTCGAGATCGACCGCCTCCACCACATAGACACGGTGGTGGTGACGGGCGGCTCGACCTCGGGCTGCGTGCGCGCCACCGTGGTCGACAGCCTGTCGCGCAGCTACCGCACCATCGTTCCGGAGGAATGCGTGGCCGACAAGCACGAGAGCCCGCATTTCGCCAACCTCTACGACATGGCGCTGAAATACGCCGATGTCGTCCCTGTTTCAGAAGTACTGGAGTACGTGAAAACCCTTCGGTGAAGCGCGACCCCGGGCTTTACGATTACCTGCCTTACTCGCGCCGGCCGAAGATCAGCTGGCCGAACGGCGCGCGCGTCGCGTTCTGGGTGGCGCCGAACATCGAGTTCTACGAGCTCGAGCCGCCGAAGAATCCCACGCGCCCGGCCTGGGCGCGCCCCGTGCCCGATGTCCTCAACTACTCCTACCGCGACTACGGCAACCGCGCCGGCTTCTGGCGCATGCTGGAAGCGATGGACCGCTGCGGCATGCGCGGCAGCGTGTCGCTCAACGTGGCGGTGTGCGAGCACCACCCCGAGGTGATCGAGGCCTGCGTCGAGCGCGGCTGGGAGCTCTACTCTCACGGCACCTACAACACGCGCTACCTGTTCAACCTGAGCGAAGATCAGGAGCGCGCACTGATCCAGGACTCGATCGACACCATCCGCAAGTGCTCTGGGCAGAAGCTCGACGGCTGGCTCGCGCCGGCGCTCACTTACACCGAGCGCACGCTGGACCTCGTGGCCGAGATGGGCCTGAGCTACATCTGCGACCTGTTCCACGACGACCAGCCGGGGCCGGTCAAGGTACGCAAGGGAAGGCTCGCGAGCATCCCCTACTCGCTGGAGATGAACGACTTCATCGCCTACAACATCAACCTCGTCCCGCCTCGGCGCTACGGCGAGATCATCAGGCGCCAGTTCGACCGGCTCTATGCCGAGGGCGAGGAGTCGGGCACGGTGATGTGCATTCCGCTTCATCCGTACCTGGTCGGCCAGCCGTACCGGCTCAAGGCGTTCGAGGAGGCGCTCGGCTACATCACCGGCCACGACAAGGTGTGGCTCGCCACCGGCCGCGAGATCGCGCGGCATTTCCTCGATCACAATTTTGATTCCTTTGCAAAAGCATCCCACCCCGTCCGTGATCTCTGACGATTACCTCAAGTACCCGAAGCGCCGCCATGGGATGGACCATGATCGGTATAAATGGTCAGTTTTAAATAAACGAAAAAAAATACAGTGGCCAGGAGGACATCGGATCGCGCTGTGGGTCACGCTGGCGCTCGAGTGGTTCCCGCTCGACATGAAGGGCCAGCCGTTCAAACCGCCAGGCGCGCTGCAGACAGCCTACCCCGACCTGCGCCATTACACACTGCGCGACTACGGCAACCGCGTCGGCATTTTCCGCGTGATAAAGGCGCTGGAGCGTCACGGCATCCGCGCCAGCGCCGCCGTCAATGCCGCGGTCGCAGCCCGGTATGGTTTTCTACTTGAAGAAGTAAAACGAAGGGATTGGGAAATCCTCGGCCACGGCCTGGACATGGATCACCTGCATTACGAGGGCATGGCGGACGAAAAGGATTTGATCCGGAAAAGCCTTCAAATCCTCCCCAAAGTCAGGGGCTGGCTCTCTCCCGCCAAATCCGAATCCCACCAGACCCTGGACCTGCTCGCCGCCGAAGGGATCGACTACGTCTGCGACTGGGTGAACGACGACATGCCTTACGAAATTCGCACCACAGCCAAAAACCTGTTTTCGATGCCGCATTCCTCGGACATCGACGACTACGCCATCCTCGTCAACAACCACCACGACGAGGGTGAGTTCCGCGACCAGCTGACCGATCAGTTCGACCTTCTATACGGGGAATCCGCGACGCAGGGCGGGCGCATCATGGCGATCTCGCTGCATCCCTGGGTGATCGGCCAGCCCTACCGCATCGGCGCGCTGGAAAGCGCGCTCGCGCATATCATGCGCCACCCCGGCGTGTGGCCCGCGACCGGCGCCGAGATCCTCGACGCCTGGAAGGCTCAGCGTACCGCCCAGGGCGCGGCTTCGGCGTAGGCTTTCTCGAAAGCTTCGATTTCCGCGGCGAGCGACAGGGTGAGCCCGATCTCGTCCACGCCCTTGAGCAGCATCTCGCGGTAAAACGGATCGACGCTGAAGGGGTGGGTTCTACCGCCGTCCCTGATTTCCTGCGCGACCAGGTCGACGGTCAGCTCGCTTCCCGGCCGTTTCAGAAGCTCTTTTCTTAAATTGGCGCAAATCTCTTCCGGCAAACGCACCGGCACGATGCCGTTCTTCAGGCAGTTGTTGAAGAAGATGTCGCCGAAGCTCGGCGCGATCACGCTGCGGAAGCCGCAGTCGTAGAACGCATAGGCCGCGCCTTCGCGCGACGAGCCGCAGCCGAAGTTGGCGTTGGCGACCAGGATGCGCGCCTTGTCGAACGGCGCGCGGTTGAGGACGAACGCCGGGTCCTCGCGCACGTCATGGAACAGGAACTTCCCATACCCGTCGCTCCTGGGAAATTTCAGGAAGCGCGCCGGGATGATCTGGTCGGTGTCGACGTTGACCGGCTCGTAGGGCGCGGCGATCGCGGTCAGCGCGGTGAATGTTTCAGCCATCAGGAAAGTTTTCTTATATCTGTCAAAAACCCGGAAACCGCAGCGGCCGCCGCCATCGCCGGGCTCATCAGGTGCGTGCGCGCGCCTTTGCCCTGCCGGCCCTCGAAATTGCGGTTTGACGTGGAAGCGATGCGCTCCTGGGGGCGGCCGAGGTCGCCGTTCATTCCCACGCACATCGAGCAGCCGGCGTGGCGCCACTCGAACCCCGCCTCAAGGAACACCTTGTCGAGGCCCTCGGCCTCCGCCTGCTTCTTCACCAGCCCCGATCCTGGCGCCACCATCGCCGGCACCTTCGCCCGGCGTCCGCGCACCACGGCGGCCGCGGCGCGCAGGTCCTCGATGCGGCTGTTGGTGCACGAGCCGATGAAGACGCGGTCTACGGCAAGACCCTCCAGCTTCGTTCCCGGCTCCAGGCCCATGTATTCCAGCGCGCGCGGCGCCCCTGAAGGAACGACGCCGCTGATTGGCACGACATGTCCCGGGTTCGTACCCCAGGTCACCATGGGTTCCAGGTTTTCAGCGCTAATCTGAACTTCAAGATCAAAACGTGCACCCGGGTCGCTCGGCAGCGTTTGCCAGTATTTCAATGCTGCGTCCCAGAGCGCTCCCTTGGGAGCAAAAGGCTTATCCGTTAAATAAGCGAAAGTCGTGTCGTCCGGCGCCACCATGCCCGCACGGGCTCCCGCCTCGATCGACATGTTGCAGACTGTCAGCCGCTCCTCGATGCTCATGGCCCTGATCGCCGCGCCTGCGTACTCGATGACGTGGCGGGCGGCGCCGCCCACCCCGATCTTGGCGATGATTG
>WNFB01006250.1_pt1 | contig 10675 bp, 9 predicted proteins | sample 5400501 | NCBI WGS metagenome assembly WNFB01 (sample SAMN13153341, study PRJNA577476) | soil metagenome | isolation source: 200 cm saprolite under Douglas fir tree site 2 hole 1 | place: USA:California | collected 2015-04-18 | reverse complement strand
GGGTTCAGGAAGGTTCAGGAGGGTGTTCATGGCGATAGAGACGAAGACCGGCAAGAAGGCCAGCCCGCGCGAGGTGATCGAGCGCGCAAAGGCTGAGGGCGTCGAGGTCGTCGACGTCCGGTTCATCGATCTGCCGGGCACGTGGCAGCATTTCAGCCTGCCACTCGGTGAGCTCGAAGAGGACAGCTTCACGGGCGGCCTCGGATTCGACGGGTCCAGCATCCGCGGCTTCCAGTCGATCGATGAGAGCGACATGCTGCTCATCCCGGACCCCGACTCCGCCACCATCGATCCGGTGCTGTCGCACAAGACCTTGTTCTTGATCTGCGACGTCATCGACCCGATCACGCGCGAGCCTTACAGTCGCGACGCACGCTTCATCGCGAAGAAGGCGGAGGAGTACCTGAAGCGATCGGGTATCGCCGACGTCAGCTACTGGGGACCCGAGGCCGAGTTCTACCTGTTCAGCTCGCTGCGGTTCGACCAGAACGCCCACAGCGGCTACTACCACATCGATTCGGACGAGGGCATCTGGAACTCGGGCCGAAACACCGAGCCCAACCTCGCCTTCCGGCCGCGGCACAAAGAGGGCTACTTCCCGGTGCCGCCGACCGACAAGCTTCAGGACCTACGGTCGGAGATCATGCTCAAGCTCATCGAAGCCGGTGTGCAGGTCGAGGTGCAGCACCACGAGGTCGGTACGGCCGGCCAGGCAGAGATCGACATGCGCTTCGACACTCTGACCAAGATGGGCGACAAGATGATGGTCTACAAGTACGTCATCAAGAACGTCGCCGCGCAGCACGGCTACGTGGCCACGTTCATGCCCAAGCCGCTTTTCATGGACAACGGCTCCGGCATGCACGTGCACCAGAGTCTGTGGAAGGACGGCGAGAACCTTTTCGCCGACACGAGCGGTTATGCGGGCCTTAGCCAGACCGCCATCTACTACATCGGCGGCCTCCTCAAGCACGCGCCGGCGCTGCTGGCGCTGTGCGCGCCGACCACCAACTCGTACCGCCGGCTCGTGCCCGGCTACGAGGCCCCGATCAACCTCGTCTACTCGAAGCGGAACCGTTCGGCCTGCGTGCGCATCCCGATGTACTCGACCAACCCGAAGACCAAGCGCGTCGAGTTCCGCTCGCCCGACCCAGCCGCCAATCCTTACCTGGCCTTTGCTTCGTGCCTCATGGCCGGTCTGGACGGAATCAAGCACAAGATCCTGCCTCCGGAGCCGGTCGACAAGGACATCTACGAGCTCGAGGGCGAGGAGAAGGCGAAGATCAAGTCAGTCCCAGGCTCGCTCGGCGAATCGCTGGACGCGCTCGAGAAGGACCACGCGTTCCTCATCGAAGGCGGCGTGTTCACGAAGGACGTCGTCGACACCTGGATCGAGTACAAGCGCAAGAAAGAGGTCGACCAGGTGGCGCTGCGACCGCACCCATGGGAGTTCATGCTCTACCACGACGTCTGATTTCTGACCGCACTCCAAAGAGGGCTCCGGGAAACCGGAGCCCTTTGTTTTTCATCCAATCCCCGCCCGGTTTCGCACCGCTTGATCCAACCGCGCGGAATCCGCGCATTGAATAAGCGCGGTTTGATACAAACGTGCGGAATCAGCGTGCTACATGCCCAGCATGGCGCGGGCGCGAAGGGCGATCGAGATCGCGACCCGCGTCTCCGGGTCGTCAAGCTGCAACCCCGTCAGCGACTGGATCCGTTCGACCCGGTAGCTCATGGAGTTGATGTGGATCCCGAGCTGCCGCGCGGCGGCGCGGCGCACCCACCTGGCCGACGACAGCGCCTCGAGCGTCTCGAGCAGCGGCGTGTCTCGCGACTGGGCGTACTTCAGCAGCGTGCCCAGCAGCTCTTCGACGAAACGGCGCAGGGCGTCGGGGCTCTGCACCTCGAGCAAGAGACGGAAGGCGCCCAGCGAACGGTAGGAGGCGATGCGCCCTTTCCCGCCCGCGCGGCGCGTGAGCCGGAGCGCCTGGCGCGCCTCGACGTGGGATCGAGCCAGCTCGGCCACCGAGTTGGCGAGGTTGCCGATCCCCACCGAGGCGGTGCCTGGCTTCATCACCGGGGCGGCCCCGGCCAGCAGGAGGCCCGCCAGCTTCTCGACCGCGGGCAGGTCGGTGGCGATCTCGTCAGGGATGAGGAACACCGCAGATGCGGAGCGGACCAGCGTGAGCGCTCCCGGGAGCCGGGACCGGATCACGCCGCTCAGCGCCGCATCGAGGCGATCCTGCTGCCCGCGACCGGCCAGCGCCGCCTCGGTCGCGTCGTCGTCGGGTTCCAGCACGACCACCCAGGCCTTGTGAGGGAGCCGGTGGCCCAGGCGCTCGGCCTGCCGTGCCACCCTCTCCGCCTCGTCGCCTTCCAGCCCGCCGGCCAACACCTCCTCGACGAGGTCGCCGCGCAGCCGGCGTTCGACCTCGGCCGCCGCCCGCTCCTTCGACAGCTCGAGGGCCAGCACCGTCGAACCGTGCTCGAGGGCGCGCCGCCGGCCATGGGAGTCGACCGTCTGCTCATCGACCGCCACCGCCAGCAGCCCGAGGAGGTCGGCGCCAGCGCGCACGGGTACTACATCGAGCGGTCGTGCCGGCCGGCCGGCGTTGATGCGCACCTCGCGCGCGCCCGCCTGCGCCAGCGGCACGGGCACGTGAATGCGCGGCGGCATGCCGTCTGACGCCTCGCCCATGCCCCTCACCCGATAGCCGTCGGGCGAGTAAAGCACCGCATGCCCACCGGCCAGCGTGCCCGCGACCTCGAGGATCGATTGGATGCCCGCGCCTTCTAGCGAGAGCTTGGTGAAGCGCTCGTGGATGTCGTGCGAGAGCTGGATCTCGCCGAGCTGCACCTCCATGCGGCGCTGCAGCTCGCTGCGCTCCAGGATGCCCGCCACCTGGCCGGCGATCGCGCGCAGGAAGTCGATGTCGCCCGAATCGAAAGCGCGCTTTTCGACTGTCTGCACGTTGAGCACACCGACCAGCCGCGGACCTGACTCGATCGGCACCGACAGCATCGATCGGAAGCGGTCCTCGTCCAGACCCGGCACCCATTTCCAGTGCGGCTCCTCGCTCACGTCTGGCACAACCGCCGGCCGCCGAGTCTCCGCCACCCAGCCGGTGATGCCTTCGCCCACCCGCATCGTGGCCTTGCCGACCATCTTCTCGTTCAGGCCGTTGGTCGCCGTGAGGAGCAGCTCGCGCCCACGTGGCGTGACCAGGTACAGCGAGCACACGTCCGTGCCCATGGCCGAGGTCGCCTCGCCGATGATGAGCTCCAGCAGCTCGTCCGGCTTTTGTGTCGATGCCGCCGCCTGGGCGAGCCGGACCAGGAAGCTCAGCTCGCGCTCGGCCAGGCTGCCTTCCGATTCGAGCGCCCCTTCCCGGCCGCTTCCGGTGACGACACGCATGGGGCTCAACTTACGGTTGCTCACGCCTTCAAAGCTCGTGTCAAGGTTACAACGAAGAGCGCCTTGGTTAGTGTGACTGATACAGGTGTGGCGGCAGACAAATCCATATGGGTACTTCGGGCTCCAGGTTGGTTGTTCTTGGGTCGCACAGGAAAGCTGGAGGTAGGAACGATGACCTGGACGAAAGCTTCGTAGCGGCGCGGTATTCATGTTCGTTGGGAGGCGCGGGTACTCAACCCCGCGCCTCTTTTCTTATCTCTCGTGCCGCATGCTATGCGGTCATGAAGCTTCTGGTCGAGATCCTGGTGGCGATCTTTCTGCATCCGATTGCCTGGGTCCTTTGCGTCATCAACATCGTCGGGCGCGCCGAGATGAGCGGCGTGAAGAAGGTCGTGTGGATCATCGTCACCTTCATCTGGGGGATCGGCCCCATCCTCTACCTCCTCTTGGGCGACGGCGCATTCTGGTGATCGTCTAGGCAAGCCCACGCGCGCATGAGAGATCGCGCCGCGACGCGCGCGTTCGTCCTGGGTCTTCTCAGTCTCCCGTTCGGCATTTTCGCGCCCTTCGCGATCTGGTCCGGCGCACGCTCGCTGGGCCGCATCCGCGCGTCGAACGGCGAGCTCCGGGGAAGTCTGGCGGCGGTGGCCGGCCTCGTCGCCGGGGTCCTCGGTCTGTCCGCGTTCATCGTGGGCACGACCTACTGGGTACTCGCGTCCTCATGAGGCGCATATACGTGTGGCGTGGAGTGACCACGCTCGTGGTCCTGCTGCTTGCCGCCTCCACGTACCCCGGCGCGGTGCTGGTCTCGATGCTGGTCAGGTTGACCCCGGCCCCCACGGTCTCCTCGCCGGCGCCTCAGGGCGCACTGCCGTGGCTGCACGTCGAGCACCCACAGGGCGGGCAGCCGTACATCGCCGACGACCAGCGGCGGATGGTGCTGCTGCACGGCGCCATCCCGGGCGGGCTGATCGACTTCTGGTCGCGCGGCGACCCGCCGATCCCCGACCCTGCCCCCTACTACCCGATCGACCCAGCCGCATACGACGGCCGCTGCCCGGACAACTCGCCGGCCATGCCCGTGCCACCCCTGTGCGAAGACGACCTGGCGAGCATGGCCGCGCTCGGATTCAACTCCCTACGCCTTCCCCTTTCGTGGAGCTTGCTGGAACCCGAACGCGGCCGATTCAATCAGCAGTACGTCGATCGTGTCGCCCAGGTCGTGGATTGGGCGCGCGCTCTCGGCATCTACGTGATCATCGACATGCACCAGAACGCCTACTCGCGATACGTCGGGGCGCCGCAGGACGGGATCGCGAATCTTCGCAATTACACCGGTGCGCCAGCGTGGGCCACTTTCACGGACGGTTTTCCCTCCCATGCTTACGGCCAGCGTGAGATCAATCCCGCCGTCTTGGAGGCTGACACCAACTTCTGGTACGACCGGAGCGGCATCCAGGACGAATACATCGCTGCCGTTGCCTTCCTAGCCAAGCGCTTCAAAGCCGACAGCGCCGTGGCCGGATACAGCGTTTTCAACGAGCCCTTGCCGGGTTGGAACCTGCCACCCGGTTTCGAAGACCTGCTCCTGTTTCCGTTCTACCGTCGTGTCATCGACGCCGTCACCGGCGTCGGAGACGGGCTCCCGTGCTGGAGCGGGTTTTTCATGCCGGCGGTCTGCGGATATCGCGACCTCGGAGTGCGCGATCAGAGACACCTGTTCTTCCTGGACACCGGGCTGGTGCGCGAGGTGACCGACTTCCCGACCCATCTCGGACTGCCGGTCAGCTCGTACCCAAACCTCGTGATCGGCCTTCACCCATACACGCACGGCTACACGATCGAAGCGCTCATGGGCCAGAAGCCCAATCAGAACCCGAGCTACCCGTGGGGCGGCTACGACCAGAGCTACAGCCTTGGCCTGCGCGAGGCGAAGGCGATGAACGCGGCTATGTTCGTAGCCGAGTTCGGCGACGACCCGGATTGGGACACGCTGATCCTGACCAACGAGCTGCTGGAGCAGGAGAAGCATCTGACCGGGTTTGCGTTCTGGACCTGGAAGGAGAACGGGGGCGGCCACAGCTGGGGCGTCTACGACTCACCCAAGACCGGCGTCACGCCAATGCCTTCGAGCGGCTGCCTACGTCGGGTGCGCGAGCTTCAACTCGCACGCATCTATCCGCGGGCGTCCGCCGATCCGCAACTGAGCTATCACTATGAGGCAGCCTCTGGTGCGTTCACGCTGCACGCCCAGGGACGCACTGGCGAGGCGCCCACGATCGTGTACGTGCCACGAGAAGCCACTGGAGAAGTGAGTACGACGGGCGCCGGCACCGAATCGGAGTCGACCGATGCCGCCGGAGGCAGGATCGTGACCGTCTCACCGACCGGAGGCGCCTTCTCCGTCGCGGTCTCGGCCGCGCCGCTCGCGCCGGCAGTGTGCGCCTGACCCTCCGCGCTTGCGCCAGCATGAGAAGGGGCTCGGCAGCGGCCGAGCCCCTCATTAATCGTGCAGCCGGCTGATGCTATTGGTAAGCGAGCGCGTTGATAAAACGATCGGCGCGCTGGCTCCGCTGCCAAAGGTGTGCGGCACTATGTCGCGGAAGAAACTGGTTGCGTTGCCGTCAAAGCTCGAGTCGGGCGCCGACGCGTCGTGATTCCCGAGCAAATAGATGTGCGGTCCCAGGTTGCCCATAGGCCCCTTTCCGAGCTTGTGGCGGGCTGTTTCTGCAAGCGCAATCACACCGGCCATATGCGGGCTGGATGCGCTCGTGCCGCCGAAGGTGTGCCAGCCCGACCGGATTGCGGTCGGGTACGACGTGATGTAAACAAGGACGCCACCGTTGACGGCTGCGTCCCACGACAGGTCGGGGATCGACCTCATGCCGTGGTTCACGGTGTGCTGACCAGCCTGCCATGAGGGCGCGGCGAAGAAGCTGCTGACGCCACCACCGGTGACGCAGTTCCCACTTCCGAAGATCGGGCACTCATTCCAGAGCGGCTCGGTGTTCCCGCCCGAGACGAAGGCAAGCGGGTTGTCAATGGTCGGGGCTAGTGTCCTGCCAAACATCAGCTGGGTGCCCCCGACAGCTGTTACCTCCGGGCTGCTGGCCGGGTACCCGATAACGGTGAAGGGGTAAACCCCGGTCAGCTTGGCGTTCTTGTCGTTGCCGCCATTGCCAGAGTCCCCGGACGATGCCAGGAAGGAATCGCCCTTGGCCTCCCCGTTCTTATACGTCTAGTCGAACGCGGTCATCTGGTTCAGTGCGGCGCCGCCGAAGGTCTGCTCGGCGGGGCCGAAGCTCTGAGAGAAGATCGTTCCCGCAGGGTACTTGTCGATTGCCATCGGCATGCCCTTGAACAGGTTGGGCAGGCCCGGGACACCAAAGAGTCTCCGCAGGCGGGGTCGCCAGCAGAACGATCTTGGCGAGCGGCGCGATTGCGTATGCCCACTCGATGTCAAGGGTCGCTTCCTCTGACCATCCTGCGGCCGAGCAGGGGCCCGAAAGTCTTTTTTCGGCCTGGCTTGGGCTAATCTGGACGCGGAAAGGGTGGGACACGGTGGCGTAGTGTCGAACGGCACGCCCGCCACGGTTCGCGAGCGCGTGGCGGCGGAGGAAAAGCCCGCGACCAACGGGCATGCGGCGTCGCGCCCTGACACGAATGGCGTCGCCCTGCCGGCCCCCAAGCCCGCCGCCGTTCGCATCTCACGCGTAACCAAGTCATTCGGGCGCACCGCCGTCTTCGCCGATATCAACTTCAGCGTTGCGAAGGGCGAGCTCGTCGAGATCACAGGGCCGAGCGGTGCGGGCAAGACCACCCTGCTTCGCCTCATCCACGGCCAGCTCCGACCGACCCGAGGCCAGGTCTGGGTTGGGGGGCGAGGACTGCACAGATGGTGGCGGCGCGGCCTCGGCCGAATCCGCCGCGAGGTCGCCTTCATCTATCAAGAGCAGCGGCTGCTGCCGCGGCTGAACGCTCTCGAGAACCTGGTCTACGCCCTCATGCTCGTAGATCCGACCGTCCCGTACGGCCGCATCCGCCGGCGCGCGCTCGAAGCGCTGGAGTCTTTTGGGCTGGCGAGCCGGCGCAGGGCGTATCCCAGCCAGCTGTCGGCGGGCGAAAGGCAGCGAGTGGCCGTGGCGCGGGCGCTCGCGAGCCGTCCACGAATCATCCTGGCGGACGAGCCGCTGGCGGCCATCGACGACCAGAATGCCAAGCTGGTCAAGCGCATGCTCGAGGAGGCGGCCGCCTCCGGAACCACGGTCATCGTCGCCACGCACAAGCCGACCTTTCAGGCGGGCAGGGTGCTTCGTCTCCCCGAGGGCGAGTTGCTGGTCCGGCGTGGTGGGGTCAAGGAAGCGGGCGGCGCCCAGCCGCTGTGGCGCCGCCTCTTGCCGCAGAACGGCGGCAACGGCCACAACGGCAACAGCCACGGTGGCAGCAACGGGCATAACGCGATAGCTGCCGGCGGACTCAACGGGCATGCCACCCGCAACGGAACCAACGGACACAGGCCGCCGGCTCGCCGCCGGAAAGCCCGCACCGCGCTCCCACTGTGGCGGCGCTTCGTGGCCCTGCTCGGGAACAGCTTCCGGCTCGTCGTCCTGGGCGGGCTGCGCAGCTGGCGTCGAGACCTTCGGCTCACGGCCCCCGGTCTCGGCTCGATGGCGATGCTGCTCGTGTTGATCGGGGTGCTGGCGATGGTGGGCCTTGCGGTCGCCAACGTGGCCGCTTATGAAGCCTCCCAGGCTTCCGTCGTACGCGTCTACCTCGCCTCCGACGCGAACAGCGACGACGTCAGCGCGCTCAAAACCCGCCTGGTCTCCGACCCGCGTGTCGCCTCGGTGACCTATATGAGCGCTGAGCAGGCGCTGCAAGAGGCGAACAGCCGGCCGGGCCTCGAGTCGCTGGGCAGCCTGAGCTCCTCGAACCCGTTTCCCGCCAGCTTTGATGTGACGGTGCGATCGGTAACCCAGGTGGCCGCCGTCGCCGCAACGGTTGTCGGCGACCCCGCTGTCGACGCCACATATCCAACGTCCTACGACCCGGACACCTACTCGCGGCTGCGGCATCTTGCGATCGTTATCGGCGCGGTCGGCGCGGGGCTGCTCCTGGTCTTCGCCGTAGTCGCCTATGCGGTGAGCGCCAACTCGGTGCGCGCCGTCGCCGCCGCTCGCAAGGACGAAGTCATGATCACGCGGCTTCTCGGAGCGCGCGGATGGATGCTGCGCGGGCCATTTGTGATGGAGGGCCTGATGACGGGCGCTCTGGCCGGGGCGCTCGCAGGCGCTGTCGCCGGAGGCGCATGGCTGCTGGCTTCACGCTTCGCCGCCGCCACATACGCGCAGGTACTTCCGGGTGTCGGTCTCACGTCGATGAGGTACGTCGTCGCCGCGGTCATCGTGGCCGGCCTTCTACTGGGCGCGCTCACGGCGATGTTGGGCTTTCGCCGGTCCCGCGTGTGAGACGCGGGGTCGCGGGCATCGCGGTCCTCGGCTTGCTGCTCTCGCTCGCGCTCTCCCATGCGCGCATTGCTCACTCGGACTGTGGATCGTCGGCCGCGTCCGCGGCCCAAACCAGCGCCGCGTCGGGGGCCGCTCTCGGGCCTTGCCCAGCTGCAGCAACCCACGAGCCAACCATCTACGAGCAGCTTGCCACGCGATTGGGCGGCGACCTCGCGACGGCGCTGACCACGCAGCAGCGGTTGAATACAGCGCTCGACCAGACAGCGGTGAGCGAGCAGGTGGTCACCGACCAGATCACCCGGGAAGAAGCCCGCATCGCCGACCTCGAAGACCAGGTGGCTCAGCTGGACGTACAGATCCAGGACACCCAGGACCGCATCGACGTCGAACGCACGCAGATCGCCGCGATGGCGCGCGCGGCTTATCGCCAACCTCGCTCGCTGCTCCAGGTCATCGCCCGGGCGGGCAGCCTTCGCGAGGCGCTCGTGTCGACCTACGATCTCGTTGTCGCCGGGGACCGTGCGCACGCGCTGCAGTCGCGGCTCGAGGCGGACCTGCTCAAGCTGCAGTCCGACCGCGCCGCCCGGATCGCCGACCTGGACCGTGAGAACGGCGTGAGGGATCAGCTGGTCGCGAGCATGAACGCGCTCAACGACCTGATGGCCAACCAGGACGACCTCAGCGTCCAGCTCGACGACCTGGTCACCCAGATCCAGGATGCCCAAAGCCAGCTCCAGGGCCAGCCGGCGGACGTCACCACGGCGCTGGCGGCGCTGCTCGAGCAGCAAGAGCAGGACCTGATCACGAAGTCGTATCAGGCGGCCTGGAATCAGGCCCAGGTCGGCGCCGGTCTGGCACTGGCAACGCGATTGCTGCCACCAGGGACCAATCCCTCGCCGCTTGTGCTCTCCTGGCCGATGACCGGCGCCCGCGTGACGCAGCCGTTCGGGCCCAGTTCTCTCCTACTCGAGCCCAGCCTTGGTCCATATCCGCACTTCCACACCGGGATCGACATTGCCGCCCCTCTCGGCACCCCGGTGATGGCGGCTGCCGACGGCATCGTCGTGGCCGTGGCTCACACGTCCGTCGGTTATGGGAACTACGTGATGATCGCGCACGGCGGCGGGGTCATCACCCTCTACGCTCACCTGCTCGAGACCGACGTCAGCATGGGCGACAAAGTTGCGCGAGGCAAGAAGATCGGCCTCGAGGGCTCGTCCGGCCTGTCGACCGGACCGCATGTGCACTTCGAGGTGCGTATCAACGACCAGGTGGTCGACCCGATTCGCTTCCTGACCCCGGCGACTCCGCCCTGATCCAAGCACCGAAAGCCATCAACACACGAATCGTCCGCAGTCGTTGCGGCCGACCTGACGCACCCGGCAGAATACGCGCATGCTGCAGCACGCCGAGCTGACCGGTCTCGAGCAGAGCCTCGACCATATCCGCGAGGCCCCCGCGGACGGTGGGACCGTGGAGCTGATCGCCTGCCGGCCGGCGGAGGACGAGCGCGAACTTCTGACCGAGGCCCGGCTGAACACGCATGACGGGCTCGAGGGCGACACTTGGCGCGCTCGTGGCAGCCGCCACACAGCCGACGGCGGCCCGAATCCGGAGGCGCAGTTGACGCTCATGAACGCAAGAGCAGCTGCGGCCATCGCCGGCGAGCGCGAGCGCTGGGCCTTGGCCGGCGACCAGATCTATGTCGATTTCGACCTCAGCCACAACAACCTGCCTCCCGGCAGCCGGGTCCAGATCGGATCGGCGGTGATCGAGTTCAGCGAGGCGC
>WNFB01008737.1_pt1 | contig 10677 bp, 8 predicted proteins | sample 5400501 | NCBI WGS metagenome assembly WNFB01 (sample SAMN13153341, study PRJNA577476) | soil metagenome | isolation source: 200 cm saprolite under Douglas fir tree site 2 hole 1 | place: USA:California | collected 2015-04-18 | reverse complement strand
AGAACCTGGTGCTGGCGCGCGACGATGTCCCGGCCGTTGTCGACTGGCCTTAGGAAAAGAAGGAACTGGAAGCGGTTCTGGCGCGGATGCCGTTCCAGGTGCCGCTCAATGCCAGGGTCTCCGATATCTCCGCCGGCGAACGGCAAAAATGCGAAATCCTCAAGCAGCTTTACCTCAAGCGGCGTTTTCTGATTCTCGACGAACCGACCTCGGTGCTGACGCCGGGCGAAGCCGACGAAGTGCTGGGCATGCTGCGCGAAATGGTCGTCAACGGCGGCCTGACGATCCTGATGATCACGCACAAATTCCGCGAGGTGATGGCGTTCGCCGACGACGTGACGATCCTTCGCCGCGGCAAGCTCGCCGGTTACGGCCGCGTCGCGGATCTGACGCCGGACAGCATGGCCCGCATGATGATCGGCGCGGAAGAATTGACCATTCAGCCGGCCCGGGTCGGAGAAGTCGGCGAGGCACGGCTCGAATTGAGCCGACTTAACGCGCTCGACGATGCCGGTGCGGTCGCGGTCCATGACGTTTCGCTTGCCGTCCGTGGCGGAGAGATCGTCGGCATCGCCGGCGTTTCCGGCAACGGCCAGCGCCAGCTTGTCGAGGTGCTGGCCGGTCAGCGCGAGGCCGAAAGCGGCGAAATTCGCGTGGCCGGCGATATCTACCACGCCAGCCGCGAGGAAATGCGGCGGCACAAGATGTCGCTGCTGCCGGAAGAGCCGCTAAAGAACGCCTGCGTCGGCGGCATGAGCGTCGCCGACAATATCGCTTTCCGCGAGTTCGACCGCGCGCCGTTTGCCAGCGGCGGCTGGTGGCTCAACCGCGCGGCGTTTCGCGATGACGCCGACAAGAAGATCGCGCAATACAAGATCAAGACCCGCACGCCCGATACGCCGATCTCGGCGCTGTCAGGCGGCAATGTGCAGCGCGCCGTGCTGGCGCGCGAACTCGGGGGCGATGTCGAGGTTCTGATCGCCGCCAATCCCTGCTTCGGTCTGGATTTCGCCGCGGTGGCGCAGATCCATGCCGAGATCATGGCCGCGCGCAACCGCGGCGCCGCGGTACTGCTGGTGAGCGAGGACCTCGACGAACTGCTTGAACTGTCGGATCGCCTGGTCGTGATGTTTCACGGCCAGTTCGTCTATGAAGCCCGCGCCAGCGAAGCCGACCTCACCGAGATCGGACGGCACATGGCGGGGCACTAATCCTTCCGGTTGCCTGTCGTACCTGCCGTCGGCATGATGGAGCGGGCAGCAGGAGCGGCCATGGACATCTTGAACATGACTACGTCGGAGCTCGATGAGTATTTTTTGCGCCGGTCGTTCGACGTCGCCCGCCGCGCCCTGGTAAATGGCAATCATCCCTTCGGCGCTATCCTCGTCGATCGGAATCGCAACGTGCTGATCGAGGCCGAGAACGGCTACATGCCCTCCCGCGACGGCACCGCCCACGCCGAACGGCTGCTCGCGACGCAGGCCTGCACGACATTCGGCCCGGATGTCCTCGGCGGTGCCACGCTTTATTCGTCCGCCGAACCCTGCGCGATGTGCGCCGGCGCCATCTACTGGGCCGGCATCGGCCGCCTGGTCTACGGGCTGAGCGAACATCGATTGCGTGCCGTCACCGGAAATCATCCCGAGAATCCGACGCTCGATCTGCCCTGCCGCGAGGTGTTCAAGAGCGGACAACGCGCGACCGAGGTCCTCGGACCGATGCTTGAGGACGAGGCGGAAGCGCTGCACGCCGGCGTCTGGAGCAAAGAATAACCCTCGAGATTTTCAAGTCGCCGAAATAGAGATGGCGCCGCGGGGTCCATCGCGGCGCCATCGTGTTCACCTGGAGGAGGATCAGGTGGTTAGAACTTTACCGTAACGCCGGTGTAGACGGTCGATTCGGTGCAGGAATTGGTGCTTTGACCGGTCGCGGCGATTGTGCAGACGCCGGGGGAGGCGTTGTGGTCGAGGCCGAACTTGTTCTGCCAGTAGCGGTAGGCAACCCAGACATCAACGAAGTGAGAGTACTTCGGTCCCATGAAGGCCTTGCTGGCGTCGAACGTCAGGCGGATCGGTTCGCCGTTGAACTCCGTTTTGGTCGCGGTGCTGAACCTGCCGACACCGAGCCCGGCCAGCGGCGAGTTCTGGTCACCTTTCGGTCCGTACCAGGCCGCACGGCCGCTGATGGAGAAGAACTGCATGTTTTCAGGCAGGAAGCCCAGATCCATGTAGTAGTTGGTCTCAACCGCCCAGGTGGTCTTGAAATCCGTGTTGCCGTCGGCAAGGCAGGTTACCCCGGGAACCCCTCCCGGAAACAGACCGCACTGCTCGAACGCGTTGTGGTTGATTTCCTTGTAGGCCAAGGGCGCTACGTTGAAGTAGCCCTTGTAGGGAAGGTCAAAGGCGAATTGCAGACCGGCGACGAAGTCGCGCTTGGCCGGGGCCAGGAAGTTGTTTTCCGAATTGGCGTCCATGCCGACTTCGAACGAAACGTTATGCAAAGGCCCCATGGTAAAGGCCTTGGTGTTGAAGATTTCGTTCCAGCCGAACGTGCTGCGGAACAGGCCGTAAATTTCAGTCGCGCCGGCGCAGTTCGCCGGGACGCCGAAGATGGTGCCTGCGTTCGTGCAAGGCGAAGCGGGATCGTTGTGGTCCGACTTGAACAACGAAATGGTGAAGAAGTTGGTGCCGTAGGCCCAGGCGTCGAAGTGGGTGAACGAATAGACACTCTTCGCGGTCTTGCCGTTGATCGTGCCATCCGGCCGGACGCTAAAAGCACCGGGATCGGTACCTTTGGGCATCCATGAATAGGTCACCCGGTCGTCGATGACGAAGAAGAACGGCAGGTCGGCGATCGGCTTTGCCTTGGCCTTGTACGGCAAATCGGCAGCGCTGGCCAAGCCAGCCGGTGCGAGTGTGGCAAGTGACAGCATCGCTGCCGCAATTGCTTTAATCCGGTAGGACATTTCTGAGTTCCCCAAATTTGACGATCGAAAGATCAAGGCCCGCTGCGGCCACACTTGCGCCGTTCGACGGACGCGAGAAGCCTCAAGTTTCCCCATGGCTTGGCGCAAGTTTCATCAGGAATGGCCCGTGTGGGGCGAGTTGCATGCAACTCAACGCCCCGCCACCGGGTTGAACGTGCAAACAGAAAGGCAAACTCGGGGCACGGTTGTGCCCGTTTCTATTGGCTTTTTGAGACAATTTGCCGCAACGCTGGCGGCCGGGCCGACCCGACATTTGATACTTGCCGGGCGCTCCCACGATCGGATGATCCTGCTCACGTTCACGGCATGGCTGACCCGACGGTTCCGATTTGCTCTCGACCGTCACAATTCTGCAACAGACTTTTCCCCTCTTCGCGTGAAACGCGACATCGACCCGCCACCGACGCGAATCACGCCGGCAAAGGCGGAGGTAATGGAGGAAAGGCGGAGAGGGAAATTGCAGGCCGCCGCCTGCCTTCGAGTTGGGCAAACGCTGGCGCTTTTTCACTACTTACGCCGGCGTCCAAACTAGCCCAGTATTGAGGCAGCAATCCCTTGAGCGCGCGTGACAACGAATGTTAGATCCGACGCCAACCGGGCAGCGTCTCGGCGAAACGCCGTTACTACAGACGGTTGGGCTGACCAAACGCTACGGCAATTTTCTCGCCAACGACCAGATCGATATCGATATCTGGCCGCGGCAGATCCATGCGCTGCTCGGCGAGAACGGTGCGGGGAAATCGACGCTCGTCAAGGCGATCTACGGATTGATCCAGCCGAGCGATGGTGAAATGCGCTGGCAGGGCGAGAAAATGACCCTCTCCGGGCCATCGGAAGCCCGCGCGCGCGGCATCGGCATGGTGTTCCAGCATTTCTCGCTGTTCGACAATCTCACCGTCGCGGAGAACGTGGCGCTGGGTCTGGACGGCAAGGAATCGTTCAAGGACATGTCGGCGCGTCTGGAGGAAGTGTCCAATGTTTACGGACTTCCGCTCGATCCCAGGCGCGAGGTCTGGCAACTGTCGGTAGGCGAACGTCAGCGCATCGAAATCGTTCGGGCGCTGATGCAAAATCCCAAATTCCTGATCCTGGATGAGCCGACCGCGGTTCTGACCCCGCAGGAAGCCGACCAGTTGTTCGTCGTGCTGGACCGACTGAAAGCCGAGGGCCGCGCCGTCCTCTACATCAGCCACAAACTGGAAGAGGTGAAACGGCTGTGCGATACGGCCACGATCCTGCGCGGCGGCAGGAAGATCTCGACCTGCAACCCGCAAGAAGAAACCGCCGCATCGCTTGCGCGCATGATGGTCGGGGCCGACATCAAGGAAGTGAAGGCCGCCGCCGGACGGCGGACCACGGTGCCGCGCCTCGTTGTCAACGATCTCAGCCTGGAGCCCGACGATCCTCACGGCGTCAGGCTCGATCACATCTCGCTTGAATTGAAGGGTGGCGAAATCCTGGGCATCGCCGGCGTCGCCGGCAACGGCCAGGATGAGCTTTTCGCAGCGCTTTCGGGAGAGCGGCTGGCGCAAGACCCCGGCACGGTGGTGATCGACGGAATTGCGGCAGGACATCTTTCCATCACGCAGCGCCGCAAGCTTGGCGCAGCTTTCGTGCCCGAAGAACGATTGGGTCACGGCACCGCGCCGCGCATGAAACTTTCCGAGAATGCCCTGCTGACGGGTCACGCGGCCAGCGGAATGGTCCGGCACGGTTTCGTCAACACCGCCGCGACCTTGTCGACGGTCGACCGCGCGACCGCGGCGTTCGATGTGCGCAAGGCCAAGCGCGATCCCGAAGCCGCAAGCCTGTCCGGCGGAAACTTGCAAAAGTTCATCGTCGGCCGCGAAATTCTGCGCAACCCGGCCGTCCTGGTGGTCAGCCAGCCGACCTGGGGCGTCGACGCCGGTGCTGCCGCCGTCATCCGGCAGGCCCTGCTCGATCTCGCCGCGGCTGGCGCCGCCGTGCTGGTGACAAGCCAGGACCTCGATGAACTCGCCGAAATCGCCGACCGGATCGCCGTGATGTTCCACGGCCGCCTCTCGGAACCGCTTGCCACCGCGGACGCCAACCGCGAAAAGCTCGGCCTGCTGATGGGCGGAAGCAGTCTGGATCAGAAGGAACCGGCCCATGCAGTTGGTGCTTGAAAAGCGAGCCGAGCGATCAAACACGATCGCGCTGGTTTCGCCGCTGATCGCGATCGGTTTGACGATCGTGACCATGAGCATTTTGTTTGCGATCCTCGGCAAGAATCCGATCTCCGCGCTTGGCGTCTATTTCATCGATCCCTTGACCGACAGTTATTCGCTGCAGGAAATTGCGGTGAAGGCGACACCGCTGGTGATGATCGCGATCGGGTTGTCGCTCTGTTATCTCGCCAACGTCTGGAACATCGGAGCCGAAGGACAGTTTTTGGTCGGTGCCGTCGCCGGCAGCTGGCTCGCCGTGAAAACGCAGGGCACCGGCGCCGGACATTGGGTGATGCCCGCGATGTTGCTGCTCGGCGCGGTGGCGGGCGCGCTCTATGCCCTGATACCGGCGATCTGCAAGGTCCGGTTTGGCGCCAGCGAGATTCTTACCAGCCTGATGCTGGTGTATGTGGCGGACCTTTTTCTCGACTATCTCGTGCGCGGTCCCTGGCGCGATCCGGCCGGGTTCAATTTCCCGACCACCGCGGAGTTCGATCCGGTCGCAACCGTGCCGGTTCTGATTGAAGGCGGCCGTCTCCATCTTGGCGCCGTCATCACGCTGGTTGTCGTCGCCGCGGCCGCGGTTCTGCTCGGGCGCACCATCAAGGGTTTCGAGATCCGCGTCGTCGGCGCCGCACCCCGCGCGGCACGTTTCGGCGGTTTCAATTCCAACCAGCTGATCCTTCTGACTTTCGCTATCTCCGGCGCGCTGGCCGGGCTGGCGGGAATCATCGAGGTCGCGGGACCGGTCGGGCATCTTCAGCCGGGCATTTCGCCGGGTTACGGTTTCACCGCGATCATCGTCGCGTTTCTCGGGCGCCTGAACCCAATTGGAATATTAATTGCAGGCCTTTTCCTCGCACTCACCTTCATTGGCGGCGAGCAGGCCCAGATCGCGATGAAAATTCCATTGGACGTCACCAAGGTATTTCAGGGCATTTTGCTGTTCTACGTGCTCGCCTGCGACAGCCTCATTCTCTATCGCTTCCGGCTGATTTTCCCGACGCGAAAGGTGCCCAGTGGGGTTGCTTGAGGCCATCATTCTTTCGGTGCTCGCGGCGTCGACGCCGCTATTGATCGCGGCCACCGGCGAACTCGTCACCGAGCGCTCTGGCGTGCTCAATCTCGGCGTCGAGGGCATGATGATCGTGGGCGCGGCCTGCGGGTTCGGCGGCGCCTGGCTCACCGGCTCGACCATCCTTGGCGCCCTCTGCGGCATCGTCGCGGGCACATTGCTGTCGCTGATCTTCGCGATGATGACGCTGGGCCTCGCGGTCAACCAGGTTGCCACGGGGCTTGCGCTCACGATCCTTGGCATCGGACTATCCGGCCTGATCGGCGCCGGCTTCGTCGGCGAGAGAATCACGCCGGCTCCGCATCTTTACATCCCGGGCCTGACCGACATTCCGCTGGTCGGGCGCATCCTGTTCGGCGAAGACGCCTTCGTTTATTTCTCGCTGGCGCTGGTCATTGGCGTCTGGCTGTTTCTCTACCGGACACGGACCGGACTGGTGTTGCGCGCCGTCGGCGACAATCACATCTCGGCCCATGCGCTCGGATATCCCGTGCTTCGGATCAGAATGTTCGCCGTGATGTTCGGCGGCGCATGCGCAGGGCTCGCCGGAGCCTATCTGCCGCTGGCCTATACGCCATTCTTCATCCCGGGCATGACCGCCGGCCGCGGCTGGATCGCGCTTGCGCTCGTGGTGTTCGCGTCGTGGCGGCCGGGTCGTCTCGTGGTCGGCGCGTATCTGTTCGGCGCCGTGACGATCCTTCAATTGCACGCGCAAGGCGCGGGCGTCGGAATCCCGTCGCAGTTCATGTCGGCATTGCCGTATCTCGCAACCGTCATTGTTCTCGTTCTGATTTCGCGCGCCAGGACCGGCGGCTCGACCGCGCCTGCTGCCTTGGGAACGGTGTTCGTGCCCGATCGATAATACCCGAAGCGCGCGCGACGGGGCGCGTGCGCATCGGCACAGTCAGTCCACCCCTTAGTGTCAGGAGAAACCCATGAGAAAGATTCTCATTGCTGCGACGGCAGTGATGCTCAGCGCAGGAGCCAGTCTGTTCAGCGCTTCCGCTGCCGACAAGCTCAAAGTAGGATTTATCTATCTCGGCCCGATCGGAGATCTCGGCTGGACCTACCAGCATGAACTTGCGCGCCAGGCCGTGGTCAAGGAATTCGGCGACAAGATCGAGACCACCTTCCTCGAGAATGTCCCCGAGGGCCCGGACGCCGAGCGCGCCATCGAGCAGCTCGTTCGCGCCGGCAACAAGCTGATCTTCACGACATCGTTCGGCTACATGGAGCCGACGCTGAAGGTGGCCAAGAAATATCCGAACGTGCATTTCGAGCACGCCACCGGCTACAAGCGCGACGCCAACATGTCGAGCTATTCGGCACGCTGGTATCAGGGTCGCTACATCCAGGGCATCATCGCCGCCAAGATGTCGAAGTCCGGCGTGCTCGGCTATATCGGTTCATTCCCGATCCCGGAAGTCGTCTCGGGCATCAATTCAACGATACTCGGCGCACAGACGATCAACCCGAACATCAAGGTCAAGATCATCTGGGCGAATTCGTGGTTCGATCCCGGCAAGGAAGCCGACGCCGCCAAGGCGCTGCTCGATCAGGGCGCCGATGTGATCATGCAGCATACCGACAGCCCGGCGGCGATGCAGGTCGCGAGCGAGCGCGGCAAGCTGGCGTTCGGCCAGGATTCCGAAATGATCAAGTTCGGACCAAAGGCGCAGCTCACCTCGATCCTCGACACCTGGGCGCCCTACTACATCGCGCGCGTCAAGGCCGAGCTCGATGGCACCTGGAAATCCGAGGATACCTGGGGCGGGTTAGAGACCAACATGTTTGCGATGGCGCCCTACACCAACATGCCCGACGACGTGAAGAAAATGGCTGAAGATACCCAGGCCGCCATCACCGCGGGCAAGCTGTTCCCGTTCAAATGTCCTGTCGTGGGCCAGGACGGCAAGGAAGTGGAGTGCAAGGGCGGCGATCATCTGGCCGATGGCCAGGTGCTCGGCATGAACTTCTACGTCAAGGGCATCGACGACAAGATTCCCGGCAAGTAAGGCTGGGCGCTCCCGAGACTACCGGGTTCGGGCGGCAACGCCCGGACCCTTTTTATGTTCGGTTGCAGCGGCTACGTTGGTCCATTGACGCCCCAAACGAACATACTCCGGCGTCATCCTGAGGTGCGCGCTCTTGCGCGCCTCGAAGGATGGACAACAGGGGGCGGACGCCATCCTTCGAGGCTCGCTTCGCTCGCACCTCAGGACGACGACTTCATCCCACCTGCATCGCATGCGCGGCGGCGCTGTGGCGGCGGATCAGGTCGGGCATGTCGAGGCCGGGAATTGCACCACCTGTCACCACCCAGTTTCCTCCGACCATCACCCTGTCCGCGCGATGCGCGCCGCACAGGACCAGCGCCGCCAATGGGTCGCCGTGGCCGGAGAAACGCAATTCGTCGAGCTTGAACAGCGCCAGATCGGCGGCTTTCCCGACGGCGATCTCGCCGAGTTCGGGACGGCCGACACAGGCCGCCGATCCCATGGTAGCCCAGCGCAGGGCGTCCTTGTGGCTGACGCGGCCGACGCCATAACGCGCCCGCTGCAACAGGAACGCCGCCCGCACCTCCTGCATCAGATTGGATCCATCGTTCGAGGCCGAGCCATCGACGCCGAGCCCGATTTGAACCCCCGCCTCTTCCATGTCACAGACCGGACAGCAGCCGGACGTCTCGACAGCCGTAAAATGGATGCCATGGGCCAGCCAGGTCCGGGCATTGAGCCAGCCGCACTGCTCGAGATAATCGAGCGGCCGGCAGCCATGCATCTGCTCGCAGAACTTGTTTTCGTCCTCGGTCTCCGCCAGGTGAGTATGCAGCCGGACGTCGAGCCCGTCGGCAAGGGCTGCCGTCGCGCGCATCAACGACGTCGTGACCGAAAACGGCGAACATGGCGCCAGCGCGATTTGCACCATGGCGTCCTCACCGCGCTGGTGGTGCCTTGCCACCACGCGTTCGCTGTCGGCGAGGATGGTATCTTCATCCTGCACCACGCTATCGGGCGGCAGTCCACCGTCGCGCTGCGACCGGTTCATCGAGCCACGCGTGAGCAACACGCGGACGCCGAGCCGATTGGCGACCGCGACCTCGATATCGATGGCGTCCTCGAGCCCGGCAGGAAAAACATAATGATGGTCGGTCGTGGTGGTGCAACCCGACAGCAGCAGTTCCGACATCGCCACGGTGACGCCAAGGTTGAGGGCCTCAGGAGTGAGCCGCGCCCACACCGGATAAAGCGCCTGCAGCCAGGGAAACAATTCGCGGTCCAGCGCCGCCGGCAGCGCGCGCGTCAGCGTCTGGTAGAAGTGATGATGGGTGTTGATCAGCCCCGGCAGCACGACATGGTCGCCCGCCTCAAAGAACGCCGCTGGTGTCGTCGGCTGGCCGCCTTTGGGCACCAGCTCGACGATCCTGCCGTTCCGCACCACGATGCCGCGCTCCGCGCCATCGGCGAGAATGCCCAAGGGATCCTTGATCCAGGTCGCCCGCGGTTGATCCATGGCGTGAAGCTTCTCCGAAGGATTAAGATGCCTGAAAAGCGTTGCCACACTTGCCCTTGCAATTCAAAGACCAACCCTATCCTGAAAGGACAGTTGGCGTCGGTTTTGCAAGACTTCAGCAGGGAGAAGTATCTCGTTGAAAGCTCTGGTATATTCATGGATCTGAACACCATCATCGAAGTCGCGCACCCGCAAACGCGGGGACAACTGCCCGTTTGGACTGCAGGCGATGCTTGGCTCGCGGGCGGCACCTGGCTGTTCTCGGAACCCCAGGTCCATCTGACGCGGCTGATCGATCTCACCGATTTCAGATGGCCCGCGCTCGCGATCGGCGACACCGGGTTGACGATCGCCGCGACCTGCACGGTCGCCCAGCTTGACGCGCTTGCCTGCCCGCCCGAATGGATCGCCGCCCCCCTGATCGACCAATGCTGCCGCGCCTTTCTCGCGTCATTCAAGATCTGGAAAACCGCGACCGTCGGCGGCAATCTCTGCATGTCGTTGCCGGCCGGACCGATGATCGCGCTGACGGCGGCGCTCGATGGCATCTGTACGGTCTGGAAGGCTGACGGCAGCGAGCAGAAAATCGGCGTCGCCGACTTCGTCACCGGCAACCAGAGCAACGTTCTCACCCCGGGCGATCTGCTGCGGCAGATCGACATTCCGATCCCGGCGCTGAAACGGCGCTCGGCGTTTCGCCAGATATCGCTGACCCCGGTCGGCCGGTCGGCGGCGCTGTTGATCGGCAGCGTCACCGGCGCGGGCGCCACGGCATTGACGGTAACGGCATCCACGACGCGGCCGGTCCAGCTCTCGTTTCCCGAAATTCCAGCCGCCAGTGAACTGCGCGAAGCGATCCTGCATCGCATCCCCGATGCCCTCTACCACAACGACGTCCACGGCAAGCCGGCCTG
>WNFB01006789.1_pt1 | contig 10678 bp, 8 predicted proteins | sample 5400501 | NCBI WGS metagenome assembly WNFB01 (sample SAMN13153341, study PRJNA577476) | soil metagenome | isolation source: 200 cm saprolite under Douglas fir tree site 2 hole 1 | place: USA:California | collected 2015-04-18 | reverse complement strand
ATTTACTCATTGATCTGGACTTGAGCCTTGGGGAGCTGGCTGAACGCCTTGAAGTCAGTCTCCCTACCATTTCCAAGCACCTCATTAATGAGCGACGTAATCCACGCGTTCAGCAAGCCATTGCCAACGCCCTGGGCGTTCCTCTCAACAAGATCCTCTTGAAGCCCAAGCCGGCGCCAGAGACAGAACCGGCCCAACATGCCGCCTAGCAGGAGCTCCAGCCCTTTGGTGAGATGACCGATTGCTTCCATATGAGCCGAGCGTTCAGCAGCCCTCGCACCCGCTTGCTGCCAATAGGGAATGGCCTGCGCGATGAGCCCCGCTTCCGTGTAGTGATGGGCCAGCAACTCAGGCTGGGTCTCTGTAGTCTCTGGAAACCGCTCCGCCAACACCTGGGCAATCTGCTGATGAGACTGTTGGCCTGAGGCAGCAGCCCGCGTTGGTAGATCAACTCGGCTGCGACCAAGCGGCTCAACGCCTTCTGCAGGGCCGCTTCGTCCAAAAGAGAGACTGCCTGGATCAGCTCGTCGGTTGTTCCCTACAGCAGCGGATTATAGCGAAGCGGCGGAGAGGGAACCAGCTTGAACAGGGAGGGTTGACGCTTGACCAGTGGACACATAGTTTTGCCTTCATCGTTTCTCGTCTCAGGGTGTCATAGGAAAACTTTCTCAGTTGGGATTAGTACAATCGTCATGTCTCTTCTTCTCGTCTTCGCGCGTGCGTATCCCTGGCAGAGTCTGATCATGCTCGCGTGTTTGTTCCTCGCAACCGTAGCCGAAGGTATCGGTCTTTCGAGCTTGCTCCCGCTCCTCAGCCTTGCCGCCCAAGCCAGCACGGGCGTTAGCGCCGATCCTGACAGTCCTGTCGGGAAGGGCGGGCTTGCGCACCTGGCCGGCGACCTCTTGCTGTCGGTCGGTCTCCAGCCGAGTATCGGCCTCTTGCTCGTGCTCATCGTGGGCGGGATGGCCCTGAAAGCCGGATTCGTCTTACTGGCGCAGAAACAAGTAGGCTATACGGTTGCTCAGGTGGCAACCGACCTGCGGCTGGCGCTCATCCGTGCGCTGCTGGCGGCGCGCTGGGAATATTATGTCCGTCAGCCGGTGGGTAGCCTCGCCAATGCCTTTGCCACCGAAGCCTCTCGGGCAGCGCAAGCCTACCTCTACGGAGCAACGATCACGACCCTGATAGTCGAGGCTGTGCTCTATACGTCCCTTGCCATCGCCGTGTCCTGGCAGGCGACACTCGCGGCGATGGGGGTCGGGGTGCTGATCGTGTATGTGCTGAACCGCCTCGTGCGCCGGTCACGCCGTGCGGGCGCGCAGCAGACGAAGTTGTTGAAAACAGTGCTGGGGCAGCTCACCGATGTCCTCTATGCGGTCAAGCCGCTCAAGGCTATGGCCCGTGAATCCTTGATCGGTCCCTTGCTGGAAGGGGAAACGCAACGCCTGAATCGTGCTTTCCAGCGCGAGGTGCTGAGCAAAGAGACGCTGCGCGCGCTGCAAGAGCCGCTGGTGGTCGCGTCGCTAGCCGGTGGCCTCTATATCGCGCTGACCCGCTGGGCCTTGCCGCTGGACAGTCTCATCATACTGGCGGTACTGTTTGGCAATCTGCTGAGTAGCCTGAACAAGGTGCAGAAGCAGTACCAGCAAATGGTCTCTTACGAAAGCGCCTTTTGGTCCATACGCGCCACCATCGATCAATCCGAGAGGGAACGCCAGGTAACGCAAGGGAGGAAAAGACCGATTCTGAAAAGCGCGATTCGCCTCAACCAGGTGAGCTTTTCCTACGGGGATTACTTGGTCCTGCACGGGGCCTCGCTCACCATACCGGTTGGACAGGTGACGGCGATCATTGGACCTTCTGGCGCCGGGAAGACGTCCATCGCAGATCTGATCATCGGTTTGGTGCGGCCGCAGGCCGGCGACGTCTGGATCGACGACGTTCCGTTGAGCGAGGTAGACCTAAAGTGTTGGCGTCAGATGGTGGGGTACGTGCCGCAAGAGACGTTCCTGCTGCATGAGAGCGTGTTTGTGAACGTCACGCTGGGAGATCCCGAGTTGACGCCGGCGGATGTGGAAGCCACTCTCCAGGCTGCTGGAGCCTGGGATTTTGTGGCCGCCCTGCCGGAAGGAGTGCACACTTTGGTTGGGGAGCGCGGGGCCCGCCTATCCGGGGGGCAACGCCAGCGTATCGCCATCGCACGAGCGCTCGTGCACAAACCTCAGTTCCTGATTCTCGATGAGGCAACCGCTTCCCTCGACCCAGCCAATGAAGCGGCAATCTGCACGACTGTCCAACAGTTATGCGGTGCGATGACAATCCTCGTCATCTCCCATCAACCGGCTCTGCTACAGGTGGCCGACACTGTCTATCATCTGGAAGATGGCACGGTGAAGCAACTTGATCGACTGACGAGTCGACAGTCAGTCAGAGCTGTAGCCACTTAACTCGAACTCATTTCAAAATTACGAACAAACCCAAAAGATTACGAAAAATTTTAATCATTGCAGATTGCCTCATGGATGATACATCCAAGAAAACCGACGAACGCGTGAACGATATTTTTTTTGGACCGCTGGAGAGACCTGCGCTGCGATGGCTTTGTGCACATATGCCGGCATGGGTCAATCCCGATATTCTCACAGCCATGGGCGTATGCGGCGGCCTTATCATTGCTGTCGGTTATTGGCTCAGTAATTTTGATAAAAATTTTTTATGGCTAGTGGATTTCGGCTTCGCCGTGAATTGGTTCGGAGACAGTCTGGACGGCAGTCTGGCGCGGTATCGAAAAATCCAACGATTCCAGTACGGATATTTTGTCGATCATACGGTAGATACATTTACGCAAACCATGATCTGCATCGGCCTGGGATTGTCGCCGTTCGTCGGTTTTAATTACGCCATGCTGGCACTAGTCGGCTATTTACAACTCGGCATCTTGACGTATGTGAACACGGCGGCCACGGGTGTTTTTAAAATTTCTTACGGCAAAATCGGTCCCACGGAAATTCGTGCCATCATTATCGGTGCGAATGCGGTCTTTTATTTCGTCAGCAATCCGATGATTGATTTGTCGGTGATCAACATATCGTTTTTTAATTTAATCGTTCTTGGCGCGGCCGTGGGATTTTTCATTTATTTCATCGTCTTCACACTCATGCAGGCTGTGGAATTAAACAAGCAAGATCGGCCAGCAAAAAATAAAATCTTCGTGTAGTAAAAATTGTAACAGCGTATTCGCAGGCGTTTTGCATTACGGAGTTTAGTGAGCGATGGATGAATTTATTGCGAAAGCTGTTCTCATTGCTTTAAATACAGAGCCCGCCGGTGCTGCTTACGATTCTGTGTATGGTGGGGAAACGCTGTTAAATCGGGCTTTGATAGCTCTGTCCAAATCGGATATACGAGTTGTCAAGATCATTTGTCATGACAGCCAGCGGGAAAAAATCGCATTAATGATAGATTCGGTGCGAAAACGAATTTCTCTTGAATGTGAAATTTCGGAATTAGAGTCCTCTGAAATTCTCTCAGAAAAAATTTCTCGTGCCGTCGAAAAGTGGGATGATTTATTTTTGTTATTCGAAACTGATAAAATCGTCCATCCAACAGTTTTTGATCAGGCTGTGAAATTCACTTCGTCGCAAAACCCTTTGCTGTTTGCTTACAAAAATGTTTGGTTACATGCCGAACAAGTTGTATTTGCTATCTCATTCACTGAGAAATTCAAAGTGATATTTCAAAACCTGAGCGCATTCATGAAAATCGCTTTAAGCAAAAACGTTTTTCAGAGTGCGACTTTTGATTTAGGGACATCCAACTCTGTTGAAATTTCACCCGATTTAAAAAACGGCATCATCAGCACAGACATTGCCGTTTGCCGTCGATCCGATTTACAAAATACGACTGGCAAAAATTTCGCTGAAATGATTCAACGCTGGAATGAAAAAAAATTACTGGCGCTTGGGTTCGTAGAAAAAGCTTGGTGGCTGAAAGTTACCGGAAAAGAAAATAAAGAGCAGATCAGGGAATTTTTTTGGCAAATTGCTTTCAAGGAAATCAGCGGAGAATTTTCCAAACTCGTGAATGCAAAACTTTCCAAACCGCTGACATTTCTTTTTGTTCGCCTGGGATTCAGTCCGAATGCGATTAGCATCATCGAACTTATTTTGTTCCTGGTATCCTCTGCATTTTTATTAATCAATCAATATTGGGCGATGATTGTGTTCGCCATAATTTGGCAATTTGCCGCGGGGGTTTTGGATCGGTGCGACGGCGAGACGGCGCGCGTGCGCAATTATGAATCGGCGGCCGGAGCGCGCTTCGATATGGTGATTGACGATCTGCGCTTCGGGGTTCCTTTTGTTTTCTTGACGATTGCCTGTTATCGCGGATTTCATCTCGATCTCACTTATGTTGTGGTCGCCGCCGCAACATTTGCCTGGTATTTTACGGCGGTGATTTTTCATAATCGCTTTCTGCGCCAGACAGGTTACGTCAGCATTCAAGCCATGGGCGTGGATTTTTTGCAGACGCAGGAGGAGAGCGCCTGGTTCAAAATTTTTCGCAGAATTCAACCGTTCACCAAAGGCGACATCCGCACGTTTTACATTTTTCTCTTAGCTTTTCTCGGCCACAAAAATGTTCTCTTCTGGATGCTGGTGGCGTACGCGTGGCCCTTGGGCGCTTCGTATTTCTTCACCATAAAGAAATTTCGTCTCCCGTCCGAGAAAGTGCAGTCGCGTGAGGGAGGTCGCCGTCTTAATGGTCCCCCGACCGTGTGGGTGCTCACCGACGATCATCCGGGGAACACGACTCAGTCTATGGGGCTGGTGAAGGCCCTCGGCTGGCCGTACGAAGTCAAAGAACTGCACTTTACACCCCTTGTTCACTTACACGATGGCTTGTTTGGCGCGTTTGGTGCGACCCGGATAGGTCTGAACAGGACCCACTCGGCCTCGCTCGCTCCTCCGTGGCCCGACCTTGTTATCACTACGGGCTGGCGCACCGAACACGTGGCGCGCTGGATTCAAAAGCAGAGTCGGGGGCATACCCGTCTGGTGCAGCTAGGCCGCAAGGGTGGCCGTGTCGCCGATCTGTTCGATCTGGTTGTCAGTTGCACGTACTTCCGCTTGCCGCCCCATCCTCGACGGATCGAGACCACAGCGCCCCTCACCCAAGTCACCCCCGAGCAGCTCGCACAGGCCGCCGAGCGCTGGCAAGGATTGTTCGATAACGCACCGCATCCGCGCATAGCCCTGCTGGTTGGCGGGACCTCGTCGTTGCATCGCCTCGATGCGGAAACGGCTCGACGCATAGGCGAGGAGGTGAGCGCTTTCGCTCAGGCTGCGGGAGGCTCTGTGTTCGCCACCACGAGCCGCCGGACGGGGCAGGAAGCTGCCGAAGCACTGAGGAGAGGACTGGGGGAATCTAGCTATGTGCACCTGTGGCAACCGGGACAGCAAGACAACCCGTACCTCGCCTACCTGGCTTTGGCGGATGTGCTGGTTGTCACTGGGGAGAGCGAGTCCATGCTGGCGGAAGCCGCTGCCACCGGCAAACCGATATACATTTATCCCCTCCCCAAACGACAACCTGGCCTGTGGATACGACTCAAAGAGTGGGTGGTCGCACGCTCTCAGCTAGAGCGATTGAATGCATGCGGGATGGTACGACTCCAGCAGGGTTTGGCATACCTCTGCGCACGGCTTGTCGAACGCGGCATCATCCTACCACAGCAGGATTTGCAGGTGCTGCACCAGACACTGGTTTGCCGAGGTAGCGCACGCTTCTTCGGGGAGCCCCTGGACACCGCAAACCGCCCTGTGTTACGGGAAATCGATGAAGTCGTCCGTCGAGTGCGCGTGCTGATGGGGATGAGTGAAGAACAAGGACTACACTCCTATTCCTCCATCATAGCCAAAGCGGGTGGGACCGCGGAAAAGGCTCACAGGCTGGACTGAGGCTGTTTTGAGCGTGCGAGGAGTGGCTATGGAAACAGAGAGTGCAGTCGAAACTGGGGTACTGGATGTGAGAGAAGGAGCAGAGATGACGTACCTCGATTTTGCGCGGCTCAGCGCCATCGATCCCGTGGCTTTTCGCTCCCAGAAGCCTTACCCGTGGATCAATCCAGCAGGGCTGCTAACAGGGGAGGGGTATCATCGTCTGCTGGAGACCCTGCCCGATGTGACCCTGTTCACCCCGCTCTTCGGGGGACAGCGGAAATACGGACAGCAAAGTCACGACCGTTTTTCCCTTGAGTATCACGACGGCCTTGACGTCGCACAGCCGTGGAAGGAGTTCGTCGCGGAACTCCGGGGAAAAGACTACCAAGATTTTCTCCGTCGGCTGCTCGGGGTCCGCTCGTTCGAGCTTCTCTTCCATTGGCACTATACGCCGAACGGCTGCTCCGTCTCACCGCACTGCGACTCTAAGCGCAAACTCGGCTCCCATATCTTCTATTTCAACACGACCCAGGACTGGAACTCCACCTGGGGGGGGGAGACGTTGATCCTCGACGACGGCGGGCGCTTCGACTCCAGATCGGCACCTCACTTTGATGACTTCGAGCGCGTCACCGCCGCTGAAACGCTGGGTAACCGTACTCTACTGTTCGCAAAAACAGGGCATTCATGGCATGGCATACGCGAACTCAAGTGCCCGCAAGGCCACCTGCGCAAGGTCTTCATTGTCGTGCTTAACCGTTGTACGCCGGGCGACCGTCTTCTACGTTTTTTCGGCAGGTCCCCAAGGGGCTATGAATGAGAGCGAACCCATACGGGCGCAAAGCGCGGGCTTCATAGCCTTCCTCTGCGAGGCACACGCGACGGCATGGCGATCCCACCAAACGTTTGGGTCCTGTTGTGCAACACGGCCGGTGATAACGGACAACTCATAAGCCTGGCGGACGCTCTCGGGTGGCCGTACGAAACGAAGCAGTTGGTGTATAATCCGCTGAACCGCTGCCCAAATCTTCTGCTCGGCGCTTCGCTGATCAGCCTGGACCGCCGCAAATCCAGTCCGCTCACTGCGCCTTGGCCGGATCTCGTGATTGCCGCCTCCCGGCATAGTGTGCCGGTGGCGCTGTGGCTCAAAAAGCGATCGGGCGGACGTACTCGGCTCGTGCACCTCATGTACGCCCAAGCGCCCCTCGATTGGTTCGACCTGCTCATCACTACTCCACAATACTGTCTTCCGCCTCGGCCAAACGTCCTCCATAACACCGCGCCGCTGAATCGGATCGCTCCTGACCGTTTAGCCGCGGCGGCCTCTCTGTGGGAGACACGGCTCTCAGACTTCCCTCGGCCTTATACTGCACTGCTCGTCGGCGGAAACAGTTCGACGTATGAGTTGGACCCGGTCACCGCTGCGGACCTCGGCCATCAGGCGAGCGCTCAGGCCCGTGCGATCGATGGCTCACTGTTGGTCAGTACGAGTCCGCGCACACCTGCCGCTGCTGCCGAAGCGCTGTTCGCAGCCATCGACTGTCCAGCGTATCGCTATCGCTGGCGCCCGCATGACACGGACAATCCTTATCTCGCTTATCTCGCTCTCACCGACAGTTTTATTGTTACCGTTGACAGTGCCTCACAGGTAGTCGAAGCCTGCATGATGAACAAACCGGTCTACATCTTCGAGTGGCCACCACGACCTCTCCCACGGTTTCGCGTGAAAGGCGCTCTCCGACGCTGGCTCGAGCAGCACAAGAACCAGCTTCAGGGGCGAGACCCGTCGGAGCCGCCAGACGGACTAGCCCGGCTTTATGATCGGCTGGTATATTTGGGACTCATCAAGCCAACCCGGGACTTTGAGGCATACCTGCAAACGCTCAAGATACAGGGCCTCGTCTCGCGGCTTGGTGAGGCTACAGATTCGACCTCGCGCCGACCACTGACCGATATAGAGCGCACGGTCACGCGTATTCGTTCGCTCTTTGCTGGCGGCGAGCTTGCCTTGTAAACTCCATCCTTGTATTAGATCAGATTAGCCAATTTTGCCCTCACAAGACGCAAATGCACAAACCATTGTCATGACTGAGGCACCCAAAGTCACTGTCGTGATTCCGGTCTATAACCGGGAAAAGTACATTGGCGATGCGATCGACAGTATCCTGGCCCAGACCTTCACTCACTTCGAGCTGCTCGTGATCGACGACAGCTCCACTGATAGGACCCAAGGAGTTGTGCAGTCCTACCGTGACCTTCGGATTCGCTTGGTGGGCAACGAGACAAATGGGGGCATTCCGAAAATGCGCAACAACGGCAATCGCTCCACAAGATAGAGCAGCCCCTTGAACGCATGGGACACTCCAGATGGGCACGAGAAGCATTGTTGATCTGAGTTCTGACACTTCCGCGAGGGAAACGGGGCGCGGCGAATACGCGCGCGTCCTGACGCTGCTCGCGGCGCTGCTACTCCTGCAGGTCACCTACCTCTTTCGCTATCATGTTAACATGGACGAGCTGCAGCACCTGCATGTCGTCTGGGGATGGGCGCACGGCCTGCTCCAGTACCGCGACGTCTTCGATAACCACGCGCCGCTCTTCCACCTGCTCTGTACACCCCTGTTCCTCGCCTTCGGCGAACAGCCGCAAGTGTTGTTCCAGATGCGTCTGGTGACGCTCTCACTCTACGCGCTCACGCTCTGGAACACGTACTTGCTCGGCTGTAGGCTCTTCTCCCGCCGCGTCGGACTCTGGGCTGCGGTATTTACAGGGCTGTTTCCAGGCTTCTTTCTTTGCGCTCTCGAGTTTCGTACTGACGATCTGTGGACTGTCCTCTGGCTCCTAACGCTCACTGTGCTTGTTGGGGGGCGGCTGACGCTGGGGCGCAGCTTCCTGGTCGGCTTCCTTCTCGGTGCAGCGCTAGGCACCTCGCTGAAGACGGTTCTGCTGTTCGCCGCGCTCAGCGCGGCCGTTCTGGCGGCGGCCGTTCTCACAGCCAGGAGTTGCTCGCGACTGTCCCTCGGTTCCCTCATCCGGTGTGTGGTGACAGCGCTTATCGGGTTTTTGCTCGTGCCTCTGGCGTTGACGTTGTTCTTTATCTTCGCAGGAGCATGGGCACCGTTCTTCTATGGTACGGTGCAGCATAACTTACTGCCGCAACTCGGCCTCTGGCGTCAATATTGGGCGAAAGTGTTCCTCTTTCCTGTGACCCTGCCGTTGTTATGGTGGGGGGCACGTGCCCTGCTTCGGAGCGCTCCCAACGTGGGGATCGGAGCCCGACGAGTCGTGGTTTTCCTCGCTACTGGAGGATACCTCTCGGTTCTGGTCAGTTTCTGGCCATTGCTCACACGAGAGGATTACCTCCCGTTTTATCCCCCGTTTATCCTTTTGCTCACGCCCGCCATCCTGTCGCTACCCAAGTGGATTACCAGGCGAGTGAGCAGTCGCTGGTCCACGCGCCTTCTCTCCGACATCCGAACTCCGGTGCTCGTGGCTGTCGTGGAAATCCTCCTCCTCCTGATAGGAGGAAAAATCTGGCGTAACGACGCGCGTCCCGTGGTCGAACAGCTCGCGGACGTGCTACGGCTGACGCAGCTGGACGACCGGGTCATGGACTTGAAAGGCGAGCTAGTCTTTCGTGAGCGTGCCTTCTACTACGGGTTGGAAACAATCACCAGGGAGCGGATTCAGCGCGGGCTCATTGCTGACGATATTCCTGAGCGTTTGATTGCGACCCACACGTGTGTCGCGGAAATGGGGGGGGATTCCTCCTATCCACCTCGGGCGCGCGCCTTTCTGCACAAAAACTATCTGTCGGTCGGCCGCTTGTGGGTGGCTGGTCGGCTGCTTGCTCTTGAGGGCGCCGATACGGTCCCCTTCGACGTCCAGATCCCAACACGCTACGCGATCGTTGCTGAGAACGGCAGCGCCCTGGAGTGGCTGGATGGAACCCCGTACGAAGGGGCCCGCTTTCTTGCGCCTGGACATCACGAATTCCGTTCGTCCTCGGACGGAGGGCGGTTCGCGTTGGTGTGGGCACAGGCGGTGGAGCGGGGCTTCTCCCCCTTTCCCCTGCGGAGTGAGTCGCCATGAGGGGGGTACTGCCTCCGACAGATTGGAAGCGGGTGATGGTCCTTGCGCCGCACCCCGACGATGAGACCCTGGCCACCGGAGGGCTGCTCCAACAGGCAGTAAGTGCGGGCGCGGCGGTGCGCGTGCTCTTCGTCACGGACGGAGACAACAACCCCTGGCCGCAACGCGCAGTCGAACGCCGGTGGCAGATCGGGTCTACCGCGCGCGCCCGGTGGGGGGAGCGGCGCCGTGGCGAAGCGCTCGCGGCGCTGGCGTGCTTGGGGGTTGCGGCTGACAGTGCCAGCTTCCTCGGCTACCCGGACCAAGGCCTCACCAGCCTCCTACTCGCCGGCGAGGAAGAACTGCTTGTTACCCTCGCTGAGGAAATTGCCGCCTGGCGTCCGACGCTGTTGGTCACGCCGTCCATCCAGGATCTCCACCCAGACCACAGCGCTCTTGCCGTCTTCGTTCGCTTCGCGTGCGCGCGTCTGGGCGCTCACCGCTCCTCCCTGACGGAGATGAGCTATGTCGTGCATAGGCACGGGTCAGTGCCGGCCACGGCAGGCTGTGTTGAGCTGCGGCTGAGTCTAGCGGAGCAAGCGCGCCAACGCCAAGCGATCCTCTGCCACGCCACGCAACTGCTCCTGAGTAAGCGGCGATTCCTC
>WNFB01006245.1_pt1 | contig 10679 bp, 10 predicted proteins | sample 5400501 | NCBI WGS metagenome assembly WNFB01 (sample SAMN13153341, study PRJNA577476) | soil metagenome | isolation source: 200 cm saprolite under Douglas fir tree site 2 hole 1 | place: USA:California | collected 2015-04-18 | reverse complement strand
ACCCCTCTGGACTTGTCGGACTTTGCCGATCGGCAGAACGCGGTCGATTTGAGCTGCGGTCAAGACTGGAAAAGCTTGCGTGCTGGCATCAAGCGCGCTGGGTATTAAACCGGGGCTTAAAGAAGAGGACATTGTTCCTCCCGAGGCTGTTTAGGCGTCGCAAACATTAGACCACGGATGTGACCGTTTGGCTTCACCACGTCTTTGTGAGTGCGGGGCACCTCGGCACCATTCGTCGCTGCCTTCATGTTTTTCAGTCCAAAGACTGTGCCAGTCACGCTAGGGACAGTGGTCGCCTAACTGTGCTCGCAGACATCGTCAAGCGCAAGCTTGAGACGATGTCCATCTAACAGTCGGGTTCAAGGATTATTGAGATTTGGCATGGCTATCATCCTCCAAGCTACCGCTGCGCTTGCGAGAGATAGACCGGCACAAATCAGCATTATGAAGCGGAATCCAAAAATAAAGGCGCGCTCAATAGAGACTCTGATTGCTGCCGCTGTGTCCGAATCAAGCCTTGCCGGAACCTCCAGCGCGGCGAGTTTGATCTCGTTCGCCCGAAGATCGTGCACTGTACTCGCTGGGATGGCCAGATTTAGCAGGCTGCGGTTCAGTTGAAAGCTGAACGCAGTTACCGCCGCGACCCCCAAGACCGCAATCGAAAGGAGTCCGGCAACTCGGGCGACGGCGTTGTTGATTCCAGAAGCAGTCCCGGCGCGATTTTGGTCTACTGATCCCATGACAAGCGTCGTCAAAGGAGCCACGCTGACGGCCAGTCCGAAGCCGAGCACCACAAATGCCGGGAAAAACATGCGCCAGTAGCTGGCGCCGACTGAAGGTAATGCGAAGAGCGCAAATCCCGCCGCGGCGATGACGGGGCCGATAATTAGTGGTCGTCTGGCTCCATAACGAGCGACCTGCCCGCCGGACCAGCGCGACAGCAAGAACATGAGCATGATGAGGGGGAGTGCGGCGGCGCCCGTGGCTGTGGCCGAGTAATGTTGTACCTGTATTAGATTCAAGGGAAACGAGAAGAAAAAAACCCCAAGGGCGGCATAGAGAAACAGTGTGAGCAGGTTGGCACCGCTGAAATCGCGTGAACGGAAGAGCTCCATAGGGACCATAGGAGAGTCGGCACGAGATTCGATGAAGAAGAAGATAATCAGAGATGCGCAGCCAACGATCAAGGTTCCCCAAACGGAAGGATGGCTCCAACCTAGACTCGCAGATTCAATGAAGCCGAACGTTACGCCGCCTAGACCTACCGTGGCGATCAGCGCACCTATCCAATCGATGCTTCCTCGCGCGGTGGTTCTGCTTTCAGGAACCCGCCACAGTGAAAGTGCAATCGCTACCGCCGCGAGGGGTACATTGATGAAGAACGCCCAGCGCCAGGAAGCGTGCTCGATTAACCATCCGCCCAGAATTGGTCCCAGTGCTGTTGTGATCGCAGTAAAGCCGGACCAAGTCCCGATGGCTCGACCGCGCTCTTGCTGACTGAAGGACGCGCTGATGATTGACAGGCTACCAGGCACGAGAAATGCAGCTCCCAATCCCTGGACGGCTCGCGCTAGCACCAATTGGCGGATGTTCGGGGCTAGACCGCAGCCAACAGAGGCAACCGCGAAAACAGTCACGCCAAATAGAAATATCCGTCTACGACCCAACCGGTCTCCCAGCGAGCCGCCCACCAGAATCAACGCGCCAAGAAGCAATCCGTACGCCTCAACGACCCACTGGATGTCAGTTACCGTGCCACCAAGGCTAGATTGGAGCGCCGGCAGCGCCACATTGACGACCGTGCTATCAATAAAGGCCATGCTAGAGCCAAGGATTGTCACCGCGAGAATCCACGGCCCAGCTTCTGACGTGCAGGGAACGGTGGCATATCCCGATTCAATTGCGGCTTCATCACACGGCGGCTTCATGATTGCCTTTTTTCGGTCGGAAGAGAAGCTAGCAGCGCGGGCATGGCAAAGCAACCGTCTCCGAATTTAGTCACGGCGGCGAGCAGAAGGTGGACTGTGTTAACGCTGTTGCCCAGGCCTTCAAGCTCGCGGCGGGACGCCGAAAGTACCGTGACAGTTGTGAGTATTTCAGGAAACCAACGCTCCACGAGACTAGGCCAGGAAGAATAGGTGTGCGCCAGCACGCCTCAGCTGCAAAAGCAGGTCCATCCTGGAGCGAACCCCAATTGTGGGACAGTTTTTGCGGTCAAACCCAACAAGCTGACCTGCCTTGCGTATCAGGCACGCGCAGGGCTTACAGCGAGTTCTCTACGGACGATGGGCACGACGCGAGTTCCCAGGATTTCGATCGCTCGCAACATCTTCTGATGCGGAAGCGTCGAGACACCCATTTGGAACGTGATGCGAGACAAGCCGCCGAGGGTCTCGTTCACGTACAATATTTTCTCCGCGACAGTCTCGGCATCGCCGATCAGCAGCGCCCCAGTCGGTCCGCGCACGGCGTCGAATTGTGCCCGTGTAGTTGGCGGCCATCCGCGTTCCTTGCCGATCTCGGTGAAGGTGTGTGCGTAACCTGGATAAAAGTCGTCGGCAGCATGCTGGGTGGTGTCTCCCAGGAAGCCGATGGAGTGAAGGCCCACGACGAGTTTATCAGCGGAGTGACCGGCACGGCGGCCTGCCTCACGGTAAAGGTCAGTAAGAGGGCGGAATCGCTTGGGTTCGCCGCCGATGATGGCGACCATTAAGGGAAGTCCGAGCGTGCCGGCGCGAGCGAATGATTCGGGGGTGCCACCGACACCGATCCAAATCGGCAGCGGATTTTGCAGCGGACGCGGGTAAACCGCTTGCCCCGCGAGTGGCGCGCGGTGCTTGCCAGACCAGTGGACGTGCGTGTTCTCACGGATCTTGAGGAGCAAATCGAGTTTCTCTGAGAAAAGCGAATCATAGTCTTCTAGACGCAGACCGAAGAGCGGGTAGGACTCCACGAAGGAGCCGCGACCAGCGACGATCTCCGCACGGCCATGCGAGATAAGGTCTAGAGTGGCGAATTCCTGGAAGACACGCACCGGGTCAGCAGCGCTGAGGACCGTTACGGCGCTCGTAAGCCGGATATTTTTCGTGCGCGTAGCGGCCGCGGCCAGAATCACGGCGGGGGCAGAATCAAGGAACTCAGCCCGGTGATGTTCGCCGATGCCGAAAACGTCGAGACCGACCCGGTCCGCGAGTTCAATCTCTTCCAGTAGATTCTGCATGCGCTGGACAGAACTGATGGTAAGGCCCGTTGCCGGGTCGGAGATGACTGCCCCGAAGCTGTCGACACCGATCTGCACCTTTGCGGCTCCTGATATGCTTGAACGATTCGATGAGGATTCTTGCGTCTGGTCGCGCAGAGCCTAGCTCATTCCTCCGTCTTTGGACGCGGCGTTCCTTTAATGAGCCAATAGCTCACTCGTTCAGCCTTCTTCTTGTTGCCGATCTGATCATAGAGGGCACGACGCTTCCTTATTCCGGACGGCGGCAGGATCACAGGACGATCCGTAGGCGTCTCTGTCCGCTTTCTTGTGCTCATGAATGCGCCATACTAGACTCCGCCCGCGCCGAGGAACTGAGGACGCGATCAACAGAAAAAGCACCCGCCCCTCGGACCATGAGAAAAGCCACAATCGCGAGTACCAGCAAGTGAAACTCAAATCCCTCGCCCTTTTGAGTGCCGGTCCAGTTCATGAAGAAGCCGAAGTCACGATGCACAGTCAAAATTGCGACCAGCATGTTCACACCAATTCCGAACGCTGCGATTCGGGTCAGGAATCCGAGGATGAGCCCCATCCCACCGAAGAACTCGGCCGCGATTGCCAAGAAGGCCAGTGGAGCTGGAACATGCATCATGCCAGTCAAGAAACCCATCGTACCCGCGAACCCGAAACCTCCAAACCAGCCCAACATCTTCTGCGCGCCGTGCGCGAAGAAGACAACCCCCAGCACCAGTCTCAGAATCGACGTCGCGGCGCTGTCATCCGTGGCGTACAGTCGACGAATCATCCTTTCACCTCCCTGAGTTAGACCAATTCTCTTTGGCCTTCAATAGGTCAATTATCTCGACATCAAGATAGATGCATAGACTTGTTGTGCGGATTCACAGTTGTCATGGAATATTCTCTAGCCAATATAACTCGATATCGAGTATTATTTGAGGTACTGTCAGGCCAAATGGAGGCGTGTGCGTTGGCGATCCGCGTCGCAAGTCCGAGCAGTGAAGCGGCAACCCGTGTCTGGCTGGTGCTGTGGAAGGCTGCCCACGCGATCGAGCAGAACGCTATTCGAAGCGTGTCCGCGTTGGGCCTCAGCCGTTCCGACTTCGCGGTATTGGAGGTGCTTCTGCACAAAGGGCCGCAGCCGGTGAACATAATCGGGAGGAAGGTTCTGCTCACGAGCGGATCGATCACTGCCGCGGTCGATCGCCTGGAATCGAGAAAACTGCTCAGGAGGACGGCCGACTCGAGGGACCGGCGCACCCGGATCGTCCAGCTCACCGATACGGGTCGCCGTTTAATCGAGCGGGCTTTCCAAAAACATGCTACAGACATGGAAGAAACCATGGCCGTATTGAGATCCGGTGAACGAGTAGAAATGGTCCGTTTACTCAAAAAAGTAGGAATGTGGGCAGCCGCACGGCTTGATGATAACGGAGCGTCAAGAGCGGGCGCACCGAATGCCGATTCCTCCCCCAGGTCCTCAGTGAAGTAGCTGCCATCGTCGGATTTAGCGACAACTACCGCGGGCCTTCAACCCTTTCAACCTGCTCGGCCGCCCGGATCAGTTCGGGCACAAGGGGAATATAAATAGGCGATGGCATCCGCAGGGGAGCTAAAGATAATTTTGGGAGGAAGTGAACCGCAAACTGCTTTCGCAGCTCACGAGTCTCTCTGTGAGGGAATGGTGCGAGCGACACCGCGCGATGTCGGTCGAGGACTATTCCAAAGACCCGACCGGGTGCCGATTGGCGGTCGTCCTTAGTCGAATAATCCATCTGTCCTACCATTTGGGGCACCTAATCCTGGCCCCCCAATAGCGGCACGCAGTCGAAATTACCCCCTGCTTTCGATAAAGACCCGGCGCAGTGGTAGTGCACCTGTCCGTGCCTGATCGTCTTCGATGCAACTAGAGACCACTCGGTCTCATCTAAGTGTTTGAGTAGTGCAGTGAGCGTCCAGGGTGTCTCTGAATTGGGCTCACTAGGGGTACCGACATGCGCAAAGGCGAGCAGACCCGGCAGGAAATCATCCGTAAGGCCGCTCCCATCTTCAATCAGAAAGGGTATGACGGCGCTGCCCTCTCTGACCTCATGCGAGCGACAGGACTGGAAAAAGGTGGAATCTACCGTCACTTTGAGAGCAAGCAAGAACTCGCCGGAGAAGCCTTCGATCACGCTTGGAAGATCGCAATGGATACGCGCTTCGAAGGGACACAGGAGATTCCGAATACCGTTGACCGACTGAAACGAATCGTCCGGAATTTCCGGGACCGGCGCGCCGGTGTGATACCGGGAGGATGCCCGCTGCTGAACACGGCTGTCGATTCCGACGATGGCAATCCTCAGTTACGTGCGAAAGCGCGGCAGGCCCTTAGTTCGTGGCTGCACCGTCTCCAAGCGATTGCTGAGGAGGGAAAACAACGAGGCGAGGTCCGCTCCGATGTTGATTCCGCCAAATTGGCCATGTTGATTGTAAGCACGCTAGAAGGAAGCTTCATGATCCGTCGTCTGCAGAAGAAGGATGGCCCTCTCGATCTCGCCTGTGATCATCTGGAGGAATACCTGGAAACCAAGGTTCGTGCGGGCAATCGAAGGCCGGGGTGAACAAGTCATGAGTGCGCAAGAAAATCCATTGCCACCCGACTTCATGGAGCGGGCGAAGACGAACGACGTACCGGTGGCACGCCTGATCGGATTTGAGGCAGGTGAAGTTGCTGACGGGCACGCCACGGTCACTCTACTAGCCGGGACTCAACATGCAAATCCCATGGGGACGCTGCACGGCGGAATTCTATGCGACATTGCTGACGCCGCGATGGGTATGGCCTTTGCAAGCACACTCGCGCCAGAGGAATCCTTCACGACGGTCGAGCTGAAAATCAATTTCTTTCGCCCGGTCTGGCGGGCCCAGCTCAGAGCGGAAGGAACGGTTTTGCAGAGGGGCCGCACAATCGGGTATGTGGAGTGCACTATAACCGACGAGGAGAACCGACTGGTGGCGAAAGCGGCGTCTACCTGCATGGTGCTTCGCGGCCAGGGCGCCGCAGGGCGGTAATCCCACCGAGCTTGCACCGTTGGTTTCGCAGGGTCCCCCTAGTCCCCCCAGACCACGTCAATTGGCCCACATGGTGCCGCAGATGCAACGATCTTCGCAAAAATATGCGACCGATCGGTCTCTATGAACATCAGAAGGAAGCAGGACTGCTTCCGGGGTATTGCCTAGCTGCCCTGGCCGTGGTCCCGCTTTCGCCGCTGATCCGACGGTTTAGGCCTGCCGGAAAGGCGACGGCGGCGCATTGAGAGTGAGGCCGAAAGAGAGTCAGTGTGAGTATCGATCCAGAATTCTTCTTTCGAGGAAATTCAATGGCCATTGAACACAGCGTCATGACAGCCCATCATTTTGATCACGACCTCTACGCAAGTTGCCAGGCGGGGGAACGCGCCCTGAACACGGCCATCCTTCAGGCCAACATCAGCGAAAACTGCGAAAGGTATCTTGAGATCTTCGACGAGTTTTACGCTGATGAAATCGAGGTAAGCAGCGAAAACGCGGAAGAACCGATTCGCGGGAAAGCGAGGGTTCGCTCACTTCTCGCCACGTTCCTGGTTCCGCTTCACATCATGGCCGAAATCGGTGGTTTGTTGATATCCGTTCGGCAGACAGCGATTCCGGGAGATGCTGCAGACGAAACGCATTCCGCGTGGACACTCGAACTGGTCGGTGTGTCCGGCAGGTCGTGCATCGTGAGTTGGCGCGCGCTCCGGAAATGGAATGGATCGCGGGTCGTGTACGAATATCACTACGACCATCAGCAGATGGGCGGCCCCCTGACCTCCAATGACTTGAGTCTTTATCCTGCTACGTCCACTACAGCGGATCGACGACCCTCATGATGCCCATTTCCAATCCGGGCTCGTTGTGGGCTTCGGCCCGCGCAGCCAAACCTTGATTCGGCCAGAGTGAACAACGGCACAACGCTCGGTGGAGGATGGGGCAAATGTTATGCGTGCAATGAGAGCAGAAGGATTTACCGGTTACAAGGATTTGAAGCTAGTGGAGATTCCAAAGCCAGCGGTCTCGGATGGCCGGGCACTCGTAAGGATCACAGCAGCGGGGGTCACGCCACTCGATCACACCATTTTGTCGGGGGGATACCCACGCGCGAAAGCGCCGTTGGTCTTGGGAGGAGAGGGAGCGGGTGTGGTGGAGGAGGGAGGGGGGACGGCGTTTCCTGTCGGTTCAAGTGTGATGTTCACCGGGCCATATGGCGTTTCAGAGGATGGAACCTACGGTGAATGGCTTGCTGTCCGAAACGAGAACCTTTGCTTGATTCCCGACAACATCGAGGATGTTTCGGCTGCCGGTGTTCCCGTCGCCTATCTCACCGCTCAAATGACGCTGAGCCTCGCCGGATTTGCGAAGGGCAAGACGGTGCTGTCGCCCGCGATTGGAGGGTCGGTCGGAAACGCGGTCACTCAGTTGGCGCGGGCGCAAGGGGCGAAGCACGCCATCTCAACAACGACCAATCATGCCAAGGCGGAACAAGCGCGCTCTCTGGGCTTCGATGAAGTGATCGACCTTTCTATGGAGAAGCTTAGCGACGGCGTTCGCCGAATCACGGGGGGTTATGGCGCCGACATCGTGATCGATGCAATCGGCGGAGAAATCTTGAGCGAAGCTCTCGGCACGCTCGCGTTCGGAGGAAGTGTGACTACCTTGGGCTACTCCGCAGGCCGCAAGGCAACCATCGACGTCACAGACCTGATCTGGAAGCGCGCGAGCATGAAGAGCTTCTCCCTGTTCGCACAACCTGCGGAGGCATGGAACGCCGCATGGAGCGTCATTATTCCATTGCTTCAATCCGGCGCGATCAAGCCCATCGTGGCAAAGACGTTCCCTCTGCCCGAAGCGGCGGATGCTCTGCGCTACCTCATTGAGGGCCGCCCCTTCGGCAGGGTCGTCCTCACGATCTGACAGCCTCTGATGGGACGAGAGGAACGCATGAGGAATTACCGGTGGCTACAACACGAAAATTTGTTGTATCGAGAGACCGTTCGGTCTCATCTTATTTCTTTGCCTCGTGCGATCACTTCGCGATTCGAGTGTAAGGAGTCCTGCTGATGTGGATTGTTCGAATCGCTCTAGACCGGCCGTATACCTTCATTGTTCTGGCGGTACTCATCTTGGTTCTGAGCCCGGTCATGATCCTGCGCACGCCCACCGATATTTTCCCGAATATCGATATCCCGGTGATCGCCGTGGCCTGGCAGTACACCGGTATGAATCCGGAGGAATTAGAAGGCCGGATCACGAGCCCATTTGAACGGATCCTGACGTTGGCGATCGACAACATTGAACACCTGGAATCGACGACCATAAATGGTCAAGCCATTGTAAAGATTTACCTGCAACACGGCGCGAGTCTGGACACCGCGAATGCCCAGGTGACTGCCGCCTCCCAAGCCATCCTGCGGTTCCTGCCGCCCGGTACCCAGCCTCCGATCATCATCAACTACAGTGCGTCGAGCGTGCCCATTCTGCAGCTCGGTCTTTCCGGAAATGGACTCTCGGAGCAGCAGTTGAACGACCTCGGACAGAATTTTCTTAGGCCCCAGCTGGTGACGGTCCCGGGGGCTGTAATTCCTTTCCTATACGGCGGGAAGCAACGCCAAGTCATGATCGATTTGAATCCCGGCTTGTTGCAATCGAAAGGGCTGGCTCCTCAGGATGTTCTTACTGCAGTCCAACAGCAAAATCTGATTTTGCCGTCTGGGACGGCAAAGATGGGCCCGTTCGAGTACGACGTTCGGCTGAACGCCAGCATGAGGACTGTCCCCGAACTGAACGATCTGCCGATCAAGGTCGTTGGTAATTCTACGATCTATCTTCGTGATGTGGCGAATGTGCGTGACGCTTTTGCGCCGCAGACCAACATCGTGCGCCAGGATGGCCGTCGCGGCGCTCTCGTGTCCGTGCTCAAGGCCGGCAACGGTTCGACAATCGATGTCGTGAAAGGCATTCGCGGCCTTCTTCCGCGTGTCGCGCAGACTCTGCCGCCGGAACTCAAGATTGTGCCTCTGGCCGATCAGTCCATCTTCGTCCGAGGCGCCGTGAACGGCGTCATCCGCGAGGCCGTCATCGCCGCATGTCTCACAGGCTTGATGATTCTGCTCTTCTTGGGAAGTTGGCGGAGCACGTTGATCATTGCCGTTTCCATCCCTCTGTCTATTCTTGTCAGCGTCCTATGCCTCAGCGCGCTTGGCCAGACCATCAATATCATGACCTTAGGCGGGCTGGCGCTGGCCGTAGGGATGCTGGTGGATGACGCCACGGTCGAAATCGAAAACACCAATCGCAATCTAGCCATGGGCAAACCCACCATCCAAGCCATTCTTGACGGCGCGCAACAGATTGCCGTGCCTGCCCTGGTATCCACACTCTGTATCTGTATCGTTTTCTTACCCATGTTCTTTTTGGGCGGCGTAGCGCGATATCTTTTCGTGCCTCTGGCAGAAGCGGTAGTCTTCGCTATGCTCGCGTCGTATCTCCTTTCGCGGACGCTCGTACCGACGCTGGTGATGTTCATGTTGAATGCAAAACAGGGCGACCGCGAGGGCTCACGGAATCCTTTCGTGCGCTTCCACCGAGCGTTCGAGCGCGGATTCGAACGGCTGCGGGATGCCTACCACAGCGTACTCACGGCGCTTATTCACCGGCGGGCCGTTTTTGTTCCCGCTTTTCTTCTGGCCTGCGCTGCGGCATTCCTTCTCGTGCCCTGGCTCGGTCAGGACTTCTTTCCGAACACCGACAACGGTCAATTCATCCTCCATCTGCGCGCGAAGAGCGGAACGCGCATCGAAGAGACCGCGAAGCTATGCGATCTCGTCGAGGGCTCCATACGCCGTGAGATCCCCGAGCGCGAGATGGACAACATCCTGGACAACATCGGACTGCCATACAGCACGATCAATTTCATGCACAGCACATCGGGGCTAATTGGGGCGGGGGACGCCGACATCCTGGTCTCTCTCAAAGAAGATCACCACCCGACGGCAGACTATGTGCAGCGCCTGAGAGAAGGCCTGCCTCGTGAATATCCGGGGACGACGTTCTACTTCGTACCCTCGGACATCGTCACCCAGGTTTTAAATTTTGGTTTGCCGGCGCCCATCGATATTCAAGTTGAAGGAAGCGACGTCGACGGCAATCGCGAAGTCGCCGCCCGGGTGCTGCACGAAATCGAGCAGATTCCAGGTGTTGCTGATGCCCGCATACAGCAAGCGTTTGATTACCCGGAGTTAGATGTGGCCGTGGATCGCACCAAGGCGGCCCAAGGTGGCTACACCGAGCGCGACGTTGCCAACAGCATGTTGAACTCGCTCAGCGGCAGCTTTCAAATTGCCCCGATGTTTTTTCTGAATTACAAGAACGGGGTCAGCTACAACCTGGTAACCCAGAC
>WNFB01006242.1_pt1 | contig 10681 bp, 8 predicted proteins | sample 5400501 | NCBI WGS metagenome assembly WNFB01 (sample SAMN13153341, study PRJNA577476) | soil metagenome | isolation source: 200 cm saprolite under Douglas fir tree site 2 hole 1 | place: USA:California | collected 2015-04-18 | reverse complement strand
GCCAGTGGTGCGACCTGGAAGTGGAAACCATGCGTAAACTGCCGTATCAGTCTATCCGGGAATATCCCGTGCCCCCGCGAGTGATGTTCTCTGTGCATGACTTTGAACGCACGCCCACGCTGCCCGCGAATGTGAACGTTCCCGCTTACGGCGAGGTCGATGCGGTGAAGATTGCCGCAAACGCGCAAACGATCGCAGACAGTGTCCGACTTCTGCGATTGGCGCGGCATTCCCGGAACTTCGTTGCCGTTCCCATGGGAGAAATAGGCTTGCCCGCGCGGATCCTGGCCCTGCGGGAGGGGAGCGCGCTGGCGTACGCATCCGTTGCTGAGGCCACCGCCCCCGGCCAGGTTTCTTTGCAGGAGATGAAGTATCTGTACCGCGCGCAGGAACTTACCCGGCGAACTCAGGTCTACGGAGTGATCGGCGATCCCATCGGGCATTCGCTCTCGCCGCTGCTTCAAAATACTGGTTTCTCAGCCCGCCGCATGGACGCCGTCTACCTCCCCTTCCTGGTGCATCGGCTCGGCGACTTTCTCGCCGCTGTCCCCGAATTTGGGGTCCGCGGCTTCAGCGTTACGCTGCCGCACAAGCAGACGATCCTCAAGTATCTGAAGGGATGCGAGCCGCTCGCCGCGGAGATCGGCGCCGTGAATACCGTGATAGTCCGGCGCGATGGTTCGCTTTACGGCTGCAACACGGATTACGTCGGCGTGCTCCGCGCGCTGGAAAAGAGACTCCGCCTCAGGGAGAGCCGCGTTCTGATCATTGGTGCGGGGGGCTCGGCTCGAGCGGCGGCGTTCGCGCTGGCGCGCGCGGGAGCCGCGGTTGGAATCTGCTCGCGGCGGGAGAAGGCGGCGAAGGAACTGGCGCGCGCCGTCGCTGGAGAAGCCGTGCCGCGGCGCGCTTTGCGCTCGGAATTCTTCGATGCCATTCTGAACTGCACGCCGGTGGGCATGCACCCGCACGACGGAATTTCGCCCCTTGCGTCGGGCGAGTTACACTGTCGGACCGTGATGGATTTGATTTACCGGCCACAGAGGACCCGGCTCTTGAAGATCGCCGCAAGAAAAGGAATCAGTACGGTTTCCGGTGTCGAAATGTTTCTCGCCCAGGGCGTCGCCCAATGGGAGATCTGGACGGAGAAGCGCGCGCCGGAAGCGGCCATGCGCCGCGCGGTGCTCGCTGCCTTGCGCGCGGAAGAGAAACCTCATCCCCGCTAGCCGCCAAGTAATCTAAGTTTGAGGCTCTTTGAACCGTGAATTGTAATCTTTCGATTGTGACCTTACTTCCATGATCCAGCCGGACTTCCGCGAATTTCAGCGCCTCGCAAAGCAGGGAAACCTCATCCCTGTCTATGACGTCTTTTCCGCGGATCTGTTGACTCCGGTCAGCGCCTATCTGCGCATCGCGCAGGGCGCGCTGTATTCCTTCCTTCTGGAGAGTGTGGAAGGCGGCGAGAAAATCGCGCGCTACACCTTTGCTGGCGCTCACCCGGAGGAAGTTTTCCGCTACGCCGGCGGAGCCTGCGTGCTGGAAAGCCGCGACCGCATCGTCTGGGAAGAGCGGGATCCCATCTCATTCTTGCGTGAGCATGTCGAGCGCTTTCGCCCCGTGCGGCTTCCCGGCCTGCCGCCGCTCGTCGCGGGCGCCATCGGCTATTTCAGTTATGACATGGTGCGTCTGATCGAACGGCTGCCGAGGCGCCTGCGCGATGAAATCGGCCTCTATGACGCGATGCTGATGTTCTATCACGGCCTCATTGCCTTCGATCACGTACAGCACCGCTTGTGGATCGTTCGCAATGTTTTCACGGCAGGCTCCGGCAGCTTGCGCGCGAAATACGATGCGGCGGTGCGCGAAATCAAGAAGACGCGCCGCCAGCTCGAAGAGCCCGCCTCGGCGGAGCGGCCGAAAGAGCCATCGAAAGCGAAGAAACTCGCGCCGCTCAAAGTGAAATCGAATTTCCGCCGGCCGGAATATCTGGCTGCGGTTCGAAAAGCAAAGGGGTACATCCGTGCAGGCGATATTCTCCAGGTCGTGCTGAGCCAGCGCTTTTCGGTCCAGACCGCGGCAGAACCATTCGAGGTCTATCGCCAGCTTCGGGCCATCAATCCTTCGCCGTATCTCTTCTATCTGCAGATGAACGATGTCTCTGTGGTTGGCAGCTCGCCGGAGATGCTTGTCAAAGTACAGGGGCGCGACGTTTTCTACCGTCCCATTGCGGGCACGCGCTGGCGCGGCAAGGACGAAGCCGAAGACCAGCTCCTCGAGCGCGAAATGCTCTCGAGCGAGAAAGAACGCGCCGAGCACATCATGCTCGTCGACCTCGGCCGCAACGACCTCGGCCGGGTCTGCGACTACGGCACTATCAAGCCGGAAAAGCTGCTCACCGTGGAGCGCTACTCGCACGTGATGCATCTGGTTTCGAGCCTGCGCGGCCGCCTGCGCGAAGACGTGGATTGCTTCGACGCCCTGATGGCCTGCTTCCCGGCGGGCACAGTCTCCGGCGCGCCCAAAGTTCGCGCCATGGAAATCATCGAGGAGCTGGAGCGCACGCGCCGCGGAATTTATGCCGGCGGCATCCTTTACCTCGATTTCGCCGGCAATCTCGATTCCTGCATCGCGCTTCGCACTATGGTCATCAAGAACGGCGTGGCCCACGTGCAGGCCGGCGGCGGGATTGTTGCGGATTCCACGCCGGCGGGCGAATATCAGGAGAGCGTCAACAAGTCGAAGGCCCTGCTCACAGCCCTTGAAGCTGCCCACGGAAAGAAAAAGGCTTAGGAATTAATTCATGCACCTTCGACCCGCCCCAGGGAGGACCGTCATTTCGAGCGAAGCGAGAAATCTCTCTTCGTTTTTTGGCATTGTGGAATTGAGGCCGTTGTGATTCTGCTTCTCGACAACTACGATTCGTTTACCTACAACCTCGCGCAGTACCTCGGCGAGCTGGGTTGCCAGGTCGAAGTGCATCGCAACGACAAGATTACCGTTGAAGAGATTGCCCGGCGGAAGCCGGAACGCATCGTGATTTCCCCCGGTCCTTGTACGCCGCAGGAGGCGGGCATTTCCGTCGAGCTGGTCGAGCGCCTTGCCGGGAAATTTCCGATTCTCGGCGTGTGCCTCGGCCATCAAGCCATTGGCGCGGCGTTTGGAGGAAAAATCGTCCGCGCTCCGAAACTTTTCCACGGCAAGACCAGTCAGATCCGTCACGACAGCAAGAATATTTTCCGGAAGCTGCCCAATCCCTTCACGGCGACGCGCTACCATTCCCTGATCGTCGAAAGAAAATCACTGCCCCGCCAGCTTTCCGTCAGCGCGGAGACCGATGACGGCATCATCATGGGCCTTCGTCACCGCCGATACAAAATCGAAGGCGTCCAGTTCCACCCCGAATCCGTCCTCACCGAATGTGGCAAGCAGCTCCTCAGGAATTTCCTTTCTTTGTAGGGGCGCAGCACCTGTCCCGACCTTGTCGGGAAGCTGCGCCCAGCCCGGCTGAATGCAGCCGGCATCGAACTTTCACCAATTCAGGTCCGCCAGAATCGCGCCATAAATCTCCATGCCGCGCCAAAGATGACCGAGCCGCAAATTCTCGTCCGAGCTGTGCTGATGGTTATCGTAATTCACGATGGGCACGCCGATCCACGGCAGTCCGAGATCCTCAAAGATGTACATCGGCACGCTCCCGCCGAGCGTCGGTGCGACGACTGTGGATCCCGCCGTCGCGCCTTGAATAACCTGAAGAAGAGCCTTTGAAACCGGCAGATTCATCGGGGTGCGTGATGCGCGGTATCCGCCGCCGTACACCACTCTGGCGATCAGCGGGTGCGCGCGGCGCTCTTCCATCGTCGGTTCGCGATCGACCACGTAATAACCCTGCTTGCGAACGAAGGCCGCTATCTGATCAAATTTTTTCTGCGGATCTTCCCCTTTCACCAGCCGCGCATCGAGCGAAGCCTCGGCCGTGTCGGGGACGACATTCTGCGATCGCTCGCCGACGTAGGCGCTGCGCAGTCCTCGAATATTGAGCGATGGCTGCTGGAGCAGTTCGGCCAGCTTTTTCCCGCTTCCTTCGGGCTTCGCGATGCCGAGCTCGCGCTGGAGTTCCGCATCGTTGACCGGCATCTCCCCGAGTGCCCGTTTCTCGTCGTTGCCGAGCGGCGTGACGTCATCGTAGTAGCCATCAATGAGCACGTGGCCGTCCGCGTCTTTCATCGACGCCAGCAGCCGTGCCAGTTCCATCGCGGGATTCGGCGCCCAGTTTCCGTAATGCCCGCTATGAAGCGCGCGCACCGGCCCGTATACCGTGATGTCCACGTCGATCTCGCCCCGGTTCCCGAAGAACACCAATTGCTTCCCGGAGTGATGCACCGGCCCGTCGGCGGTGATCAACAGATCCCCGCCGAGGAGATTCTTGTGCAATTCGAGCGTTCGCTGGAGATTTTTGGATCCTGCTTCTTCTTCACCCTCCAGAATGACTTTCACGTTCACCGCCAGGGAAATCTTCTTATCCCGCAAAGCATCGAGCGCGGCGAGCAGCGCCACAATCGGTGATTTGTCGTCGGAAGCAGAGCGTGCATAAATGCGCCAGTCGTCCTTATAAATTGCGTGATGCTCGGCGCTGTTTGCCGGGTAAGGGATGCGTTTGCCTCCGGCCTCAATCGCCGCATCCCGAAGTACCGGCTCAAAAGGCTTTCCATCGGTCCAGGCCGATGGGTCGACCGGCTGGCCGTCGTAGTGCGCGTAAAAGATCACCGTGCGCTGGGCTTCCGGCGAAACCAGCTTGCCGAAGACCACCGGCCCGCGCCCGCTGATGGTAAACAGGTGCGTTTCGATTCCGCGCGCTTCTAGCATTTCGACCAGGTGCGCCGCGTTCTTCTGAATATTCGGAGTATCGCTGGCCACGTTCGGGATCGACAGGAATTCCCCCAGCTCACGGATGATACGGTCTTCATTGGCCAAGCGGTATTCGCGCACTTCCTGCGCGACCTGCGCCGGCGTCGTGGCAGTTGACTTCTGCGCCCGCCCCGGATACGGTAAAAGGGCAATCAACAATGTGACCACTATGTTTCTCAAAATCGCTCTCCTCTAACGCCCCCGGCAGCTTCGCTGCCTGAGCGCACCCACGCCGGCCTGGCGAACGCTGCCGGCGATTCTATCTGACCTCTTCGATCTTTGCCTGTTCCCGAATTATTTTCCGCGGAGTCTGTGTCCCGCGTTGTAAATGAGGTGGCCGTGATGAGTGAATTCGCGCTGGAAGTGGAAAACCTGGTGAAAGTGTATGGTGCCCGCGGAAGAAAGGCCGTTCGTGCCGTGGATGGCTTGAGTTTCCGCGTGCCTCGCGGAATCATTTTCGGGCTCCTGGGGCCGAATGGCGCGGGCAAATCAACTTTGTTGCGCATGCTCACGACGCTCACGCTGCCAACCGAAGGCACCGCGAAGATCCTCGGCTACGATGTCGTGAAAAAGCCGGTCGAAGTCAGGAAACGGATTTCCTCGGTGATTCAGGAAACAGCCGTCGAGCTGTTTCTTTCCGTCCGGGACAATTTGCTCACCTACGCGCGCTTTCAGGGTTTGCCAAAGGCAACGGCGGCTCGCCGCGCGAGTGCCCTGCTGGACGAGTTTCAGCTCGGCGCGGAAGTGGAACGCAAGGTCCAGGACCTGAGCGGCGGATTCCGCCGCCGCGTGCAAGTTGCCAAGGTGTTCATGGTCGAGACGCCGGTGCTGTTCCTCGACGAGTTTTCGACGGGGATGGATCCCATCCTGAAGCGCCAGGTGATGAATCTCCTTCGCGCCGAAGTCGAGAAGGGAAGAACCATCATACTGACGACGCAGGTTCTCAGCGAAGCGGAAGAACTCTGCGATGACATCCTCATCATTAACAAAGGAAAGCAGATCGCCCGCGGCGATCTGAATGCGCTCAAGCTTCTCTCTCAGGGCGTCTACGACATCACCCTGGCCTTCGACCGTTTGCCGGAAACGATAGAAGCGGAGATTGCCGCGCTCGCGCCCCTCCGGGCCGCCATCGAAGCAAATACCATCGATCTGACCCTAAAGATCGAAGAAAGCCGCGTCATGGATGTGATCAGCGCTCTCTCGCGCAACCGGCACGTTCTGCGGGTCGAATTGCGGGGCGCCAGCCTCGAGGATATTTTTGTGGAACTCACGACGCAGCAGGGAAAGGAGAGAGCATGAGCGCACTATCCGCGGTTGTCTATCGCGAAGCGAAAATTCGCGCGACGAACTTCACCTTCATCTTCTGGGACCTCTTCTTCCCGCTCCTCTACATGCTTGTCTTTGGCGTCGGCGTCAATTCGGCTCTGGGCGCTCCCGCCGGCATCGGGAACGTGAGTTACAACGAGTTTTTCCTCGCGGGAATTCTCGCCATGGCCAGCTTTGCCATCGCTTCGAACACTTCTTGGTCGTTCTTCCTGGACCGCGACAATGGCATCTTCTTCGAGATGCTCACCTATCCCATGAGCCGCAGCGAATACCTGCTTGGAAAAGTCATCTTCAACGTTTTCATTGCCGTCGTGCAGGCCGCGCTCACCCTTGCCGTGGGCCGCTTGCTCCTGGGCATCCGCGTGCACTGGCAGAAATTACCGCTGCTCCTGGTTGGAATGGCCATTGGCACCGCCGGCTGGTTTTTCTTCTACGCCATTTTCGCGCTGAAGATCAGGCGCAACGACGTTTTCAACAGCGTCACCAGCGTCTTCTACTTTGTTTTCATGTTCGCCAGCTCGATGTTCTATCCGCTGGAGCCGCTTCCCGTCTGGTTCCGCCGGACCGCGTTGCTCAATCCCATTACCTGGGAGATCGATTGGCTGCGGTTCACTTCGATCGGCCTGGGCCGGTTCCACGCGATCCTGCTTGAGGGAGCGGTTTTCCTCGCTTTCGCGCTGGTCTGTTTTCTCTACGCGGTGCGCTGCCTCCAGCAGCAGGAATAGCTCTCCCGGCTGCGCTTGCGTCTTTTTCGAGCCAAGCCCAGCGGTGCAGTTAACTTGCGTTCGTGAACGCTACCAGGCCCGCAAGTTTCTCGCGCGCCGCGCCCGAGGCAATGGCCGAAGCCGCCAGTTCCGCGCCCTCGCGGAATTTGGTGGCGACTCCCGCAGCGACCAGCGCCGCGGCGGCATTGATCACCACGATGTCACGCGGCGGGCCCGGTTCACCTTGCAATATGCAGCGGATGATCTCGGCATTTTCGGCAGCACTTCCGCCCCGAATTGATTCGAGCGGCGCACGCGGCACCCCGAATTCTTCCGGAGTCACGGTGAAACGCCGCACCGCGCCTTCTCGGACTTCGGCAACGATCGTCTCTCCCATCAGCGAAATCTCATCGAGGCTGCCGGCTCCGTGAACGACGAACGCATGCTCCACGCCCAACTCCGCCAGCGTTTCGGCCACAAGATCGATCACGTCCTCTGAAAATACGCCGAGAACCTGTGCTTGGGCGCCTGCGGGATTCGTGAGCGGCCCCAGAAGATTGAAAACCGTGCGTACGCCGATCTGTTTCCGCGCGGGAGTGGCATGCCGCGTGGCCGTGTGCGCGGCCTGGGCAAACAGGAAGCCGATGCCAATCTCCCGAATCGCACGCCCATACCGTTCGAAAGGCAGATCGATGCGTACTCCGAGCGCTTCCAGCACATCCGCCGAGCCGCTTCGCGAGCTGGCTGCGCGGTTACCGTGTTTGGCCACGCGCGCGCCCGCGGCTGCGGCCACAATCGCCGCCGCCGTCGAAATATTAAACGTATTCGAACCGTCGCCGCCCGTGCCGCACGTATCCACCATCCTCGCCGGTCGCGCCTCACCTTCCACGAAAACACGGGTGGCGTGCCTCCGCATCACCTGCGCGAATCCCGCGAGCTCCCGCACCTGAACGGGCCGGCGATTGAGCCCCGTCAGCATCCGCACGATCTCCGGCGTCGCGACGCGCCCCGAGAGCAGCTCTTCCATCACCGCTTCCGCTTCCGCGCGCGCGAGGATATGTCCCGTTGCGACCCGGTCAATGAGAGGAAGTGCCATCAAGGTGAATGCCCGGGATCAGGATCGCGGCGAACCTGACCAGCGGGCACTCATTCCGTTTGAAATTGCGGTGCCATTTTCCGCGCCCACCGTTTCCCGCGTCCTTGCTCCGTTTCGGGCTTCCGAGTAAACTGCTATGTTTCGCGTTGCTCCAAAATTCTATCACTGGCTGACGGCTCCGCGGCCACAGGGAAAAACGGCACCTTAATGAAGATTCACGAGTATCAGGCGAAGGCCATCCTGTCGCGCTACGGCGTCACCACTCCCCGCGGCGAAGTGGCCTTCACCAAGGAAGAAGCGCGGGAAGGAGCGCAACGCTTGAAGTCGCAAATCTGCGTCGTGAAAGCGCAGATCCACGCCGGCGGGCGCGGCAAAGCCGGCGGCGTGAAGCTGGCGCGCTCCGCCGACGAGGCCGCCGATATCGCCGACCACCTTCTCGGAATGAAGCTGGTCACGCCGCAGACGGGCACCGCGGGCCGCATCGTCAAGCGCCTGCTCATCGAAGAGGGCCTCGACATCAAACGTGAACTGTACCTCGGCTTGCTCGTGGACCGGGCGGCTGCCCGCGTCGTGTTGATGGCCAGCGCCGCGGGTGGCATGGAAATCGAAGAAGTTGCCAGGCAAAATCCCGCTGCCATTTTGCGCGAAACGATTCATCCGGCGGTCGGTTTGCAGCCTTATCAGGCGCGAAAAATCGCCTTCGGCCTGGATTTGCCGATCGAAGTCGTGAATCATTCCACGCCTTTCCTGCAGGCCCTGTACCGCGCCTTCCTCGATACCGATGCCTCGTTGCTCGAAATCAACCCGTGCGTGCTGACCGGTGACGGCAGGCTTGTCGCTCTCGACGCCAAGATGACTTTCGATGACAACGCGCTTTTCCGCCACAAGGATCTCCGCGAATTGCGCGACCTCGACGAAGAAGACCCTCTCGAGGTGGAAGCCTCCAAGCACGGCCTCAACTACATCAAGCTCGATGGCAGCGTCGCCTGCATGGTCAATGGCGCGGGCCTCGCCATGGCCACCATGGACATCATCAAATACGCCGGGGGCTCGCCCGCTAACTTTCTCGATGTTGGCGGCGGCGCTTCGGCCGACCAGGTGAAAAACGCGTTCCGCATTCTCATGAGCGATCCGGAAGTGAAAGCCGTGTTCATCAATATTTTCGGCGGCATCCTGCGTTGCGACGTGCTCGCCACCGGCGTGGTCTCCGCGGCAAAGGATTTGCACGTGAATATTCCGGTCGTCGTCCGCATGGAAGGAACCAACGTCGAGCGCGGTCAGGAGATCATCCGCGAAAGCGGCCTCAATTTCACCATTGCCAGCGGCATGAAGGACGGCGCGCAAAAAGTCGTGGCTCTCGCGGCGGGTGCGCGATGAGCATCCTGGTGAACGAAAAAACACGCCTGATCGTCCAGGGCTTCACCGGCCGTGAAGGCACCTTCCACGCTCAGCAGATGATCGAGTATGGCACCAATATCGTCGGCGGAGTGACGCCCGGCAAAGGCGGCACGCCGCATCTCGAGCGGCCGGTCTTCCATACCGTGGCCGAAGCCGCGAAGGCTACCGGCGCAAATGCCTCCGTGATTTTCGTGCCGCCTTCTTTTGCGGCCGACGCCATCCTGGAAGCCGCCGACGCGAATCTTCCGCTCGTTGTTTGCATCACCGAGGGCATCCCGGTCATCGACATGGTACGCGTGGCCTCCGTCGTGGACTTCCGGAAAACCCGGCTCATCGGCCCCAACTGCCCCGGCATCATCTCTCCCGGCAAATGCAAGATCGGTATCATGCCCGGCCGCATTCACAAGCAGGGAAACGTGGGCGTGGTCAGCCGCAGCGGCACCTTGACCTATGAAGCCGTCGATCAGTTGACGCGCCTGGGCATCGGCCAATCCACTTGTATCGGCATCGGCGGCGATCCCATCGTCGGCACGCCGTTCCTCGATGCCATCAGGCTCTTCAACGACGATCCGGACACGCACGCCATTATCCTGATCGGCGAAATCGGCGGCAACGCCGAAGAGAAAGCTTCGGAGTGGATCAAGGCCAACATGAAAAAGCCGGTCGTCGGTTTCATCGCCGGCCAGACCGCGCCGCCGGGACGCCGCATGGGCCATGCCGGCGCGATCATCAGTGGCGGCCAGGGCACCGCCAAGGACAAGTACGCCGCGATGGGCGCCGCGGGCATCCGCTGCGTGGAAACGCCCGCGGATCTCGGCTCCACCGTCGCCGCCGCCCTGAAATAGTTTTGGTATTTATTTCTAGGTGGATTCACCGGCGACGCACTTTGTTCGGGATTGTAGTAACTGTAGCTCGGGCCTTTAGGCCCGGGGCTTTTTCCTGCAGTTTGTAGGGCCGGGCTTTAGCCCGGCCATCCGGCGGTCATCTTTTTTTGTAGCGCCGGCATCTTGTCGGCTGCATTTCAATACTTCGGAGGAAAGTTTCGTGGCTATCGAGCGCACTTTCGCAATCATCAAACCCGACGCTGTCGGGCGCAATCTCCAGGGCGAAATTCTGTCTCGCATCCACAAAGCCGGTTTCAAAATCGTTGCCATCAAAAGCATGCGCTTGACGAAAGAAGAAGCCAGTGGCTTTTACGCCGTGCACAAAGGACGCCCTTTTTTCGGCGAGCTCACCGACTTCATGAGTTCCGGCA
>WNFB01006241.1_pt1 | contig 10681 bp, 6 predicted proteins | sample 5400501 | NCBI WGS metagenome assembly WNFB01 (sample SAMN13153341, study PRJNA577476) | soil metagenome | isolation source: 200 cm saprolite under Douglas fir tree site 2 hole 1 | place: USA:California | collected 2015-04-18 | reverse complement strand
CGTGTTAGGAGTTTCAAATATATGCCTGCAGATCGCTCCTTTCTTCGCGACCAATCACATTTCCACTGTTTAGTTCGTTGCCCACTCGCTTTTAGCAACTACTTAACAAATACGTTGGTGCGACGATAAATCATCTCTCTCCGTAACTCTCTTCTCTCAAATGAAAAGAGAGAATAAATAAATTACGTCATTTCGTCAACAATTCTCACATAGAGCGACTTTTTCGACCTGTTCCTCTTGTTGGGCTCACATATCCCTATTATACCTTATTTCAGCTTCGAGAGTAAGCACGCTGAATGTTAGTTTCATTAAAACTTGATCGGCTCATAACTTCACTGTATCAGGTCATTGTCAATTAACTACTTAGCACTTCTATATGCCCATCACGCAACACTCGCGCTAAAAGTTTCAGTTCGACATACCCTTTCTAAAAAAGAAGAACCCCCTTCAAACTACCGCTTTCTTTAAAGAACATCATGAGAAATTGGAAACGATTCAAAGACCATCTTTAACAATAACATAATATTGTCAACTTGTAAATAGGTATATCTTGATTTCTCAAGGCTCTAATTGGTGAGTTAATAGAAATACCCCTTAAAAAAGAAGAAACGTTTCCAAGTAAAATGACCTTATTGGCCAGGAGCTAAACGAGATGGCAACTACACTCCACGATGTAGCTCTAAACGCTGGAGTAAGTGTTGGGAGCGTTTCTCGTGTCATTAACGATAACTCGGGGTTAACCCATTCAGAATCTAAAGTACGTACCATGCCTGTACTCCCTTCGTCAGCACCTGGTGGGCGAGAATGGTGGCAGCCGCGCTCCAGGCTGTATGTCGTGTTCCCATCGGCTCATGAGTCTGGCCGTGGTGATATTCGGCGAAATCCCAGGTGCTCTGTGCGTGGCCCTGGGCATTCGCCGCGGCCAGCGCAGCTAGAAGATGCTGGGCACGTTGCAGGCATCCATAACGTGTCAACCCCACGGCATAAAGTCCTGTGAGCATGGGCCATAGGCCCCCATTGTGATACGTGTAAGGTTGATTCTTCACCTGGCCATAGAGGTGGTTTGCCTCCAGCGCGGTCCAGGCGGGATCACCCGGTTGGATGACAGGCCAGAACGCGGGGAGCAGGGGACTCCCGATGGCGTGTTCCAACTGCTCAATATATGCGTCAGACCTGGCGCGCTGATGATCAGCGCCTATAGCTGCCAGCAACGTCAGCGCGTGCGCCAGACCATCAAAGGTCGTTGTATAGCCGCTCGGAGAGAATGTGGGAAGCCAGTGCGTGGGTTCGCCCTGATTGGCCTGGGCGCGATAGGCGTGCGGATGATAAATGCGTGGGTCGGTGTCGAGAGTGCTGCGCGGCCAGTAGTTGAGCGTCAGCAGTTCCCGGAGGACAGTGGCCTTTTCGCTCCACACGGACCGCTCGAAAACGTGACCAGCATTCTGCAAGGCCAGTACGTAGAGCGCCTGATCCGCAAGGATATAGCCCTGCTGCACGTATTCATCGGCCCAATTGCCAGAGAGCGGCGTGTAGATGAGACCGCGGGTATTGTATTCCCAGCACCCTGCCAGGAACAGCGCTCGCTCTACGCTGCCACGCATCTCCTGCTTATAGTCGGCGTCGCGGGTAGAGCGCAGATAGGCGCACACCCCGACCACGTACCAGAGCACCGTATCAACGCGACCGACCAGGTACCCATAGCTCACCTTGCGACCGTCAACGCTCACATTGCTGGGGATCTCACCATGTGGACCCTGATAGTGTGCCAGTGTTGTGAGCGTTTGACGAAGTGTGATCACCAGGTCCGGTTCGCCACTGGCGAGTGCAGCCAGCCCGGTAATCACCCCATCACGTGCCCAGACACGAGCGTAATTGTCAACATCGCTTGGAGAAGCGAGAAAGCCTGCTGGGGAACTGCAAGCGCGCAGCACATCGAGCGCACGCACGTACGCCTCTTGAATTTCGTTCATCGCCTGATCGGTTGGCATAACGAACTCCCCTACTTTTTGAGATTAACCTGCCTATAAAGCGTTGTGCGGTCGATGGCATGGGAGAGAGGGCCAAAATGCTTCAACTTCAAAGTAGCTACCGCCTGGGCGACACCGATCGCATCCTCAATGGTATAGCCATCCAGGATCGCCATTAATAAGCCAGCCCAAAATGAATCGCCCGCTCCCGTCACATCTGCAACCTCTATCTGTTGCGTGGGAAAATATCCGGTGCCTTCTGGAGTGGCCAGCAGAACCCCTTCCGCTCCCATCGTGAGCACAACCTTTTGAGCGCCCCATGCCAGGAAGCGCGATGCATAGGACTCTGGCGTCTCGCCGGGTCCAAAGATGCGTATACAATCATCCAGTGAAGGTTTGACTATGGTCACAAAAGGAAAGAGCCGTGCAAATAGAGCCACCGGTTCAATAGGCAAACTCCAGAGGCGTGGATGATAATTGGGGTCGAACGTGATCATACAGTGAGCTGCGTGCGCCTGTTCAACAAATTCCAGAATGGTCGAGCACAATGGTTCACGCGATAGGGCGAATGCTGACGTATGCACCAGGGAGATGTGAGGTAAGAGCGAGAAGGGCATATGAGAAGGGGTCAGGCATGTATCCGCACCACGATAGATAGCAAAGTCAGGTGTGGCGTCGTTGCGCGTGACAATAGCCAGCGTCGTGGATGCATGAAGCGTGGTGTGAAGATGCTCCGTTATGACTCCAGCCTGCTTTAACTGCTGCCGGAGAAAAGCACCAAGCGCATCTTCGCCAACACAGGCAACAAGGGCGGCGCATCCACCGAGGCGAGCCACATTCAGCGCCACATTCGTTACCTCACCGCCGGCATACATGGTGAAATGCTGCGCTTCCACCAGGGAATCTTGCTGACCGTCAGAGATCAGGTCAATCAACGCTTCTCCTACAGAAAGCACATCTATCTGTTTCACGTTCTTCATCTTTCCCTGTTCTGTCATGTTGATATCCAGGTACATCAGCCTCTCAGGTAGACGTTGCTTCACTCACAGGTGGAAGTGTGGTGATAGTGCGGCGCAACATCAGGCTGGGTTGCAAGCGAATAAGCTCAGGCGGAGGTCCTCCATCCCCAGAACCTTCGACCTGCGCTATTAATTTCTGCACTCCTAGCTCGCCCATGGAGTTCATTGGCTGTTGGACGGTGCTCAGTTCCATGAGTTCCGAGAGTTCAATGCCATCGTAGCCAATCAAGGAGAGATCACCGGGCACCGAAATATTCAGAGATCTGGCCGCCTCCAGCACACCGATGGCCTGGATATCGCTGGCTGCGAAGATCGCCGTAGGGCGGTCTGGGCGCGTCAGCAGTTGCAATGCCGCTCGTCTCCCTCCCTGACGGTCCCATTCGGCAGTGAGCGCGAGTTCTGGCTCAAACAGCAAGCCCGCCTCGCCAATGGCGCGGTGCAGTCCGATGAGACGGTCATTGGCTTGATTAAAGCGGAAGTTGCCCTCAATAATGCCGTTAATAAAGCCGATACGGCGATGACCATGCTCAATCAGACATTTGACCGCCTGGTAAGCGCCCTCCACGTTGTCAACCACAAGCGAGGTGAGCAGTGGACTATAGGCATCTACCAGCACCACGGGCATGCCGGCGTGCTTGAAAGCAGCGGCAGCCGCGTCGTCAGGAGGTAAAGAAATCACCAACAGACCATCTACCTTGCGCTGTTTGGGCAGTTTGCGAAAGTAGGAGTCACGCTGATCAGAGGTCTCGATATTGTACAACACTAACTCTCTCTGTGCCTGGGAAATCGCCGCAGCGACGGCCCGCAATATCTCTATAAAAAAAGGGCGAGTGAAGAATGGGACAATAACGCCAATAGAACCTGTACGCCTCGAAATCATACTGCGCGCGATGAGATTAGGGCTGTAGTGTAGTGCATCAATAGCGGCCAACACACGTTGCCGGGTCGCTGGCTTCACGCCCGGACTATCATTAATCACGCGCGAAACGGTTCCAATTCCGACATCGGCAATACGCGAAACATCATGGATTGTTGGGATCTTTCCCTGCCTCTGGTCATTCATGGTATTTGAAACGTTTCCTTAATTTAGATTGCCGTTAGCATACCATACCATACCAATTCTGTACAGTCTCCATTTTGTTTGTCTGTTCAATTCTCTTTGCTCATCGGTGAAGGCGGCAGTTCCGTGGTCCCCCAATCGCCGGGTTCGCTTCCCAATTCAAAGCGAATAACTGCGCCACCAGCAATCTCTCTATGTCTGATCCATGCCTTATGCAGTGGTTCGCCATTGAGCGTAGCTGCTAACACATAGGGGTTTTCAGGACCGGCTTGAGGAGCCTCGATCACCAGATTCTTCCCGCTCTTGCCCAGGGTTATCTCTGCTAGCTGGAAGATAGGAGCAGAAAGCAGATACAGGTCCTGCCCCATCATTGGGTAAATCCCCATCGTCGAGCACATATACCAGGCGCTCTGGCATCCCATATCCTCGTTATCATAAAGACCATCACGCGTGGGGTGAAAATAGCGTTTCAGAGACTCGCGCACTCGTTCTGCCGTCTTGTCCGGTCGTCCGGCATAAATATAGAGATAAGGGACATGCAGCATTGTTTCCTTCGAGTGATACTGCCCCTGATCAAAGAACTCGTCCAGGTGGCGGACAAACGCCTCGTTCCCTCCATGCCGTACAATCAGTCCAGCGAGATCATGCTGCGCGTTGTACTCCCACTGCCTGCCTGTTCCCTCGTAGAAGTACGGGTCCTTGTCAATAAGAGGTGCGTAGAATTTCGTGGGATCAAAGGGGTCCAGCCACTGCCCATCCGCATTTTTAGGCGCAAAGCACGCAATATCTTCGCGCCACAGGTTCCACACCTTTTTCGAACTTTCAAAATATTCCCGCGCCACATCCTCCTGCCCAAGGTGTTCAGCCAGTCTGCCAATGCACCAGTCCTGGTATGTATACTCCAGGTGACGGGAAACGCAGTTCCTAATCCCTACTGGCACGTATCCCAGTGTTTGATATTCGCTCAGGTATCGCCCATAGAGCCACGGATCAGGTGACTCCACCTCATTATTCTTGCGCATCTGCAACAGGGCCTTTTCATAGTTAATCCCCTGCAAACCCTTCAAGGCTGCCTCGCACAGCAGCACATCGGCTGAACTTCCTCCTTGAATCATCGCGCTATGTCCTGCAATCCAGGCATCGAGCAGCCAGCCGGTATGATCGGCAATATCCAGCAGGCAATTGAGTATTGCCGCCTCAAGCTCAGGGTCGAACAGGGCGATCAGGGAGTTTGCGTTGCGCACGCTGTCCCAGAGCGCATAGAAATCGGTAAAGTGGCGCACTCCTGACACCCACCAGGGATTCTCCTCGTCTACCCCTAGATCACTGGGCATGCAGATGAGACGGGTGAAAAGCGTGTAAAAGAGCTTCTTTTGCTCCTCTGTTCCTCCCTCAACGCGAATGCGTGAGAGTGCCTGATCCCAGGTAGCCGCAGCCTCAGCGTGGATGGTATCGAAATCTTTTTCATCTGTCTCACGCGCAATACTGGCCCTGGCCTTCGCGATACTGACGTAGGAAATACCGACCTTGAGATGTACCTGTTCGACCTGCCCAAAACTAGCAATAGCTTTGCAGTCTGCCCCGTCGGCTGCCACAAAAGGGAGTACACCCCGAGTATTGGCAACCACAATGTTGCTGGCGGGTATGTCGAATATGGCACAAAAATACACTGAGTAGGGAAAGTTGTGTCCCCAGCCACCGCGAAAATCGCCGCGACCGATGATCTCCCGTTTCGAGACAACTTCAACGAACCCGCCGATGGACGTTCCGGTCGATGTTCCTGGAATATGGCGCGCATCTGTCGTTTGAATAACAGCGCCAACATCGATCAGTATATTAGCCTCGCTATCCTTGGGAAAGGTGTAGCGATGAACTCCTACACGAGGCGTCACGGTCAGTTCAGCTTTCACGCCCGCTGGCTGCAGTTTAACCGTGTAATAGCCTGTCTCTGCCGCTTCATCTTCCTGGCTATAGGTGTCCGGTGAAGTTCTGGGTTCGCCGATAAATGGCGTGATGCCGATGTTGCCGTATCGCCCTCCCCCGCCTGTGCCGCTCACATGCGTGTGACTGAAGCGGATAATAGGATGGTGGCTATCATAGCCGTTATTCGGATGTGGTATAAGGGTGTCTGGTCCCAGGCGTACGAGGCTCAGTGGCAGGTAGGGGCCACACAGACAATGACCTCTCCCCTCAACGCCAATAAATGGGTCTACATACGAAATCAGATTGTCCATTTACTACCTCGGTTCCAACAGGTCTGCTCCAGGGTTTTTCGGGCCATTTTTGGACCCCGCTTCGTGCCAGGTTGACAATTGTACCTATTCATCATACAATCAAAATTGCTAGCCCATCAAATTCCATTGCTAACGATCAGGTTCTTCATAAGAACCATTCCTTCGTACCGCTGGTAGATTACCTCTTACCTTTTGAGGGGGGAAATATGATGGACACTTTACGTCCTCGGTGGATGCAACGCCCTCTTCTGCTCTACTACCTTTACAGTCTGCTTTTCTTACTCGGTGCGTGTTCTTCTCCAGCACCAGTTCGTCCATCTCATATCGATATATTTCAGCCTTTAGGAACGATGCTGTATACGTATAACGGGCATATTAATGCTATTAGTGACCTGGCATGGTCGCCTGATGGAGCGCGTATCGCTTCAGCAAGTTATGACAAAACGGTGCAAGTCTGGGATGCTGCAACAGGAAAACGCATCGTGACGTACCGCAAGCATTCTAACTGGGTTACGGCAGTGGCATGGTCGCCTGATGGAACGCGTATCGCTTCAGCAAGTTATGACAAAACGGTACAAGTCTGGGATGCCACCACGGGCAAGCGCATACTCACCTACTATGGACACAAAGACGCCGTGACTTCTCTGGCCTGGTCTCCTTATAATCAGCATATTGCTTCTGCTAGCCTCGACAAAACAGTGCATATCTGGCAGGCCTCCACAGGCCAAACGCTGCTGGTCTATCATGGCCACATCAACTGGGTTACCGCAGTCGCCTGGTCACCCGATGGAGTATCCATCGCGTCGGCAGGTCTTGACCATATTGTCCAGGTCTGGAATGCCGCCACCGGCAAGCAACTCCTAACCTATCACGGGCATTTCAACATCATCACCGCAGTGGCCTGGTCGCCCGATAGTACCAGCATCGCTTCTGCCAGCCTTGATAAAACAGTGCAGGTCTGGAACGCCTCTACAGGCAAGCGCCTGCTTTTCTATACCGGTGCTTCTGATTGGGTGAATTCGGTAGCCTGGTCGCCCGACGGTTTACGTATCGCTTCGGCGAACAAGAATGACACCGTACAGATCTGGTCCGCCGTACGAACGAGAGACACGAACATGTATGAGCCGCTCTTGACCTATCGTGGTCATCATAGTGAAGTGCTGACGGCAGTATGGTCTCCGGACAGTATGCACATCGCCTCCGGCGGAGATGATGGCCTCGTGCAGGTCTGGGAAGCAGAATAAGCTGATGAACTCTTGACCTCATTGACAAAGTTTACAGAGGATATTCGTCGTAGATCCGGGTTTTGCCTTGCTCAAAACGAACATTCCAGTTGTACACCCGTCGGTCATGAAGGGCAAGACTATACGCTAAGCTTAAAGCTCAACGTCCGCGCGCTGCCGTCATCGTCAACTTGGAGCGTAAGCAGTCGGCGATCAGGATCGTAACTCGCACCAGGGTGCCCTTCTGCCGCATGCTCGCCTACAGCATGAATCCGGATCAGAAGCCGTCGCGCTGGCGGGATGTAAGCACCTTCATGTTCACCGATCTCGAAAACCAGCCGATCTACCATCCGTCGCAAAATGTAGCTAGTCGTACAGAACTGGCCGTGCTCGTACTCGAAGCTGTGGCCGTCATCTTCGTAGAGCGTGATCGCCCCATCGCCCAGGTAGAGATCCAGCGTCAGCGGGTCGAGCGGCTGCTCGTCGGCGTATCGCAGGTCTGGCCCGCTTGGGATGATCGCCCCCGCACGGACGTAGAGCGGCATACTCTCCAGCGGCGCGTATGCTAGCAGATGAGTCGGCCCGGCGATCAGTTCGTCGGTCCACCAGTCGTACCATGCGCCCGTTGGCAGGTAGACCTGACGATGCTCACGGCCGGGATGATAAATCGGTGCCGCCATCAGCGATGGCCCCAGCAGCACTTGGTCGTGGAGTGTGTAGGTGGTCGGGTCGTCCGGGAAGTGATAGAGCAAGGGCCGCAGCACGGGGATCCCTCGACGCGTCGCCTCCCAGAAGAGCGTGTAGAGATAAGGGAGCAACCGGTAGCGCAGCCGTAGGAACTCGCGGCAAATTCCCTCGACGCGCGGGCCGAAGCTCCAGGGCTCGTGGCGCTCAGTACCGGTCACCGAGTGGCCGCGGCAGAAGGGTGCCAGGGCACCAAACTGCATCCAGCGGGCGAACAGCTCGCCGCTTGCATTGCCGAAGAAGCCGCCAATGTCAGTGCCGACGAAGGGCTGACCCGACAGGCCCATGTTCATGAGCTGCGGCATCGCCAGCTCCAGGTGCTCCCACCAGGAGTTGTTGTCGCCCATCCAGCATGCGCTCCAGCGCTGCACGCCAGCGAAGCCCGAGCGCGTAAGCACGAAAGGCCGCTCGTCGCCGAGGTGTCGCCGAAGCCCCTCGTAAGAAGCGCGAGCCATGCCGTAGCCGTAGAGGTTATGTACCTCGGCGTGGGTCGTTCGCTCGCCCTCTGGACCCTGGATGGCGTCGAGATCGATCGTCCCGACCTGGCCGCCGTTCTGGCTGAACGGGCGTTTGAACACCGCTGGCTCGTTCATATCGTTCCAGATGCCGCTGACACCCACATCCACGAGCCTCTTCTGCATGTCACCCCACCACTCACGTACCTCCGGACGCGTGTAATCGGCGAAGACAGCGTCATCAGGCCAGACATAGCCGTGGAACACCGCGCCGTCGGCGCGGTGAATGAACACGTCGCGCTCCATCCCTGCCCGATAGACTCGGTAATCGGGATCGATCTTCACGCCGGGGTCGATGATCGTCACGACGCGAAAGCCATCGCGGCGCAGGTTATCGATCAGCGCCTGCGGATCAGGGAAGCCCTGCGGGTTCCAAGTAAAGACGCGATACCCGTCCATATAGTCGATGTCCAGGTGAATCGCGTCGCAGGGGATGTCGCGAGTGCGAAACTCGGCCGCCAGCTCGCGCACCACCGAATCCGTCATGTAGCTCCAACGGCTCTGGTGGTAGCCAAGTGCCCAGCGTGGTGGCAGCGGCATAGTACCCAGCAGCACGCCGAGTCCCTCGCTCACCTGCTCCGGTGTTGGCCCATAGACCACGTAGTAGTCGAGCTCGCCGCCCTCGGCCTCCATCAGCCAGGTACCGGGCCACCTCGCCCCAATGTCGAAGTGACTGCGCCAGGTGTTATTGAACAAGACACCATAGGCCAAACCGGGCCGTAGCGCTAGAAAGACTGGGATGGCGAGGTAGAGTGGATCGGTGCCGGGACCGTGGCCATGGGCCGGATCTGTCGTCCAGTTGATCAGTTTGCGCCCACGCTTGTCGAGTTGCCCGGTGCGCTCACCGAAGCCGAAGAAGTGCTCGCCTGCCTCGATGCTCTTGGTACAGGCGACTCTGCATGGCCCCGATGCGCTCTGGTCCCACTGCATGCCCGCCTCGTCGGCGCAGAACGGCTGCCCCTGCTCATCGACGAAGGAGAGGCTTCCCCGGTCGCGCTCGAGCCGCACCGTGAGCGAGGCAGTTCGCAGCACGAGCACCTGGCCCAACTCATCGATCTCGAACGATGCCCCCGGGAACTCATTATCCGCCCGTGCGACCGCCCAGGAGCGGTGTGCAGCGAAGGTCCCACCCGGTGCCAGCCGCACCCGGATCAAACGATCTGTCAGGACCGTGATCGCAACGCACGGGCCTCCGTAGTCTAGGATGAGTGTATGCCCTTCGCGAGTGTAGGAGCGCAGAGCTCCCAGGGTGATGAAGGATTCGGTCATGTGCGATGAGCCTCCTTGCTGATTGTAGTGCTCATGCCCGACAGTATACAACTCTAGATCCAAAGTGACAAGGCGGCTCCTTCCGCGAGATAAAAAGCCGAGATCTCCTCTTACATGTTTGTGAGAGGAGATCTCGGCTTTTTGGACAACTTCTCGCAATAAAGTATTATCCCTCCGGGTGATATCCAAACCAATCGAAATCAGCAGGTGCGCTATTGGCTCTTCCATTCCCGTTCGCGTACATCCCCAAGTAAACACCCGTGAAGCTTCCTGTGGTATCGCGGTCTCGCTCGTGATGACTCTTCTGGCCTGTGTCATGTTGAAAAAGGCAGCCTGCGAAAGGGATGGAGAGCAGATCGAGCCTTGACGATTCCTCTCACAATGGTGACAAGAAAAGCAAAACGATGCAGTAGATAGCCGCAGCCAAAAGCAGGAGGCAGTAGCTTCCCGCGAGAATACGTGAAACCTGGAACGTTCCTGCCATATAACGTGGTCGGAAACTACGAAGGGATGTACGCAGTCCCACCATGAAAATGCCCACAAGCAACAAAAAGTCCAATATTTTGATGCCAATTGCGCCATTAAAGAGAGCAAAGGTTATTCCAATGGGAGCAAAAGCCAGAATACCACCTAACACATCAGCAGCTGCA
>WNFB01006240.1_pt1 | contig 10681 bp, 8 predicted proteins | sample 5400501 | NCBI WGS metagenome assembly WNFB01 (sample SAMN13153341, study PRJNA577476) | soil metagenome | isolation source: 200 cm saprolite under Douglas fir tree site 2 hole 1 | place: USA:California | collected 2015-04-18 | reverse complement strand
TCGGCGATGGTGACTTGCACGATACCTTTTTTCTGGTCTATATCGACAATTTTCTTTTGCATGAAGGTTTGCCTTCTACCCATTCCAGTGCCCGCCTAACGGGAAGGCAGAGGACATGGGCTGAGTAGGAGGCACGTTAGGCTAATATATGAGTCTGCCAAGAAGCAGGGGAGTTAGGCTGCCCCCTTCAAATCCACCTCTTCGTTTCGCATTCCGGGATACCATCGCTGGAAGGTTTGCCGCAGTTCATCGTTGAGTACACGCGTGCGTGTCTGTAACAATAAGTGTGCGCCGCGCGGCGACCATCTCATCTGCTGTTTCTTTACGCAGCGTTTGCTGATGACTTGGTTGACCGTCGATTCCACAAACCCCGTGGCGATCGCTTCGCCATAGCGCCACCGCTCGCCGTAGTTCGGAATCAGCCGGGCATTGGTGGTGATGGAGACGCGAAAGTCTCGGAGCGCCTTCAGTAAGCTGCGGCGTTTAGCGGTGAGTGCGTCGTCGTGGTCAAGGAGCAGTTCCAGGTTGTCGATGGAGATGCACGCCTCATAGACGTTGCCGTGCCACAGGTACCACTTGCTGCGCTCTAACTCCTGCAACACTCCGGATTGGATAGCCACGTCTTTGCCTTCGAGTCCCTTGGCCATCTGCGTCATGACGGTAATACGGAGCGTCACATGGAACCAATCGAGCAGATGTTCAGCTTGGGGATTGAGGTACAACTGCAACTGCCGTACCGTATCGCCGCCATCGGAGAGAAACATCACTTGTTGATTCATCTGCATGCCCTGCGATTTGAGCACCTCAAACACGCGCCGTTTCGGCTTGGTATCGTAGCGGTGGACAAAGGCAAAACACTTTGCGGCTCCTTCCGCGGTGATACTTTTGCCTGCGATCACCTCAAACCAGCCGTCTTTGCGCGAGGTCTTATCACACGAATGCACGTAGCCTCCATCGAGGCCCACGGTAAGTGGTCCGTCAGGACGCGGGAGATTCGCCCAGTCTCGGGGACACCCGTCAATGAAACACAGTTGTTCATCTCCCAACTCGGCTTCGGTCCGTTGCGCGACAGCATGGAGGTAATGGCGAACCGTCTCGGCATTGACCTGCTTGCCGATCGGCAATACCTCGTCCAACAATTTGGTCGTCATCCCGTAGGACATCAAGGAGGCCCACTTCGTCTCCAGATAGAGCAATTCGGGCGTGCTGCGCTCCGGCAGCCGCTCAGCCAAGGGACTGAAGGTGCGAGTTGGCTGAGGTTGGCACTGGCAGTGATAGAAACGCGGGCTCTTGAGGCGTAGCTTGCCGAACAACGTGCGGATCGTGACCGTGTGTGCACCCTTGTGGTAGCGCTTGTTCCCACAGCGAGGACAGCGACTCTGCGTGCGCAGGTACTCGGCGGCTTGCCGTTCCACTATCCGTTGCTGCATCCGCTCGAGCACTGTCTTGACTTCGTCCAGCGTCAGGCCGACGGTATCGGGACGCAGCTCCTCACGTTGGATACACGCGATTTCATGCACGTCCGTGCGTTCGCCTCCCACTGATTCAATGACCACCTGTACTCGCATCTTCATGATTGTCCTCCTCGCGCTGCCCACCGTCGCAACTGGGCATTGACCTGACGGCGGTCGAAATGGTCAGGGTCATAGCCAGTGTCGTGGTTGTCCCCGTCCTCATCGTCTGTAGAAAAGTCTCGCTCTTGATCCCCGACGCCGTCTTGGAGTCGGTGGCAGAGAAAGTCATACTTCCAGTGTCGCCACCGGGCCAAGTATACCTCCGCTCCGCCACACCCTTCGGGCGGGGCCGCACGCTTGCCGCCAGTACACACCGGGTAGATTCGTCCCGCCTCCGCCTCCAGAATCTGCTCCACGCGGAGGTCGTGTTGCCAATTGTCCTCAAAGTCATACTCGTACAGAAACCGCTGGTCGTGTACCTTCAGCTTGCGGATAATTCAATAGCTCGGAAAACAGGTAGCATACCTCCGTTCAACCGCCACGGAAAGGGAATGAAATGGTACGCAACCCGCTTTTCCCCGAGCTCCTACTCCTCGCGCTGCTCTGGCTGGGAGTGTACATTTGGCGATGGCAACGAGGCCACGCGACGAAGCCCCTGCTTGCTCATCGGACCAAGAGAGCACCACAAGTCCCCAAGCCCTTTGCCGGCTTGACCCAAAAGCCTCACTGCAAGGCGTGTGAGCAAAACCCGCATCACAGTGATCGGCCCCCGCTTTCCCCGCCGCCCGTGATCGCCCCCAAGCGCGGACGCCCGCGAACGGTCGATACCCATACTCATTACTGTCCCATGAAAACGTGCGCCTATTACGGTTGGGTGGGACGGGGGAATGTCCGCGCCAACGGCCACCCGGGGAGTGGGGCCTGGCGGCAGTTCCACTGCGTGGTCTGTGACACCTATTTCCTCGAAACGCACTGTACGCCCTTTTATAGCAAGCCCCACCCGGCCGAGCGGATCGTGCGCGCGGTCGCGGCTTTGGCTGAAGGCCTGGGTATCCGGGCGGTGGCGCGGGTGTTTGAAGTTGATCCAAACACAGTGCTGACGTGGTTGAGCGAGGCAGCTGACCATCTCAAAGCCTTTTCCCACTATCTGCTGCATGATGTGCACGTCAATCACGTGCAGTTAGATGAGTTATACGCCCGGGTCAGCACGAGCAAGGTGGGACTGGGGAGGGAAGCCCAGGCCACTGCACCCTTCCGCCACTCGCACCCCTGGGTCTGGGCGGCCATCGACTCCGTCAGCAAGCTACTCTTGGCTCTCGATATGGGGGAGCGCACGCTGGAGATGGCCCAACGGCTGGTTCATCAGGTCATGCAAGTGTTAGCCCCGGGGTGTCTACCGTTGTTTGTCACCGACGGTTTTAAGGATTATGCGACGGCGCTCTTAACGCATTGGGGACACTGGGTGCTCCTACCGCGCCGCCGGCCCTTCGGTCCAGCTCCCAAGCCGCGGTGGCTGCCCCAGCCCCAGCTGCTCTATGCGCAGGTGGTCAAAACGTACCGCCGTCGCCGCCTGGTCCGCATGCGTCCCCGGGCGGTGTTCGGTCCCCTGGCTCAAGTCACGCACGTCTTGGCCGCACGGGGGTGGCAGATCAACACTGCGTTCATTGAGCGCGTCAACTTAACCCTCCGCCACCATGTCGCCGCCGTCGGCCGGCGCGTGATAACCGTGGCCAAAAGTGCCACCGGCTTACGCTCCCAACTGCACCTCTATCATGCCTATTACAACTTTTGCTTACCGCATGTCAGCTTACGCGTGCCGCTGGCCCACCCTCAGCCAACGACCCGAAGGAACTCAGCCAAACGGTGGCACCCGTGTACCCCGGCCATGGCCGCCGGCTTGACCGATCACGTCTGGACCTTGCGCGAGGTGTTGCTGTTTCGCGTCCCGCCGTGGCCCCAGCCGCAGAGGCTATAAGCCAGAGGAGCAGTGGGATTCTTGTGGCGGAGCCGGCCATGAGAGGCCCCAGAGGCCGCCACACCTTGTGAAGCGGGAGCAACAGAGGGGTGGGACCCGGGTGTCAAGAGACAGTCTCCTTTTTCAGGACACTTTGTCTACTACGGACCGGCCCATCCGATTTATCCGCAAGCTGAAGGTACACGACCCTTGCCTCCTCTTCCTCCGACTGTGGCCAGAGAAACGCCGCACCCGGCAGCATGCTCAGCCCGGCTTGGACGTACCTTCCTCCTTTGCTTCTCGGAGACAGCCGGCCTATGATGTCACCCCGAAGCGATAACTACGAAGACCCGCCATGAGGCGCGATAATCCGCCATGAGGCTCGAGCACGAGGAGTACTGACCATGGACGCTCAGCCGCGCGGGCACGCCGGCGTACTCTCTGCCCTGACTTTTCTCCTGGCCCTGATGGGGAGTGCGTGTACACCCGCGGTCCAGGTGCCGCAGCGGCACGCCGCCCCACTCACGCTCTCCAATCCCACTGTTCTCCGCTCAGGTCCGGTGTCACTGGCGGTCGGGACCAATCCCTGGAGTAAGCCGGAGACCGGCTTAGAAGAGGCCTTCCTCCCGGTGGCCGTGACCGTGCGTAACATGGGCACCCAGACCCTCTGCGGCGGGGTGGCCACCGCCGTGCTGGGCGACTCGGCGGGCGCTACGGTCTCGGCCACGCTGCCCGCAGGCGTGGTGACGCGGCTCTTTGGTCCGCTCGCGGCTCTGGGGCCACTGTCCCCGCCGGCCGTAAGGGCAGCGACGGTGACTGGCCAGGACAGTTTCTTACTCCTGGTCCATAGTAGCTCGGGGGGACATGCCGGCGGGATGAGCCCTGGAGGGAGGGGATTCTCTGGCGGAACCCCGGGGGCGCCTCACTTTGGCATAGGCATGAAGCTAAGGGGATAACTGTTTGAATTCGTGGGAGAAGTCGCAGTCTCCGGCTGATGGTAGGATGGCATAGGATTGTCATCTGCCAGCGAAGCAAAGGAGACTGCGATGGTCGAACCGTGGCTCGACGTAGTGGAGAAGCTAACAGAGTTTTTTACGCCCGACCAGATCGAAGCGAGTGCGCGGCGCACCGGGTTTGTCCGGCGCACGTCCAAGATCACGGGGAAGGTGTTTCTGGCCTTGGTGACGTTTGGAGCCTGGGCAACGCCCAAGACTTCCTTAGCGCAACTGACGGCTAAAGGGGCACAGTTGCCTACGCCAGTGGAAGTGTCGCCCGAAGCGCTCCATCAACGCATGACTCGACGGGCGGTGGCGTTTCTGCGGGAGCTGCTCCAGCAGGCCTTTGTCAAACTCCAGACGGGGGACACCGTGTGTGACGCGGAGCTCTTGGTGCCGTTTACCGCCGTCCACATTGCCGATAGCACCGGTTTTGAGTTGCCCACTGCCCTCAAGGAGCTCTTTCCCGGCAGTGGCGGCGGGGCGAGCACGGCCGGGGCCAAGATTCAACTGGTGTGGGAGTATCTCAGCCATAGCTTTGCCCACTTGGCGTTGGTGCCGGGCACGACACCGGACAACACCTATATCGACACCGTGGTCAAGTTAGCGCACCGCGGGGCGTTGTTTCTCTTTGATCTGGGCTACTTTAAGGTGCAAGCCCTGGCTCTGATTGCGCGGGCCGAAGCCTATTTTCTGACCCGCCTCAATCATCAAACGGCGCTCTATGAAGCGGTGGGCGGCCGGTTGCAGAGGGTAGAGTTAGCACACGTGCTGAAGAGAGAACCCGGGCCGCTGCTGGAGAAAGCCCTGTCTCTGGGCGCACGCGAGCGGGTTGCCGTGCGTCTCATTGCCGCCCGCATGCCCGAGGCCGTCGTGAACGAACGGCGACGCAAAGCTCGTCAAGCCGCGCGTAAACGCGGCTACACACCGTCCCAGACTCATCTCACCCTCTTAGCCTGGAACCTCTTTATTACCAACGTGCCGGGCACGGTGTGGACACCGGTAACCGTCTGTAAGGCATACTCTTTAAGGTGGCAAGTCGAACTCGTGTTCAAGTCGTGGAAAAGTTATCTGCAGCTGAGCACCCTGCCGACGAAGAACGAAGTGCCTACCTTGTGTTATCTCTACGGGCGCCTGCTCCTCATCCTACTCACGTATGCGCTCTGCCCGTCGCTGCGGGCTGCCCTGTGGGCCGACAAACGACGCGAATTGAGTCTCCTCAAACTCATGCGCCACATGCAGGCCGTCGCGGACCGCTGGCTCCAGGCGCTCTTTGCCTCCACGGCCACCCTCCGCCACGTTCTCTCCCAGGTCTGTGTCAGCGCGGAACGGTTGGCATCCAAGGCGTCTCGGAAACGCCGCACCTCCGCCCAACGTCTGCGGGAGAGCCTGCAGACACAGAACGACTTCATCGAATTGACAATAAAACTCGCGGCTTAACGCTTCATGCCTATGCCTCACTTTGGTCCCTCACCGCGGGCCTTCACTCCCTCGCCGTTCTCACCCCCGTTACACTCACCCGTTTCTCCCTTCATCCCGGGCCGCCAGGGTGTCCCTGCTGGCGGGATAGGCCAGAGTGGCAGTGGGTTCCCCAGGGGAGTTCCCAGAACGCCTCAGGTGGGTCCCGCGCCCCGAGTCTTCGTCCCCCCCCTCTTCGCTTCCCCGTTTTACTCTCCCTTCTCGCCGTTTGCTCCACGCCCGTTCTCACCCTTTTACCAGCCCCTGCCGCCGCTGTATCCGTCCTATCCGTACGAGTACCCGCCCTACGGCTATGGGTATGTTCCGCCTTACGGCTATGGGTATGTCCCCCCGCTCTCTCCCGACTTACCGCCGCGGGGAGAGGAGCCTCAGGAGGTCGATCAGGCGCTCATCCAAGAGATCTTTACGACCAGCTTTGCTGACCGTCCGCTGGCCCCCCAAGAAGAACGGAGCGGGTTTCTGTTCTTCTCTTTACCGGTGCCGGAGGCCGGGACGACGCTGTTAAGGTGGGCCTGGTATGAGTGCGGGACACGGCAGCTGGTGGCGCAACTCGCCGTCCCGGTTGCCGTAGAGAAGAAAAAGTGAGTTCGCTACACGTAGCGCCCGCACCAGAGCCAGAAGAGGCAGAAGAGAAGGGGCTGCAATGTTCCACAAGGTTTGCGGACACTCGTAGGGTCAAGAAACTCATGCGGTCTCGCGATAGTCATACTTCAAGAGCCCACCGAGCCTCAGTGGCTCGGTAAGCCGCCTGAGATTTTACACCGTTCTTTGCCGAACCCTTTTACCGGGCGATCACTGCCGTCACAGGGGCAGATAGTGCAGCATGTTTGACCACTCTTCTGCTTCAGAGGCTTCCCAGATCATCACGAGTTCTTCGACGGCGAGTCTGATGAGTAAGTCTTGGGAGAGAAGAAAGACGCCAGGGCTTTGCTGTGTGGCGATAAAGTTGGCGAAATGCACCGGCATCGTGTGGTGATCGTGCGAGACCAGTATCCGGCCTTCGCGCGCCGCGGCAGCCAATACGTCGGAGTCTGGCAGCCCGCGTATCTGGGCTTCGTCGGCGGTGTGGAATTCAAGGGCAGGTTCGCGCCTTTGCAAGGCGTGGATAATGGAGTGATTGAAGTCGGCGTCGGCCTGAAACTTGATCTTCACTGGTGAACCGGTTCAGGTACTACCGTCGTAGTAGCCTTCTGCCGTTTATAAGCGACGAGTCTGTCGTAGAGCTGAGGCTTCTTCTGGCGCAGCTGCTCTATGCTCTTTTGGCGGGCCGTCTCAAACTCGGCTGCGCTCCGGCTTAGGTATTTGTCAATCTCTGCCTGGTTGGCCAAGTAGAAGGTAATCGCGCCGTACACTTCCTCCAGCGTCAGCACAGGAAAGTTGTCCTTGATACTCTCGGGCGATAGGCCATCGCGCCAGGCATACACGACCGAAGCGAGTGAGACGCGCGAATCGGTGATGCGATAGGCGCCGTCAATTGGGGTGACGTAATCTTTCATACTGTGCTTGTCCCTCGTGAGCTTACATAATAGCGACATTCTATCGTTTTACGCGCGAGACTGCCAAGCACGTGAACAATAGCAGCAACGAGCACGTTTGATCAACTTCTTCATGCGGCTTCACGGTAGTAGTACTTGAGCAGCCCCCCAAGCCGTTCACGACATCGAATCGGGAGGTCCTTCCTCTGGCCGTGGTCTGCAGCAGGCCTGAGCAGCACGTTGCCTTTTCCCTGATGGTTGCGCTCTCGATGGTAATGCGTATCGTAATGGGCAAGGGCCTGCCATAGGGCGCGTTCCCCGAACAGGATCAGGCGTGAGAGACATTCCTCCTTCACTGATTTCACCCAGCGCTCCGCATAGGCATTCAAATTCGGGCTCCGTGCGGGCAACACAACTCGTTTCACACCTGCGGCGTCGAGGGTTCGTTGAAAAACCGGACAGAATTTGGCGTCTCGGTCATGGATCAAGTAGTGCCCAGGGGTCAGAAATCCCCAGTCTGCCATCGTCACATTCCGGGCGATTTGGGTCATCCAGCCCTCATGCGGGTGGGGCGTGACGCCCGCTGCATAGACTTTGCGGCTGGCCAGATGAAGGAAAAAGAGGACGTAGTAGGTGACCAGTCCACCCTTCGTCCACACCTCCGTGGTGAAGAAGTCTGTTGCCACCAGCACGTCCATGTGCGTACGGATAAACTCTTTCCATGTCGTGGTTTTCTTGCGGTCCGGAGCTGGGGGAATCCCGTGCCGCTTCAGGATAGTGCCGACGGTTTGCTCACTGCTGGTATAGCCCAGATTCGCCAAGGCACCCACAATGCGGTCATACCCCCAAGTGCGATTCTCCTGCGCCAGACGCACGACCAAGGCTTCCACGGCCTGGTCGATTTTAGGGCGCCCAGGCGTCCGGCGCTTCGGCGAGTCGTCGAACTTCTGGGCAATGAGTGTCCGATGCCAGGCCAGAATCGTCTCGGGTTTGACAATAGTCGCCACCTCCTCCAGCGCCTTCTTGCCCAACCTCTTCCCGATCTCGGCCAGCGTCTTGCGCTCGCCGTCGCTGAGCCGCACGCGGCCCTGGAGCTGTCTGCGGAGAATGCGATTTTCTGCGACCAGATAGTCATTGCGCAGCAGCAATTCTTCATCCACTGATCCTGTGATATACGCCAGCAAGGTGTGCCAATCCATCCAGCTTCTCCCTCCGGCACGTTCTCTCTCACACCGATGTTGAGTATCCGTGATGGATGGGAGAGAATGCAAGCCACGGCGAGGGCGGTGACAGAGGCGGAATTTCCACCGAAAAGACGAGTTCGAGTTTTTTGATCAGACGGCGTCACAGTGAGTGTTTACTGCCGAGCGGCGACAGCAATACCGAAGCATATATTGACTATATTCAAATAAAATTATTCCTACCCCCCTTCCCCCAAGCGAATAACCTAAGACCAACAAACAACACCAAAAAGGCGGTAGGGTGGGCATAGGTGGGAGGAAAGGGGTGGGAGGATTCATGTTTATGAGTATAGTCAATATGGCTTGAAAAACCTCTTACTCTCCCACCATCGCCCTCTGCGGTACTGGTTAGCGACCTGCGACGCACAACCGTCCCCTCTTACTCCTTCTTGTCTAAGGGCTCTTGTGTGCGGTGCGTCACTGTCTGTTCCCCCTCCGGCGGCGGGGTCGGGCCGTCTGGAGTATTGGACCGGCGTGCGGTGCGCCCGGCCCGCCCGCGCCGCTCCTGCCAGGCCGCTAATTCCTGCCGGGCGCGCTCTTGTTGCGCGGGCGTCACTTTTCCCCGCGGTTGCCCGGCCAGATCGTAGCGCGGGCCCCCCTGGAGCAGCGCCTGCCAGTACGCCGGGCCGCGCACGCGCTGCCACCACGTGATGGCAAAGCGAATGTGGCGCCGCGACTGCGCAGGCAGCGCGGCCGCGAGATCCCGGTCAATACCAGTCGCTAAGGGCCGCACGGGCACAGGGTACGCCGCAAACGTTTGGGGCCAGCGTGCCATCAGGACCGTGAGCACGGCCTGTATCGCCTGCTTGCGCTGCTGCCGCTGTGCCGCACTGCTCCCGGGGTCTTCCGCCGGGCGCGGGGCAGGCTGCAGCGGCGCCTCAGGCCGTGCAGGGGCTGGCAGCGGAGTCGCGGGCTGGACCCGAGCTGCCGCAGGCTTCGTCGCGGCGGGTGGCCTTTGCGGGGTGGGTGGGGGCGCTGCCAGTGCAGATCGCAGTGGGACCGTAGCCGCACTGTGTGTCGTCACGGGAGGCAGCAGTGGTGCGGTCGAGGTGGCTGTTACCGGCGCAGGGGTCGGCTGCACCGGGCCTCGCGGAATCGGCGGGGGCGGGGGCTGCGCCGCAGGCACGACCGGTTTGGCCGCGCGCTTGCGCACCACCACCGCGGGCCGCGCCAAGCGGAAATCTTTGCTCGATGCCATGCGGGTATCTTTCCTGCCGATTCTTTCAAGCGCAAGCCAGTCCTCGTTCTGGTGACTCGCTGGGTTATGCGGCGGCGCGGCGCGTTCACCGTAGAGATACCGCCTGATGGAGTGCCGCGCGGCGTCCTCGTCCGCCTGCGTCACCATGTGATAGAGCTTGCGGGTGATCAGACAGTGAAATAGCCCGCCGGCATTCTGGGGGCGGTAGCGCAGGACATGGCACGCCAGGGCGACAAAGGTGAGGCGCTCGGCCTCGGACGCACCGATGAGTCCTGCCTGTACGGCTTGCTCGTAGAGGGCTATGAGACGGCCAGGGTCGTGCAGGTCTTGGCGCACGATGTTCTGCAGCGTGGGCGCGGGTAAGGACACTGGGTCGTTTTCCGGCGCGGGTGGTGGGTTCTGCTGACAAGGAGCTGAGACGGTACGCAGTACGACGGACCCGGAGTCATCGAGAAGAGCCGTGCCCTCTCGCATGGCTTTCCATGCTCTCTCAAATAATGCACGCAAAACCCCAGCGGGTCCGCCGCTGGCGGGTTTCTGGTGTTCTGTTCCCGTAGGGAGTTCCTTGTGTGAATCAGGGGGTGCAAAAGTGAGTGTGGAAAACTCGGCAGGGGGTGTCAATCCGGCTGCGGTGGGCTGGGCGGCAACTTGTGCAGGAGGCGCTGCGTACGTGTCGGGGTGCGTGGCAACCGGCGTGGGATTAGTCACTACAAGTGAGACGGAGGAGAGAGGCGTCCACGTCGGTGGGAGTTCCCACTGCAAGTTGATCGCCATTTTCGGCCCATAGCGATTGAGCACCCACTGCGGCACGTCAATGCGCTGCAAGAGGGTGAGGGTCTCCAGCTCGTGCCGCGCGGTTTTGACACAGCGCACGCTCACGCCAAA
>WNFB01006238.1_pt1 | contig 10681 bp, 10 predicted proteins | sample 5400501 | NCBI WGS metagenome assembly WNFB01 (sample SAMN13153341, study PRJNA577476) | soil metagenome | isolation source: 200 cm saprolite under Douglas fir tree site 2 hole 1 | place: USA:California | collected 2015-04-18 | reverse complement strand
GTCGCAGTAGACCGGCGCCCCGACAGCGTCGATGACGCGGAACTTGAGCTGGCTCACCGTCAGCGGCCCACCGACGGGTGTCGTCCCCACCGCTCCACAGGCGGTGGCGAAGAGGACGATCAGCGACGCCAGCCAGGGTTTGATCTTCATAGCTTGAACACGCCCGTGCGCGGCTGGGGGTAACGCCGGAACCAAAAGCAGCCCTCAAACGTATTCATCTCAAATGGTGCCATGACCCATCAAACCTATAATCGCGTGGATGGGGGACGGCTGAGCCTCGTGCCGAGCGACGTCGTGACCCGCGTTGCCGCCGCAGTCTCGTCGAACGTTGGCCGTGCCATCGTCAACAAGGAGGCTGAGATCCGGCTGTGCCTGGTCACCCTCCTGTGCGAGGGCCACCTGCTCATCGAAGACGTTCCGGGCGTCGGTAAGACGATGCTGGCCAAATCGCTGGCGCGCTCGCTCGACTGCACGTTTCGAAGGATCCAGTTCACTCCCGACCTACTCCCGTCCGACGTCACCGGTGTCCGCGCCTTCAACCAGAAGTTCAACGAGTTCGAGTTCCGAGCCGGTCCTGTTTTCGCCCAGATCCTGCTGGCCGACGAGATCAACCGCGCGAGCCCCAAGACCCAGTCGGCGCTGCTCGAGGCTATGGAGGAGCGCCAGGTCACAATCGACGGCGAGACTCACGACCTTCCGAAGCCCTTCATGGTCATGGCGACCCAGAACCCCGTCGAGTACTCGGGCACTTTTCCTCTGCCCGAGGCGCAGCTCGACCGCTTCCTGATGAAAGTGCGGCTCGGCTACCTCAGTGAGAAAGAAGAGGCTCACCTGCTCGGCGAGCACAAGGTCGAGTCCCCGATGCTGGAGCTGCAGCCAGTGGTCTCGCCCAACGAGCTCAAAGCCGCTCAGGGCGCGGTGCGTGATGTGTTCGTCAAGCCGGAGCTGCGCGAGTACATCGCCCGCCTCGTCGGCCGCACGCGTGGCAATCCCGAGGTGGCGTTGGGCGCCAGCACGCGTGGCACGCTCAACCTGTTTCACGCCAGCCAGGCGCTGGCCGCCGTACAGGGTCGCAGCTACGTAATCCCCGACGACATCAAAGCGCTGGCCGAGCCGGTGCTCGCGCACCGCATCATCCTGCGGCCCAACGCGGAGATGCAGGGCCAGAGCGCGGGTAAGCTCGTGGCGGGCTTGCTGGAGCGGGAGCATGTCCCCCAGATGGCATACGACGGATGAATGCGCGGGGAAGGACTGATGTCCTCCCCCGCGAGCCCTCTCCTGGGGATACTCCTGGCCGCGCGCGGAGGTGCCTTGGAGATGAGGGCATGGGTGACGGCCGGGGTGAACCCGGCCTTTACACCATGTTTGGGATCTATTAATTAGTGAGCAAGGTTGCTCTCGGGCTCGCGCTTGCGCTTCTTCTCTTCTTCACGTACCTGACCGCGGTCCGGCCGGCGTACGCGCTCGCCTATGCGTTGTGCCTCCTTTTCGTGGTCGCCTGGGCCTGGCCCCGCGTTGGCATCCGCGGCATCACGCTCACCCGCCACCTCGATCCGGGGACGCCGACCGTCGGCGAGCCATACGAAGAAGTCGTCGAAGTTCGCAAGACAGGTTGGGTGCCCGCGCCCTGGGTCGAGGTCCGCGACCTCAGCGATATCGCTGACTACCAGCCCGGGCGGGTGATCTCCGTCGGCGGAGAGCCGGTGAGATGGAAGGCGCGCGGTGTCTATCGCCGCCGGGGCTGGATGAACTTTGGTCCGACGTCGCTCCGCGTCCGCGAACCGTTCGGCCTGTTCCAAACCGAAAAGAAGCTGGGTCAGCGCTACCCTGTGCTGGTCTACCCGCGGGTGAGGCCGATCCCGGATCTTCTCGTCCCGAGCGCGCAGCAGGTCGGCAACTCACCGAGCTTCGGGGCGTGGGCGGATTACCCACCGGAGACCGGAGGGGTGCGCGATTACGCAACCGGCGACAGCTTCGGCCGCATCCACTGGCCGCTGTCGGCTCGTCACAACCGGTTGATGTCGAAGACTTTCGAGCAGCCGCTCACGACGGACATCTGGATCCTCCTGGACCTGGACAAGAACGTGCACGTCGGCGAGAAGGAGGAGTCGACACTCGAATATGGGGTGAGCCTGGCCGCGTCGATGGCGTCGCAGGTCCACAGCCGCGGCCGCCAGGTGGGCTTGATCGCCAACGATGCCAAAGGCACGATCCTCGAGCCGCACCGCGCCGTCCGGCAGGACCGCATCATCCTCGACTACCTCGCGGTGGCCCAGGCCGACGGCCGCATGTCCCTGTCGCGGGCCCTCGCATGGGACCGAATTCGCAGGCTGCCGCGCCGCGCCATTGCCGTGGTCACCCCCAGCGTCGACCCCACCTGGGTGCGAATGCTGCAGGCCCTTCGCGGCCGCCGCAGCAACATGATCGTGTTCTACCTCGATGGCGCCAGCTTCGGTGGACCCGATCAGAACCCAAGCTTCGATCTCGGCCAGGACGTGGACCTATACGTCGTCCGGAAGGGCGATGACTTCGCACGCCTCATGAGGACCAGAGATGCGATACGAATCGCTTAACCCTCGACGGTTGCTGGCGGCCGGCCCAGGCTTGGCCTGGGAGCGGACGCGGGCGGCAGTACCGAGCGCGGTGCTCTGGTCGACGGTGCTCGTTTTGTTGATTGCATACACGGTCGCCGGCTCGACCGTGACCGCCGACTGGGTCCCCGGCCTGGAAAGGCTGACGCTCGTCGCCCTCGGTGCGGCGCTGCTCATGGCCGCCCTGGCTGTCCTTCCTGTGCCCTGGTGGGGCGGCCTGGGCGCCGGGGTGGTCATGGGCGCGGTCGTCGCCGGCCTTGCCGCGGGCCCGGCGCTCCACGCCGCATACCCATCGGACCCGCCGTTCCTGACCGGTGCCGGGATCTCGCTGCGGCTGGTATCCATCTGGTGGGGCCGCATCGCGGACGGCTCCGCGAGCTCAACTCCAGCCTTCTTCCTCTACCTCATCACCTGGCTGATGTGGGTGACCGGAGGCTGGCTCAGCTGGTGCGTGCTGCGCTGGCGACAGCCCATGCTCGGCCTCGCACCGGCCGCAGCCGCGTTCGTCACCAACGTTCTCAACAACCCGACCGACCAGAACGGCTACACGCTCGTCTTTCTCATCCTCACCCTGGCGCTTCTGCTCTGGACCAACTACACGGGGTCGATCGCGAGTGCCACCAAAGCGCAGGTGAAGCTGACCGGCGACGCTCGATGGGATTTCTGGGAGAGCGGGCTGGTCGCGATGGCGGCTCTGATCGTCCTGGCGATCATGCTGCCCCCGCTATCGACGGTTGATCGCACGTTGGAGATGGAGTCGGGCGCATTCACGGATTGGGCCCAGTTCATGCAGCGGCTCAACCATCCTGGGGTCTTCGGACATGCGACCGGCCTGGCGGGCTCCACAGGCTTTTCGAACGACGTCCCACTTGGAGGCGCTCTCCGCCGGACCCGCGACATCGTGTTCACGTACAAGATCGCCAGCGACTTCGCGGGTCCGCGCTACTTCCGCGGGGTCAACGAAACAGACACGGTCCTGGGTGAGTGGCGCTACACGGGTCGGGTCGCCCTGACGGACCGCATCAGCAAGAACCAGACCCCGCTCTACGGTGAGGACTACCAGAAGCTGGCCCTGTCCACATTCAACATCAACATGCTGCTGCCGCCGGCGCAGAACCTGGACATCATCTTCTACCCGGGTGCTCTGTACCGGATTGATCGCGAGACCAAGGCCAGCGAAGCCACGCTGAGTAGGGAGAACCAGGCGCTGCTGACCATCGATCGCCTCTCGAACGTGTCCCCGCCCGTGTCCACGGGCACCTACAACGTCACCGTGGAGTACACGACCGCCACCGACGCAGACCTGAATTCTGCAGGCGTCAACTACCCGGAATGGCTGCAGTTCTACAGTCACCTGCCCGCCAACAACTACCGGTCTCCTGACGTCCTGAATCGCATCCACGCGCTCGCTCTCAGCGTCACCGCCAACGCCAGTACCCCATACGAGAAGGCGGTGGCGATCGAGACGTACCTGCGCAGCAACTACACCTACACCCTGACTCCCCCTCAGACCCCCAATGGCCGCGATCCGCTCGACTACTTCCTGTTCAGCTCCAAGCGGGGTTACTGCGAGTTCTTCGCGTCGGCAATGGGCGACATGCTGCGCTCGTTGGGGATCCCCACCCGGCTCGTCAACGGCTTCGGCCCGGGCGAATTCGACAGCACGCTCGGCCGGTACGTGGTGCGAGGCCAAGATGCCCACACATGGGTCGAGACCTACTTTCCTGGCTACGGCTGGATCCCGTTCGAGCCCACACCGGACGGCACGTATTTCCCGATTCCACGCGGCACCCAGAATCAGGCGCTGTGTCTCCGCGACAACCTCTGCGACAACCCCAGCACGGGCCCCGGCGGCGTGCCAGTCCCGGGTACCCGGCCGCAGAGCGGAGGGCCCAACGTTGAGCAGGGCGCTCCCGCCGGGGGCGTGGCCGGATTCCGGATCCCCGACGCCGGCACCCTGACGCGCATCAGCGGGGTTGTGCTCGCACTCCTGCTGCTGCTGGTGGCGGGGGTGGCGCGCTACCTGCGCCCCAGAACCATCGCCACGGTCTGGAAACGCACGCTCGTCCTCGCCCAGCTCGCGGGTGCCGAGCGCCGTGACGGAGAGACCCCGCTGGAGCTGGGCAGGCGGCTGTCGGGTAGGTTCCCCGAGGCTTCCGAACCGGTGCGCACGCTGGCCGACGGCTTCGTGGTCGCGGCTTACGCGCCGCAGCAGGTCGCGGAGACCGCGCGCGCCAGTGTCATGGAGGCCTGGTCCGGGTTGAGGCCGTTGCTGCTGAGAAGGATCTTCGACCGCATTCGACCCGGCTAGGGAGCTGTGGCCTAACCTTTTCTCCGATGAACAGGGAGGCAGGGATCGCCGGCAGGGCATACCCGCCGGTGACGTTCGAAATCGAACGGGATCACGTCTCGGCGTTTGCATGGGCGATTGGCGCCGACCCCGCCGCCGGCGTCCCTCCGACATTTGCCGCCGTGTACGCCCTGGGAGTCACCGCCCCTCAGCTCCTAAGCGATGTTGAAGCAGCCATCGACTGGGCCAAGCTTCTGCATGCCGAGCAGGAGTTCGATTGGGAGCGCCACCCGGAGGTGGGGGAGAAGGTCACGTCACAAGCGCATGTCGCCTCGGACATCAGCCGCCGCGGTGTGCGCCTCGTCAGCTTCGAGACCGAAACCAAAGCCGCCGACGGCGCCCTGATCTGCCGCTCCCGAGCGTTGTTCGCCATCCGTTCGTGAGCCGGCGCGAGATCACGTTCACGCAAGAGCAGATCGCGATTTACGCGCAGGCCTCGGGCGACATCAATCCCATCCATCTCGACGGCGAGTTCGCGCGCTCTGTGGGACTGCCGGGGATCATCGCGCACGGCATGCTCCAGATGGGCATCCTGGCCGTCGTCGCCGCCGAGGCGGCTGGTGGGCCGGGACGGCTGCGCCGCTTGACCTGCCGCTTTGCGGGCATGGTCCAGCCGGGCGACACTGTCACGTTCACGGCTGATGTGGCCGAGCCTGGGAAGCTGGACCTCCGAGCCGTCAACCAGCAGGGTGACGCAGTCCTGACGAAAGCCTCGGCTGCTTTCGCAACGGAGGACGTTGCACCTGCCGCGACGCGGGGAACGAGGGAGGGTGGAGATGCCGCTTGATTTCTCGCTGACCGAGGAGCAGGTGGCAATCCGTGAGCTCGCTCACGAGTTCGCTGAAAAGGAGATTCGCCCGGTCGCCTCCCACCACGACGAGACCGAGGAGTTTCCCTACGAGGTCGTGAAGAAGGCTCACAAGCTCGGTCTCACGCCCGCGGTCTTTCTGCCCGTGAAATACGGAGGCCAGGGTCTCGACTTCCTCACGGAGCTGATCTTGAACGAGGAGCTGCACTGGGGCTGCGCGGGGATCGCTGTCTGCATCCAATCGATGGCGCTGGCCATGGCCGGTATCGGCGCCAGCGGCACCGAGGAGCAGAGGCAGCGCTGGCTGCCAGAGTTCACGAATCCCGACAAGCTCGTCCTGGGCGGCCTGGGCCTCACTGAGCCGGACTCGGGCTCCGACGCGCTGGCCATGAAGACGCGAGCTACGCGAGTGAATGACGGCTATGTCCTCAACGGCACCAAGCAGTTCTGCACCAACGGCGGCATCGCCGACTATCACGTCATCTACGCCAACACGGATCCGTCAAAGGGACCGGCCGGCATCGCCTCGTTTCTCGTGCCCAAGGGGACGCCCGGTCTGAAGATGGGGCGCAAGGAGCAGAAGCTCGGCGTCAGGGCGAGCCACACGGCGCAGGTCATCCTGGAGGACTGTCATATTCCGCTGGACCACCGGCTTGGCGGCGAGCCTGACGCCGAGAACGCTGGTCCGGGAGCCCTCGGAGCGCTGATGACGCTGGAGGCGACACGGCCTGGCGTGGCGGCCGGCGCCCTCGGCATCGCGCGTGCAGCGTATGAATTCGCCCTCGACTACGCGCAGGACCGCAAGCAGTTCGGCAAGCCGCTCTGGCAGCACGAGGGGATCGGCTTCAAGCTCGCCGACATGGCGATGAAGATCGACGCGGCACGATTGCTCATCTGGCGTGCGGGCTGGATGGCGACGCAGGGCATGCCGTTCCAGCGTGCCGAAGGGTCAATGGCGAAATGCTTCGCGGCCGACGTCGCCATGGAGGTCACGACCGACGCCATCCAGGTCCTCGGCGGCTACGGGTACATAAAGGAATACCCGGTCGAGAAGTGGTTCCGCGACGCCAAGATCTACCAGATCTGGGAAGGCACCGCGGAGATCCAGAGGCTCGTCATCTCCCGCGCGCTCGCCGGCGCGCGCGCCACCATCAAACTGCGGGGGTAAGAGCATGTTCGACCTAACTGGCAGGGTCGCTGTCGTCACCGGCGCTTCCCGCGGCCTCGGCCGGCAGGATGCGCTCACGCTCGCGGCTTCGGGCGCCGACGTCGTCATCACCGACGTCCTGGTCGAGGATGACCCGGAGCTCCAGAAGACTGCCGAGGCGCAGGGCAGCATGCTGGCGCAGGTGGCCGTGTCACAGGGCTGGGTCCACTCCAACCAGACCGCGGAAGAGATCCGCAAGATTGGCCGCAAGTCGCTCGCCATCAAGATGGACGTCACCAATCGGGACCAGATCCGCGACGTCTTCAAGAAGGTCAAGGACCAGTTCGGCCGCATCGACATCCTCATCAACAACGCGGCCACCCTTGACCATGCGGCCCAGATCCCGAACCAGTCTTACGAGCTGTGGGATCGCGACGTTCGGGTGAACTTGACCGGCGCCTTCAACTGCACCAAGGAAGTGTGGCCGTACATGGTCGAGAACAAGTGGGGACGGATCATCTTCATGTCCTCGGTGGCGGGCACGCTCGGCGGTTTCGGCCAGGCCAGCTACTCGTCGACCAAGGCCGCCCTGATCGGCCTGGCGAAAACGGCCGCGCTCGAGGGTGGGCGCCACAACATCACTGCCAACGCGATCGCGCCTGGGATCATCGAGAGCGAGGCGGGTAAGGCGGCAGCGGAAAACAACCCGATGTACGAGCGCTTCAAGCAGCGCACGGTGTTCAAGCGCTTCGGCCAGCCGCAGGACATCGCCAGCACTATCGCGTTTTTGTGCTCGGACGAGGCGGGCTACATCACCGGAGCGGTCATCGAGGTGGCCGGCGGCATTCCTTTGTTCACCGCATAGCGATGGGCGAGTGCGTCGACATCACGCGCGAAGGGGCCATCGCACGCGTGGTCATGCACCGCAAGGGCAACAACTCCATTGCCGAGGATCTCATGGGCGAGCTCGCTGCCGCATTCAACGAGCTCGGTGACGACGCGTCGGTTCGCGTAGTCGTGCTCGCCTCCGACTACGAGAAGTACTTCAGCGTCGGCGCCGACCTCACGGCGCTGGGCAGCATCGACCGCAGCGCGCCCGACGCGGCCGATCAGATCGGCGGCTTCATGAAGCGCATGAACGGTCACTTTGCTGCGATCGAGCGATGTCCCAAGCCTGTGATCGCCGCCATCAACGGGCACGCACTCGGGGGCGGCAGCGAGCTGACGCTGTGCTGCGATTTCAGGATCATGGTCGAGGACGGGAGGTCGAAGATCGGGCAGACGGAGTCAGCCCTCGGCATCATCCCGGGCGCAGGCGGCACGCAGCGGCTGCCGCGTTTGATCGGCAAGGCACGGGCGCTCGGATACCTCATCGAGTCGACGCGGTTGTCCGCAAAAGAGGCGGAGGCCGTGGGCTGGGTGGACAGGGCGGTCGCGCCGGAGGAGCTGTCGGGCGCTGTCGCGGAGCTGGCGCGCAAGCTCGCGAAGGCGGCCACCTTCGCGATCGCGATGATCAAGGACGCCGTGCATCGAGGCTGCGACCTGCCGCTGGATGAGGCGCTGGAGATCGAAGCTCGCAACTTTGCGCGGGCCGTGCTCAGCGATGACGCGGCGCTCGGGATAATGAGCTTCCTCGCGAAGCAAGAGCCCGAATTCACTGGCCACTGAAAATGTCGATTTCGCACCAAGGCGTTCGTCGTATGAATGAGGCGGCGCCACAGACCGCCCTGATTGGAGATTGGTCATGAAGTACGTCCTGATGTTTGGGGGGACTGCCGAAGATCAGGAGGCCTGGGAGAAGCTGCCCAAGGACCAGCTCGCTGCCGCCTACGAACGGACCGGCAAGTGGTTCGAAGAGCACGGCAGGGCCGGCCGCATCATTGGGGGTGAAGAGCTCCAGGGTCCGAACAGCTCGACCACCGTTCGCATCAAGAGCGGGAAAGCCATCGTCACGGACGGGCCGTTCATCGAAGCCAAAGAGATCATCGGGGGATTCGCCATCGTCGAGGTGAAGGATCTGGACGAGGCGCTCGCGATGGCCAAGACATGGCCCGGCGGTGGCTGGGTCGAAGTGCGACCCGTGGTCGACCACTCGAACGACTGACGAAAACGCATACCGCCACCGAAGCCACCGTCGTCGCAGTCTTCAGAGAGGAGGCCGGGCGGCTGACCGCGGCGTTGGTGCGCGTGCTGGGAGACTTCGACCTCGCAGAGGAGGTGGTCCAGGACAGCCTGGTAGCGGCGCTCGAGAAATGGCCGGAACAAGGCATCCCGGACAAACCTGGAGCGTGGCTGATGACCGCCGCGCGGCGCCGAGCTATCGACATCCTGCGCCGGGACAAGAGATATCGCGAGAAGGTCGCACTGCTGGAGCGCTCGAACTTGAAGCCTGAACCCGCCGAGGCGGACGACCGCCTGAGGCTGATCTTCACCTGCTGCCATCCGGCCCTGTCGCCCGAGGCTCAAGTGGCGTTGACCCTGCGGGCGGTGGCTGGGTTCACGACCGCGGAGATCGCGAGCGCGTTCCTGGTGGCAGAGGCCGCCATCGCGCAGCGCATCGTCCGCGCGAAGCGGAAGATCGTCGCCGCCAACATCCCGTATCGGGTGCCTGAAGGCGACGAGCTGCCACTGCGCCTCGATGCTGTTCTGACCGTCCTCTATCTGATGTTCAACGAGGGCTACCTGAGCCGCAGCGCGCAGGTCGCCATGCGCCGGGACCTGGCCGAGGACGCGCTCTGGCTCACAAGCCTGCTGGCGACGCTGATGCCTGACCAGCCCGAGGTACTCGGCCTGCAGGCGTTGATGAAGTTGAACCTTGCTCGCTCGCGGGCTCGTTTTGACGCGGCGGGCGAGATGGTCCTCCTGGCCGACCAGGACAGGAAGCTTTGGGATCGGGCCGCGATCGTGGAAGGGATAGCGCTTCTCGATCGAGCGGGGGCAATGAAGGCGCCCGGGCCGTATCAGCTGCAGGCTGCGATCGCCGCGCTGCATGCGGAGGCCAGCTCATGGGCGGCGACCGACTGGCATCAGATCGTGGCGCTGTACGACGCGCTGCTGCGCCTCGTCGACAGCCCCGTCGTGCGGCTGAATCGAGCGGTCGCTGTGAGCCACTTTGTCGGTCCAGACGTGGCGCTGGGCGAGGTCAACGACCTCGCGATCGCGCTGAGCGGATATCACCTGTTCCACTCCACGCGGGCCGAGCTGCTCGACCAGCTGGGCGAGCCCATCCTGGCACGCGAGGCGCGCCGCCGAGCCCTTGACCTGTGCCAGAACCCAGCCGAGCGCTCGCTGCTGGAGCGGAAGCTGGCCCGCTAAGAGAGAGGCCCTATCGCGGTCAGCTCTCGAACAATCTGTGCCGCGGGCTGCACCCCGCGCACATCGCCAACCGACTGCCCGGCGTAGCAGCACATCGCCTCGACGTGGCCGCTCATTGATTTGACCGGCGGGGGCACACCCTGAAACTTTTTGACCTGGAAAGTCTGGTCTCCAAAGCGCATCTCGCCCGCGACGTTCCCGTCCATGGCCTGCGCGGCCTGGATCGCGGACCGCAGCACACCGTGCGTCGAAGGACACAGCGGGCAGTCGACGTGATAGAGCGTGGTGCGCACACTGTCCTCGGCGCTGGCCTTGATCAGAGCCTCCACGTAGGTCGGGTGCGCACCTGACTCCTGGGCGGCGACGAAGCGGGTCCCACAACGCGCGCCGGCCGCCCCCGCCGCAAGGACGGCGGCCATCGTGCGGGCGCTTCCGATCCCCCCTGCGGCCAGCACCGGGATGGTCACCGA
>WNFB01006236.1_pt1 | contig 10686 bp, 12 predicted proteins | sample 5400501 | NCBI WGS metagenome assembly WNFB01 (sample SAMN13153341, study PRJNA577476) | soil metagenome | isolation source: 200 cm saprolite under Douglas fir tree site 2 hole 1 | place: USA:California | collected 2015-04-18 | reverse complement strand
CGTGTGCTTGTAGAGAACCCTGATTTGCTTCCTCAAACAATGATCCGAGGTGATTGCATCAGTGTTATGGATAGCTGGTTGGCCAATGGGAACATCCCGGCTATACAGGGACTTGAGGTTTCTGCCGGCGGGCAAGAGACTACATTCGACTTTATCGTCATGGACCCACCCTACAACATCCATCTAGAGCAGACCATGAGTGGAGCAGGTGGGGAACAGTATGCGGAAAAGCACTCTAATAGGCGCAGTGACTACAATATGCGTTCCGACGACGAGCGCGATCTTGCAAATTTAGCATCGTATGCTGACTACCTCAATACGATGGGCGAGGTATTTGACCGCTGCTTCCGCCTGTTACGCCCTGGACGCTACATGGCTATCATTGTGCGTAATGCCTACCAGAACTCAGAGTATCTGTTTACGCACGTGGATTTAGCTTGCCGTGCCAAGTCAGGGGGGTTTGTGCCCAAAGGTGAGATCATCTGGTATCAAGCAGGCACAAAGCTGCGACCATACGGCTACCCTTACAGTTACGTTCCTAACATTGCACACCAGTATATTGTCATTTTGCAACGCCCAAGGCGCAGGGGATAAATTCGGATCTCTGTGTAGAGCGGCCCGCGGGGCGTGATTCATCACGCCCGTACGAAAGATTTTCGCTCGAAAGGACGGAAACCCATAACCTGGCCTACTGCTCCTCCTTGAGCATCGATAGCACCAGCTTCAGTTGTTTGTACACGGTTTCGAGGTGTTCCGGCATCACTTTGACATCGGCGAGCACGGGCATGAAGTTCTTATCCCCCTCCCAACGTGGCACAACGTGTAGATGCACGTGATCGGCGAAGCCCGCACCGGCAACTTTACCTTCGTTGATGCCCATATTGAACCCATCCGGTTTCATCGTCTGGCGTAATGCCTTCAGTGCCAATTGTGCCTGCGCCATCAACTCAGCAAGGGTTTCCGCATCCAGCTTTTCGATGGTTCCTACATGCTGGTAGGGGGCGATCATCAGGTGCCCAATGCTGTATGGGTACAGGTTCAGCATCATGAAGCAGCGTTCACCGCGGTGGAGTATGTAATGCTCTGCATCGTTCTCGTCGGCAGGGAAGATACAAAAAATACACCCTTGTTGTGGTGTCTTCGGTGCAATGTAGGCCATGCGCCACGGCGCCCATAAATTTTCCATGCTGCATTAAAACCTAGCGGAGATCTGTTCCCACACAACATTATGAACTTTACCCGAGAGACTCCACCGCGGAGGTTTGGGGCAACACGATCCAACGTTCTGCCCATGTGTGAATCGCATCCACAACGGGTTTGAGGTCATGTCCCTTCTCGGTCAGCCGGTACTCGACACGCACAGGGATTTGCGGATAGACCACCCGCTCAATGACGTCTTCAAGCTCCAACTCACGCAGACGGTCGCTCAGCACACGGTCCGATAGCCCTTCCACCGAGGCAGTTAACTCGCAAAAACGCCGGGGTCCTCCCATCAATGTATCTAATATGAGGCCTGTCCACCGTTTACCTAATAACTGAATTGCGTGTTCATATCGTGGGCACATTTGAGTGATCGAAGATGTAGTTGTCTCTGTTGGATTCGTCGTCATTTCCTTCCTGCACTTTCCAGCCGAGTGCTGACCAGAATGGCATGCTACTATATATGCGTGGCTATAGTATAGCATATAACCTGTCCTAACGCAAGAGATGATACTAATAAAAAGTAAGTTCAGGGGATAACCAGGGCGGAGGTTGGGGTGGCCTGGCTCGATGCAAAAATGTGAACTGCACCCGGACTAGCCCCCCACCCCTGGGCGCGAAGGATTGATAAGTTTGATGATCCCGACCTGCTGCGGCAGTCGGGCTAATCAAAGGCGCTCCGCAAGCTTCGCTGAGGGCCCCTACGTCCGCCAAGCGACCATGTGACGTATTGCAGCGTAGTGGCGATCCCTTGCGGTCACCACATCACACAATGTACACTGACACTATGCTGATAGCATCACTTGACACTCATCTCAACGCCTTCCATCTAGAACTCAGTTTTTCCGCCGAAGTGGGCAGAACGACGGTTCTGCTCGGTGAGAGCGGCGCGGGAAAAAGCACCGTTTTGCGGATCCTGGCGGGATTGCTCCATCCAGAACGGGGGCATATTGTTTTCGCGGGTGTCACTTATTTTGACAGCGGGCGAAGTATTGCCATTCCTCCCCAGCAACGTCCCTTTGGTTACGTCTTTCAGGACTACGCCCTCTTTCCCCACTTGAGTGTCTTTGAGAATGTCGCCTTCGGTCTGCGAGCGCAGTATCTCCCGCGACAATTGATACGCCGGCGTGTCGGGGAGGCGTTGGAACAGGTGCGATTGAGCGGACTCGATGAGCGTCGTCCTGCGCAGCTTTCGGGTGGGCAGCAGCAACGAGTAGCCATTGCAAGAGCATTGGCGCTGCAACCACAACTGTTACTCCTGGATGAGCCACTTTCAGCTCTTGATGTACAGACACGACGCGAAGTACGCCAGGAACTGCGACGCATACTTGCACATATCGGCATCACCACTGTATTTGTGACACATCAATACCTCGAAGCACTGGTCTTCGGACACCACATCCTCGTACTCGACCATGGTCAGTTGATACAGCAGGGCAGTCAGCGTGATCTCCTGGAGCGTCCTCGTTCATCGTATGTAGCGGAGCTTGTGGGCACAAACTTTTTTCGCGGACGCGTGGTGCATTGTGAAACAAACAGCATCTGCACTATCCGACTAGACGACGATCATGAGCGCGGAATTGAGATCAGTGCAACACTGGAGGAACACTTGCGGGCTGATAAGGTACCAGGTGCAGGTGAGGAAGCCTATGTTGTGGTTGACCCACGGAGTATCACACTCTATCAGACCGCACCTGATAGCTCGGCGCGCAACACCTTTCGTGGTGAAATCGTGCAGTTGCTGCATCTAGGGGCTTCTGGTAACGCAGGAAATAGAGATGATGGCCGGGTGCGTGTCAGCATGCAATTGGATACTGCTCGCAGGGCGACCGCAAGGGTCGCCCCTATACCTCGCGGGGCGACTACGGACCTGTCACTCCCGGCACCTTTGCTCACTGCTGAAATCACGGCAGCCTCTGCTGCACGCATGGAGTTGCAGGAAGGCAAGATCGTCTATGCGACGTTCAAAGCGACGGAGGCGAGGGCATATACGTGAGGTCCTCTATTCGTGAACGGTTTCGCTTTGCCATTCGCACGTCGCGGGGATGGTTGCTTTGAGCGTTTGTGCCAGGCCATCGATGTCGGTGACGTCGTCGCGATAGACCGCCCAGGCCTTTGGTTTTTGTTGTGGCGAAGTCGGCTTGCGATAGACGGTGATGCTGATGCGCTTGCCGTTGGGGAAGAACTCTTCTTTGATGCGCGTCAACTCTTCCCAGCGCACTTCTATCACTTCGCCATTGCGGCTGCGTTTGACGAGCGCTTCTGGCTCCAGAGTAATGGTAAAGGGGACAGGGGCAACGATGCGCAGGTAAATAAGGAAGCCGACGATAAACAGGAGTGCGACAATGGTACTACCGACCGCCGACACCCCTTCGTGAATGGCGATCCATAGGACCAGCGCGGTGACGCCCAGAACAAAAATCATGGTCAGGATAAGCTTGGAAGGCCTGAGACCGGGTCCGATAAAGACTCGGCCTTGTGCCGTTGAAGATGATGACATAATGATACCTCGTGGAGTGGATAACCTACTCTCTGTGGGGTATTGTAACAATGGGTGGCATGCAATGCAAGTACAAAAGGGGTATGTAGTAAGATTTTACATTCCACTTTGCGTACCCGTTTCGATATGATATACTTATGCCGCTACTTAGCATAGGCAAAGCACATAATTCTGCTTTTATGCCCCACCATTGTAGAGCTCAACGACACTTGTTTGTTGGACGGCCCTGGTGGATCCCGCGTCTGGGAATGAGGCAGGGCACAGCTCAGTCAAGAGGGAGACGGTAAATGTCTGCACAGCAATGGGATACCTGTCCCCCAGACAGGGTTTCACAAGAGTCCCCACCGCTACAAGAAACACTTGCCGCAGCCTCGGGAAACCAGCGAACTGCTACACAGCCGGGAACGCAGAGAACTACCGGTAAGTTGCTGGCGACCCAGGGATACGTGGTGGGGATTGAGATCAGCGGCAGTGGTTCACGCCAATCGGTGGCGCTGGCGAATCTCAATGGCACCATACTACACCGCATACGTCGCCCATTAGAGTATGTCCCCGATACCAACACTGTCTTGCAATTGCTCGATGGGATGCTCGCCGAAGTGATGCATCCTGAACGACTTCAGGATGGGCGTGTATTACGCGTCGGGGTTGCAGTCGGCGGATTGGTAGATGCCAGCCGCGGCGTTGTACGTACTCTGCATCATGCACATGGCTGGGATAACTTCCCCTTGCAAGATTACCTCGAGGAACGACTCGATATCCCTTGTATCATAGATAATAACGCCAACGCGGCAGCATTGGCGGAAGTACAATATGGCGCGGGCATTGGAGAGCGCATTGTCCTGTACGTAGGCCTGGGGCGGGGAATTGGGGGCGGTATGGTCATTAATGGCAAGATATATCACGGAACAACATGCAGTGCAGGCGAGATCGGGCATCTACTGGTCAAAGAGCAGGGACCAAAATGCTCATGCGGTGGCTTTGGGCATCTCGAAGCTATTGCATCAGCGCAGGCCATCTCACGTACCATGATTGGCTTGTCGGTAGAAAATCCCGAGACAGAGGCAACCATTCGTCGCATCACAGGTGCCAGAGCTGAACGTATCACGGCAGAACAAGTATTTCAACTGGCGGCGGCTGGTGACCAGGTCGCCCAACGTGTTGTTGATGATGTGTATACGTATTTAGGAATAGCCCTGGCAAACATCATACATTTGATGAACCCCAGTATGATCATCCTGGGTGGCCAGGTGGCGCAAGCGGGAGAGTTGCTGCTTACACCGCTGCAGGCACGTCTACGCGACCTCTGCCTGCCAGCAGCCAGTGAGGACGTGCGCATCGTGCTGGGCAAGCTTGGCACAGAGGCAAACACCGTTGGTGCTGTGACGCTCGCCCTACAGGACATCTAAACATTCAAGCCCGTAGGGGCGGGGGTGGATGTGGGGCTGGGTGGGGGAGCTTGCCTCCGCCCGAGATTTTAAAAGACATAAAGGTATAGAGGCATATAGTGGAAATTGGCCGGGTCATTAATGACCGTTACAGGCTGGAACGCCTGATAAAGCAGGGACGAGTATGCGTCGTCTATCAGGGAAGAGATAAGGTGCTGCAACGCACCGTCGCCATAAAAGCTGTGCCCGCACACCACGCCCCGGCGTATAGGGCCGCTATTCGCATGACATGCCACTTTTCTCATCCCAACATTATTGGCCTGTATGACCTGGTAGCAGAACCTGAGACGCTCTACATCGTACAGGAATACGTGGAAGGAGTTGAATTTGCTACCCTGCAGCAAGCCTCAGCGTATGAAGTTGCCGATTTTGGCTGCCAACTTTGCCAGGCGTTGCTCTACGCAAGTAGTTCTCCGCATCTGGTGTGTCATGGGGACTTAACCCCAACAGCGATTCTGCATGACCGCCGGGGCCTGGTGCGTGTCAACAACTTTGCCCTGCCGGGTGACCTCGATTACTTTGAAAACTGGAGTGTGGTAGGCAGTGAAGGGGTGGTTGTCTCTGACACAGACCTTCCCTGCGGGCAAATGAGCGCAGCACGCCATGCCGACGATACCCGTGCTGTTGGTTTGCTCCTCTACCAGTTGCTTGCGGGTCGTCCTGACGGTGCTATGAAGGTCGAGCCTCCTGTTGATGGTCAACTGCACTTCTTGCGAAGCACTCCAGCGGAATTGTGTGAAACCATTGCTCGTGCCGTCATACGTTCGCATCCACACCACATCAATACGGTTGAAGCACTTGATAGCGCATTGAGGGCAGTGGTAGATGCCCTGGAGCCTCCTATTCCTGTACAAGTAATCAGTACTGCTCAACCCGTAGAGGTACATTACTCCGGACGGCCTTCGCCAGTTGGTCAGGCTAGACAGGCAGAGGTGGAAGATGTGCGGGCGACGGGGAAGCTGGTTTCGGCTCTGCCAGCGCGAGAAACGGGCAATACCGGGCTGAGGATCGCCGCATACCGGCCAGATAATCCTGCAAACTCATTGCTGAAACCTGCTCCCGATGCCCCAACAACTGGTGCTGATGTTCCGTTCAAACTGGCAGCGGCACGACAAGCAGCCTACCAGGGAATGGAAACGCAGACAAGGCGCTCACCGGTCTTATTGCTCTTGCTGCTCGGCCTGGTTGTGTTTGCGCTGTTCTTTGTTGTCGGCTACTTCACCGGGCACCTCTTGTTCTTTCATTGAGGTGTTTGAGATCATTCCCAGCGTTGTGCATCACGGCGCTGGTACTTTGCCATGACGTTCTCAAAGGCGCTATCGAGGTCAACACCGATGGAATTTGCCAGTGAGGCCAGGATAAAGAGGATATCGCCCATTTCGGTAGCGATGTTGCCCTGTGCTTCGCCCTCTTTCTTCGGCTTCTCGCCGTAGCTATGATTGATTTCGCGGGCAAGTTCTCCGACCTCTTCGGTGAGCCGTGCCAGGCTGGAGAGGGGGGTCCAGTATGTGCTCTGCCATTCTTCTCTGATCAGGTGATCTACCTGGTGCTGTACGTCGCCTAATGTTCGCATGATAAACTCCAAGAAACTGCAAGGGCGGAGGCGGTGGCCTAGCTTTTCTATATCCCTGTAATTGGTTCTTCCATTCCATCAATCATGTAGGCGTGAGACATATAGCGGCTGTTCCAGGCATAGCCAACATTGCCTGAACGATCTACGACGATTAGGCCACCAGTGCCGGTGGCCCTGACAGCAAGCACAGCGATAGCCGATTCTGCTGCTTCGTGTGCATTCTCGCCGTGTGCCACAAAATCGGCGGCGCGCTTGGCAATCAGCAGACGTACGAAGTCCTCGCCATGGCCCGTGCAGGAGATAGCGGCGTTGTCATCGGCGTAGAAGCCGCAGCCGACGAGGGGCGAGTCACCAACGCGCCCAGGATACTTATGCGGGATGCCGCCTGTTGAGGTGGCAGCTGCGAGTTTTCCAGACCGGTCGAGAGCCACCGCTCCAACCGTGCCATGTTTCTCCTGCCCTGCATCTGGGGATGCTACCTCGCTGGGGCTAGCATGTACCTTCTTGGATCGCTCATCCAGCCAGCTCTTGTAGCGTGGCCCGGTCATCAGCTCTTCAACCTTGCACAGTGGTATCCCCTGCTCTTGCGCAAACTGTTGTGCTCCTTTGCCCACGAGCAGCACATGAGGACTCTCTAACACCTTACGCGCAAGAGAGATAGGATTTTTGATCAGCTCGACATCGGCGACGGCACCAACAGCCAGCGCGTGACCGTCCATCATACCAGCATCCAGTTCGACCTTGCCGTCGGTGGTCATGCTGGCCCCAGTCCCAGCATTGAAGTAGGGATTATCTTCTAGAGAACGCACCGCAGCCTCAACGGCATCCAGCGCGGAACCTCCCGCCTGGAGGATACGCCACCCTACCAGGGCAGCCTCTTTGCATCCTACTTGCAAACGTTCAGTGAACTCAGGCAGCATGGTGCCTGCCCCGCCGTGAACAATTATCGCGATTGGCATGTGTATACGATCTCCTCCATAGAATATAGAAGCATTGTATCACGCCAGGATTACAGTAGCTCTTTCAGTGATTTGCCTGCTATCATACACATATGTGATAATGTTAGCAAAATAGTACCTGTTATGAATGTTCTTATCCTACTACGAGGAGTTGGATCGTGAACAGATTGAGCATCCCTTCTCCTGGGGAAGCGAAGGCTCTCACCATTGCGGAGCGCCGCACTGCTGGCAAGGCCCTGCGCACCAAGATTCCCCGCTCTAGCCATGCAACATGGTCCCCGGCTCCTGATCGGCCTGACCCGATTAGTCTGTTGGAGGAATCGAATCGCTCCCGCATTGCGAAGCTCGTGCCGATTCGTTACGGGCGGATGATCACTTCGCCCTTCGCCTTTCTGCGGGGGTCGGCGGTCGTCATGGCAGGAGACCTGGCGATGACACCAGGTACTGGCATCCAGGTGCAGGCCTGCGGCGATGCTCACATCGCCAACTTCGGAACCTATGCAACGCCAGAGCGAAACCAGGTCTTCGATGTGAATGATTTTGATGAGACCCTGCCAGGTCCCTGGGAGTGGGATGTGAAGCGACTGGCCGCCAGCATCGTGGTCGCCGGGCGGCAGAACGGCTTCTCTGCTGTCAGTAACAGGCAAGCAGCATTGAATTGCCTGCGGACGTATCGTGAGCGCATGTGGGAGTTCGGGGACATGCGCCATCTCGATGTGTGGTACTCGTGCATCGATGAGCAGGGCTTGCTCAAACGTGTTGGGCGCACAAGTCGCCCCTTCATCGATCGCGAGCTTGAGAAGGCGCACTGGCAGACGAATGTGCACGTGTTTCCTCAGCTCACAAGGCACATCAATGGTCAGTACTCCATCAAGGATGACCCGCCCCTGATCACACACCTGGATGATGACGAACGCACTCTCTGGCTGCATGCGCTGCTGGGGGGATACGAGGCATCGTTGCCGGATGATCGACGTGTGCTGTTCAACCGCTACCACGTTGTCGATCTGGCCCAGAAAGTCGTCGGGGTGGGCAGTGTTGGGACACATTGCTATATCGCGTTGCTCCTGGGCAACGCGGACAGCGATCCGCTCTTCCTGCAGATCAAGGAAGCACAGGCCTCGGTGCTCGAGCGGCACCTGGGACCTAGCGCCTATGCCAATCATGCCCAGCGGGTCGTCTGCGGGCAACATCTGATGCAGGCAGCCAGTGACATCTTTCTCGGATGGACGAGCGGCGGGTCCATTGACTGCTACATTCGCCAACTGCGTGACATGAAAGGGACACCGAGTCTGGAGCACCTGGATGAGGGTAATTTTAATGTGTATGTTGGACTGTGTGGTTGGACTCTGGCCCGTGCCCATGCGCGCTCCGGTGATTCTGCGTCCATCAGCGGCTATCTGGGTACCAACGATCAGTTTGATCGTGCAGTGGCTACTTTCGCCCAGGCATATGCGGACCAAACCGAACGCGACCATGCCGCGCTTGTCGCCGCTGCCCGCGCCGGTCTGGTTCCTGTTGAGACGATAAAGTAATTTGGTAGCTACTTCTCACAGATGGATTATCTAGTATGGTATTATACTAAGGCAGAGACATTGCTTCATCATATGATAATAAAAACTGAGAAGGTAGCAAGTACTTATGGCAGATGAGAGAAATTTGGTAGAAACCAAGCTAGTAAAGACAGTCTTTGTTGGTGATGAAAATCTTCCGACCCACTACGTCAATATGGTCAACATTCGTTCAACTCCGGAAGAGTTCTTTTTGACCCTTGGAACCGCTGTACCCTTGGAAATCACTGATAGCAAACAGTTAGAAAGCATTGAAAGCATCAATGCACATCCTTTGTTTCGTTGTGCAGTAACAAGGTCTGTGATGAAACAGCTAATCGAGTTAATGACGAACCTGTATGAGAATCAAACAAGACAAATTGAGGTGTTACAGGCCTCTCAGAGAAAGGACGAAGAATATGGCGATAGCAGACCTTCAGGCTCGTTATAAAACAGCATACTCACAAACAATACTCGCACGGCCGGGAATTGACAATGAAAACACGGTTAGCAAAGGATACTGCATCATTCATCAAGGTGTTAGGATAATCGTTTCTCGTCCTCAAGCCACTGCTATCGTGATACAACCATTTGTTGTCGAACTTACTCCTAGAGAAGGGGGCTATCTGGCTACTAGTGACATATCGAATGGGTACGAACTTGGAGTAACCGTTGGTCAAGTACTCAGGAACTATCTTGAGTTTCTTGTCGATGAGCTTTTTTGGCTTCAGAAGAATGAGGAACAACTCTCGCCTTCCATTCAGGAAGACCTTCGACGCTTGCAATGTTATTTACGGATTATGTAGCACGTATTCATGGGTACTATAGTTAGAGACCTGAGAAGACTCCTAGAAAAAGTCCTCCAATGTGAACGTGACGAATCAGGAAAGCATATCAGATACCGCTTCGTAGTGAATGGTAGGCTAGTTGCCCAGACACACTACTCGCACTCCTGGCGTGGCAATGAACAAATCGATGACAAAATGTTGAAGAATCAGGCAGAACAAATGCGGTGCAATTTGAAAACTTGGAAATTATTGCTCCTGGGTCAAGCGTCCAAACAAGACTACCTGGGAGAACTGCTCAAAGGCGGTCATATTAGCCAGGTAGAATATGATGAGCTTTGCGGTAAAAGCTCTAATCCTGGAGTAAAGTAAGGAGGTTCACGGTCCTCCAATGGGACCGTGAACTTGACGCCTATGGTTGGGTAATTGAGCGCTTTCCCCTGTGAGGAAGGCCGAAGCGAACGCCTAAGCAGAATCGCTTGATTACTTCTCGATCGGTACTCCGATCAGGCTGCCCCACTCGGTCCAGGAGCCATCGTAGTTGCGCACCTGCGGATAACCAAGCAGATACTGAAGCACGAACCAGGTGTGGCTACTCCGTTCACCGATGCGGCAATACGCCACGACTTCTTTATCCGGGGTAACACCATTGCTTCCGTACAGCGAACGCA
>WNFB01006235.1_pt1 | contig 10687 bp, 8 predicted proteins | sample 5400501 | NCBI WGS metagenome assembly WNFB01 (sample SAMN13153341, study PRJNA577476) | soil metagenome | isolation source: 200 cm saprolite under Douglas fir tree site 2 hole 1 | place: USA:California | collected 2015-04-18 | reverse complement strand
CTGGGAGTCGTGGACAGCGACACCACGAGGACACCAGAGTGGAAAGGATGAGAGGATGGTCGTGTAGCAGGAAAGGCCGGGTGGCTATCCTGCCTGGAGGCGACGTTTGGTATGGTAAGAGCAGGCACGACTGCGGTGACATCGTCGCCACCACGACCAGGTCAGCACCAGTTTCGCATTACAAGGAAGCGGCCAGATGAGATGTCCTAGCAGATGACGAACTTCAGGAACAGTAAGTGGAGCCACGACAAGCACGGGAAGCGTAGAAGAGGTGATGGATGTAAAGGCTTTGTCCTGGCTACAGATCGTTGTCAAGAAGGCATGAGCCAGCATCACGAGCGTGACGTGACGATACCAACCAAGCCAACTCCTGACTTCGTAGTGGTCAAGTCCAAGGTCTTTGGATGTTTCAAAGTCCTGCTCTATGTACCAGCGTGCTCCAATTGCCTCCACCATCTCTTGCAAGGTGGTTCCTTCCGGCGCAAAGACGAGATAGTACGTTTTTTTGGATGGATCGTCCACGCAGCGGCGAATGAGCAACCAATGTTGCCCATCATCCTCCCATTTGTGCAAGATGGGAACGGCTGCCCAATCAAAGATTCGAGGACCTTTGGTGCCCTGGCTCATCGAAAGGCGCTGCCAATCTTGGCCGTGAAGCAAGAGTGCTTCTACGTCGCGGACTTCTACCAGCTTTCGCCCATCAGGAGTCTGGATACCAATGGGTTCGTCGCAGGCGACTGCCAACACGTAGGAGTACTGATGCGCCTGGAGCCAGGTGCGCAGAGCCTGATTGCTACCATACACGGTATCAGCCACGACCCACGAGATGGGAATATGAGCAGTGTGGATGCGCTCGATCATCTGTCGGGCCAGCTCACACTTTGTCTGGAAACGAACGGTATCAGGAATATCCGCCTCTTGACAGCGCTCACGATCCTGTATCCATTTTAAAGGAAGGTAGAGTTCACGGTCGATGAGCGTATGGCCTTTCGCCGTCACGTAGCTGAGAAAGACCCCGACCTGACAGTTTTCGAGATCTCCTGTGGTCCCGCAATACTGCTTTTTGACGCCCGCTGATTTGCGGCCGCGCTTGGGAAAGCTGGTCTCATCAAGGGCAAGGATGGCGTTGAGGTCGCCCAACTGTTCGATGACAAAGTTACGCAGGTCATCGCGCACCAGATCTTCATCCCACACCGCTTGAGAAAGCAAGCGCTGCATGCCATAGGGATTGGCTTCTCTGGCGTGTTCGGCCAATTGCCAGCCATTTTTGCGCTCAACGCAACTCAGTAGTCCTTGCAGATAGGCCAATGCTCGGCGGAGCGGTTCTGGTCGAGCAAAGCGAGAAGCTATCCGTGCATGCAGACGCACTAATGATGGTGCCCATCCAACCACCTCGGTTGGGGTTGTCTTGGTTTCCTGTGGTATGGTAAGTTGAGGTCGCTTCATCTTTTTCTCCTTTCACATGGACTCCTCTGTCTGTCTGTATTCGTTCTTACAGAATGTCACATGTGCAAGAAGATCATGATGAAGCTTTTTTGCCTTTTGTTGGCATTATTATTGCTGAGTTAGCAAGTGCAACTGTAGTGAGCGGCTTCGTTGCTCGTGTGTCAAAAATTCAACAGGCATACTGCGTCCTCTCCTTTTTCTGTGTGCCAAGCACGATTTGTCCTTCAAACGAACGGGCAGGAATCGCAAAGAGGAGTATACCTGGACTATTGGGTAAAATACCGGTGTTTGACACTTCCAAATGCAGCAGATTCCTGCTAGAATAACCATTATCTCAGGAATATCGTCGAAATCAGATGATCTTGAGCGTGAGGAAGCAGCCTTTCGAGAAGCATCTTTTTATCGTTATCACAGGAATACGCAAAAACGGATGGAGCGCATGGCAACTGAAGAGCAATCACTAGAACCCCTGGTTGCACTCTTTCTCGCTGATTTGACTCGTGCTAATCACTCACCCCAAACGCGCCGCGTCTACGCAACCGATTTAGCCCAGTTGTGTGCGTTTCATCAGGGGCCAGTGCAGACAGTTACGGCAGAGTTGTTAAGGAATTTCTTTGGGATGCATTCTCATCTTCGTCCTGCAACGAGAGCGCGCAAGCAGGCTGCGGTGGCACGCTTTCTCACCTGGGCCGAGCAACAGGACCTGCTTGATAGCAACCCGATGCGCAAGATTGAACGGGTGAAACTCGACCCGCCACAGCCTCGTGGCATGGAGCGCGATCAGATTGAACGCATTTTCACAACTATCCCTGCCAAGTGTCTGCGTGACCGCCTCTTCTTCCGTCTGCTCCTGGAAACTGGCTTACGAGTCAGTGAAGGACTCTCCTTGTATGTAGAGGATCTCGATCTCTCGCTCGACAATGAGCACTTGGCAGTCGTGGGGAAAGGTGGCAAGAGGCGAACAATCCTGCTCGACGATCCGCATCTGGTACAGCAGCTCCGAGCTTATCTGAAACGGATGGGCTACAGACACGGGCCGCTGTTTCGTGCAGAAAAAAACGGACGAGGAGGATCTCTTCGCTACCAGTCGATGCAAGAACGCTGGGACCGTTACTGCACCCAAGCTGGAGTAGCTTGCACGCTCCACCAACTTCGGCATTCGCACGCCACTGAACTCGTCAATGGTGGGGTAAGTTTGCCAACCATTCGGAAAAGGCTGGGGCATAAGAACCTACAAACCACGCTGCGCTACGCAGAGCAAGCTGATGAAACCACTGATGCAGAGATACGCCAGTGGCGCCGAAGGCAGAGCTAAAGGTTTCACGACCTTCTGGCATGAGGAGGTATGTCGCTGTGCAAGAACAGCATACAGGTAGCATAGGCTTCAAAACTTTCTGATGAAAAGAAAGGCGAGAAAAATGGCGGATGGGATCCAACACTGTGATGTACTCATCGACTGTGCTTTAGAGGAGGAGGCTGCTGCGGTCGAAGACGAGTTTTCTCGTCGATGCAATGTCTCATTTCAAACCGCTTTCAGTACTATCGATCGCTACAGATATCGGTATGCAACGATTCAGAACAGGAACAATGAACTTCTGACCATTCTCCTCATCTCTCAAGCACGTCCTGGGCCTCTGGAAACAGGTGACCATCTCAAGCCCCTCCTTCAGGAATTTTGTCCACGATTTGCTGCGATGACGGGAATTTGTGCAGGAGACAAACGGAAAGTCAAGTTGGGTGATCTGATTGTTGCCGAGTATGCCTATCACTATGAAGAGGGGAACGTTGGAATAGACAGGAGTGGAGAGATGATACACCATCCTGAATGGATCACCCATGGCACAGCGAAGCGTATCTTACAATATGTCCACAATTTTAAGGCTTGGGAAGAACCCGTTGCTGAGCTGAAGCGTCTCAAGATGAAGCATGAACTCAAGGGCACAGAATGGCCGAAACGCTTTATTGCGCCTATGGCATCAGGAATGGCTGTTCGCAGTGATGATCCCTTTCTCGAGTTACAACCGCATAATCGGAAGACGCTAGCCCTCGACCAGGAAGCGGCTGCTTTCTATCGAACCCTTCATGAATTTTCTCACATCTATGCCTTAGTGGTTAAGGGGGTCTGTGACTATGCTGATCCGACTAAAAACGACACCTATCACAAATATGCTGCGCAGGCATCAGCGATCTATCTCCTCTACTTCCTTAAAGAGTATGTGACTGACGAAACAATGCCGCGAAGAGATGACCATCAAAGCCAAAACCAAGCGGGACCGCCTTATCAAGTAGGACTACAGAACAATTCAAGTGGTGATATCACTATTAAACAGAGCCAGGTGAATATTGCTGGGAGAAACATTTATCATATCACTTATCCGCGTCGTGAGCTTCGAGCGTTTCAATGGGTAGGATCACGGCGTCTCCTTCTGGCAAGCCTGGCAGGTTTGGCACTAGCTGGGGGCGGCATTGCATGGGCGACTCTCTCACAACGATCTCTCCATACTCGAGTGGGTCTAGGAAGTCTTCTCTACACATATCATGGGCATTCCGACTGGGTAACTGCGGTGACGTGGTCACCAGATAGCGAGCGTATTGCCTCGGCAAGTGCTGATAAGACCGTTCAGGTGTGGGATGCCAGGAACGGAGAACATATCTACATATATCCCGGACATAGTGATTTCGTCTATGCGGTGGCATGGTCGCCTGATGGAACTCGCATTGCTTCAGGAAGCACCGATGGTCTAGCGCAAGTCTGGGATCCAACGGATAATAGGAGACGCATCACTACGTATCGTGGACATACCAACGCTGAGTTTGGTGTGCAATCACTCACTTGGTCGCCTAATGGAACGCGCATCGCCTCGGCAGGCAGCGATGGGACCGTGCAAATCTGGGACGCTGGGATTGGCGGACAGCTCTTCACCCATCCTGGACACGCTTTTGGTGAAAATGCCGTGGCGTGGTCGCCTCTCGATGGCAAGTACATCGCCTTTGGAAGTAGTGACAGTACGGTGCAGGTGTGGGATGCAACAAATGGCAGACTCATCAACACGTATCGCGGGCATTCTCAACCAGTGCATGCAGTAGCATGGTCGCCTGATGGCAAGCGCATCGTCTCAGGTTCCTGGGACTCAACCATAAGAATGTGGGATGTAGCACTTGGGAAACCTGTTCACCTTTATAACTCAGACGTGGTGAATGCAATAGCATGGTCACCAGATGGAACCCTCATTGCTTCAGGAGAAGGCTTTCCTCAACGTGGAACCGTACAGGTCTGGGGAGCAGAATGAAGCGATGCCATATTCCAGAAGAAGTGATTTTGACAAGTTGTAAGGAGGCACTCATGGGAGATCCTATTGAGCAGCAGTTTGGCAACTATCATTTGGTGAAACTCGTAGGTGAGGGAGGCTTTGGGAAAGTCCATTTGGGAAAACGCCTGGATTCAGACACAGAGGTAGCTATCAAGATCTTCGATACCCGGTTGATTTCGCGTGAACAAAGGGATTTTCTCCAAGAGGCGCGGGTCATTGCTGCGCTGAATCATCCTTCGATTGTCCATTTGCTAGATTCGGGTATTGAGGGAGACGAACCCTTCCTGGTGATGAACTATGCACCTGGAGGGACCTTACGGCAGCGTCATCCCAAAGGGAGCTGTGTTCCACTCCAGCAGGTGGTGGAGTATGTCGAACCCATCGCCTCCGCTTTAGACTATGCCCATGAGCATGGAGTGATCCATCGGGATATTAAGCCGGAGAATCTCTTGCTTGGGAGCCATGGTGAGGTGCTCCTTGGCGATTTCGGGATTGCGTTGATCTCGTCGGCCTCCACTTCGCGCAGCATCAAGGCCGCACCTGGGACAGTCTCCTACATGGCGCCAGAGCAGATCCTGGGCAAGCCTCACAGAGCCAGTGACCAATACGCGCTCGGGATTGTGGTCTACGAGTGGCTGTGTGGGACATTACCCTTCCTCGGTTCGTTTGCAGAAGTGGGACAGCAACACCTCTTTGCTCCACCTCCCTCCTTTGAGGAACAAGGGGTAAAGATCGCCCCGTCGGTTGAGGCAGTCGTGAGAAAAGCGCTGACTAAAAAGCCTGCGGAACGTTTTCTCACTGTCCAGGAGTTCGCAAATGCTCTGAAAGAGAGCTTCCTGTACCCAGAAACAGCGCTCACTTCAGATCCCGTGCTGCCAAGGACAGAGGACGATGTAGTCATATTTGCTCAGCACGCTCATAAGCTCCAGAAGGAGCCGGCCGCTGTGAGGGAAACGACAGAGCCACTCTTCCCTGCCGTTCTTCCAGCACCCGTAGGAACCACACCTCCGCCTCGGCGTCGTTCCGGTCTCAGGCGTAACGTGATCGGTGTGCTCTGCCTGCTGCTCCTGGGTGTGTTGGTGACCAGTACTGCGCTCTATGGATCTCTTTTTGCGCCGAGGTCAGCCCCACTGTCGCCTATTCCTCGGACCTCGACCGTGGCGCAACCGACACTTGTTCCTACAGCGCAGCCCACCTCAGTTCCTACAGCGCAGCCCACCTCAGCTCCTACAGCGCAGCCCACCTCAGCTCCTACAGCGCAGCCCACCTCAGTTCCTACGGCAATATCAACTCTCACTCTCACTCCAACACTCGTCCCTCCGCTACCCTCTACACCCACACCAACTCCAACGCCTGCTGGACTAACGGACTGGACTCAATTTGGCTTTGGGCCACAAGGCGGTCGCTACAGTAACTATGAGAACATTATCACCACCTCGAATGTATCTGGTTTGATACAGGACTGGACTGCCTCTACTGGGGGAAGCTTCAATTCAAGCGTCGCAGGCTCTCCAGCGGTGGTCAATGGGGTGGTCTACGTCGGTTCGGACAAGCTCTATGCCTTCAATGCCACCACCGGCGCACAAGTGTGGACCGCCTCTACTGCGGCCAGCATATCAGGTTCTCCAGCAGTTGCTAACGGCCTCGTCTACATTGGTTCGGACAAGCTTTATGCCTTCAATGCCACCACCGGTGCACAAGTGTGGACCGCCTCTCTTTCCGGTACCGCTTCTTCCCCGACGGTCATCAACGGAGTCGTGTATGTCACTACGGCTTTCTCCGGCACATTGTCTGCTTTCAACGCTCAGACAGGGGCGCAGCTTTGGTCAGTAGCTCTGGGAAACAATTTGATAAGTAATCCCAGCATGGCTAACGGCATAGCTTACGTCGGGGTATCAGGGTTTCAGTCGGGCGAACTAGAGGCGTTTAACGCTCAGACGGGGGCACTGCTGTGGACTGCGCTGAACGGGATCGGCCCGATCGAGGATGCCCCAGCAATCATCAACGGGACCCTTTACATTGGCTCGGCTGATGACCACATCTATGCGCTCAACCCTCAGACCGGTGCGCAGATATGGGCTGCTCCCACAAGTGATTGGGTCATTGAGCCCCCGGCAGTAGCTAACGGGGTAGTCTATGCGAGCACGTACAGTGGCAAGCTCGAGGCGTTCAATGCTTCAACAGGCGCACAACTCTGGTCGATGGCTGTTGGCGGCATTGCCTACTGCGCACCTGCTGTGGCTAATGGGGTGGTCTACGTGACCTCGAATGATGGTCACCTCTATGCCTTGAACGCTCAGACGGGGGTCCAGTTGTTGAGCGCGATTTCCAGTGTGAGCGCCACTACTTCCTCAACGGTCGTCAACGGGATCGTCTACTTCGGCTCGAAGGATCACAACCTCTATGCCTTCCACTTACCTGGTCACTAACTCTGTCTCATTTCCAAAGTGGGTGCTGGTTTTCTCCGTGCTCCTTTGCGGCAACCCCTCCGCCCTCTTGAGACCATTCCAAAGTGGGAGCCAGCTCCCACTTTGGAATGGTCCCCAAGAACTGGTGTCCGAGATGCCCTGAGGGAGGGAAAACCAGAGGATATTGTCGAGACTGCCACTACTCTCTCTTTGGATGAGAGAGAGCTCAACAAGAGTGAAATAGCGACCTCCCTTCACCAGAACTTTTTTACCTTTTCTCCACAAGAGCAGCAACGCATGAGTCTAGCTCAGAGGCATGAGGCATCCCGTCAATCCCAGTTGATCCCTAAAGCTCAGAAAAGATACCGCCGACCCCTGGTGTCAAGTCAATGCTTGGCTGGAGTGGGTGGAAGCGGGAGGGCCGGAGAATTCTGGCCTTTGGGAATGACCGATGAGTATCAGATCCCTAAACGCAAGAGCCTGCCACTCAACAGCTCAATTGTGCTCTATGACGGATATCCTATCAGTGCAGATCCCATACAGAGATCATTCCAGAGCAGGGATAACTTCTCCCTATGAAAGCACAGCCATTAGCCCCCGTTCTGGAATGGTCTCTTCATAAAGGGGTAGTGCTACGTAAGCTGTCACCAGGGGCAGAGTAGCGGGCAATACGGGCATATATTGTAAAATTGATTGCTTCGTATCGTAGTTTTTTGATAATTGCAAGTCGTATACACGCAGCGTTCTATCTGCCTCAGCAAGCCTTGAGTATCAAAGAAGAACGCCTGTTTTACGACATACAATTGTCAAAAACTACGATACGAAGCAATCAATTTTACAGGTAAGATTCTTCCATGAGGCAATGCGTCGGCAAAAATGATCACCTGTAAACACACCCTCACCGTTCGGCGGCGCGAAGCCTCGGCGGCCCTGGAGACTGCGCGCCAACGAGAGCAGAAGGAAGATAGGTGAAAGATTAACGATGAGTTTCCGCGTACTGCTTAAGAGATTCAAGCGCGCCACGTCGGTTTTTTCGTTGCTGGCGCAAAATAAACAGGCGGTTCATGATATGACCGAAAATACCTTTTGGATGGTGGAAGAATTTCCAGACAACCCGGGTTTTATTTGGTCCAAGGGATTCAAGCTCGGTTGTATAACCAACTTCGGTAATCGCGTTGAAAATGCCGATATCCTCCTCTTCGATGCGATAGCCGATTTTACGCCCCTCAACATGCTCGATCCGCCGCTCATGAAAGTGAGCAACTTTTTTCTTTTTTACCTTTGCGCTTTCTTCGGTGGTAATCACCGCTCCGCTGGGAGTAAATTCTCCCACTACAATCCGTCGCGAGCCGAGCTTTTCAGGAAAATCGATAACAGTTACTTCGCGAACTGGGGGGCCCCATTTTTCAAGTGCCTTTGAATCTGAAATATGATGCCATACTTTTTCAATGGGCGCATTGATGATAATTTCATCCTCGCCCTGGAACGCAACTGGTTTTACTGAAAGGGTTGTTTCCATAAGTCTCCTTTTGTAGAAAGACAAGCAGTGCCTATTTTTTACTTTCATGTCGTCAAGCGCCGCTTATCTTTCTCGTAGTGCATTATTTTTGTGGAAGCGGTTGCCTCAAGTTGAGCGGTGCGCCTGTTGGGTCAAGCACAGTGCTCACAATGCCGTTGGGTGTCTCGTGCACCTCATGAATTACTTTCGCGCCAAGCTTATCCGCTTTCTTGGTCGCAACTTTAACATCGTTTACTGATACATACGGAGCCCAGTGAGATGGCACGTGCCCGATGCCGGGATTTACTTTCATGCTGACACCTGGTTCTTTTGCGGCACCCGCCTTTATCATTACTCGCTCAATGCTCTGAGAGAAGCTGGAGAGCATATCTTGACAGGTCCTCCCACCGGTGCTGGTCGGCGGAAGGAATCTCGAACCAATCCACCATCGGCGGCTTCGTCTTGAACGGTGCGAGCACACGGTAATACTGTATGTTGAACGATTCAGGCTGAAAATCCCGACCCAGCCGAAATACCATCTGCTTTCCGTCAAAAAACGCGAACACTTTGCCCTGATAGTGAAGAGCTGGTGACGACATCATTTTGCCCAACGTGATGGCGCTGTTCTCGCTCGCGAGCAGTGCAGCGATGGATCGAAAGCATTGTTCCTCCTCGGAACCCGTGAGCATCGATGTCTGCAGGGAGGGTTCTTTCTGGTCAGCCGATGGGGAGAAGACATATCGCATCGCCTCCTCAAACAGGGCTTTGTCCTGCTGGTAGTCTTCTGGGTTCTCATGGGTGATTTGGACGAATTCCTTGCCCCGGTTGCGTCCAAATGGTCGAAAAGGAACAAACCCAGGCTTTTCAAGCAGTTCCCTGACCCGCGCTTCCGGCAGCTTGAGGCCAACCCCCTCACCATACAGTGTGGCGAAGACCACCCCGTTGACTTTGTAGCAGAGCAGTCCGAAGACCATACAGGCCGAAACCTCAGGATAATCGAGCAAGAGACGATCAAGCGTCACTTTCTGTTCAGAGTTGTCGTTCAATGGACCCATGTTTTGCTATCCTTCTTCATGGCTGAGAACCCGCAGAGGTATCCTCTCCTGGCGCGTGTGCGAACCTGCCTCTTCATAGAAGGGACAGGTTCGACAGACGGATGAATGCGCTCGGCTCTCGTCCGAAGGCAGCAGCGAATTCACGCGCATCATAGTAAATGCGTTCCTCCTCCATTTTGCCGTTCTTCACGATGACCCAATCTGCAATGTTCAAGGTCAACGATGTGCCCGATGGGGACTTGAGATCCATTTCATAGATAGAGCACACGTCGTTCCCATGCTCGAATTGTTTGAGCATTCTCATCCCCGTCACCAGTGGGAAGAAGCTTTCATTGAGCTTCATGAATGCCTCAATGCCCGTTGTTTGATCAACTGGCCCGCTAAATCGGAAATCATCCGCCAGGAAAGAGGTGTCTTGCGACTGCATGAACGTGTTGACAATGTCAAGTGCCTGTCCCATTGTTCTTTCTTTCTCCTGTGATTGATGAACATGTTTTTCATCGCGCGATACGATCAGCGTACCACGGGCGAGTGACACCAGTATGTCAGTATTTTTCTGCCATGTGTGCTATTTCTTGCCGCATCAGCGCACGCAGCGATTCCGGGCTGAGAACCCGCACCTGTTTCCCCCAGCTCAGCAACCACTGAAAAATATCCCGTTCGTCGCGCACACGCAGTGAAAGCCTCAAGCCTTCGGGAGTATGTTCTGCTGCAACCACTGAAAAAGGACGCGACTCTTGCACCCAGTGCGCAACCTCCTGATCGAAAAGCGCTGTGACAACCACCTCACGCTCTTCGCTTGCTGCAATCCAGTCCGGCTTGAAATCTGCCGGACGCTGAAACCGCTTTTCCAGCATCTTCAGTTGGTCCATGCGTCCCAGCCGGAACACCCGCAGATCCTGACGCAGGTGGCAATACCCCATGAGCAGCCAGTCATTGGCCAGACGCGCCAGGCTGTAGGGGTCAACC
>WNFB01006234.1_pt1 | contig 10687 bp, 14 predicted proteins | sample 5400501 | NCBI WGS metagenome assembly WNFB01 (sample SAMN13153341, study PRJNA577476) | soil metagenome | isolation source: 200 cm saprolite under Douglas fir tree site 2 hole 1 | place: USA:California | collected 2015-04-18 | reverse complement strand
CTGATGGATAGGATGAACACAGAGCTACAGATCGCTTCCAACCATTGATGAACCTTCTTCCTGCATAAAGCAGACGACCCCGAGGGATCGGCGGTGGCAACCGTAGCACCGCACCACTTCCCATATAGGAAAGCGGTTTAACTGCTGTGTCTGCAATCGAAGCATGAGAAAACCGGCCTGTTTGGAGGTAATGGGTAATAAGATGAGCACCTAAGCGGGCAATGTTGAGAGCAGCGGCGTAATTACCGCCATCTTCGTTCGCCTTGCGCAAATCGGCCAGTGCCTCTCGAATAGCTTTCCGGTTCTTGCCTGCTCTCCTCGATTCCGTTTGTGGCTGGATCATTCCTTGTTCCAGGATCGGGAGGATCAGCGCAAACTGTTTCTTGCGCTCTGCCTGTGCTCTAAGCAGACGACCAACCATTTCGGCTTGACATCTCCAAAGCCGGGACCCATGAAATGCAGGTGGTGCGGTCATGGCTTCCACCTGCTTGTAGGCTGGTCCGTCTCCCCGTGCGCCAAAATCGTCGAGATGAGACCACAACGCCATGATCACCTGATTGATGACTGCTCGTGAGACATCCAGCAAGCGCAGTGCATCGGCTTGCACCTCATCAGGAAGGCGAAGTGGATAACTTAGGGATTGTTGATCACGGCTTCGGCGCACTGTAAGAGTTCCTTCTGCTTATGAGAGCGCATGCCATACAATCGACCTGAAAACGAAGCAATCAGGGTCAGGAGATCCTGGGTCAGCTCTTGCTCTGGCGTTTTTTCTTCTTCCGGCTCCAGGATGGTGAGCTGGACTCCAAAACTCTCAAATAAAAGTTCCAAATAGTCTTGCCCAAAGCGGGTTAAACGATCTGCATACGTGATAGCGACTTCTCCCACGCGATCCTCACAGACCATCTTCAGCAGCCGCGCCAGTTGTCTGCGCGTGGTCGAGAGGCCAGAGCCAATATCCGAGAGCACCACGGCTCGTATTCCAGGGCGTTCTGTCTTGGCCCACTGCTCCAGGCGAGCTAATTGTGTTTCTAAATCATCCCGTTGCCCTTGTCCACTCACCCGGCCATACAGGACGAGCAACCGCTCGTCAGCTTTGCCTACCAAGCGCTCAATCTCGGTTCTGGGAATACGAGCTTCCAAGCCAACACGCACGGCCTGAATTTTTCCCTGCTTAATCCAACGTCGGACAGTAAAGGGATGCAATCCTAATTCATGGGCGGCAACCCCCACCCGGAACAATTTTGGTTCTCTGGGACCTTCGGATTTCTTTCTTGCCATACTCTAAAGAGTATAAGGTAATTATAGAAAAATAGCAACTGTCAGCAACCCTCTTTCGTTGAGCAACATAGCCTTCAACTGATGAGGAGCAGTGCAGAAAAAAGAGGGAAGACAGGCGAAGCTTTCTATTCGGCTCCTGGGAAATAGTGTAGAGCGGGAAGCCAAAGATGTCACGCGTCAGAAGAGATATTGTACCGCGAATGCTTCAGAGAAGCCAGTACTACTTGACACAATCGGCGACGATAGCGTCCGCATCGGTGACGATGTTGCCTCGAAACGGCCTGGCATTCTCACCGAGTTCCCGGCAAGCCGCCTGGCCGGGGGATGGTAAAAGTCAAGAGAATAAGTTTAGCTGTATAGCTGGTATATGACCGTCTAACAGAATATAAGGCGAAGCCTGTTCGGGAGAGCGGATGTTGAGTTGACGCAAGTGGGAGAGTTCGGTAAGACGACCATGGCGTCGTGCGCGTAGGATAGCATCAGCACCCTTTGGACCAATGCCTGGGACACGCAACAATTGTAACCGGCTTGCCTTCATAATATCGATGGGGTCAGAGCGCAGGTATATCTCCGCCCAGGCTCGCTTTGGATCGAGTTCGAGCTGCAAGTTTCCATCACGCATAAATGGCAAATCGTCTACACTCCAACCATAGTCGCGTAGCAAAAAGCTGGCTTGATACAGGCGGTGCTCGCGGAGAGGATCGGTCGCAGGTAGGTTTTCAAATGGCGTTTGGATAACCGGGCTGAAGCCAGAATAATAAGTGCGAGTCAGCCCGTAGTGTCGATAGAGGCGGCTGCTGAGCGAGAGTAATTCCTGGTCGGTATCGCCCACCGCACCCACCACAAATTGTGTCACCGTCCCGGCAAGTTTTTCGTACGGGTGCTCGCGCCGAATCTCCTCAGCCAGTTGCAGCATGTTTAATAACTCCCTCTGAAAGTCCTTCTTAGGAGCCAGCGCGTTCAATCGCTCCTGCGTCGGTCCTTCCAGGTTGACAGAGACGCGATCTGCAAGTTGCATCAGCCGATGGAGCTGCTCATTTTCCACACCTGGCATGATCTTGAGGTGTAGGTACCCCCTGTAGCCATAGCGGTTTCGAATAATTTCTGCTGTGTCGATGATCTTGTCCTGGGTGGTAACACTACCCTTGATAATGCCAGAAGACAGGAACATACCCTCTACCTGACCGGCACGTTGAAGCGTATCAAAGCCCTGCGCGAGTTCATCTGGACTAAAGGTCAGCCGCTTCATCTTGCTGCGTCCAGCACGGAAAGGACAATAATAGCAATTACGTTCGCAAGCAGTTGTTAACATAGCCTTTACAATAGGAAGGCTCCCCTTTGGCGTCGATACATTCGTGATGCATTCGACCAGGCTGCGAGACTGGTAAGCTCCATGACGGCGTTCCTGCAGTGGCTGGTCACCAGCAGGCTCATAGATGGTAGCTTCACCCATCTGGGCGAGTTTCGTCAATGTATCAGGGAGTGTTTGTACTAACATACCTATACTATACCGAACTTATGTTCTACTTGTCAATGTGTGACAAACATAATAGGGGCAGACCTCAGCCCTGTCATCCAAACTCCCTTTGGGAACTTGCCTCTTACTGATCCTCTCCGAGAACATCGCTTGTACATGGAATTGTTTGGATCATTTCTCCCCTACACAAACCAACTGAGGAAGCGTGCGATACGATTGTTGCTGGCTGCAGCTTGCAAACGGGGGGCGATGAACTGGTCGAATCCGAAACGGCGACCTGCCGGAACGGTGGCGATGGCGAGACCTAGCAGGACCAGCATGCCATAAGTCCAGTACCATTCGCCACGGGCAAACGCCAGTCCGAAATATAGTTGTAAAGAGAGTAGCACGGAGAGCAGCGCTCCAAAGCGGGTAAAGATGCCGAAGATGAGGCAGAGACTCACGAGCAACTCGGCTGTCCAGACACCAGCTGCTAGCAGGATGAAGTTGGGCAGGAAGATGTGCTGAATGATGTAGGAATAGCCAGGGAGGATGGTGTACATGCCTTCTTTGACAAGGTAGGGATGCAGCCCCTTGAAGGTTGGGGGCATCTTCCAGGAAAGCTGCTGGAACCAAAGATAGCCAACGAAGATACGGATGAGCGCGAGGCCTGTGATACTACGCTCACTTAATGTGATGGGAGCAGTGGTTGCAGCTCTCTCCCTTGAGGCGCTAGCCGCTGAGGCCTTCTGGTTATGTGCTGATGAAAATATGCTCATAATGTCCTTTGCTCCTTGGTATCATAGAGACTCTACATATTAACACGTCAGACCGCTGCTCTATTTACACGCCTCAATGGGACTCAAACAAATTGCATTCACACGGAATGCGAACAGCCTACCCTCAGCGGAAGCGACTGGCAGCTCCCCCAGTAACCATGAACATGGACTCGCGAATTGCTTTGATACGCTCCGCGGCATCGCGGAGCGGGAAGATCTGTGACGAGATGAGCAGGTCGGGGTCAGTGGCGACAGGATGCCAATAGACCCCGTCGCGGTTCACCGTCACCTCCGGTTCGAGCGCGGGCAGCATGATCTCCATGCCCTTCGTAGAGAAGCCGCGGCGCACCAGGGGGCGGGTGATATGATCGTCATCAGGGATTCCCAGGGAGCGGTGCAGTTGGCACAGGGCATTGAGGTCGTGGCTATTTTCGGGCGTCTGCGTTGTCCCGAGGCGAACATGAACGCCTGCAAGCCGCAGACGTTGGATTGCATCAATGGCCTTCTGCCAGCTCCCTGCGCCACGGTAAAAGTCATGTGTTGTGGCGTTGGAACCATCCAGGCTGATCTGGATAGTCAGGCGGTGACGGAAGGGCAAGGCCTCAAGCTGTTGCAGCCGCTTCCCTTTCAGCAAAATGCCGTTGCTCAAGACCGTGACATGCAAATGCTCCAGGCCATAGCGGATCATATCAAAGATGTCGTGCAGGATGAACGGCTCACCTCCCGTGAGAAAGAGTTCCGTCATGCCCAACTCGACTGCCTCCTCAATGAGGCGGCGAACCTGCGGCAACTCCAACCCGTTTCGCTCTGCTCCCACAAAAGATTCCGCCACGCAGTAACTGCAGGAGAGATTGCAGTCGTAGTTCGTGTAAATCCACAGACGATCAAGTAACCCTTCCGTATTATGAGACCGTTCAGACTCGGCTAAAGGCATGGCTGTCTCCTCTTCTTCCAGCGTTTGGCTCATCGCTATTGTGCGCGATAGGCGGAGATTGCCTCTTCGAGTCGCGTTATCCTGATGTGTTGGGTGAGCGGGCTCCCTAACCCAAAGACGTATCCGGGAAAGCGTTGCCCAACATCCAGGCAGCGTTGCACATCTGCAACAATGTCCTCGGTCTCCTCGAAGAGCGTCGCGGTGACGTGCAGGTTACCAATGAAGCCAATCCGCTGTTGTTGCGCGATTTCACCCACGAAGTCCAGGTCCATACACTCATCAATAGCGATGCTGTGTGCTCCACTGCTTGCCATCTCACGGATGACCTGCCCGCTCTCCCCTCAGGCCCACAGACTCGAGGTCTTTCCCGCACGATGAATGGCCTGCCATGCGGCTTGCAGATTGGGCACAACGTAGTGGCGAAAATAGTCCGGCTTCAACATAGTGGCTGGCGTGTCATTGATTGCGACAATATCACAGCCTATGACTTCCGCGTAGATACGCGCCGAGAGAGCGGTCACCTGGCCTGCATAGGCAAAAAGTTGGGCCGCGCTATCGGGGTGATGAAACAGGTCGGTAAATAGCGTTAAACCACGCAGATGATAGGCAATGGTACATGGGCCAGCCGCTATGCCAACCAGGGCGGTGTCACGGCGTTCTAACGCAGGCTTCGCCTCTATTCCAGCGGCGATGACAGTGGGCCAGCGTCCTGTCGTCTCATCGGGGAGAGGAGGAAGATGCTCCACGAGGCGTTCCGGCGCAACGTGATAGAGCGGCGAGGAAATTACCGTAGGCGGTCCCTGTGCTGACCAGCGAGGTGAACAGCCCAGGGAGATGGCCTCCATTTGCGGGTCGTCCAGCAGAGGAATCCCGTCGCAGTGATAGTGTTCTGCACACCGAATTGCCCCTCGAGCCAGCAGCTCGGCATCTTGCAAATACCGATCTGCCGTCACGCCAAGCAGTTGTGCAGCATGCGTTCCGCTATGTGGAAGCCAGGGAATACGCTCTCCACGCTCCCCATGTAATGCGCGTAGAAGCAGTTCTTTGGCCATAAATACCTACAGAGGATGCTTAATCGGGAGGAAGTTCTCCTCCCAGATCGGCCTCTAGTACGAAACGCCCGTCCCGTCTGTAGACAAAAACTCGACCAGCTTTGCGCCGCCAACAATCGTTGCACCTTCGATCAATTCCCCATCGGTGTAGCCACGTTTCTTGAAGCAGGGTGAGCAGACCCAGATCACTCCACCTGCGGCAACGAAGTTTTGTATCAGGGTCGCCATGGGCTGAAAGCCTTCCTCGTGAATGCCATCGGCAACGCCCTTGACTGCCAGGCGCACACCTTCGCTGCTTAAAAAGACCATCGTGTTCTTCCCGGAGGCCACGGCAGCGTTTGCCACCACCATTGCGACCGTTGCTCGGTCGGGATCGTCGATTGAGCGTGTCAGGTTGACGCAAAAGTTGTTCAGCATAAAAGTGCCTATCCTTTCTGTAGCAAAAATTGATTGCCCGAAGCGTCGGGAAAGGTATGTACCAGGATGTTACCCGTCATGCGGCACCAGGCTTCAATATCTCCTGCGGCCGCAAGATCATAGGCTGTAACAAGGAGCGTTTGCCCAGACGTCAATGCGCGCATGACCATCATGATCTCCATCACGAGCTGACCACAGCCTTTTTCCCCCAGGTCGAGGACCTGGTCGGTATGGGGAATGGTATCCATCATCATGCCTTCCGCAAAAAGTAGCGATTGCGCTGGTCGCCTTCCTGCTCGGCGAGTAGTTCATGACCCGTCATACGGCACCATGCAGGAAGATCTTCGCGTACTCCGGGATCGGTGGAGCATACTTCGAGGATGTCTCCAGTCCCAAGGCGCTTCATTGCTTGCAGCATGAGCAGGAGCAGTCCTCCACCACATCCTTGATCGCCCCCATCACACACGGCACTCACGGGAAGCTCCCGTCCATCGCGAGTGAGAAAAATAGATGTAGAAGACATAGGCCGACCTTCTGCCCTTGAAAAGGAGCCAGGCCACCCCGTGCAAAAACACGAAATGCACCCACCTGGATGTACCGCTCAATGAACATAATAGGTGTTGGGAACTCCACGCATGTCGTTCCTTCCCACTGCAAGTATACCACGAAGAAGCGCGTATTTTTTTACATTATTGTCCACCCTGCCATCACCAGCTGTGATCCATCAGAAGTCGACGCGAAGACCTTTGGTGTCCCCTCGTTTCCGTGGAGTGAACCAACGATCAGCGAATCTGTTTCTATAATTGCCGTGGGGGTATCGCGGAAGCTGTTTACCTGCAATACATACATACTCTCATCACGTGAGACGTTCGACCACAATTCTTGCGTTCGATAGTTCAGCAAACTATACTGTTTTGTGCTTATAGGTATCAGACGTTTCAGGCCAGAGCCATCCAAATTGATTTTCCATAGCCCATTGTGACTTGGATCGGCTCTGCCATTGCTGTTGAACGTATTCCCAATGATAAATAAGAGGCTCGCCTGGTCAATCACGCGAACCGCTATCACATCATAGACCTGGCTGCTATAGATAGTACGTTCTGGTCCTCCTGTGATGGTCCGTACGGTTATGCTGCTGGGCCCAGTACAGAAGCCCTGGGGACAGCCACCATAGCTAATCAAGATCTGTGAGCCATCATAACTACTATCGAAATCTCCATATTGGCGGAAGAGTACCGTCAGCAGATCACTCAGGTGCTGGTGTGCCCCTTTGCTGATATCCAGCAAGTAGACGTAAAAATAGAGCGTATCCTGGGCAGCATTGGTAAGGTAAATGTGCGTCGCATCGAGCCAGGTCCGCAAGACGAGGCCAGCCTGTGGCGGAGTGGACAACTCTGTTTGTAGCCTTCCACTCTTCATATCCAGCAAATACACAACTCCCTGCTGGTTGACGACATTGTAGAAAGCTAGAAGATGCTGATCGGCAGACCATTGCATTTGCTGTATGCTATAGCCTGGGGTGCAGTACAGTGTTTGTAGTCCCTGGCCATCCAGGCGAATCATCTGCAGCTTTGTCTGTCTCCCTATGTTCCCGGTCGTCGTCAGGAACAGGACCCACTGTCCATCAGCTGAGACCTGCGCCGCATAGATGTGCGCGTTGGCTACACTGAGAAGCTCGGTGGCACGACCCGTTTGCACGTCATAGCGCATCAGTTTTCCTTGTGTAGGAGCGTCATATGTGCCCACGTTCAGCGTATAGATGATGTTCTGATGGGTACCGAGCGCCAGTGGTGCTGTTATCATCGCTCGAGCTGTTCCCGTTGGTGGACAACTCGTCTGTGTTGGTGGCATCGCACCCGTAGTGGTAGCAGTGCTAATCGGCGTGATGCCTCTATGTAGTGGTAGGCTAATACCAGGTGTCCCGGTCGTGCCTCTTGGCACCGGAGTTGTATTTAAACTACAGGCCGCAAGCAGAACAATCAGGCAGCAGCCTACGAGAGAGCACAAGTGACGGTTACCCCGGGTGGAATGCATACAATGCTCCTTATGCAATGTTTTCTCTTCTCTGGTATAAGTGCTTTTATCTATCAATAAGCGGTAGCGGGTCAACGGCCGAAGCTTGAGGATGAATTGCCGCCCGCTTGCAGGCGGAAACTCCTTCTTGATATATTTTAATGTTCCTGCCAGAATACTGCCAGACGATGACCCCTGAGAAGTGGGCTATCAGGGTTTCGGTCGCATAGCTGCCTTGGATTTTGACGGTGCCAATGATCTCATTGGTTCTCACGAAGTCACCAACGTGCACCGTCAGGCTATTGAGTGTGCCTGTCGCCATGGCATCAATATTCACAATGTTCCCAGTCACCTGGGCATCGTCGGTCGAGTAGTAGTTGTCGTTGGTGTAGAGCAGGTATCCACCGACTCCGAGAGCAGCGAAGACCACCAGTATCACTATCATGACAAGAAGGGCCGTTCGAGGTATGTTCATCCCCATGAAGATGAACGATGCTCCTGCTTTGCCCACGTTGCCATTATTCTTCATTGTGTCTTTCCTTTCTGCATGTTACTTCAACTGTTGCTCAGCATCAGATCTCTCCTTCAGGCTTTGATGAGCCCGAGTGCGTAGCAGCTCGGGCTCATCAAACTCATCATGGGTGGCTGGATCGTCCTATTCCATGAGGGTGGGTTTTTCCTTCCCTTTTGGTTGTGGAGGGATGGGGATCAGGAAGACCAGGACGAGAGCCGCAACGGTGATGGCCAGGGTGAATAAAAAGGTATCGTCAATGGCCAGCATGTTGGCCTGGCCCATCAACTGGTTGATGATTTGCTGTATGGCGGCGGCTGTGGCGGCCTGGGGGCTGAGAGCGTGGGGCGCAAAGGCTGCCTGCAGTTGGTTGATCAGCTGCTCTGTTGGGGAGGTGGCTGTCACCTGCTCGGCCAGGTGGGCGTAGTGGAAGCTGGTCTGCGTCTGGACCAGGGATGAGAGCACTGCCACGCCGACCGAACTGGCAATAGCGCGTATCACCGAGTTGAGCGAGTTCGCCTGCGACAAATCCTTCGGTTTGATGTCTGAGAGCAGTGCCACGGTCAGCGGCTGTACGGCGAGTCCGAGTGCAAAACCACGGAGGATCAGCAGCAGCTGATACTGCGAGAAAGGCGTGTGGAGCGAGACGAACGAGAGGCTCCAGGAGGCGAAGGCCAGGATGAGCAAGCCTGGAATGACCACCGCCTTCACCCCGATGCGGTCGACCAGCTGTCCTCCGACTAAGACCGCTACCATCGAGCCAAAAGCCTGTGGCAGCAGGATCACCCCTGCCTCGTAGGCGGTCTGGCCGCGCAGGTTTTGCAGGTAGATGGGGATCAGAAACAGACCTCCGAAGAGGCCGATCGTGACCAGGACGTTGGCCATGCTGCCGATGGTGAAGGTCCCGTTAGTAAAGAGACGGATATCCAGCAGGGGCTCTCCTCCGTCGTTGGCGGTTATCAACTCGGCGACCACAAAGAGAGCAAGCGAGAGCAGGCCACCTGCCAGAAAGCCCAGGACGGTGGTGGAGCCCCAGCCATCGGTACTGACAGCGGAGAGGGCGTAGAGGACGGCAGCCAGGCCGATAGCTGAGAAGACGAAGCCCGGAAGATCGAAGTGGCTCGTGCCAGCAGGCCGGTACTCACGTAAGAAGAAGTATCCCATGAGCAGGCCCACGATGCCAATGGGGACGTTGAGGTAGAAGATCAAGGGCCAGCCAATGGAGGTGACGATGTAGCCCCCAATGGTCGGGCCCAGCGCTGGCGCCAGCAGGACCGGAATGCCCAGCGCGCCGGTCGCAGCCCCACGTTCCTGCGGTGGAAACTCGCGAAAGATCAGGGTAAACGCCAACGGCAGCAGGGGTGCCCCGCCGACGCCCTGCAAGATGCGGAAAAAGATCAGCACCGGCAGGCTCCAGGCAAGGCCACACAGGGCCGAGCCCAGCGTAAAGAGTGCCAGCGCCAGCAGATAGAGCCGTTTGAGTCCTAGCCGCTCTGACAAGTACGGGGTGAGTGGGGTCGCCACGGCTTGGGCCAGCGTATAGCCGGTCGACACCCACTGGACGTTGGCCAGTGACGCGCCAAAATCGGTTTGCAGGCGCGGGATGGCAATGTTGACGATGGTGGTATCCAGGACTACCATAAAGAGCCCGAAGATGACCACGATCACGACCGTCCATTTGTAGGGCAATCCGCCAAGCGTGCGGTTCGTCTGAGCGGAAGCTCGCATAGTAGAATACCTCCTAACTCTACAGGGTCAATTCAGTTTCTCTCTCTCCGTCATCCACTGTTCCATTTTCCACTCTGCCAGGTGCATTACCTGCTCTCCTGGCACCGTCTTCTTCGCCTTCTGCTGTTGCCGTGCCCGCTGGAGACGCTTCCTCTTGCGAGCATCACGAATGTTGAGGCTCATGGCGAGCGCAACCCAGGCCACTATGAACCACAGAATGCAATTGAGCATGAGTTCAATGGGAATAGCAATCACGGGAGCATCTTTCCGTTTAAGAAGAGGTATCCTTCAGTGTCAATTTCAGCATTCCATGACTGAGTTCACAAAGTCTGCACTATCCTGATCGAAGCGTTCCGACATCTCGAAAAAGGGCATATGCTCACGGGATGCGCAACGAGATGGTGCGCCGCATCAGCGACAGAAAGTGAGTGTACCGGTAGGTATCAGGGGTGTTGGAAGCCCCTGTGCACACCCGACTTATCCCTGCCACCTGGCTTGAATTCCGAAAGGAAGGGGGGA
>WNFB01006231.1_pt1 | contig 10692 bp, 13 predicted proteins | sample 5400501 | NCBI WGS metagenome assembly WNFB01 (sample SAMN13153341, study PRJNA577476) | soil metagenome | isolation source: 200 cm saprolite under Douglas fir tree site 2 hole 1 | place: USA:California | collected 2015-04-18 | reverse complement strand
ATTACCGAGCTGCTCGGCATCGAGCACCCGATCTTCCAGGCGGCGATGAGCTGGGCCTCGTCCAATTCGGCGCTGGTGATCGCCGTATCGAACGCGGGCGGCATGGGCGTGCTTGCCGCGGGACCGATGCGGCTCGACGATTTTTCACGGGTATTGAAGGAAATTAGAAACGGCACCTCGAGACCCTTCGGACTCAATATTCCCCTGAACAATCCGAAGGCGCGCGAAATGCTCGACCTCGCGTACGAGGCGCGCATTCCGGTGATGGTCGCCTCGCAAGGCGGCCCGCGCGAGCATCTGGCGCGCTTCCACGGCATCGGGACGAAGTGGCTGCACGTGGTGGCGTCGGTCGAGCACGCGAAGAAAGCCGAAGCCGCGGGCGTCGATGCGCTGGTCGTCGACGGCGCGGAGGCGGGCGGCCATCCGCCGCCGTCGGAAGTGGGAACGCTGGTGCTGGTGCGGCGGGTGCTCCAGGCGGTGAAGCTTCCCGTGGTGGCGAGCGGCGGCGTGGCCGATGGCGCCGGCGTTGCGGCGCTGCTTGCGCTCGGCGCCGATGCCGTGCAGCTCGGCACGCGCTTCATCGCCACGCCCGAGGCGGGCGTGCACGACAACTACAAGCGCGCGGTGCTCGACGCCGAAGTGGATCAGACCACGCTCGTCGGGCGCGGCGTGCATCCGATCCGGCAGCTGAAGAACGCGTTCTCCGCCAGGTACGAAGCAGCCGAGAGGGCCGGCGCGTCGCGCGACGAGCTCGAGACGGTGTTCCAGGAATATTCATTGAAGCAGGCCGCGCTCAGGGGCGACATCGAATGGGGCAAGGTGGAAGCCGGGCAGAGCGCGGGCCTGGTGCACGAGATCCTGCCCGCGGCGGAAGTGATGCGCCGCCTGGTCAACGAACTGGAGGCGGCGCGTCAGCGCCTGGCGAAGCTATGAACCTGCTGGTCGAAGATAAAGGGGCGGTGCGTATTCTCACGCTCAATCGCCCGGAAAAGAGGAACGCGCTCGACACGGCGCTCAGCCGCGAGCTGCTCGAGGCGCTGCGCACCGCGGACGCCGACGAGGCGGTGCGCTGCGTCGTGCTCACCGGGGCGGGAGCGGCGTTCTGCGCCGGCGCCGATCTTGCGGAGTTCAAGGGATTGTCCGATCCCAAGGCTGCCGAAACGCGCGCCGAGCTGACGATGAATCTGCATCTCATCTTCTCCAAGATGATCACGCCGGTGGTTACGGCGATCAACGGTGCCGCGATGGGCGGCGGCGCGGGCCTCGCCATCGCCGGCGATCTCGCGGTAATGGCTGAGAGCGCGAAGCTCGGCTATCCCGAGACCAAGCACGGCATCGTGGCTGCGATCGTGATGGCCAACCTGGTGCGGCAGGTCGGCCGCAAGGCCGCCTTCGAGCTGGTTGCGCTCGCCGAGCCGATCGGGGCTGCGCGCGCGCTCGAGCTCGGCATGGTGAACCGCGTCGCGCCTTCATCGAAGCTGATGAAGGAGGCCCTGTCGCTGGCGGAAAAGCTCGCCGCAGTCGCCCGGCCGGCGATGGCGCAGACCAAGAAACTGTTCCACGAGGTGGTCGACCTCGCGCTGCCGCAGGCGCTCGAGCGCGGCCGCGATGCCAACAAGCGCATGCGCAATTTCGAGAAGCTGGACAGGAAAAAATGAAGCCGCTGCAGCATGTGACGATCCTCGATCTGTCGCGCGTGCTCGCCTGCCCGTTCGCGTCGATGATCCTCGCCGAGCTCGGCGCGCGCGTGATCAAGGTCGAGCAGCCGGGGAGCGGCGACGAGACGCGAAGCTTCGAGCCGCAGCTCGCAGCCGACAGCGCCTATTACTTCGCCTGCAACCGCTCGAAGGAGTCCATCACGGTCGACCTGCGTTCCGCAGAAGGAAAGAAAATCATAAGAGAACTTGCGCAAAAGGCGGACGTGCTGCTGGAGAATTTCCCCGTCGGCACGCTCGGCCGCCACGGCCTCGACTTCGCATCGCTTTCCTCTCTGAACGAGAAACTGATCTACGTGTCGTGCACCGGCTTCGGTCAATCCGGTCCCTATGCGCAGAAAAAAGGCTACGACACCGTGTTCCAGGCGATGGGCGGGATCATGAGCCTCACCGGCGAGCGCGGCGGCCCGCCGGTGAAGCCCGGCCTGCCGGTCGCCGACCTCACCTCGGGGCTGTGGGTGGCGATCGCGATCCTCGCCGCGCTTGCTGGCCGCAGCCGAACCGGCAAGGGCTGCCAGGTGGACTTCTCGATGCTGGACGGACAGGTGGCGCTGCTTACTTTGGCTGCCGCCCGGTATTTCGCCCTGGGCGAAATACCTCCACGGCTGGGCACCGAGCACCCCGGCCGCGTGCCGTCGGCGACCTTCCGCTGCAAGGACGGCAAGTACGCCCACATCACGGCGAGCGACCAGCACTGGGTGCCGCTGTGCGCGGCTTTGGGCCTTGAGCAATGGGGCTCGACCTTTCCCGAGAATTCCACACGTGTGGAAAAGCGCGACGAGATCATGCGCATGCTTACCATGAAAATCGAAGCACTCTCCCGCCCCGAACTGCTCGAGAAGCTCGATGGCGCCGATGTCCCGGTCGGGCCGGTGAACGACGTCGCCGAGATCCTGCGCGATCCGCACGTGCGCGCGCGGCGGCTCGTCGGCAGCTTCGATTACCCGGGGGTGGGCGAATTCAGGGCGCTCGCGCTGCCGTACAAGTTTCTCGGCTGGGACAACCCGGAAATCGGCCGGCCGCCGCTCCTGGGGGAGCACACCGGAAAAATCCTCAAGGAGCTCGGCCTGGCATGACCGTCATGTACTCCGTGTCGGAAGGCGTAGCCACTATCGCGCTCGACCGGCCGAAAGCGCGCAACGCGCTCAACCTCGAGATGTGCGAGGCGCTGTTGGAGGTTACAAAAAATCTACTTGCAAAAGACGTGCGCGTGGTCTTCGTGCGCGGCAACGGGCCGGTGTTCTGCGGTGGCGCCGACCTCAAGGAGCGCAGCGGCAAGAGCGAGGCATGGGTGCGCGCGCGGCGCATGAAGGCGTTCGCCGCGTATGGAGCGCTCGAGGCGCTGCCGATGCCTTGCGTGGCGCTGGTGCACGGCGCGGCGATCGGCTCGGGCTGCGAGATCGCCGCGGCCTGCGACTTCATCGTCGCCACGCCCGAGGCGACGTTCCGCACGCCCGAAGCGCAGCGCGGCACGGTCGGCGCCACGCAGCGCCTGCCGCGCATTCTCGGCAAGCGCCTCGCGAAGGACCTGATGTTCACCGGCCGCGCGCTGACGGCCGCGGAGGCGAAACAGGCTGGCCTCGTTGCACGCATTGTTCCTTTTTCTGAATTCGAAAACACAAAAACCGAGATCGCAGCGAGCATCGTCAAGGCGGAGCCGCTCGCGATGCGGCTCGCCAAGCGCACCATCGACCGCGGCATCGAGCTCGATCCCCGGGGCGCCCTGCAGGCGGAGCTCGAGGCCATCGAGGAGCAGCTCGCCGCCGGCGAATGGATGGGCAAGGCGTGAGCTGGAAGGCGCAGACGCTCGGCGAAGTGCTGGTGCGGCAGGCACGCGAGCGCGGCGGCGCCGAGGCGCTGGTGACGGCGACGGATCGATTCTCTTATCAACAAATCTTTGAAAAAGCAAAGGTCGCTGCGGGCGCGATGCAGGCTCTGGACATCGGCCGGGGCGACCACGTCGGCATCCTGATGGGCAACGGCGAGAACTGGCTGGCGCTGTTCTACGGCGCGGCGCTCATCGGCGCGGTGACGGTGCCGGTCAACACGCGCTTCAAGGCCGCGGAGATCGATTTCTGCCTGAAGCAGGCCGACTGCAAGGCGTTGTTCCATGTCCCGCGCTTCCTCAACATCGATTTCGCCTCGATGGTGCGGCAGACGGGCTTCAGGAATGCGATCGATGTCTCCTCAGGAATTCCCGAAGGAACGTTTTCTCAAAGCAGGGTCTCACCCGACGACCTGCTGCTGATCCAGTTCACCTCGGGAACCACCGCGTATCCCAAGGGGGCGATGCTGACGCACGACAACATGCTGCGCGATGCCTGGGCGGCGGGGCTGCGCATCGGCATCCGGCCCGAGGACCGCTACTTCAACTGCCGGCCGTTCTTCCATGTCGCCGGCTCGACGCTCTCGGCGCTGATGGCGCTTACCGCCGGCGCCTGCCTGGTGACGCTGCCGACCTTCGAGGCGGGCGACGCCCTGCAGCTGATGGAACGCGAGCGCTGCAGCCTGATCTCGGGCAACGACACCATCTTCCAGATGCTGATGGGCCACGAGGATTTCGCGAAGCGCAGGCTGAGCCTCCGCGGCGGCTGGGCCGCCGCCGGGCCGCAGACCATGCGCGGGATCATCGATGTCCTCGGCGCAAGGCAGATCTGCGCCGCCTACGGCCTCTCGGAGGCCTCGCCCAACGTGGTGATGAGCGACTGGCGCGACGACGAGAATTTAAGAGTCAACGGACTTGCTCTTCCTCATGAGGGAGTGCAGCTGAGGATCTCTGCCGAAGGAGAAATCCAGGTCCGGGGCTGGAACGTGATGCGCGGCTACTACAACAACCCTGAGGCGAATGCCAAGGCTTTCACCGCAGACGGCTGGCTGCGCACCGGCGACCTCGGCGGGCTGACCGCGGACGGCAGGCTGCACATGCTGGGGAGGCTGAAGGACGTGTTTCGCGTCGGCGGCGAGAACGTCGCGCCGGCGGAGGTCGAGGAGGTGCTGCTCGCGCATCCCGCCGTGGAGACCGCTCAGGTGATCGGCGTTCCCGATGCGCGGCTCGGGGAAGTGCCGTGCGCCTATGTCACCCTGAAGTCCGGGTTCTCCGTTTCTCCACAGGATTTGATTGACTGGTGCAAAGGCAAATCGGCCAATTTCCGGGTTCCTCGGTACATGAGAATCGTCGAGGACTTCGAGGTGATCGGCATGACGGCGAGCGGCAAAGTTCAGAAGCAGAAGCTGCGCGAGCACGCGCTGCGCGAGCTCAAGCTGGGCTAGCGCCGCCCCGCGCCAACGAGTGGATGGCGCCTGCCGGAAAAGCAGATAAATCGCTTGATCCAATGGACGTAGGTTTCCTCCATCCGTCGTCCATAGCGACAAGCATCCGCGATCGGAATTGCCCGGTGGTTATTTGAGGCGTAACGTACTGACGCAGCAAAAGGATGACAGCGCCTGAGGAGGATGTCACATGCGCTTACTACAGTTCCTTGAGGACAAGAAGACGGGGACGTTCTCGGCAACCCGGCTCGCGCTTCTGCTCTGGGTCGTTGGCGTGTTCGTCGTCTGGGCGTATGCAAGTATCAGTACGATGGAACTCCAAGCGGTACCTGATTCGGTCGTCACCATTCTCGGTCTGCTCGTGGGTGGAAAGGTCGTTCAACGGTATGGCGAACGATGAACTCCGTGCGCCCGGGGCCGTTTTTGATCAATCGCTTTTCGCAAGGGAGGCTTCATGCGATTTAACGTCATTGCACTGTCTGCTACAGTGGCATTGTTTTGGGGTGCGGCGATCCTTGTCGTTGCCTCCGCAAACTTGATCTGGCCGACTTACGGCCGCGCTTTCCTCGAACTCGCCGCCTCTATCTACCCGGGCTACCATCGCAGCCCCGCTATCGGGTCGATCATTACAGGAACACTTTACGGGTTGGTGGACGGGGCAATTGCGGGTGCCGTGTTCGGCTGGCTCTACAATTTGCTGTCGCGCCAACTCCCGAGCTCGGCAGCCTAACCGCGCAGTTGAGAGAGACGCGCGGCGAAAGCTGCCGCGCGTTCCTCACTGCGGACGTTAAGCCGCAAAAACGTGACTGTCTTCGTCCGCCCCGCTTTGAGGAAAGACCTACCCGGAATACACCGTGTTCGGCTAGTAGTCCGCGAAAATATGCTCACGTCTTCGGTTATTGCGGAAGAGCACTACGATGAGCCGCGTGAGTGCTGTTGAGAAGGTTGTTGAGCATAAAGGCCCAGGCGCCAGGTTTGCCGCCGTGGTTTGGCTTGCGCTGGCGATTTTCGTGCTTTGCGTCCTTGCCCCTTGGCCCAGCCGCGCGGCGGACTTGCAGTTGCTGAGCGTTGGCGCTCGGGCGCGAGTGGGGGAAAAAAGAGTGCTTGGCGAGGAGCAGCCGGAATCGTTTCGCGAGTACGACGTAGTGGCGAGCATTCGGTTGCCTTGGGAAGGCTATTCCCCGTCAGGCTGGGGAGTGGGTACGAGGCTGTTGGCAAGCGCCGGAGTTCTTGAAGGAGCGGATAAGACTGCGCTCGTCGTTTCTGTCATCCCTGTTCTTGCTTTCGGAAGTCAAGATGGGCGGTTCACGGTCGATCTGGGCGCTGGGCTGACTCTGCTGAGCAAGCATCGCTACGCGCAGCAAGACTTCGGTGGACCTCTCCAATTCGCTTTGACTTTCGGTGTCAGCGTTCCGCTGTACCGACGAGTTGGGGTGGGGTACAGATTTCTGCATTACTCCGATGCAGGCGCTTACGGGCCCGACACCATCGGCGCAGATTTCCACATGGTCGAGTTGATCTATCGCTTCTGACGCTCGCGGATCGAAACTTCAATCGCGGGCGCAGGGGCCACAGGCGCAGGGATCAGGTCTCAATACCGTTCGGTTAAGGGATACTTCTACAGCCGTTGCTGCCATCGGCGGGGAGTTCGTATAGGGGCACGGCATACCGGCCGCGCTACATGGCGCAATTATTCCCCATTCCGCGCGGCCGGCTGTTGCCTCCCGCTTAGCTCGAACTATAGGGACTTCCCCGCTGCCACGCGAGCCTTGTCCGCGAGAAGCTGCATCTCCCATGCGAACGCGACACCACTGCCGCCGCCATGCTGCGCGAGTATCTCGGCCAGACCGGGCACGGTCGTCTCACGCGCCCAGTCGCGCTGTAATTCCCCTTGAACCGCGAGCCAAGTCATCGGCACTGCGCCCGCCTGAACCATGCGACGCACCGCCATGTCGTGGGCCTCTACGGATACGCCACCCGAGGCATCAGTGACGATGTAGACCTGGTAGCCCTCGCCCATCGCCTGGATTGCCGGCATAGCTAGGCAGATCTCGGTCCAGAGGGCGGCCATTATGACTTTCTGTCGCCCGGTCTTCTTAATGGTGGCGACGACGCGGCCATCCTCCCAGGTATTGATAAACGTTCGATTGATGGGCTTCTGCTCTGGGAAAACATCCTGAAGCCCTTTAATGAGGAACCCACCGCGCTCCTCAAGTACGGTGGTGAGGATCGTGGGTACGCCGAACACCTTGGCCGTTTTGGCGAGACCGATCACGTTGTTCACGATCATTGCGGGTTCGTGGCTGTGGAGATTGGCAAACTGAAATGGCTGATGGTCTATCAGGAGGAGGACGCTGTCTTTGGGGGTAAGCAGCGCTTGAAGACCGGTCTTGCTCATGGTCGTGGTCCTTAAAGGTGATTGGTCGGGTGCTCAGAACGCTCAGCATTCGAGAACGCGCATAATGTGCATTAGCCAGATCGTGCTGTTAAGTAGGCACTTTTTGGTAACTACCAAACGGGAAAACTAATGACCACCACAGCTTCCCGCGAGTCTTGCGACGCCATAGGCAAGTTGCTTGGGACCATCACGCGGCGTTGGACGCTTCATATCCTCTGGATCCTGATTAGCAACGGCCCGACTCGGTTCGGGGTGTTGCGACGCAAGGTTCACGGCATTTCGGCGCGTGTGCTCACCGTGCGGCTGCGGGCACTCGAATCGGAGGGTTTGGTTTATCGTGAATTCACGCCGAGCTCTCCGCCCGAAGCCACCTACGGTCTGACCGCGATGGCCGCAGAGATAGGCGCAATCCTTGAGGAACTTCACCACGCGGCAAACCGGTGGGTAACCGAATTGCCGAATGGCGAGCTGCTGCCTAACCTTTTGATGCAGTCGACTGGCCGCAAGCGGCCGGCGGCTGATCAAAAACGTTAGGTGTGAGAGGAGCAAACGATGTTTCGGTATGCTGTGGCAATCGCCCTTCTCTTAATATCACCTGCGCTGTACGCCGAAGGACCGATATGCGGACCACATCCCAGAGCCTGGGACAAGGACCATGCCCTAATTGAGGAAGCAGCCCTGACGCCAGAGCAGGTTAAAAAAGCTCAAGCCCACATGGAAGCGGCGAAGCATCCTGCTCCGGACGCACCGGGAGAGCTCGAAATGCTGGCGGCGGCCGGGGAGAGAATCGTCGAAGGCTATAAGCTCAAACAACAGTATGAGCGCCGACCGTCCCCTGCTGCAAAGCAGCGGTTCTGTGCGTGGATGGCGAATCATGCTTTCTGGCCGGAGTAACACACCTAACCATACAAAGGAGTCTATCAATGAAGCTGACAAGCAACGTCGGGATGCTGTTATTGGCGGTCTGGCTCATCTTGACTGGACTGATACCGCTGCTGAATTTCAGTTTCTCGGGACTGGGCACTGTGATGGCTATTCTCGCCATCGCAGCAGGTATTTTGATCGTCGTCGGCCGATAGGCTGCATGAAGCTGGTTGTCGCGCTCACCTGCCTCGCCCTGCTTTGCTCCTGCAGAGCGCCTGGTCTGGCTCCGCTTTACGTCACGTACGATCTCGCGCCGACCAGCACGCTGCGCGCAGCGATCAATTTCGGCAACCCGGTGCTCGCGCAGAGGGACCCGGTGAGCGGCGAGCCGCGCGGCGTGTCGGTGGACCTGGCGCGGGAGCTGTCGTGGCGGCTCAATGTGCCCGTCGAGTTCATCCCGTACGAGGCCGCCGGCAAGGTGACGGCAGCGGCGACGAGCGGGGCCTGGGACGTGGCATTCGTCGCCATCGATCCGGCGCGCGCCACCGAAATCGACTTCACGGCGCCCTACGTCATCATCGAAGGGACCTATCTGGTGCCGGCGAGCTCGCCGCTGCGCACCATCGAGGAGGTCGACCGCGAGGGCGTGCGCGTCGCGGTGAGCAACAGGAGCGCGTACGACCTGTACCTCGGCCGGACGCTCAAGCGCGCGCAGCTGGTGCGGGCGCCGTCGCCGCCGGCTTCGATGGAGATGTTCGTCAGAGACGGGCTCGAGGCGGCGGCCGGCGTCAAGCAGCCGCTGGTCGAGTTCGCCAAGAACGATCCCGGCTACCGCGTCATCCCCGGGCGCTTCATGGTGATCGAGCAGGCGATGGGCACGCCGCGGGGCCGCGAGAACGGCGCGCGCTATCTGCGCGAGTTCATCGAGGACGTGAAAGCCTCGGGTTTCGTCGCCCGCGCGCTCGAGCGCAGCGGCCAGCGCGACGCGGTGGTCGCGCCGCCGTCGAGCGGCGGCTGAGCCCGGGCTCCGAGCCCCGCGCGCCTAGGCGGCGACGACGCGGGTGCCGGTCTCGCCCCGCAAGGCGCGCGCGACGTTCGGCGGATTGGTGATCAGGCCGAGCCGGCCGCCGCCGCCGACGAAATCGATCAGCGCCGCGATCTTCGGCCCCATGCTGCCGGCGTCGAACTGCGCGTCGGCCTGGTGCTTCTTCGCCTCGGCGAGCGTCAAGCGGTCGAGCCAGCGCTGCGTCGGCTTGTTGAAGTCGAGCGCGACTTTCTCGACGCCGGTGGGCAGCACCAGCGTGTCGGCGCCGAGGCTGCGCGCGAGCAGGCTCGAGGCGAGGTCCTTGTCGATCACCGCCTCGACGCCCTGCAGGTCGCCATTTTCGTCCTCGATCACCGGGATGCCGCCGCCGCCGCAGGCCACGACGACGAAGCCTTCCTTGACCAGCGCGCGGATGACGTCGGTCTCGACGATCGCCTGTGGCCTGGGCGAGGGCACGACGCGGCGCCAGCCGCGTCCGGCGTCCTCGCGCACCGTCCAGCGGTACTTCGCGGCGAGCCTCTTCGCTCGACCTTCGTCCATGTGCGAGCCGATCGGCTTGGTCGGGTTGGAGAACGCCGGGTCGTTGCGGTCGACGACGGTCTGGGTCACGACCGCGGCCGGCCGGCGCGCGATGCCGCGCCGCTTGAACTCGTTGCGCATCGCTTTTACGAACATGTAACCGACCATGCCCTGGGTGTCGCCGCCGGCGTAATCCATCGGGATCGGCGGCGCCTCGTCGCTCGTGAGCTCCGAGCGCCGCAGCATGAAACCGATCTGCGGCGCGTTGCCGTGCGTGATGACGACGTTCCAGCCCGCCTCGATCATGCCGGCGATCTCGACCGCGAGGCCGCATACCATCTCGTACTGATCGGGAAACGACTCGTGCTGCCGGTCGCGGATCAGCGCATTGCCACCGATCGCGAGCACTGCCAGACGGGCTTTTCGCATTACCCGTCGGCGATGCTGTTCTCGAGGATGCCGACCTTGTCGATCTCGATCTCCACCTTGTCTCCAGGTTTCATCCAGATTGGTGGGGTGCGTCTTGCACCCACCCCACCTGGAGTTCCGGTGACGAGCACGTCGCCCGGGAGCAGCGTGGTCCAGGTCGAGACGTATTCGATGATCTTGGGGATCTTGAAGATCATCTGCTCGGTGGTGGCGTGCTGCATGCGCTCGCCGTTCAGGCGGCAGGAGAGCGTCATTTTGGTATGCGGCGGGATCTCGTCCGCCGTCACCATCCACGGACCGAAGGCGCCGGTGTGCGCGAAATTCTTGCCGGCAGTCCACTGGATGGTGTGGCGCTGCCAGTCGCGCACCGAGCCTTCGTTGTAGCAGCTATAGCCGGCGACGTGATTCCACGCCTCCTTCTGCGGAATCCGGCGTCCCGCCTTGCCTACGAT
>WNFB01006228.1_pt1 | contig 10695 bp, 10 predicted proteins | sample 5400501 | NCBI WGS metagenome assembly WNFB01 (sample SAMN13153341, study PRJNA577476) | soil metagenome | isolation source: 200 cm saprolite under Douglas fir tree site 2 hole 1 | place: USA:California | collected 2015-04-18 | reverse complement strand
GCAACCAAATTACCGGACGACCCGAAAGGGTCAGGAAGTCATGACCACAGTTTTGAAATTCCGCACCAGCGATGTCGCTGTTCTGACAGCATCAAATCTTGTCAAAAAAACAAGAATCTACGGTTTTGTTTCACAGAGTTCACGGAGACGTCGAGCTCCAACCAAACTCGGCTCCTGGGGCACATAGAGCTGCGAAATACAGCCACTGGCCTTGTCGCTCCGATCGTTCGCAGCGGACTGCGGTAAACGTCATTCCTTCTTCAACTCCGCGGCGGCGTCGGCGAACAATTGATCGACGATTTTGCGCGCCACTCCTTCAATCATGCGTTGACCGACGGCGGCAATCATCCCGCCGACCTGCGCCTGGCCCGAATAGTGCAGCTCGGTCTGCCCATTCTTTTCAGCGAGCTCGACTTGCCCTTCTCCGTCCACGAAGCCTGGAATACCCTTCCCCGAAAGCTTCATGCGCATCGAGTGCGGCGGCTTCTTGTCCGCAAATTCCAACGTGACGACATATTTTCCGGAGATCGCGGCGATGGCGAATTTTACAGCAGCCTTGAAGCGATCGGGGCCATCGGGATCAAGCCGCTCGCAGCCGGGGAGCAGTTTTGCCAGGCGCTGCGGGTCCGTCAGCAATGCCCACACTTTTTCGGGAGGCGCTGGCAGGGTGTATCGCCCTTCGAGCTTCATTCCGTAGCCTAAGCTTTACCCTGCGCACGAGCGAACGCGCGCTCCAGCGCCCGGCGCGCAAAAACAGCCGCCATCTCCCGGCGGTATTCCGCCGAGGCATGCAGGTCTGCAAGCGGCTCGACGCCCTGCGCGGCGAGGCGCGCGGCGTCGGCGAATAGTTTCGCTGATGGCCTCTTGCCGCGCAGCGCCTTCTCCACAGCGGCGGCCCGAAACGCTTTCGGACCTAGCCCCGTGACGCCGACGGCCACACTATCTATGGTTCCGCCCTTTCCGAGGGTGAGGCGCACCGCCACGCCGACAATCGCGAAGCCCGAGGCCGGCTGGTGGAGCTTCTCGTACGCCACGCCGGTACGGGGAGCCTGAGGAGCTACGCGCACCTGCGTGAGAATCTCGCCGGGGCGCAGCGCCGTGGTGAGCATGTCCACAAAAAAGTCCTCGGCCTTCACCGTCCGGGCGCCTGGGGTCGAAGCGATCACCATCTCCGCACCCAGCGCCAACACGGCGGCAGGATAATCCGCGGCGGGATCGGCGTGGGCGAGGCTTCCGCCAATCGTGCCGCGGTTGCGCACCTGCACGTCGCCGATGTGCGAAGCGGTCTCCGGCAGCAGGGGACATTTCGCTTGGAGCAGCTCCGATTGCTCTATTTCCGTGTGCGTGGTGAGGGCGCCGATCTCGATCTTGCCATTCTCCTCGCGGATGTAACTCATCCCTCGAAGACGGCCGATGTCGATGACGTAGCGGGGCTGCGCCAGACGCAGCTTCATCAGCGGCAGCAGGCTGTGCCCGCCTGCCAGGATTTTCGCTTCGTCTCCGTGGCGCTCCACCAGCCGGAGCGCCTCTTCCAGCGTTTTTGGCGCGGCGTATTCAAACGGCGCGGGTATCATTTCGCCCTCCTGCTCGGTTTCTGCATCAGCTTCCAGATGCGCTCGCGCTTGAACGGCATATCCACGTGGCGCACCCCAAACGGCGCTAGGGCGTCCGCGACGGCGTTCGCCAGCGCCGGCGTCGCCCCGATGGTGCCTGCCTCCCCGACTCCTTTGACACCCATCGGATTGACAGTCGTGGGCGTGACCGTGCGGTCGGTTTCCATCCACGGCATGTCGGCCGCGCGAGGAATCGCATAATCCATGAACTCGCCGGTAATGAGCTGGCCCTGCTCGTCGTACACAGCTTCTTCGAGCATCGCCTGGCCAAACGACTGCACGATGCCGCCCTGGACCTGCCCTTCTACCAGCAGCGGGTTGAGGACGTTGCCGCAGTCATCCACGGCGAAGTATTTCAGCAAACGGACATCGCCGGTGTCCCGATCCACTTCCACAACGCAAACATGCGCGCCAAAGGGAAACGTGAAGTTCGACGGCTCAAAAAATGTCGTCGCCTCCAGGCCCGGATCGACGTTCGGCGGCAACGCCTTAGCGACATAGGCCATGCTGACGGCTTCGCCGAACGGGATAGATTTCTTTGGCTGCGCCTTAGAACAGATTTTCATATCCCCGAACACCAAGCTCGCGGGATCCTCGCCCAGCTTGAAGCCGGCGATGGTCGCCAGCTTCTCGCGGAGTTTCACGAGCGACTTGTAAACCGCTGTACCGCCGACGGCCGTGGCGCGGCTTCCGAACGTCCCGATGCCATACGGCACGATCGCGGTGTCGCCATGGACCACGTTCACGTCATCGGGCTCCAAGCCCAGAATCTCCGCGCCCAGTTGCGCGAAGCTTGTCTCCTGCCCCTGCCCGTGCGGTGCGGAACCCGTCATGATGTTGACCATGCCGCTCGGCTCGATGCGCACCGTCGCCGACTCCCAGCCTCCGGCTGGCATGGCGCTCGACGGACCCATGGCGCAAATTTCGACGTAGGTGGAAAGCCCGATGCCGAGGTAGCGGCCCTTCTTGCGCGCCGCGGCCTGCTCTTGCCGCAGCTTCTTGTACCCGGAAAGCTTCAAAACCAAATCGAGGCTCTTCTCGTAGTTTGCGCTGTCGTAGATGAGGCCGGTCGGTGTGGCGTACGGAAAATCTTTCTGTTTCGGGAAATTTTTCCGGCGCACCTCGACGGGATCCTTCTTGAGTTCCGCGGCCACTAGATCCATTGCTCGCTCGACGAGATAGGTAGCTTCCGGGCGCCCCGCACCGCGGTAGGCGTCGGTGGCCATCTTGTTGGTGAGCACCCCGACGATTTCTGTCCGGATCGCGGGGATCTTGTAGCACCCCGAAGCCATCAGCCCGGTGAGCGTGGGAATCAGCGGGGTGAGCAGTTGGTAGTACGCGCCGAGGTCGGCAACGATGTGCAGGCGCAAACCCAGGATAGTGCCGTCGCGCTTGACCGCGACTTCCACGTCGTCAATTTGGTCTCGTCCATGGATGGCGGTCTGGAAATTCTCCCGGCGAGACTCGATCCATTTCACGGGTTTGCCCAGGCGCATGGCGAGATAGCCAACGAGCGCCTCCTCGGGATACACATTCAGTTTGCTGCCAAAACCGCCGCCGACTTCAGGTGTAATCACGCGCACGGAGTGCTCCGGCACGTCGAGCATCGCCGCGATTTGCGTGCGGAGCAGGTGCGGAATTTGCGTCGAGGACCAGAGGGTGAGCTGCCGCTCCCCCGGTTTGTACTCCGCCACCACCCCGCGCGTCTCCATCGCCGCAGGGATCAAGCGCTGATTGATGAAGCGCTGCTTGATTATCTTGTCGGCCTTCTCGAATGCGGCTTTCACGTCGCCGCCTTCGAGTTCCCAGCGGTAGGCGACGTTGTCTTCATTGCCTTCGTGCAGGACTGGCGCCCCTTTCTCCATGGCCTTTTCCGGGTCCACAACGGGAGTCAGCGGTTCGTAGTCCACCTCTATCAAGTCTTGCGCGTCGCGTGCGGCATAGGCGTTCGAAGCGACCACCACGGCAACGCCCTCGCCGACAAATCGCACGCGGTCCAGCGCCAACACGGGCCGCGGCGCCGGCTTCATATCCGGGATCTGCGCGGCGCAGGGCACCATCGTAATCGAGCCGCGGAGATCCGCGCCGGTCAGAACGAGGGCGACGCCGGGGGCTACTCGGGCCTTGGAAACATCCACTGAACGAATCTTTGCATGGGCATAGGGGCTGCGGACAATCGCCGCGTAGAGCATCCCTGGCAGGACAATGTCATCCACATAGTGGGCCAAGCCCTGGATGAGTCGCGGGTCTTCCTTGCGCTTGAGCGGCTTGCCGATATGTCGATGGGCGGCGGCCATGGTTCCTCCTGAGCGATTCAGCGCTTCCGCGGCTTCATTTTCTTCGCGGCGTACTCCACTGCTTCCACAATGTGCTGGTATCCGGTACACCGGCAGAGATTGCCGGAGAGGGCTTGCCGAATCTCCCCTTGCGAGGGGTTTGGGTTCGTGCGCAGCAGCTCCACCGAGGCAAGAATCATCCCCGGCGTGCAGAATCCGCACTGCAGACCGTGCTTCTCCCAAAATCCTTCCTGCACCGGATGCAGCCCGCTGCCGTTGGTGGACGCTTCACCTGCAAGCCCCTCAATCGTTGTGATTTCCGAACCCAGCGCCTGCACGGCAAGCACCGTGCAAGATTTCACCGCTTTGCCGTCGAGCAGCACCGTGCAGGCCCCGCAGATCGTCGTCTCGCATCCGACGTGGGTGCCCGTCAGACCAAGCACGTCGCGAAGGTAGTGAACCAGCAAGAGCCGCGGTTCGACCTGGTTTTGATAGGATTTTCCGTTGACGCGAACTTGGATTTCAACCGACATGACGCCTCCTGCAGCGGCGGCGGCTTGCGAATCTGCGCAGCAAAGTGAGGAAGGAACGTTACTCCCGCTCCGTAGAAAATTCAAGGCGCGCCGGTTCTATTCGACGGACCACCCTGTACCGTGACGCTAGCGGTTTCGCTCGGCTATTGTGGAAGCGGGCGGACCCAAATGCGGCTTGTGGCGGGTTTGCCCAGATGTACGATGCGCCCGTCGACGCGGAGGGTCATCGTCTCGTCGTATTCGCGGCGGCGGATGCGCGCTTGCGTCCCCGGGCGAATCGAAAGGCCGGAGAGAAACTCCAGAAATTTCGGGTCTTTCTCGTAGACGCAGAGAATTTCGACCGCTCTTCCCGCAGTTACGTCGGAGAGCGCCGCAGCCCCAAGCTTTCGCAGCTTCGCCAGGCCGCCGCGCAACGGGACACCGTGCGGGCAAAAACTATCGGCGCCAAACCGCGCGAGGAGCAATTTCTCGACCTCGGGAGAAATACCGTGCTCGAGCCGCTCCGCTTCGTCGTGCGCGCGAGTCCAATCGAGCCCGATCACTTCGGTGAGAAGTTTCTCGGCGAGTTGGTGGCGCATGGCCAAGTGGTCGGCCATGCGCCGCCCTTTCCGTGTGAGCTCAATGCGTCCACTGCGCTCGACGCGGAGGAGGCCGTCACGGGCCAAACGCTTCAGCGCAGCCGTCACCGCGGGAGGCGTCACGCCCAGCTCTTCGGCCAAGCGCGCGCTAATCGGCTCCTGCTCTTCCTGGACGATTTCCCAGATCGCCTTCAGGTAGTCCTCGCGCGAGACACTTGTTTTATCGCGCCGCATGATTTCCCATCACAATGGCCTGGCCTCCACAGTTCAGCAAATACCTTGAAGTAGGTTGTGCCTTATTCTCCTGCTCTGTGTGCTCTGTGGTAAGACCTCACGATACACCACTCAGGCAGTGTTGAGCACAACAGAGAAAAGCGAAACACAGAGTTCACGGAGTCGCACGGAGTACACGGAAAATGCGGGTGCCCGCGCAGGCGACCAAAGTGAACCGTGGCTAGCTTTTCTTCTGCGCGTCCAGCTTTTCTCGCAGCCGCCGAGCTAAGTCTTCGACTCGCGCTTCGATCTCATCGCGGATCTCGCGGTAGATAGCCAGGTCGAAACCAAACGGGTCGCCGACCTCCCAATCTTCGACTGGGGGCGCGGCGTCGCGGAGTACCGACGCGCTCGGCCGCCCGCTCATGTTGATTATCAGATCCGTCGAGGACAAATTCTCCGGCCGCAGCGGCTTGGAATATTGGCCGCTCGCGGAAATCCCCGCTTCGTCCAGGACCTTGAGCGTCGGAGGCGCAATCTCGCCGAACGGTACCAGTCCGGCGCTCGAAGGTTCAATGATGTCTTCTGCCCTGTGACGGGCAATCGCTTCCGCCATCTGGCTGCGGCACGAATTTCCGATACAGAGAAAAAGCACCTTAACGCGCGTCGCCATGAAGAGTTCGCCGGAGCGGCCTTCAGCCTGGACAGAATGACACGGAATCTAGTGGCTCTCAACCGACAAAGCGGATGGCGAGGCGGGGTGATTGACAGACTTCGCATGGTTCCCATTGGGTTGGCTCACCATGCTGAGAAAATATTCGTGCACAGTAGTGTCGGCGGTGAGTTCGGGGTGGAACGTCGCCACCAGGATACGGCCCTGGCGCACCAACACAGGCTTCCCATCCGATGACGCGAGAATATCCACTTCCGGACCCGTGCGCGCGATGATCGGAGCGCGGATGAAAACCATTTCCAGCGGCGCCGGGGCCAGCGCTGTGGTTTGGTGGCGGATATCGCTCGCGACCTGCCGGCCGTATGCATTCCGGATCACGGCGATGTCGGCCAACCCCAGAGAATCCTGCGGCGGGTGGCTGACTTCCTGCGCAACTAGGATGGCTCCCGCGCAGGTGCCGAAGATTGCGCCTCCGCGCGCGGCGTGCTCGCGCAAGCCTTCATCGAGACCCTCCTCGACCAGGAACTTCCACTGCGTCGTGCTCTCGCCGCCGGGGAGAATCACGGCGTCCACGCCTTCGAGGTCCCGCCGCGTGCGCACAAAGACGTGCTCGACGCCCATGCGCGCCAGCATCGCGGCATGCGCCTCAAAATCTCCCTGAACGGCAAGGATTCCCACTTTCATCTTCAACTTCGCTCTCCGGGGAGTGCGGCTACCAGAGCCTGTCTGACAACCCAAAATCCAGACACCAGCGGCTGAAGCAGCATTTATTTCCCAGCGTCTAACGGCACGGCTGAAGTCGTGCCCTACAAGACCCGGCGTTCTCACACACACTTTACCAGCCGCGCGTTTGGAGCAGGTCCTTCTCCTCGAGTTGCCGGACGTCGATCCCCTTCATGGCCTCGCCCAGTTCTTCCGAAGCTTCGAGGACGGCCTTCGGGTCGTTGTAGTGCGTGGTGGCCTTGACGATGGCCTTGGCGCGCTTTTCCGGATCGCTCGACTTGAAGATGCCCGAGCCGACAAAAACAGCCTCGGCGCCGAGATGACGGACAAGCGCTGCATCCGCAGGCGTCGCAATGCCGCCAGCGGAGAAATTCGGGACGGGTAATTTCCCGGTCTGAGCGACATCGCGCACCAAGTCGAGTGGCGCGGCCAACTCCTTGGCGACGCGCATAAACTCATCGCCGCGGAGTGTAGTGAGGTGGCGCATCTCAGCGGTGATCGTGCGCATGTGCCGGACCGCTTCGACCACGTTGCCCGAGCCCGCTTCGCCCTTGGTGCGGATCATCGCGGCGCCTTCCGCGATGCGCCGCAGCGCCTCGCCCAGATTGCGCGCGCCGCATACAAACGGCACTTTGAAATCGTGCTTCCAGACGTGGTTTTCCTCGTCGGCCGGCGTGAGCACTTCGCTTTCGTCAATGAAGTCCACCTCAAGCGCTTCGAGCACCGCGGCTTCGGCGAAGTGGCCGATGCGCACCTTCGCCATCACCGGAATGCTGACCGTGTTCATGATCTCGCGGATGATTTTCGGCGATGCCATGCGCGCCACGCCGCCGTCCTTGCGAATATCCGACGGCACGCGCTCCAGCGCCATGACAGCGCACGCCCCGGCCTGCTCGGCGATGCGCGCCTGGTCCGCGTTGGTGACGTCCATGATCACGCCACCCTTGAGCATCTCCGCCAGGCCGACCTTCACGCGCCACTGGTCGCTGGCGTAGTTTCCGTTGGGCCCCGCACTGCTCTGCTTCCCTGTCATAACGTCTCTCCTTGCACCCCTCGAAACCCATACCCGCGATGCCCGCGCGCCAACCGGAATTTCCTTGTGTAGCGCCCGCCTTTAGGCGGCCATCTTGCTCTGGGACGGGATGCCGCCCTGATAGATCGGCCTTCCTCACCACAAGAGGGGGCGCTACAAGAGCCGAGAATCCAGCTTGCAAAGAAGACTCTGGGGCTTAGCGCACCCCATATTTCGCGGGGTCTATCACTACAAAGCGCCCCTGGCCCCGCGCTAGCAGGTCCCCCGACGCGTCCCGAATCTCCCCTTCATGATACAACTGACGGCCCTCGCGGCGCGCTATAAATCCTTCGACCACAATATCCTGATCCACGCGGATCGGCCGTAGGTACTCGACCCGTAGGTCCGCCGTCACGGCACGCTCCCCGTGAAACCGGCAGGCCTTGCCCATGGCTTCGTCCAGCAGGAGAGCAATGATGCCGCCGTGGAGGTAGCCCGACCCGCCCTGATACTCGCTCCCGATTCGAAATTTTCCCACAATCCGCCGGCGGTCGTCATCCTGCTCGAAGGCGAGCATCATGCCCCGGGCGTTCGCGCCCCCACACCCGAAGCAGGCATTGTCCGGACGTGGATCGAGTCGCATGAGGCTCCTTGGGGGAACAGGAAGCATTCTGGCCCGCCAGGTGCCGGTTTGTCCACCCGGCGGCTGCGGTTTGGCCGCGCCGAGCTGAACCCCAGTCATGGAACTCGTTTGGATGACTCTTTGAGTTCACCGGCCCTTGTCACCTAAGTGTCCGCCACTGGGTCCATCCCTTGGTAGTCCGGTCGGACTTTATATATGATTTTGAATCGTGGACATTCTTCTGAACGACATTGAGACCCGAGTGTTGGGCTCCCTCATAGAAAAAGAGATCACAACCCCCGATTACTATCCCCTTTCCCTGAACGCTCTGGTCAACGCGTGCAACCAGAAATCCAACCGCGATCCCGTCCTGAATCTGGACGAAGCCGCCGTGAGGCAGGCGTTGCGGACTTTGGAAGATAAGAAACTGGCGGGGCCCGCCGACAATTTTGTGAGCCGCGTGAGCAAGTATGAGCACCGGCTTTCGGAAGTGTTCAACTTGACCCGCCACGAAACAGCGATTCTGTGCGAGCTACTATTGCGCGGACCTCAAACGCCCGGCGAGTTGCGGAGCCGCGCCGAGCGCATGCACCCGTTCGACGACCTGGGTGTGGTGCACTCAACGTTGCAGCGCCTCATGCAGCGCGATCCGCCCGTGGTCAAGTTGCTTCCCCGGCAGCCCGGCACGAAGGAGGCTAGGTTCGCGCATTTGCTCTCAGGGGACAGACCGGAGTGGAATGCTCAGACAGGATCGGATGCAGGAGTCACTAGCATCCGATCGGACGGCGACCGAATCTCACATTTGGAGGAAGCCGTCGTGGGCCTGCAGCGCGAGTTCGCGGAATTGAAGCAACAGTTTGCCGATTTCCGAAAGCAGTTTGAGTGACAGCCAAGCGCATAGACTGAGCAGCCTTCAGAGACTGATTTTCGGATTGCCCTCGCTTGAGTTGCCGAATCGGCTACGCAGGCGGAAGCGCTGGATTTTTCCCGTGGCGGTTTTTGGTAACTCAGCCACCAAGTGAATCTCACGCGGGCACTTGAAGCCCGGCAGACGCGCATGTACGAATTCCTGAAGCTCGCGCACAAACTCGTCCCCGGCGGCCGCTTCTGGGCGAGCCACAACGAAGGCGGTGGGGCGCGACAATCCGCCTTCCTGCGAGGTGGCCACGACCGCTGCTTCCACGACCATGGGATGCCCCAGCAGGGCGTTTTCGACTTCGCCTGGCGAGACCCACATGCCGGAAACTTTCATCATGTCGTCGGCGCGGCCGCAGTAGTGAAAGTAGCCGTCGGGCTGTTGCAGGAATTTATCCCCGGTGGCCACCCAGCCGGCTCGCTGCGTCCGCGCGGTCAACTCCGGGTTGCCCCAGTATTCGGCGAACGAGGATTCCCCGCGCACCCACAGATTGCCGATGTTCCCACCGGGCAACTCCGCCCCCTCGTCGTCGAGGATTTTCGCCTCGTAGCCTGGGACGGGCACGCCGCAGCTTCCTGCTTTCGCCTGGCCCGGGCGCGTGCCGATAAAAATGTGGAGCATTTCCGTTGAGCCGATCCCGTCCAGGATTTCGATCCCTAAGCGGGCGCGGAATCGCTCGAAAATCTCCGCAGGCAAAGGCTCGCCCGCAGAAATTGCCATCCGCACGGAGGAAAAATCAGCGGGCGCTTTTTCCGCTTCGGCCAGCAGCGCCGCGTAGAAGGTGGGCACGGAGAAGAACACCGTCGGCCTTTGCCGGGCGACAATCTCGATCACGCGGCTGGGCCGCGGGCGCTGAGGATCGTGCACCATCGTGGCGCCCACCGAGAGCGGGAAGTACATCCCGTTGCCCAGCCCGTAGGCGAAAAACAGCTTAGAGACCGAGAAGGTGACATCGTCGGCGCGCAAGCCCAGAACATCCCGCGCATAGCTCCGGCTAGCGACGAGCATATCCTTGTGCTGGTGCACCGCGCCTTTGGGCTGGCCCCCGCTGCCGGAGGTGTAAAGTATAAACGCAGGATCGCGGCCCGAGGTCTCGGCCGCCGGGCAGACTTGAGAAGCAACGCCAAGTTTGTTTTCCCAGTTGTAAACTCTGGGCCGTTGGTCTACGCCAGTTGCCTCCCCCACAACAAAGATGTCGCGCAGCGCAGCCAGCTCTGCCGCCGCGGAAAATTCCGCGAGCGCTGCTGCATGAACCACGACGAAGCTCGCGCCACAATCCGCCAAGTAATAGGAGAAATCGCTGGCGCGTGACGCCGGGTTCACGGGCACTGCAATTCCCCCGATGCGGGACGCGCCGAAGAACGCTGCGATGAATTCAGGGCCGTCCGGAAGCGCGAGCAGCACGCGGTCCCCGGGGCGGCAGCCCGCAGCCCGAAGCGCGCTGCTTGCACGGCAAGTCCGTTCCGCCAGTTCGCCGTAGGTTAGAGACGGCCCTTCGCCGGCGATAGCTATTCGTTGAGGATGCTCGGATGCGGG
>WNFB01006226.1_pt1 | contig 10697 bp, 10 predicted proteins | sample 5400501 | NCBI WGS metagenome assembly WNFB01 (sample SAMN13153341, study PRJNA577476) | soil metagenome | isolation source: 200 cm saprolite under Douglas fir tree site 2 hole 1 | place: USA:California | collected 2015-04-18 | reverse complement strand
ACACACAAGATTGGTACAGTCGTATTTGTGGAAGCGAAATCCAAGACCCGGTGGAACCCGCCATTGTAGGGGCGCACAGCCGTGCGCCCCTACGAGCGGTGAGTGCAAGAGTGTCCCAATCTGCTGTGGTCTGATTTAGGCAAAAAGCGTCCCTACGATCCGCTCATACCGTTCCCCCCGCGGCTTCAGCGTCAGCACCCGCTCCTCTTCGTTCACAAAAGTCAACGAAACCAACAGATACGCCTCCACCGTGCCGGCAGGCAGGAAGCGAAACCATTCGATCGCGGCCACTCCCTGGCCAAATAGATACTCCTCCAGGCCCAACTCCTCGATCTCGGCACCTTCCAGGCGGTAGAGGTCGATGTGGTAGAGCGGGACTTTTCCCCTATAATGTTCGGCGATCAGAGTAAAGGTGGGGCTGGAAACTTCGTCTCCGTCGATGCCGAGTCCGGTCGCGAGCCCTTTGACGAAACAGGTTTTGCCCGCGCCCAGTTCCCCTTCCAGGCCGATCACTGCTCCCGGGAACAATAAACGGGCGAGCCGCTCACCCCAGGCCTTGGTTTCTTCGGCTGAGGCAGTGCGTACTTCAAAGGTCATTCTCTGCCCCGTTGTCTTGCAGGGCAGCCTGACGTAATGCCCGTAACCCGCCTGGCAGCCGTTCGATCAAATCTCGCGCCAGGATGCCGGCCTCGCCCTTTTCCTGAGCGGCCAGATCACCAGCGTAGCCATGCAGGAACACACCAAGTGTGCATGCCTCTTCTGGCGGATAACCCTGCGCCAGCAGTCCGCCGAGAATGCCGGTGAGCACGTCTCCCATACCGCCACTGGCCATACCAGGGTTGCCGGTGGTATTGACCCAAGCCCGGCCGTCGGGAGCGGCAATCACGGTGTGAGCCCCTTTGAGAATGAGATAACAACGATGTTGGGTGGCAAAGGCCCGTGCGACCTCCAGGCGCCGAGACTGAACCTCGGCGTTGCTCGTGTTCATCAGGCGCGCCATTTCCCCCGGATGCGGAGTCAGCACGACCGGGCCGCGTGCACTAAGGAGGGCACTCGGATCTGTCGCCAGGCAGTTGAGACCGTCGGCATCGATGACCAAGGGCAACTCGCTATGCGCGAGCAGCCAGCGGGTCAGGCCGATCGTATCCGTCGAAACCCCAACTCCCGGACCGAACGCTACCGCGCTTTTGCCTTGCAGCGCCTGGGTCATGGCCCCTTCATCCAAAACGAGACTGCCATCCGGTCGCTCGGGAAAAGGAACGGTCATCGCCTCGATCAAGACCGACGAGAACACCGAGTTCAGCGAGGCCGGTCCGGCGAGCGTCACCAGCCCCGTCCCCACACGCAAGGCTGCACCGCCACAGAGCAGCGCCGCCCCGCTCTTGCCGCGCGCGCCGGCAAGCACGACCAGATGGCCGAAATCGCCTTTGTGCGCCGCGCGGCGGCGCTCACGCACCAGCACACCGACTGCTTCGGCGGTCAAGAGCGTCGTCTGCGGCTGTACCCGCGCCAGAGCCTCTAGGGCAATGCCGATGTCCACGATCACCAGACGACCGATGTGTGTCGCACCAGGATCGCCAATCTGGCCGATTTTAGGATAACCAAACGTCACAGTGAGTTCAGCCTGGATAGCGGTGCCGAGCGGCGCTCCGGTATCAGCATCCAGGCCCGAAGGAATATCCACGGCCACGACCGGCACGCCGCTTGCATTGATGAGGTCGATCAGCGCGGCCATCAGCCCTTGCACGGGCGAGTTCAGGCCAGTGCCGAGCAGTGCATCGACAACCAGCCCGCTCCGGGAAAGCTTCTCTTGCACTAGGTCGAGTTGGGCGGGCTCGGTCACCTCGGTCATCTGGCCGCGCAGACGGAGAAAAGCAGTCAGGTTACGCAGCGCCTCGCCCTTGACTTCGGCCTTCCTGGCGACCAGGACGACTTCACACTTCACTCCCTGTTTTTTGAGTAAGCGGGCGATGACGAATCCGTCCCCGCCATTATTGCCTTTGCCAGCGACGATGAGGACCAGCGATTTGTGGATATGAGGAAACTCCCTGAGCAGGGCCTCGGTCGCGCCCGCTCCAGCTCGTTCCATCAAGACATGACCAGGCGTACCGTACTCTTCGATCGTGAGCCGGTCCAGCTCACGCATCTCTTGCGCGGTGACTAAATGCATCGTGTTACTCCCTCTCCCGCTGAGCGGGAGAGGGCTGGGGTGAGGGTCTTTTTCATCACTCAGTCACCCCCAGGTGCTTGTGCACGACCTCCGCCACCTCTTCCCCATACCCGCGCACGACCTGTTCATCCTCTCCTTCAACCATCACACGCACCAAAGGTTCGGTCCCGGAGAAGCGGACAAGCAATCGACCCTTTTCGCCGAGCGAGCGTTCCACTTGTTGTATCGTCCTCGCTATCGGTTCGACCGTCGCCAAATCGCGCCGTTCGCGCACTTTCACATTGATCAACACCTGCGGGTAGCGTTGCATGATCGTCTTCAGTTTGGAGAGCGGACATTGACGTTGGAGCGTGATCGCCAGGAGCGCCAGCACCGTCACCATGCCATCTCCGGTGGTATTCACATCCAGGAAGACCACGTGTCCCGATTGCTCCCCTCCCAGGTTATACCCGCCCCGGAGCATCTCTTCGACTACGTAGCGGTCTCCTACTGGTGTGCGCACCAGACATCCGCCCATCTGTCGGAGCGCTACCTCCAGCCCGAGATTACTCATTACTGTGCCAACCAAAGTCTTATGCTGGAGCGTCCCGTTGCGCAGCATCTCGCCAGCGGCAATGGCCATAATCGCATCACCGTCAACGATAGCTCCCGTCTCATCTACCAGAACGACGCGGTCCGCGTCACCATCGAGCGCCACGCCCACCTGCGCGCCCGTTTCACGCACCAAACGCTGGACGTGTTGCGGATGAAGCGCGCCGCAATCACGGTTGATGTTCTCCCCATCCGGGTCCACTCCGACGGCGGTGACGCGGGCGCCCAATTCTTCCAGCACCTCGGGAGCAACCTTGTACGCCGCCCCATGGGCGCAGTCGATCACCACCTTGAGACCATCCAAGGTGAGATGACGGGGAAAGGCATTTTTAACGAAGACATTGTAACGGCCCAGCGCATCGTCCACGCGAAAAGCCTTGCCAATCGCCGTGGCCGTAGGTCGCAGGTGATCGATTTTTTGATCCATGACCAGGGACTCGATCTCATCCTCCACTTCGTCCGGGAGCTTGAAGCCATCCCGCGAGAATACCTTTACCCCGTTATCTTGGAATGGGTTATGTGAGGCTGAGATCACCACTCCAGCGTCAGCTCGCAAACTTCGAGTGAGGAAGGCAATCCCGGGGGTCGGCACGGGTCCGACCAGCAAGACATCCACTCCCATCGAGCAGATGCCCGAGGCCAGGGCGGTTTCCAGCATATAGCCGGAGAGCCGCGTGTCCTTGCCGATCAGGATCTTGTGGCGTCCTGGACGATGGCGAAACACATAGGCCAGTGCCCGGCCCACTCGAAGGGCGGTCTCCGAGGTCATCGGCTCGATATTCGCCACCCCACGGATGCCGTCAGTCCCGAACAGTCGTTCGCGGCGTTCCCCATTTCCATTCACGATCGGCCTCCTGCTGGCTTTTTTTTCTCTGGAGTCTGCTTCGGCTGCGGCTTCTTCTGGTTGTCCGGCAGCAGCTTCAGTTCGACCTCGGTCGGCTCTTGTGACACGAGTTCGATCCGCGGCGGGAGCAGCACGTTGATCGGCAGCGTGACCGTGCCCGGCCCCTGACCGGAGGCATCGACGAAGATCTCACCGTCCCACAGTTTGAGCTGCTCGACCAGCCGCTGGGGACCCCGTACGGTCACATCCACCTGCGACGGCGTGGAGACGGCGCGAAAGGCCGCGTTTTTGATTTCGATCTTCACCCGGCGAAACTCTTGTGTCATCATCACTTCTTGAATTTCGATCCGCACCCGAACCCGATCCACATTCGCGGTGAGCAGATCCCCCTCCAGCCCGCGCAGCTGGAGATCCTGCGTTTGTGACTGGGTGAAATGACCCACATCGATAGGAGTAGTACTTACCGCTTCTATCTTTTCTACTTGAGGCCCTGGACCGACAACCTCCACAGTGTCTGGCATGACCTCGACTTCCTTCACCCTATATCCGTGCGGCGGTTTCCCCACGAGACCAACATGCACGGGGACTGTGCGCCGGATAATCGCCGCAATCTCCAGATTGACTTGAGAAGGACTGATGCGCCGGACTTTTACCCCGCGTGGCAGGCGCAGCAGGTCGGCCTCGATACGGAACGATGCCGGTCCTGGTCGCACTCTGCTGAGGTCCAGGGTGATCTTCTTCGGATTGAACCGTCCCAAGAGCGTCCGTGGTCCCATGACTTGCAAATCCACAGAGTCTGTTTGTGGTCCAATGACCATCAGTTGCGGAGGCAGGTTGCGCAGTTCGACCGGCACGACCAACGTCTTCTCAGTATCACGCTCCCCGGCATTGACTAACAGCCAGAGTCCACAGGCAAACGCCAAGGAAAAAACCTTGAGCGTCCCGTTATGAACAATGAGACTTCTAAGCCTTCTTCCACCCCATCTCATGGGAAAACAACTGTCGCAGCGCGGTGAGGAGCGCGGCGGCATCCAGGTCACGCGTAATGCGGCCTTCTCGCACTAGAGAAATCGTGCCTTCCTCTTCTGAAACGACCACCACGACCGCGTCCGTCTCCTCGGTTAGTCCGAGCGCAGCCCGGTGGCGGGTGCCCAGCACCTTGCTCACATTCGGGTTGCTCGTCAATGGCAAGAAACACCCAGCGGAGGTGATGCGCCCGCGCTGGATCACCACCGCGCCGTCATGCAACGGCGCCACCGGTGGAAATATACTACAGAGGAGTTCCTTACTCACGCGGGCCTCGAGCCGGGTACCGACTTCGATGTATTCGTTAAGGCCGATCTCTCTTTCCAGCACTATCAGTGCGCCCACGCGCTTGCCGGCGAGGGCAAGCGCAGCCTTGGTGATCTCCTCCAGCACCGGGCCGTAGGCGGCCTGCTCGCCAACCCCGAACAGCGATCCGCGGCCCACCTCGGTCAGCGCCCGGCGGATGTCATTTTGAAACAGGACAACTATCACCAGCAAGATCGAACTGAGAAAATTGTCCAACACCCAGTTCAGCGTGTACAGCTCGAAATACTGCGAGCCGAGGTAGGTGAGGAACAAGACCACCAACCCGAGCAACATCTGCACCGCGCGGGTGCCACGAATCAGGTGGATGATCCAGTACACCCCGCAGGCAATCAGCGTAATATCAAGCAGGTCCTGCCAGCGGATCTGGGTGAACAGGTCAGTCATGTGCGCTGGTCAGCGATCAGCCGTCAGCCAGGCGTGGTCAGCCAGAAAAAAGCAAAGCGACGAGGACTGATCCCAAATGAGATTTCTTGTGTAACATCGGACTTTGGTAAGGACTTGTTGCGGCGTGAGCGCGCGAGACCGGGAGAGAATCCCCGCCCAATCGACCTCTACCCGAGGGAAGGCCGAGATGTGCAAGACACGCACGGAGCAGGCAGTCAGGAAACCGCCTCAGCCGCAGTCTGCGGTTCGCTCACCGCCGCGTTGCCATTACCAAAGCGATTGATGATGTCATCAATCTCCATTCCGTCCAGGACTTCCTTTTCGAGCAAGACCTCGGCCATCTTGTGCAGCACGGTGAGGTTCGCGCGCAAAAGATCCTTCGCGCGCTCGTAGGCGTCCATGATGATGCTGCGGATCTCGGTGTCGATCTCGATGGCGGTCTGCTCCGAATAGTCCTTCATCTGGGTAAAATCGCGCCCCAGAAAGATCTGTTCCTCTTTTTTGCCGAAGGTCATGGGCCCAAGCCGGTCGCTCATCCCCCACTCGCACACCATACGGCGCGCTAAATCCGTGGCTTTCTCGATATCGTCTCCCGCGCCGGTGGTCATATGTCGCAGGACGAGTTCCTCAGCAACCCGCCCACCGAGCATGATTGCCAGGCGATTGAGGATATAATCCTTCGACCAGGTATGGCGGTCGTCCACCGGCACCTGTTGGGTGACACCCAAGGCCATGCCACGGGGGATGATCGTGACTTTGTGTACCGGGTCAGTCCCAGGCGTGAGCCGCGCCACTAAGGCATGGCCGGCTTCGTGATAGGCCGTGTTGCGCCGCTCCTCGACACTGAGGATCATGCTGCGCCGCTCCGCTCCCATCAGGACCTTGTCTTTGGACAGTTCAAAATCCTGCATATCGACTTTGTCTTTATTCTGGCGTGCCGCCAGGAGCGCGGCTTCGTTGACTAAGTTCTCCAGGTCGGCCCCGGAGAACCCTGGCGTAGCCCGCGCCAATCGCACGATATCCACGCCATCGTCCAGCGGAACCCGGCGGCTGTGGACCCGCAGGATTTCTTCACGGCCACGCACGTCCGGTCGTGGCACCACTACCCGACGGTCGAAACGCCCAGGCCGCAAGAGGGCCGGGTCAAGCACGTCCGGCCGGTTGGTTGCCGCAATGAGAATGACCCCTTCATTGGCCTCAAAGCCATCCATTTCGACCAACAACTGGTTGAGTGTCTGCTCGCGCTCGTCGTGCCCGCCACCGAGGCCGGCACCGCGATGTCGTCCGACTGCGTCGATTTCGTCGATAAAAATAATGCACGGCGCCTGCTTCTTCCCTTGAACAAACAGATCGCGCACTCGCGACGCGCCCACCCCGACGAACATTTCCACAAAGTCCGAGCCGCTGATAGAAAAGAACGGCACCCCGGCTTCACCGGCGATCGCCCGCGCCAGGAGCGTCTTGCCCGTCCCCGGTGCGCCCACCAACAAAACGCCTTTCGGGATCCGTCCACCTAAACGAGTGAACTTTTTCGGGTTTTTCAGAAACGCGATGATCTCTTCGAGTTCTTGCTTTGCTTCCTCCACACCAGCAACATCGCTGAAGGTAACGCGGTGTTGGTTCTCCGTCAGCAGCTTGGCCCGGCTCTTGCCGAATGACATGGCCTTACCGCCTCCCATCTGCATCTGCCGCATGAAAAAGACCCATACGCCAATCAGCAGCAACATGGGGAACCACTGCACCAAGACCGCCACGTACCACGGGTCACCCTCTTCCGGCCGCACGGTAATATCGACGTCGTGCGCGCGCAGCGTGCGCATCAAATCCGGATCATCTGGGGCAAAAGTTTTAAACCGTTCTTCGTTGCGTAACTTACCGTGGATCGTCCGGCCCTGGACGACAACCTCAGCCACCTCGCCCTTCTCGACCTGGGCAAAGAAGTCACTGAACTTCTTCTCCGGTTCTTTGGGCTGCTGGCGGCTAAACACGTTGAACAGGATAAGGAACGTCAGTCCCAGCACCAGCCACAACATGAGATTGTGCGAAACCTTATTCACTCCTTTCCCCTTTCACCCGAACGCTCACACCCTAACACAGTTCTTATTTCTCCGGCAATGGGTTGACCTCAACCTGGTACACCCAGCGGGTCGTAGAGGTGACCTTCGCCGTCTCTCCACGTACATAGCCAGGCACCCACGCTACTTCTGCGTCAGTCGCGATGAGCGGCAGGAGACGGCGACGCGCCGGAGGCACCTTGGCGTCAATAAATATATCGCGCAATTTCTTCCGACCTTTCATGCCCAGGGGACGGATCCGGTCCCCCGGTCGGAAGCTACGCACGACCAGAGTAGCGGGCAAAGCCTCGGCATCAAAGAGCGCCTGCCAGGAGTCAGCCATGCGCGCCTGACTGAGGGAACCATTCCACGGAGTCGGCATAGTCATGGTTACGCGCCAGCCGGCCTGTGCAATCAAGATCTCTTGTCCAGGAGACAGCGCATAACAGTAGGAAGGCACAACCGGTTCGTCGAGCTGGGGTGCAAAAAGCAGTCGACTCCCTTCGCGTCTCACGTATACCTTCCCAGGAACCTCGACTTTCCCGCGAATGCGGTTTGCACTCAAGGCGCAAAGCCTTTGCAGATGGCGAAATCCCACGTCGCGTACTTTTTCGTTCTGTGCGAGCCACTGCCGGAGGATCCGCGCCCGCAGGGCGACAGGTTCGGCGACCAGCCGTTCCAGGGAAATGACGGACGGACGCTCTTGCACGCGCTCGCGGGCAGCAGTTGCCAATGATTCGAGCCATTCTTCTTCTATGCGGAGCGTTTCCGCCAGCGCCGCCAGATGACGCCGCACCTGGGGAGAAAATTCTCGCTCCAGAAGTGGCAGGAGCACGTGACGGATTTTATTGCGGGTGTAGCGCAGGTCGGCATTACTGGCGTCGGTCGCGTACGGCAGGTGCTGAGCGGTCACATAGGCCATAACTTCTTGTCGGGTACAGCCGAGGAGCGGGCGGATAATCCAGCCCGCACGGGTCGGCGGGATTCCGGCCAACCCACGTCTGGCGCTGCCGCGGAGCAAGCGAAACAGCACGGTTTCAGCCTGGTCATCCAAGGTGTGGGCAAGAGCGACCGCATCGAGACCGTCACGCTCTCGCGCAACCTGAAAAAACCGATACCGCTGGGCCCGAGCCCAGGATTCGATCCCGCTGCGTACCTTCGGAGGGGAGAGCGTTTTAACGACGCAGGGAATCTGCCAGCTTTGGCAGAGCGATTCGACCAAACGTTGCTCCTGCTCCGCTTCCGGACGCAGAGCGTGATTCACATGCAGGACAGTCAGACGCAATCCGCGTTTCGGTGCGAGCGTCACCAGCGCACTAAGCAAGGCAACCGAATCAGGACCACCTGAAACTGCCACCCCCAGGTGGCGCGCCGGAGGGAAGCGGTCGAGGGCGGCGCCTACTTTTGCTGGCAACCTTTGCGGAGGCATATAGGAACCCTTTTTGAAATGGAGAGAGCTCCCGCGCATCTGCCCTGCGACTTCCCCTTCGACTTCGCTGCGCTACGCTCAGGGCGAACGGAACTCCCTCCTGACTCTTCCCTTCCCGTTCGTGCTGAGCGTCGCCCGCAGGGCGGAGTCGAAGCATGAACGGTGCTCACCCTCCACAGCTCAATTAGGAAAACTATACATCCCCCAAGCCAGGCGTTTTACTCCGAGAACTTGCCCATAGTAACGAAGCTTGGCATGATGTCGTGCTATGCGAAAACTGCTTTACGGTTGGTCAGTCCTGTTTCTGTTGGTCATCGCCCGAGAGGCTCACCCGGAGGAAGGCTTACCCTGGGGGGGCGGAGCCCCCCCAGCAGAATTGTTCAAGCTGTTGCAAGACCTGAATCATCAATACGGGCCGGATACGGTGACGTTAGTGAGTTGGCTTCTCGATGCCGCTGCGCGCAGCGGATCGGTCCTGACGGCCTCTGTGCAGGTCAACGGCAACGAAACGCGAGAGGACGCAAAATTTCTGGTGTTTCAAGTCGATACCGGCATTATTTTCAACACGCGGACAGAGGACCAGAACGGCCGGCTCACCGTACTATGGGAGAAGATTCTCGCCAAGGCATTTGTCCACCTGGATACGCTGCAGGTTCCCGCTGATGGCGTGATGGTCGACCTCCTCTACCACTACAAATCCTTCCCCGAGACCGATGACCTCTCCGAACATGTAGATGAGCCCGGTCCAATCGAGGAGGCCAAATTTTATTTTCGCACGGCTCCGCTGCGGGCTTTTCTGAGCAAAGAACTTTCGCCGCAGACGCTGCTCTCCCGCAGTCAAGTGCTGCTCAACGACACGCCTATCACCTTGACCTTACCGGACAGCGCCGTGCACACAAACAGTGCAGAAACCAGCCGCAGCGTGCGTCAATTCTGAAGCGATAGCTACGATTTAGAACCGCGCATGAGCACCGCGATGGTAGAGATGACGACGAGAGTGATCGCGGTACCGGCAAGAATACGCATGAAAATCGCTAGAGGATTCATAGCAAGCCTCCCGTATTGAGCGACACGCAACCTATCCACAACCAACCAGACCGTCAAGGAGGTAGGGTACGCCCCGCGCACCGAGGAAAATGGTGCGGATCAGCCGTTCGGTGAGCAGGTGCTGGACGAGCATTTCGTCAACCGCGGCAACGCTCAGGTTCGGGTTCAGCGAATTTTTGCAGAGGCTAAAGAAACCGTCGAACGCCTTGATAAACCGCGGATTGTTCTCGTGCGCGTCAACAAGCTTGGCCACGAGTCCGCGGGCGAGATCAGGCACGCGCTGCTTAAAATCCTCGACAGCCTTGTTGAAGTCCTCGTGAGCTGGCGCGGTGTAGGAGAAGAAGAGGTTGAGAAGGTCAACCAGTTGCTGGGGCTGCGTGAGATCAGCCACCAGCGCAACCTCGTCATTTTGGTAGAGGTATCCCCGCCGCGTGTCTTCAAAGATGGTGTTTGTGAGTGGGTAGCCCTTCGCGACCTTCTTCTGGGTCTCCGTTTCAAGGTTGTCCTGAGTATCTATAGAGCACCGGCTGGATGACCCGCAAGAGAACACAGCGGAAGCAACCAGCCGCAACCTCTCCGCAACCGGTAGCTTCGACAGCATTGTAGGGAATCGTGTAAGCGTTTGGAAAGATTGGTAGCGGCGGGCAGAATCGAACTGCCGACCTAGGGATTATGAGACCCTCGCTCTCGCCTACTGAGCTACGCCGCCACACTAAGAAAATCAATGACTTACGGGCGCTTTGCTTTGCCCTGATAGGGCGTTTGTGCCCAAAATTGTGAGCGTTTGGGCGGAGAACGCCTCTCCCAGCTTGCGGGCCGCCTCCT
>WNFB01006224.1_pt1 | contig 10697 bp, 5 predicted proteins | sample 5400501 | NCBI WGS metagenome assembly WNFB01 (sample SAMN13153341, study PRJNA577476) | soil metagenome | isolation source: 200 cm saprolite under Douglas fir tree site 2 hole 1 | place: USA:California | collected 2015-04-18 | reverse complement strand
CAAGATCAACACGCAGGCAACCGATCGTCGCGCGTCGGGACCCGACGGCAATGGCGGTCTCGTCAACGTGGCGGGCGATTTCCGCGAGCTTCAGGGCACGTTGTGGGCGCACGACCATCGCTTCTTCTTCACCGCCGAGAACGTCTACAAGGGCAATTTCGGCATGGTCAACATGTACAGCGGTCCCGACCGCGGAAACGAGTCGCTCAACGACGGAGTCAATCTGCGGCTGCCCAGCGGCAACCTGCTGGATTTCGGCAACGTCGATTTCGACGTGAACCTGATCGTCAGCGATGCCGCCTTCTCCGCCAACGGCCAGCTCTTCTTCGACATATTCGACACCGACGGGTTCCTGGGCGACGTGTCGCTGGTCAACATGGCCTACGCGCCGTTCCTGGAGGTTCTGCCGAGGAAGTATCGGTTCCGCATCCTGGTCGCCAGCATGTCGCGGTTCTTCAAGCTCGCCATCGCCGACCCCAGCGGCAGAGCGGTGCAGTTCCAGTTCATCGCCAACGACGGCAACCTGGTGGTGAACCCGATCCCGTTGACGGTGCTGGATCAGCAGGGCACCGCCGAGCGCTACGACATCGTCGTCGACTTCTCCCGGTTCCGCATCGGCGACCGGCTCACGCTGGTGAACACGCTCGAGCAGACCGACGGGCGCAAGCCGACGGCGGAATTGTCGCTCGCGCAGGCGTTGGCGGGCGACACCAAGGATCCGCTGGTCGGCGGCATCCTGCAATTCCGGGTCGTCGATCAGGTCCAGAGCGTGGATGTCCCGGGTTTCATTCAACACGCAACCAGCCCCGATCCAAGCGTGGTGCCGGCGGTCTTGACCGAGCAGATTCCGATCGTCACCCCGGTTCGGGAGAGGATCGTCGAATGGGGGAGATCCGGCGGGGGCGACTCGCGCGGGGCCAACGGTCAATGCATCCCCGATTGTCCGGACACCGCCTCGTTCCCCTGGACCGTCAAGGTCAACGGCGGGGAGGCGCACTCCATGAACGCCAACCGGATCCAGCTCCTCTACCCAAAGGCGGGGGACATCGAGCATTGGACCTACATCAACGGAGGCGGAGGCTGGGATCACCCGATCCACCTCCACTTCGAGGAAGGCATCACCATGAACCGGGGGAGCGATACCATCCCGGCGACCGAGAACCTCGTGAGAAAGGATGTCTGGAGGCTGCGTCCCTCGGGGACGGTCCAGTTCCAGATCCAGTTCGGCGAATACGGCGGTTCCTACGTCAACCATTGCCACAACACGGTGCACGAGGACTTCGCCCTGCTGATGCGTATCCAGCTCTTGAGCGGGGTGGCCGGGTCGCCGCAGGCGTCCATCACCGCGACGCCGAACCCGACGCCCGACGGCGTGTTCTTCACGACCCCGGAAGTCCTGCCGGAAGCGACAACCAGCACGAACCCGTCGCAAGTAAGCACACTGACGGCAAGTCCGGCGCGGTTTACCCCGCAAGGTAATCCATAGCAGAGGATCGGCCGTGCGATGCGCCAAAGGGTGTCGCGGCACACCCTTCGGCGGCGTTCGTCGGGAGGGACGCATGCGCGCAAGCCTGACGGCCGGCATCGCGGCGCTGGCGGTCGCGACCATGTCGGCGCAGGGCAGGCTCGAAGCTCAGAGCAATCGCTGGGGAGCGGAGTACTTCCCCAACCTGCCCGTCGTCACCCAGGACGGAAAGACGCTGAAGTTCTACGACGACGTCATCAAGGGCAGGATCGTGGTGGTCAGCTTCATCTACACCAATTGCCCCGACATCTGCCCGCTCACCACCGCGCGGATCGCGCAGGTGGAGGAGAAGCTGGGCGGCCTCATGGGCCGCGACTTCTTTCTGGTCTCGATGACCGTCGACCCCGTGCGCGATACGCCGCAGCGGTTGAAGGAGTTCGCCGAATCGTTCGGGGCCGGTCCGGGTTGGCTGTTTCTGACCGGAAGGCCTGAGGACATAAAATTGATAAACACCAAGCTCGGCGACAGGAGCCGGACGATCAGCGAACATCGCAATGAAATCATCCTCGGCAACGACGCGACCGGCGAGTGGGCCAGGAACACGGTGTTCGGCGATCTCGATCGCCTGATCATGGATATCCGCTCCTTGGACCCGAAATGGCGCGACGAAGTACGCCAGCCGAGGCACGACGAAGCCAGCAACACGGGTTACCAGCTCGACCTCCAGCCGGGCCAGGCCCTGTTCAAGAAGATATGCGCTCCGTGCCACACCATCGGCGTGGGCGACCGGGTGGGGCCCGATCTGCGCGGCGTCACCGAAAGCCGCGACCGCGCCTGGCTCGAAAGCTTCATCAGGCGGCCGGATATGGCGCGCGCCCACCGAGACCCCATCGCGCTTTCACTCGTTGCGAAGTTTCCGGGCGCCCGCATGCCGGCACTGGGCGTATCCGAGGTCGACGCAGGGGACCTGATCGCGTATTTGCAGGCGGAAACGTCTCGCCTGAACGACGCGCAAACCCCGCCCGCACCGGGTGGCCGCCAGCATCACCACCACTGAGCTGCTGAAGCGAGCGTCGCGGTCGTGGCGCCGCACCAGCATTGCGGAGTCGAAAAGATTTTCAACGCCGTCGACGGCGCAGCGCGCGGCCCATCAGCACGAGGCCCGTCAGCGCCAGCGCCGCGGCCGGCAGGCCGACGATCCAGCGCTCGCGCGCCCGCGCCTTGGCGCGCAGCACCTCCTCGACAAAGCGCTCGCCGCGCGCCATCTCGTTGAAGCTCTGCTGATAGGAGGCGATGCGGCGCACCTCGTCGTCGGCGAGCGGAGCGCCGGCAACGCGCGCGGCGCGCTCCCTGGCGTTGAGGGCGGCGACCTCCGCCTGAAAGCGCACGGCATCGCGCAGCGCGCCGTCGTAGATCGCGCGGTCGCTGGCGCTGAGAAAGATCGCTGGCCCCGTGCCGCTCGCGCGCTCAAGCAATGCGAGCAGCGGCTGGTCGGCGGCGGGATTGAAAATGAGCCACAGGCTCGACGCGAGCACCGCGGCGAGCGCCAGCATGGCCGCCCCGTCGGCCGCGACGCGCCAGTTGCGCCGGCGTGGCGCGGCGCCGGCGAAGATGAGCGCCTTGGCGGCGCCGGCCAGCGCCAGCATCAGGGCGAAGGCGACGACCATGGCGGCGCCGGTCGGCAGGTCGAGCGCGTAGGAGCCCGCAAGCCCCGCGGCGCTCGCCGCGATGCCGGCCGCCCAGGCGATGCTCAACACCACCGGCACCGCGCGGGAAAAGATAAAGCCGATCACCGCGGGCACGATCAGGAAGCTGAAGACCAGCAGCACGCCCGCGGTGGTGACCGAGCTCGTGACCACGATGCCGAAAGAGAGGAAGAACAAAAAATCCCACAGCGACACCGTGAGGCGGCTGCGCCCGGCCGGCTGCGCCTCGTTCGCGACCGCCAGCATCGGCGCGCGCGCGAACCAGTGAAACAGCCCGATCGCCGCATAGAGCGCGACGAATTTCGCGAGCTCGTCCGGCTCGACCGTGAGGATGCTGCCGATGAGGATTCGCTTGACGTGCTCGGCGCCCTGGGGCGAGCGGTCGACCACCAGGACGGTGGCGGCCGTCGCCACCACGTAGAGGATGCCGACGAAGGCCTCCTGGCTCACCAGCCGGCCAAGCGCGCGGGTCGCCGTGAGGAGCGCCGCGCCCAGTGCCGTGAAGGCCAGCGCATAGCCGAAGCCGGCGGGGCTCGCCGGCGCGTAACCGAGCGCGAACGCGACGGTGGCGCCGAGCGCCGAAAGCTGGGCGAGGGCGAGGTCGGCGAACACGATGTTTCGCCGCAGCACGTGCACGCCCAGATAGGCGTGGATCAGCACGAAGGCGACGGACGCCGCGAACGGATAGAAGAGGAGCGAAAGCGCGTCGCCGACGTCGCTCATGGGCCGGGTACGCCGAGCGCCTTGACGAGCGTCGCGACGTTGTAGTCGAACAGGGCGAGATAATCCTTCGCCTCCGCCACGCTGCCGACCGAGGTCGCGAGCAGGATGAACGGCACCCCGAGTTTTTGTGCGACGAATTTCGAGGCGTCCTGCGGCTCGTAGGGCTCGTGCACGACGGCGCGCACGCCTCCCGCGCGGCCCTTGGCGATCAGCCGGGCAAGGTGCGCCGGGCTCGGCGCCACGCCGGGCTTGGGCTCGATGAAATCCATCACGTCGAGGCGGAAGCGGCGCGCCAGGTAGGGCCAGGAGTTATGGTAGGCGATGAGCTTTGTGCCCGCGGCGGGCGCGAGCGCGCCGGTCCAGCGTGCGAGGCGCGCATCGAGTTCGGCGACGAAGCGCTCGCGGTTGACGGCAATGCGTTCGCGCTCGCCCGGCATGAGCCGCGTAAACCCCTCGGCGATCCCCAAGCTGACGATTTTCGCATTCTCCGGATCGAGCCAGTAGTGCGGGTTGGCGACGCCATGGGCATGGCCGCCCTCGTTGGTCACGGTCTGGCCGCTGACCTCGAGCAGCGGTATGCCGACCGAGCCGTCGACGTAACCGCTGCCGCCGCGCAAAAAGCGTTTGTCGCCGACCTGCCGCAGCAATTTGTCGAGCCAGTAGTCGTAGCCGAGCCCGACCCGCACCAGGAGGTCCGCCCGCCGCACCTTGTCGATGTCGCCGGGCCGCGGCTCGAACGCTTCGGGGTCGACCGCCGCCGGCACGATGGTCTCGACCGTCGCGAGGTCGCCGCCGACCGCCTGGGCGAGGGCGGCGAGATCCGTGGTCGAAGCAACGACGCGCAGGCCCGCCTGCGCCGGCGCGCCTGCGCCGAGCGCCGCCAGCGCGATAGCCAGGAGTGCGGCGCGTATTCTCAGCGTGAGGCGACCCACGTGCTCTTCGGCACCAGACAATGCACGCTCTTCTCCGCTGCGCTCGGCGCCGCTAGGCGGCAATCCATCACCAAGCTGGCGAGGCCGTAGGCGTCGAGCCGGCTCAGGCCCTTCTGCTTGTACAGCAGCTCGATCATCGCCCAGGAGGCCGTGTCCATCGCCTTGTTGAGATCGGCGTCCTTGCCGACCGTGACCAGGTAGGCGCGGTTCTCGGCGCTCGGCAGCGCTTCCGGCCGCCGCCGCGACCGCGCGTCCTTGGCGTTGAAGCAGTGCAGGCCCTTGTTGACGTCGACCACCTGGCTGACCCGGCAATCCCAGGCGGCGAGCATCAGCTTCTCCGCCGCGTCCTTGGCGATCTTGCGCTGCTCCATCAGGAACTTGACGGTCTCGTCCTTGAGGATGTCGAGCGCCTTGTTGAGGTCGCGGTCGATGCCCATCGTGATCCACGAATCCGGCGTCTCGATGCGCGGCCACTCGAGCTTCATGTCCTTGAGGACTTCGACGGTGACGCTCATTTCCTTGAAAGCGGTCTCGAGCGCGGTGAGGTTGACCTCGCCGTTGCCCTGGGCCGCGTGCGAGTCCCCGGTCCACAGCAGCGCGCCCTTCACGAAGATCGGGACGTAGAGCGTGGTGCCCTCCGTCTCGTCGCGGATGTCCAGGTTGCCGGCGTAGCGGCCCGGCGGGACTGAGCTGTACTGGCCGGGTTCGGCGCGGGCGACGCCGAGAATGCCCGGAAACGGCCCCAGCGGGACCTCGATGCCCGGCGCGAACTCGGCGACCTTGCGGTCGAGGTCGAGATAGAAATATTTGACCTGCCCGTCGGGGAAGCGGTCGGGGAATTCGCCGAACATGCCGGGCACGTTGAAGTTCGTGCCGTAGGCGCGCGGCACGATCTTGTTGATCTTGACCTTGAGGACCATGCCGGGCTCGGCCCCTTCGATATAGACCGGGCCGGTCAGCGTGTGCGGCCCGCGGCCGGGAAAGTCGGTGCGCAGCTTCTTGATCTGCTCGATGGTGGTGCCTGGCACGACCTGATTGTGCGAGTGCATCATCGTCTCGAACACGATGGTGTCGCCGGAATCGACATGCAGCACCGGCGGCTGCGCATTGTTGAACCAGCCCCACTGGGTGGTCTCGATCGTCGCCGGCAGCACGTGCGTCTTGCCCGGATAGCGCTTGGCCGGAACGACGCGCAGCTTCTCCTGGTCGGGTGTCGAGGCCGGCGACATGGGTGCGGGGGCCGGGGGCGGCTGTGCCGCGGCGAAGGATGCGGCGAGTATCGCCGTCGTGATGCCGAGCGCGAGCGCAAAGCCGCCTCGGCATGCAGCGCGCGCAGGCGCCGCGCAAATCGGATCGGGCATTGTCGGAGGTCTCCCCTGCTGGCGAATGGCGACGGTTGCTCCGTCGCCCGATGCTCCCGCCAGCGCTTGATATAGCGGGAATCCTCGATCGACAAAACCGGCTCGGCTGTCCGTTCAGGAACCGCGCCCGCGCCCGCGGGTTAACCCCGCGAGGGGCGCGCTTCTCCGGACCTGGATCCGCGACGGAGCCAATCCACCGCCAATACGCGAGAAGCCGGCATGACCCGCAAAGCCGCGTCCGTTGCCCATCGTTCCGCGCCGGCCGCGGCGGGCGAGCGCCGACTCGACCGGACCGCGATCGACACCATCCGCACCCTGGCGATGGACGCGGTCGAGCAGGCGAAGTCCGGCCATCCCGGCACGCCCATGGCGCTGGCGCCTGCGGCCTACACCCTGTGGCAGCGCGTGCTGCGCTACGACCCGCAGGATCCGGCCTGGCCGAACCGCGACCGTTTCGTGCTGTCGAACGGCCACGCGTCGATGCTGCTCTATGCCCTGCTGCATCTGGCCGGCGTGCACGACCCGGCCCGCAGCGGCCCGGCCGTGGCCCTCGACGACATCCGCAAATTCCGCCAGCTCGGCAGCCGCTGTCCAGGCCATCCGGAATACGGCCACACCGCCGGCGTCGAGACCACCACCGGCCCGCTCGGGCAGGGCTGCGGCAACAGTGTCGGCATGGCGATCGCCGGGCGCTGGCTTGCCGGTGCGTTCAACCGGCCGGGCCTGACGCTGTTCGACTACGACGTCTACGCGTTCTGCAGCGACGGCGACATGATGGAAGGCGTGGCGAGCGAGGCGGCCTCGCTCGCCGGCCATCTGCGGCTTTCAAATCTGTGCTGGGTCTACGACAACAACCACATCACCATCGACGGGCCGACCGGCATTACCTTCAGCGAAGACGTGGGCCGGCGGTTCGAGGGCTATGGCTGGACCGTCGTTCACCTCGACGATGCCAACGACACCGAGCGGTTCGCGCGGGCCTTGGACATTTTTCGCCGCGGCGACCGGCCCACCTTGATCGTCCTCGACAGCCACATCGGCTACGGCGCGCCGCACAAGCAGGACACGCCGGCCGCGCACGGCGAGCCGCTCGGCGAAGACGAGGTGAGGCTCGCCAAGCGCAGCTACGGCTGGCCCGAGGACGCGAAATTCCTCGTGCCCGACGGCGTCTATGACCGCTTCCGCGAAGGGATTGGCACGCGCGGCCGCGACCTGCGCGCGGATTGGAACCAGCGCTTCGCGACCTATCGGAAGAAATATCCCGATCTCGCGGCGCGGCTCGACGCCATGCTGCGCGGCGAGGTGCCGGCCGGCTGGGACGCCGAGCTGCCAAAATTTCCCGCCGATGCCGGCGGAGTTGCGACCCGCGACTCCTCCGGCAAGGTGCTCAACGCCATCGCGCCGCATTATCCGTGGCTGGTCGGCGGCGCCGCCGATCTCGGCACCTCGACCAAGACGCCGCTCAAGTTCGACGGCGCCGGCAATGTCGCGGCGGACGAGCCCTGCGGCCGCAACCTGCACTTCGGCATCCGCGAGCACGCCATGGGCGCGGTGCTCAGCGGCCTCGCGCTGTGCCGCCTGCGCCCGTTCGGCTCGAGCTTCCTGATCTTCTCCGACTACATGCGCCCGCCGATCCGCCTCGCCGCGCTCATGCGGCTGCCGGTGATCTACGTCTTCACCCACGATTCGATCGGGCTCGGCGAAGACGGGCCGACGCACCAGCCGATCGAGCAGCTGGCAGGGCTGCGCGCCTTGCCCGGGCTCACGGTGCTGCGCCCGGCCGACGCCAACGAGGTGGTCGAGGCCTGGCGCGTGATCATCGGCCTCGATACCCCCGTCTGTCTGGCGCTGAGCCGCCAGAAGCTGCCGACGTTCGACCGGACGCGCTATGCTCCCGCCGCCGGCGTGGCGCGCGGCGCCTACGTGCTCGCCGAGGCCGAGGGCGACCGGATCGATGTTATCCTGATCGCCACCGGCAGCGAGGTTGCGCTCTGCGTTGCGGCGCGCGACATGCTGGCGGCGGAGGGCATCCGTGCCCGCGTGGTCAGCATGCCCTCCTGGGAGCTGTTCGAGCGTCAGGACCAGGCGTATCGCGACGAGGTGCTGCCCTCCTCGGTGCGGGCGCGGGTCGCGGTCGAGGCCGGTTCGACCATCGGATGGGACCGCTATGCCGGCCCGCAGGGTGCTACCATCGGCATGCACGGATTCGGCGCCTCGGCACCGGTCAAGGATGTGATGAAGGAATTCGGCTTCACGCCTGAAAATATTGTCGAAACCGCCAAGGCGCAGTTGGCCCGATGGAGATGCCATGACGACCAAAAATCCCCTGCTGGCCCTGCGTGACCGGGGTCAATCGGTCTGGCTCGATTTTCTCTCCCGCGACCTGCTCCGCAACGGCGGCCTCGAGCGGCTGATCGAGGCGGACGGCATCTCCGGCATCACCGCCAATCCGTCGATCTTCGAGAAGGCGATCGGCGAATCCGACATTTACGATGAGCAGATCGCCCGCGCGGTCGCCTCCGGCTGGCCCTCGGTCACGACCGTTTACGAAGAGCTGGCGATCGCCGACATCCGCGACGCCGCCGACATGCTGCGCCGGACCTACGACGTGACCGACGGCGCCGACGGCTTCGTCAGCCTCGAAGTGTCCCCCTATCTCGCCAACGACACCGAAGGGACGATCGCCGAAGCGCGGCGGCTGTGGCGGACCGTCGGCCGCGAGAATCTGATGATCAAGGTGCCGGGGACGCCAGCCGGGCTTCCGGCCATCAGCCAGCTGATGGGCGAAGGCCTGAATATCAACATCACCTTGATGTTCTCTCAAGCTGTGTACGCGCAGGTGGCGGACATCTATCTGGCGGCGCTCGAGCAGCTGGCCGATGCGGGCCAGCCGATCGACCGCATCGCCAGCGTCGCGAGCTTCTTCGTCAGCCGCATCGACACCGTGGCCGACAAAGAGCTGGACGCGCGCATCGCGGTCGCGAGTCCCGACGAGCGGACGGCGCTCGAGCGGCTGCGCGGCAAGACCGCGATCGCCAATGCCAAGCTCGCCTACCGGCACTATCAGGAGCTGATCGCCGGACCGCATTGGGCGCGGCTCAAGGAATTGGGCGCGCGGCCGCAGCGGCTCTTGTGGGCGAGCACCGGGACCAAGAGCCCGGCCTACAGCGACGTGCTCTACATCGACGAGCTGATCGGCGCCGACACGGTCAATACGATGCCGCCGAAGACCATCGATGCGTTCCGCGACCACGGCAAGGTGCGCGACAGCCTCACCGAGAACGTCGCCGAAGCGGCGCGGACCCTCGACGCGCTGGAGCACGCCGGCATTTCGCTGGAAAAAATCACCGACGACCTGGTGGTCGACGGCGTGCGGCTGTTCTCCGACTCCTTCGACAAGCTGCTCGGCGCCGTTGCGGCCAAGCGGCGACGCATGCTCGGCGCCGCGCTCGACGGCCAGAACCTTTGTCTCGGCGAGCTGAAGGCCGAGATCGACAAGCTGCAGGAGGCGTGGCGCGCCGACGGCAAGGTGCGCCGCCTGTGGGACCACGACGCGACGCTGTGGACCGGCCGCGACGAGGACGAATGGCTCGGCTGGCTCGATGTCGTCTCGGCGCAGCTGCGCAATCTCGATCGCCTGACTGCGCTGGCCGAGGACGTGCGCACGGCCGGCTTCCGCGACGTGGTGCTGCTCGGCATGGGCGGATCGAGCCTCGGCCCCGATGTGCTCGCCGCAAGCCTCGGCTCCGCGCCCGGATTTCCCAAGCTGCACGTGCTCGATTCGACCGACCCGGACGAGGTCGGCGCCTGCGAGGCGGGCATCGATCCGGCCCACACCCTGTTCATCGTCTCGAGCAAGTCGGGCACGACCCTCGAGCCGAACATCCTGATGGATTATTTCCGCGCCCGCGTTGCCGCCGCGGTCGGGCCCGACCGCGCGGCCGAAAGCTTCGTCGCGATCAGCGATCCGGGCTCGCCGCTCTCCCGGCTCGCCGAGCGCGAAGGATTTCGCGCCGCCTTCGCCGGCGTTCCGGGCATCGGCGGGCGCTATTCGGTGCTCAGCGCGTTCGGCATGGTGCCGCTCGCCGTCATGGGCCGCGACGTGCGCCGGTTTCTCGAGCACGCCCAGGCCATGGTGCGAAGCTGCGCCGGCGACGTGCCGCCCGCCGAGAATCCCGGCGTGCAGCTCGGCCTCGCGATCGGCGCGCTCGCCAAACGCGGACGCGACAAGGTCACGATCGTCGCGTCGCCGGCGGTCGCCGATTTCGGCGCCTGGGCCGAGCAGCTACTGGCGGAATCGACCGGCAAGAGCGGCAAGGGCGTCATCCCGGTCGACGCCGAGCCGCTGGGCGCGCCCGACGCCTATGGCTCCGATCGGCTGTTCATCTATGTGCGCCATCCCGGCAGCGCCGATCCCGCCCAGGATGCGTCGCTCGATGCGCTCGAACGCGCCGGCCATCCGGTGGTGCGCATCGGCATCGCCGCCCCCGAGCTGCTGGGTCAGGAATTT
>WNFB01006223.1_pt1 | contig 10698 bp, 9 predicted proteins | sample 5400501 | NCBI WGS metagenome assembly WNFB01 (sample SAMN13153341, study PRJNA577476) | soil metagenome | isolation source: 200 cm saprolite under Douglas fir tree site 2 hole 1 | place: USA:California | collected 2015-04-18 | reverse complement strand
ACGACGCAGCCGTTTCGAATCGGTTCCCCTCGGCCCGGGATGAGGAGATCCGCTTCAATGCGTACCATGGGGAGGGGAACGGCGAACGACGAATGAGGATTCCGCGTGCCGGTCCCTGCTCTCTCGCGGGAAGGCAAGCCTTTCTGGTGCCGAAAAGGCAGGCCTTTCCACTGAGAGGGGACTGGCGGACCAGATTGCCAGTCAGCAACGGGGTGTTCAAAGCCTTCGAGGCCAAGTACGGTACTATCCCAGGGGCAAGGAGAAATGTCCTCGAAAAGTGGCTTGAGGGCTTCCAAGATATCCAAGGGGGCGATGTTGTTGGAGGCGTGGGCAAGATGCGAGGAGCTTACGGCACGATGAAGGTCGCATCGAAATTCGACCCGGAGGACTTCGCGGCTTTTCCGGAGTGGGGGCCGCTGGGGAGAGGCAACATTGGCGACATCCCTTTCAAGAACGGAGTTCGATTCGAGGTCAAGGCCAGTAGCGCCTCTTTCGAATATCCGCAATTCGGTGGTCTTCTGGAGGCACGGAGCGGTGGAGAAATAGAATCATTTGTCTACTGGTTCGGGAGGCCTCCTGCTTCCAACATCGCTAAAGACTTGGCGGAGGCCGGAGTCGACTGGTACTTGATTCCCGGAGGGTTATGAGCGACATCCACATGGTCCAGTTCGCTATGCGGGACGGAATCGATCCCAAAGAAATACTGGCCATGCTCACAGGCCCTGCCGAGAGGTGCGGATGGGTTTTCAGCGAAAGGCAAAAGCGGGAATTTTCGGGAGATCGTAAGCGACCGAGTTCAGTCTTTGACTGGGGCAAAGCCCAATCGACCCAATATATGGCCTTGTCTTTCCTGAACGCAGAGCATTTCCCGAATCCAGTTCTCGAAGTAAGTCTCAACAACACTTATTTCGCACGTTCGTCGTGGTTCTCCGAGGAGCGAAGGGAGCGGGAAGAAGCGAGGGCGTTTTCCGGAAAGCTCATCCAATTTTTGTTGCGCCTAATCGAAGCGACATCGCCGGACTACGGGCTGGGGGATACCGATTTCGCGTTTTCGGACACGCAACTGACCACGTCTGTCCTCCCTCCCAGGGACCGGTTGATCGGCGTTCTCGAGAAGAAGAGGCACAAGCCGTGGCTGGTCTACTTCGGTCCGGAACTGATACGCGAACTGGGGAAAAAACGTATAGACCAGCTAGGGGGCACGGAACATCACGAGGTCGCTGGCGGAATTCTCCTCGTTTTTCGGAAGAACCCGAGCACACCAGCTGAATAAACGAAGTATAACATGTGATAATTCCGCCACGGAGTCACAGGCCTGTCTTTCGCGCGGACGGAGAATCCCAAGGAGCGACCATTCGTTCGCAACTCGAAGCGAATGTACCCCCTGTCCCCCTTATGATCCCTCTTGCCGCCTTGGCAAGTTTCATCGTGGCTCTCGCGCAATGAGGAAGCGGTGATGCTTGACAGATTATCCCGCGTCGACCAGTTCGATGGCGAGGGGACGTCACTCGATATTGATCTCCTGTATGAGCGGCTCGAGTTGGCGATGGGAAGCGGTTCGTTTTCGCTCCACTTCGGGCCAGAGTTTCGCGGCCAATTTTCATCGTCCGTGACATGGACAGTCGTCCTCGAGTGCCAAAGCCCGTCCGCCAACGCGTTCGTGGTAACGCCATTCGGCCCTGGACCGAGTCGAAGGCCGACACCTTTTTCCCTCCGGAAAGGCAAGCCTTTTCGCATCGGGACGGTTCCCCGGGTCTGCGAGACCATGCCCCACAAGACGAGTCCATCGGCCTTCCGTTCGCTGTCGAAACGCATCATCGAGGACCACCGGGCGTGGGATCCCACCGGGTCGGCCGCTTCAGGCCTTCACCGATATGATGGCATCCTTCCAAGGTTCTCGAAAGCCGCGGTGAGCCGGTACGCCGCCCGGGCCCGGGGAGAACTTCGGGACTTAGCTCGAATCGAACGGACGACCAAATTGTCACGCGACGCGCGGCTCGACCTCGGGGTCCTCCGGGGGATGCTCCTGTCCGAACTCTCGGAGATCGAGGATCAACGGCTGCCGCAGTCGTTCCCTCCCTATTTCCTGTTCAAGATGAACATCGTGAACTACCTGCTTCGAGACTATGCCCCGCTGGATCGGCGCCTTCGGGCGGTGGCGAAGCTCCAGGCGGACGTTCCGCGGTTCCTCAAGGAACTGCGTGAAATGACGGATCCGCGCCTTCCGGACACGTTCTACGAAATGGCCGAGATGGCGGCCAGCGGGATGCTCGACGCTTATTCGCGGGAGCTACCGGAGTATCTGCAGGGAGCCTCGGCAGCCGTCCGTGTTCGGGTCGGACGGACGAACGAGACTGCGACGTCCGATCTGAAGGCATTGGTCCACGAACTTACGACGACGTACAAGCCCCGGGTCAAAGGTGAATTCGCGCTTGGCCGACGCAAGTACGCGCGGATGATTTTCGCCGAGCACCTGGCTCAAATCCCGCTCGATCGGCTCTCCGAGGTCGGCCAGACTGACCTGAGGTCGAACCAAGCTGCCTTTCACGAAGCTGCACGGAGGCTCGATGCCTCGAAGAAACCTCAGGAGGTCCTGGAACGGATTGAGCAAGACCACCCAACGGAGGACGGCCTCATCGAGGACACGCGCAAGATGCTGGAAGAGATTCGGGGTTACCTCATCGACCATGACATTGTCAGCGTCCCCTCGGAGGAACGCGCGAAGGTGATCGAGACGCCCCGTTTCTACCGTTTCGCGACCGCGGCCATGAACCCGCCCGGGAGCTTCGAGAAGGTCGCGAAGGACGCCTTCTACTACGTCACCCCGACCGAAGAATCGTGGACGCCCGAGAAGAAGGAGGAGTGGCTACGCCACCTCAACTACACGAGCCTCCGGAACATCTCGGTCCACGAGTGCTATCCGGGTCACTACGTCCACTTCCTCCATCGAATGCGGATCCGGTCGGCGGCCCTTCGGAGCTACACCTCCTACGCGTTCACGGAAGGTTGGGCGCACTACTGCGAATGGATGATGGTCGAAGCGGGCTTCGGCGATGCGCGGCTGAAGTTGGCGATGCTCCAGGACGCGCTCCTCCGCGACTGTCGATACCTATCCTCTATCGGGATGCACACAGCCGGTTGGTCCTGGGAGGATGCGACCCGGTTCTTCATGGAGAACGCCTACCTGGACCGACTTCCGGCCGAACGGGAGGCGAAGCGGGGAACCTGGGACCCGGGCTATCTGAACTACACGCTGGGGAAACTCATGATCCGGAAGCTTCGAGAGGATTGGCAGACGGCCCATCCGAAGGAAGGACTCAAAGATTTCCACGACACCTTGCTCGCCTTAGGGGCACCCCCTCTGGGCCTCGCCCGCGAACACCTGCTGGGCCCGGATGCCGGACCGGCGCTCTGATGCCCTGACGAAAAGACGGGCCACCAAAAGTTCTAAGGCCTATGCCCGACATCGGTGGGACCGGGGTGCACACGTGCGATGCCCGAAATGCGGCACTGAAAATGATGACGAAGTTGCCTTCTGTGTCTACTGCGGTTCCCTGCTTCCGGACCAAGCCCCCGCGCCTACTTCCCCAATGGCTCCGACCGCGACGTCCCTGAACGCGAACGTCGTCCGCGCCATGAAACCCGCCCCCGCGATGGCCCGCGCGTTCCCCGAGCGGCGGCCCGATTTCGTCGGCCTCATCGGTGTCGCCGTCTTCCTCGTGATCGTCGGCATCGTCTTCACGCTCAATACGAACCTGCTCAACGACTTCCGAGCCTGGTGGGACAAAGTCCTCCCGGGCAGTCTCTTCGTCCGCCCTCCCGAGGGGATCATCGGAAGTGGCATCGTCTTCTTCGGCCTCTTAGGCATCTCGAATTTCCTGACCTCCGGGTTGCGGTGGGCCCTCGACCGGAGCCGGTTCGGGGCGCTCGCCCGAGTCCTCGCGGGCGTCGGATTCCTCTCCCTCGCCGTCCTCATCTGGCGATATTCCCTGAGGACGATCTCGGGTTCCCTCGTCGTCTCGATCTGGACCGCGGTCCTCGGCAGCCTGTTGGTCGCCTACATCGCGATCGGGCTCTACTGGGTCCGTTCGCGACGCGTGGTCCCCGGTGGAATCCGGGTGCCGACCTCGAGACCGTAGAGACGCCGACGCGCCTAGGCCCTGGTCGAAAATCCCTCGACCCCTCTAGGGCCGGACATATTCGGACGTCGACACGCCTCCGGGAGGAATGTACCGACTCCCGCATTCGCAGGACCAGATCGCGGCCTCTTTCCCGCCGGAAAGCTCGATCCGCGTGACCGAATAATCGAACCCGCATTGCTCGCAGGCGAGGACGACCGAGGGCGCCACGGGTTGACGCAAGAGCACAGCGGGCGGCGCGGATCGCCGGAACTTCGCTCGAAGCCGAGCGAACGAGGCGCGCCATGGCGTGGACGAATCGAGCTTGTGTTCAGTGGGTTTCGCGGCTAGGCCTTCGGCATGCAATCTCTCTCGCTTCGTATTTCCTCCACTCCCCGGGAGGGGATTGGCGTGCCGCGACATAAAGCCTGAGTGTTCGTCTCCTCTCGATTCTGAGAACGAACGAGTCGCGACGGAGCCGTCCGGTCGGGCGTCAAAAACTCGATTCAATCCATCGGCTGAAACTTGTAGCCGTAGTGAATGACGCCCGCCTCGCCTTCCTGGCCGAGTTTGCGGAAGCAGGATTGGACCTTCATCCCGATCGTCACGTCCTCGGGCTTGACGTCAATGATCTGCGACGTGAGCCGGACTCCTTCCTCCATTTCCACGATCGCCATGACGTAGGGCTTCTGCATCTCGAACTGCGCGGGGGCGTCATGGATGACCGTGTAGGTGACGACCTTGCCCTTCCCGCCTAGCCGGAGGCGATGCATCTTGCCCACGGACTTTCGGCCGCACACCGGGCAGACGGCCCGGGGAGGGAAGTCCACCTTCCCGCAGTTCCCGCACTTCGTGCCGATGAGGTTGTAGCGGCTGGGGATCTCCCGCCAGAACCGGGGGATCGCCATGTCAGTCCCCTCTCTCGAAGATGTGGACGACCGCCGTGGCCCCCGTCCCGCCGAGCGTGTGCGTGAGCCCGTGTCGTGCCCCGACGACCTGGCGCTTGCCCGCTTCGCCGCGGAGCTGGCGCACGATCTCCACGGCCTGGGCGACGCCGGTCGCGCCCACGGGTTGGCCTCGCGCCTTCAGGCCCCCCGAGGTGTTGACCGAGATCTTTCCATTCAAGGCCGTAAGGCCTTCCGCCGTCGCGGGCCCGCCCTTGCCCTTCTCGATGAACCGGAGGTCCTCGATCGCCAGGATCTCCGAAATCGTGAAGTTGTCGTGGACCTCGGCGACCTGGACGTCCGTCGGCTGGAGCTTCGCCTCGTGGAAGGCCCGCTTCCCGGCGACCACGGTCGCGTCGAGGGTCGTGAGGTCGCGCCGGTCGTGGAGCGCCAGGAAGTCGCTCGCCTGGCCCGACCCCGCGATCCGGATCGGCGTGTCGCTGAACTTCTTCGCCCGCTCCATGTCGCATAGGACGACCGCGGCGGCGCCGTCCGAGAGGGGGGCGCAGTCGAACACGCCCAGGGGTTCCGCGACCCACGGGGCCTGCAGGACGGTCTCGATCGTGATCTCCTTCTGGAACTGGGCCTCGGGATTCAGCGAACCATTCTTGTGGTTCTTGACAGCGACCGATGCGAGCTGTTCGCGGGTGGTCCCGAACTCGTACATGTGGCGCCGGGCCATCATCGCGTAGAGCCCCGCGAACGTCGCCCCGAAGACGCTCTCCCACTCCTGGTCCGCGGTGGAGGAGAGGATCTCGGCGGCTTGGACGTCCCCCACGTCCGTCATCTTCTCCGCACCGCCGACGACGACGATGTCGTACATCCCGGAGGCGATGGCCAGCCGGGCCTGCAGCAGGGCGACGGCCCCGCAGGCACCCCCTCCCTCGATGCGGACCGTCGGGAGGTGCATGTCCGCCAGCCCGGAGTAGTCCGCGACGAGCGCGGAGACGTGCTCTTGGTCGATGAACTTGCCCGCGGACATGTTTCCGATGTAGACCGCGTCGATGTCCTCGGAAGTGATGTTGGCATCCTGGATGGCCTTGAGGCCAGCCTCGATCCCGAGGTCCCGGAAGGAGCGGTCCCAAAGCTCCCCGAAGGCCGTCTCGCCGACCCCGATCACGGCGACGTCCTTCACGGCTCAGGCCTCCCGCATCAGGATCTTACCGCGGTACTTCGCGTACGTGGCGTAGTCGACGAACACCTGGTCCTCGATCTGCTCCTTGATCGTCGGCGTGGCGTCTCGGTGGAGCTTCCGGATCTCGTCCGTGACCGTCAGATCAAACGCGTCCGAACCCGCGCCGCTCCCATAGCCCACGGCGAAGATCCGGTCGCCGGGGTCCGCTTCGTCAAGGATCGCGCAGAGGCCGACCATGATCGCGCCGCTGTACGTGTTCCCGATATCCCGGACGCACATGCCCGTGTCGATCTGGTTGTCCCGGAAGCCGAGCTGCTTCGCGGCCCTCACCGGAAACTTGCCGTTCGGTTGGTGGAACACGGCGTAGTCGTATTCCTCCGCGGTGGAGCCCGTGCGCTTGAAGAGCAGCTGGGCGCAGTTGATCACGTGCTTGAAGTAGGCCGGCTCGCCGGTGAACCGGCCCCCGTGACTCGGGTATCGTTGGCCTTCGCGGCGCCAGAAGTCCGGGGTGTCCGTCGTGTAGGAGACCGTGTGGGAAATCTCCGCCGCGACCCGGTCGACCCCGATGAGGAGGGCCGCGCCCCCGGCGGATGCACTGTATTCCAGGGCATCGCCCGGCGCGCCCTGGCTCGTGTCGGATCCAATCGCGAGGCCGTACTTCATCATCTTCGAAAGGGTGAGGCCCATGGTCGTTTGGATCGCCGCTGTCCCCGCCTTGCACGCGAACTCGTAGTCCGCGGCCGTCATGACGGGCGCCGAGCCGATCGCCTCCGCCACGATCGTCGCGCTGGGCTTGACGGCATAGGGATGAGACTCCGAGCCCACGTAGATCGCGCCGATGTCGGTGGGGTCGATGTCGACCTTGGCCATGCACGCCCGGGCGGCCTCGACGGAGATCGTAATCACATCCTCGTCGGGACCCGGCACACTCTTCGCCCGAATGTTCAGGGCGCGACCCATGAATTCGCCGTCGGCTCCCCAAACGGTCCCGATGTCCTTCGGTCGGATCCGATACCGCGGGATGTACGCGCCATAGCTCACGATGCCGGCCTTCATGCCATCCGCTCCAATCTCGAGATCAATTCCGCCTGGTCGAGGTCCGTGCGGGCCAGGAGGATGCCTTCCATCTCGGCGAGCTTCATCGCAAGCTCGTCAACGCTCTCCGGTTGGACATAGACGACCATCGCGGGCTTCAGGGGATGCGCTTTGATCGCGATCATCGGCGACCTCCCGTACCGGACGCCCGTGAAGCACAGGGCCCGTTCGCTCGTCGACCCGTAGATGCGAAGGTAGTCCGTGGCGTCCAGGGTCGTGATCGCCTTGATCGAGTCGATCACCGTGTAGCCATTGACGACGCGTCGCGTGTTGAGCTTCTGGGTCAGCAGTTTTCCGTCGATCCTCCGGAGGAAGTCGGCCGCGCGCATGCCGACGGACCAGTCGCGCATCGATGGGATGACGTCCGAGTACTCCTCGAACCGCTTCGAGAGTTTCTGTCCCGTCTTCTGGTCGATGTCCAGCAAGGCGTCGACGAGCCGATGAATCGTCTTGATCCCGGGCGACGTCCGTCGACCGGCCTCGTAGTCGCTGATCACGCTGGGTGAGACGCGCATGTGTTGCGCGAGGTTCGTCTGCGAGATGTGGAGCTCCTCCCGCCACTTCCGCATCGTCTTCCCCGGTTGTTCGGACAAGGCGATCTCCCCCGCGATTTTCTCCCGAAGCGGGAACTGCATGCCGCGCGCGAGAAGGCGAGCGCTATATAAGCGTGTCGAAGACACTATCGGCGTGTGACGACACGGCACGAATCGAGCCAAAAACCAACATCGGGGAACGCGCGGTGAATCCGACTTGTGGACCAACCGCGAAAAAAACACGCGACCGAACGGGATGTCGCACAAAACTTATACCCGAACCTCCGCTTCGCGGGCCATCTTGGGTCCGTGGGGTAGCTTGGTCTATCCTTGGTGGTTCGGGACCACTAGACTCCGGTTCAAATCCGGACGGACCCATACCTTTACCGGTTCGGAACCTATATGTATTTCGGGGGTCCATGACCGACCCATGGTTCGGGTCCCTGCCTCCAAGGCCTCCAAGCCCATCCGGGGTCGCGTCGCGAAGCACCGTGTGCTCCTCGAGGACGCCACGGTCGACCGCTGGTACAAGAACATGGCCCGCGGCTCACAGATCACCGCCGATGTCTACCTGCGCCGGGTGGGCAACGTCTGCGAGGGGCACGGCAAGACGCCGAAGGACCTCATGGCGATGGCGTCGAACGAGCGTCGGGACTTCCTGACGGACCTCGTGTCGGCGATGGAATCCCGAGGCCTCGCGGGCGGCTACATCGAATCCACTCTCAAGGCGATCCGGTCGTGGCTGACCTTCAACAACGTGCCGTGGGAGCATCGGATCAAGGTGAGGGGCGCCCAGGCGACGCCCACGCTCGCCAAGGAACGGGTTCCGTCGCAGGAGGAGCTGCGCCGGATCTTCCTGGCCGCCTCGTCCCGGGAACGTGTGGCGGCGGCCTTCATGGCCCATGCCGGCCTGCGACCCGAGAGCCTCGGGAACTACCTCGGGGTCGACGGCCTGCGGCTCGCGGACCTGCCCGACCTGACGGTCAAGGGCAAGACCGTGACGTTCGCGAAGATCCCCGCGATGGTCGTCGTGCGGCCGGAGCTGAGCAAGTCGCATCGGAGGTACTTCTCGTTCCTCGGACCCGAGGCGGCCGATTACGTCAAGGCGTACCTCGAGGAGCGGCTGCGGGACGGCGACAAGCTCACGGACGACTGCGACGTGATCGCGCCGACGTGGCACGCGAAGTCGTTCCTGACGACGGTCAACGTCGGCGACGCGATCCGGAAGGCGATCCGCGCCGCCGGTTTTCCCTGGCGACCGTACGTCCTGCGGGCGTACTTCGACACTCAGCTCTTGCTCGCCGAGAGCAAAGGGAAGATGGTCCACGACTACCGCGTGTTCATGATGGGCCACGTCGGCGACATCGAGTCGCGCTACACGACGAACAAGGGACGCCTGCCGGCCGAGTTGGTAGACGACATGCGGGACGCCTACCGCCGGAGCCTGCCGTTACTCGAGACGACGAAGGCGAAAGACCAGGAAGGAGAACTCAAGAGTATGTTCCGGAAGCAGATGCTCCTCGTCGCCGGCATGAGCGAGAAGGAGGTCGACAAGACCGATCTCGACGCGATGACCGATGCCGACCTCCAGCGGATCGTGCGGGATCGTCTCGTCGGCTCGACTGGAGGCAACGGGAACGGGACGGCCAATGGCGGGAGGCAAAGGGTCGTATCCCTCTCCGATGTCGGGACGTGGCTGGAGCGAGGCTGGGAGTGGGTCACGCAGCTCCCGGACGAGCGCGCAATCGTCAGGAACTCCGGTTGAGCAAGACGCACCAGACTTCCATCTTCGCGAGGAACTCGGCCGGCCTGAGGATGTCCTTCTCCGCAAGGATGACCGCGCGGAGCGGGTCGTCTTCCGTGCATCGCGAGAGGACGAGCTGCTTCAGGCCGCGGATCGAGACGAAACCGTCGGTCGTGTCCCTCCCACGGGACACGACGATTGGATCGCGGCGTCTCTCGCCCGTCACTCGCTCCCCTCCCGCGACGCGCGAACCGGGTGTAAACCGCACGAAAGTTGTCCGGCTCCCGCAGCCTCCTGCGGAATGTCTCCGAGGTGTGAAACCCCGCCTCTTCGCGCGTGTAGCCATTCCTGAAGGGCCACACCGACCGCCTTGGACATCGTGATGCCCCGGTCCAGCGCCATCCAGAGGAGTTCGGCCCGCACCTCTTCGGTCGTCACGCCGGCCACGCGGACGTATCCCTTCCTCAATCGGCCCGTCGGCGTGCGGCCCGCCTCCCGTCTTTCTCCGAAGATCCCGCGATGATCGCCGGATGAGTTCCCGGCGTGACGACGTCGTCCCAGTGGAGGGCGCCCTGGTACAACGGGTTGTGGACGATCCGGAACAGCTGGCGTTTCGTCCATGCCTTTCCTTTCTTCGTCGGGACGCCCCGGCGGTTCAATGCGTCCGCGATCCACCCGAACGATCGGCCCCGTCGTCGCCAAGCGCAGATCCTTCGGACGACGGTGGCCTCGCCGTCGTTCGGCACGAGACCGCCGGGACGGACGTCATATCCGTAGGGCGCGCTCATCCCGTTGAAGCCGCCTTGGAGGGCCTTCTGGCGCATCCCATGTCGGACGCGCTCCCCGATGATCCCCGATTCGAGTTCCGCGAACGCGCCGATGATCTGCAGGAAGAAGCGGCCGAACGGGCCTCGCGTGTCGATCGTCTCGTCGACGGACGCGAAGTGAACCTTGTGCCGTTGCATCTCCCTTTGCGTCGCGAGGAAGTCGTACAGGTTCCGGTTCAGCCGGTCGAACCGGGCGACGATGACGGCGTCCACCTGTTCCCTCCCCGCGTCGGTGGGGACCCCCTCGCGGACGGCGTGGATCATCGCCTCGAATGCGGGACGATTCGTCGTCCGTCCGGAGA
>WNFB01006222.1_pt1 | contig 10699 bp, 11 predicted proteins | sample 5400501 | NCBI WGS metagenome assembly WNFB01 (sample SAMN13153341, study PRJNA577476) | soil metagenome | isolation source: 200 cm saprolite under Douglas fir tree site 2 hole 1 | place: USA:California | collected 2015-04-18 | reverse complement strand
GCAAACTGCAGCGCAAGTTATTGCGCTCGCCCTTTGGTTTTCAGAACTGTACTAAAACTGCGAAGTACGAAGCTTTGGAGAAAAATGTCGTCTCCAACCGCAAATTGCCGTCTCTTCGGTAATCTCCAGTACGGCCATTCACCTGGAAGGTCTCAGTTTGTTGGGGATTTTGGGGCTGGTCGACCGCGCTCGATAACAGACTGCCCAGGTCGATGGCGGAGGGAGAGGAACTGGGGTCGAACCTTCTCCACGTAGGCCAGAGTACTCCAGCGAGTTCCTGCGTACGTAGTTCCTGGCAAAGGCGCGGCCAAGGCCACCATGAACCTGAGGTGCCCCCCGCCCCCTGGTGGGCAACCTGCACCATCCATTCTGGGTAAAAAGTCAGTGGCGTAACGCGGGTCACCCTCAGGTAACGTCCGCGCCATGTCCGCTCTGCCCTCAACATCAGACCTTCGCCGCAGAACTTTGAAGGTCCGTTTTGTGCCGATAGTGTTGCAAAAGTCCCAAAAGCCGCAGCTGCTAAGTTCTCGCCAAAGAACGAAACAAGCGACAATCGCCGCTCGATAGAGCCGCAAACCCGCTGCCAGAATCGCCTGTGAGTTTGGCGTGTGGCGACGTGGTCCCCCACATCGTTGTTCAATCGCCGCGCCCACGCCTCGGAGAATTTGAGACCCATGCCGCAAAAAGACTTTTGCAACACTATCGGCACTTTTCGGACCTAGCGCGATGTCCGACTTGAGTCCGTAATGAGCTTCAAAGCAGACATCGGAGAGCGTGACGTTCCATCGCGAGCGCCGTCTCCTCTGAGCGCCGTTGATCCGGCGACGATTCTTGAGCACGCAATCCGGCAGCGGACATCGTTTGCAATTTTGTTTGCAAGCGACCCATCCGCCGTAGAACAGCCAAAATCGTAAGTGCGCCGATGTCGCGACTCAGATAGAATCTTTTTGTAAATTGGGCTGCTTCACGGGGGTGGGGTTGTGAATAATTTACAAGATTGTCGCGCCCAAGAGGCGCAATGCCGAAGGCGTGCCGAAAGTGACGAGCAGAATCGAGACTTGTGGCTATCGATGGCGGAGCGGTGGTCCTATTTGGCTAAGGAAGCTCCATTCTGCTTTAGGGAAGGCACTCCCTTTCAAAGGGCAACTGATCCGCACAGCGTAGGCTGAATGCCAGTGTGCACGGAAGCATATCCTCACGCGACCTATGGCGCGGGCGGATGCCGTGCGAGGGGCACAAGGATGCGTGCTATGAGAAAATCGAGCGACGCCGAAAAGTGGGTCACGGACTTTGCTTCACAATCGCATAACCATTGGCGGCCAAGTCCAGAAGGATAGCCTTGGCGATGTGCGCGCTTTGATCTGGCGTTATCCACTCATAATCCAAGTTCGGACCACCGTCGCCCTCAGGATATTTAATAAATGCACCGTGGATAGAATTGATGATCAGATTTTCAACTGCGGTCGTAGCCATTTGACCTCCCAATCTTCCGCTCACAGATAGCACAGCTAGAGGCAAGATTACGACCGGCCGTCACCCGCGTGATAACCGTCCGTCAGAACATGGCGGTCGGCGAAGTCCGAAAATGACCGCGTGCTCAATCACGTCGATATGCCTTGAACGAAAGAAAGGCGCCGAGCCCCAGGAGGACGATGGCTCCTGCAATGATCGCGCCGGTGATTTGGCCAATTCCGGCGGCAATCGCGGCGAGGCCGGTGGGAAAAAGCATTCGGGCAAGGCCACCCAGGACGAACAGCCAGCCAAGGACGGTCACAAGCACCGGCCATCCGTTCGTCCAGCGATTGTGAACGCGCACAATGGCAAGCCCAGCGACGAACAAGAGGATGCCAGACACGAAGATGAGCGCGGGGTCGCGGGAAACCTGTTCCGCCAACGCAGGGAACGAGCCAATGTTCAGCAACATGCTGGCAGCGATAGCGACAAGGGTGGGACCGATCAGGCCGGCGATCGTTTTCGAGGTGGTCATCTATGCTCCGTTACGGATGCGCCACCGGGCTATGATAAGCCGGGTTCAGTCCCCTCGAGTTGAGAGAATCGGACGGGCAGAATCTCTTTCATCGTCATTCTGCCGTTGGCGAGCTTCTCGGCCACAATGAGCTGCTGCGTATTGGGCAGGCCGGCCGGTATCACCATTTTCCCACCCGCTTTCAATTGGTGGATCAGCGGAGGAGGAATCAGATCGGGAGCGGCCGTCACGATCACCTTGTCAAAGGGGGCGTGCTCTGACCAACCGTGATAGCCATTGGCAATCTTGAGTTCGACATTGCTGCAGCCCTGCTGTCGGAGTCGTTGTTTCGCGGCTTGGCCAAGCTCTTCGATTATTTCAACGGAGTACACCCTGCGGGCCAGCTGCGCGAGGATAGCGGCCTGATAGCCAAGACCGGTACCGATTTCGAGAACGCTGTCGTCGGCCTTGATGTCGAGCAGATCGGTCATTAAGGCGACCACAAATGGCTGCGAGATGGTCTTCGCGAAGCCGATTGGAAGTGGAATATTGTCATACGCGTAGGGCTGAAGTTCGATTGGCACAAACTCATGCCGCGGCACCTTGCGCATGGCCGTCATGACGCGTTCGTCTAGCGCATTCTTGCCGATCGCGCCGCGCAGCTCAAAGGCGCTGGCGGCGATGACCGCGAGCATGTGTTTACGCAGGGGCTCAAGGTCTTCTGCTCGCATTGGCAACCTTCACGGGCACGCGATCGGAAAGCTTGCCCTAACTGATGTTACACCGGCATTGCGCATGGGCGAAATGGGCGGTGCACCCGCGCCCGCCCAGCCAGGCTGTTGCAGCAACTGGCCACCCGTCACGACCACTCTCGCGGGCTCCAACGCCGATTGACACTCAAACAAGTCTGCATGGCGGCCGCGATCACGCTGCACACGCACATCAGTTACACGAACGAGCACACCTCGTTGATATCCGGACGCGGCAGACGCTCAAGCAATCCCGCCGGATCGCCATAGCCGATGGCACAGATAAAGTTCGATTTGATCTGGCCACCGGGGAAGAATTCCCGATCAACAGCCTCATTGTCGAACCCGGACATCGGTCCGCAGTCGAGCCCGATGGCCCGCGCCGCTATGATAAAGTAGGCGCCTTGCAGGCTGCTGTTGCGGAAGGCTGTTGTTTCGGCAAAACCGGGCTTGTCGATAAACCAGGATCTGGCGTCAACGTGCGGAAACAGGCGCGGCAGCCAGTCGTAGAACCTGGTGTCGTAACCGATGATCGCCGTCACCGGCGCGTCTGTCACCTTTTGCCGGTTACCCTCAAGGACGAGGGGCTTTAGTCGCTCCTTGGCCGCCGGAGTCGTCACGAACACGATGCGCACGGGGAAGCAGTTCGCACTCGTCGGGCCCCAGCGCATCAGATCGTACAGGGCAACGAGTTGTTCACGCGAAACCGGCTTATCGAACCACTTGTTTTGAGTGCGCGCCTTGCGAAAGATCGTATCAAGCGCGGAATCATCAAGCTGCGTCGCCATAAGATGCCTCCTCGCTCTTGAAGCTACCCTTTTTAATTCAAGTTGCAGCTCGCTACCTCATCGAGGCGTCACGCGCCGCGATACACGCCAAAGTACGGGACTTCGCTAGGGGGCGGCGTGTATCCTGCGTCCTTGGCCTTCTTGAGAGCCTCAAGCCCTTCGTCGAAAGTCACGAGCGGCGTGGTCTTGACGCTCTTGACCGCCCCACCGGCTGAGATCGCCATGGACAGCGCCGTGGCGCTCACATTGTCCGGCAGCTGGCAGATCACCAGCACGTCGTAATCGCCAAATGTCAGCCAGCCGTCGACGACACTGCCGCCGAGTCGTTGAACAACGGGTTTGACGGCCTCCATGCGGTTCTGAGGATCTTTGAGCAGGGCTGCCCACCCGACAGGGGCGTAAGCCGTCTGCAAGGCATAAAGAGCCATGGAGGGTCTCCTTTCAGAGTTTGCCGCCCCCTCGCTCACGCGCAAAACGCATTTGCCGAGTCGGGATATTTTTGTCTATCCCCTCACAACGGCAAGCTCACGGCACCAGTGTTGATATTGAAAATAGTGTAGCACTTCGCGCGACTCCCGTGAAGGCACGCTCGCGCTGGTTACTTGGCTAAACGGCCTCAACGTCATCCGGCGGCGCTGGTACCGGATACGAATCTCCAAGATTCGGTTCCATGCATCAGGCAGGCATGATCGATGAGCTCTTCGGGAGTCTTGGGAATGCCGTGGGACTCCAGATAGGCAGGGCTCGCGACCGTCTTGCCCGGAATCGGGCCGATGCGCCGAGCGAGAGATTGGAGTCGGCCAGATAACCCACGCGTATCGCCGCATCGAAACCTTCTCCGATCCGGACCGACTGGTAATGGGGGATCCGCCTGCTCGACTGGCCGACGCTTTCAGGGGCAAAGCGGAAAACATATGCTCGGACTGAGTTCTTCTCAGTTTGACCCAACTCTGACATTCCTTCATGACGGCGCTCGCGGCGGGGCAGCGGCATTGTGGCTCCGTCGGTCTGTCGTGAAGAAGTTTGAGTCCTTCGAGGGACCGTCGCTCACACTGCCAAATACCTGCGTACGGTTTCCCCGTTCGCCAGAAGCTCTAGCATGGGGCCTTGGTGGCGAATGATTCCGTTCTCGACGATATATGCGTAATCGGCCAGCCGGCGCGCGAACTTGAGGTTCTGGTCGGCAATTAGGATGGTCATGCCTTCGGTGCCCACTTTCTTGATCGCCTCCACCAGGCCGCTCAGAATCAAGGGGCTCAGCCCCTCGGACGGCTCGTCGAGCATCAACAGCTTGGGATTGCCCATCAGCGCCCTGCCAAGGGCCAACATCTTCTGTTCGCCGCCGCTGAGGACGGCGCCCTTGCGGGTCCGCAATGCATGTAACGGCGGGAACAGTTCATAGACCCGATTGAGGTTCCAATAGCCGATGCCGCCGCGTGGGCTGTGCCGAGCTCCCAGTGCCAGGTTCCTCTCGACGCTGAGGTCCGGGAAGATGCGGCGGTCGTCGGGCACGTAACCGATGCCCAGCTGTGCGATTTCGAACGTCGGCCTCCCGCGCAGCTCGACACCGTCGAAGATGATGCGGCCGAACGGGACGGCGACGAGCCCCATGACGCTGCGGAGGGTCGTCGTCTTGCCGGCGCCGTTACGGCCCAACAGCGCGACGATTCGGCCGCGCTCGGCGGCCAGCGACACGCCCTGCAGCACCCGGCTGAACCCGTAGACCGCGACCACCTCTTCCAACGCGAGGATTGGCTCAGTCACCGACCTCCTCCCCCAGGTAGATTTCCTTGACGCCGGCATGGTTGCGGATGGCTACTGGCTTGCCTTCGGTGAGCACCTTTCCTTGGTGCATGACGATGACCCGGTCTGAGAGAGCGAACACCACGTCCATGTCGTGCTCGATGATGACGAACGTCACGTCGCGCAACTTGGTGAGCTTGCGGATCAGCTCTTGCACCTGCGCACGCTCGCCCGGGTTCATTCCCGAGCACGGCTCGTCGAGGAAGCAAAGACGCGGCCGGCACGCGATCGCCATGCCAATCTCCAGGAGTCGCTGGTCGCCGTGCGGAAGCGCTTTTGCGCGCACGTCGCGCGCCTTGGCGAGACCGATGTCGGAGAGCAGGCTTTCCACCTCGGCCCGCACATCCGGGTCGCGATCCGGCCGCGCGAACGGCCTGCCGGCGCGCCCCAGACGCGCCAATACCGGCAATTGCAGGTTCTGCGCGACGGTCATCTGCTGAAGGATGTTGGTGACCTGGAAGGAGCGGCTGATGCCCAAATGCACCCGTTGGTGAGGTGTGAGGCCGGTAATGTCGGTTCCGTCAAAGACAAGCCGGCCGGAATCGCAAGGCAGTTTGCCCGTGAACAAGTTGATCAGCGTCGTCTTCCCGGCGCCGTTGGGTCCGATGATCGACGTCAGCACAACTTTCTCCAGCATCATGTCGACGTCGTTGATTGCGACGAACTCGCCGAAGGTCTTGCGCACGCCTTGCGCGTGAAACAGGGCAACCATGGGTCAACCTCCCAGGTCATTGCGCCGTCGTTCCAGCCAACGGCAGCAGCTGGCGCTGGATGACGCTGACCACGCCGCCTCGGAACCCAAGCACCAGGGCGAGCACGATGATCCCGAGCGTCATCATCCAGTAGCCGGTGAAGATGACGACGATCTCCTTGATTATGTAGAATAAGAACGAGCCGACGATGGGACCGGCGAAGGTGAAGGCGCCACCGAGCATGGTAGCGATCACCGGCTCGGCCGAAAATGTCCAGTTGGCGATTGCGGGTGACGCCGACCGGCCGAGTGGAACCATGAGCGCGCCGGCGAGTCCGGAGGCGAGTCCGGCGATCGTGAAGGCGATCAGCCGGTACTTCATGACCGAAAGGCCAATGAAAGTGACCCGGCTTTCGCTGTCGCGGATCCCCTGCAGCGTCAGCCCGAGGGATGACCGAACCACCCTCCAGATGGCGAAGATCCCCAGAACCACCAGGAGGAGGACAAAGTAGTAGTAGCGCTCGAGATCGGCCATATCGATAGAAAGCAGCCCCGGTATCTCCAACGGCGCGCGCGGCACGCCGACCAATCCGTCGTCACCGCCGGTGACGGCGCGCCACTTCCAGATGATCGAGTGGATCATCATCCCGAAGGCGAGCGTCAACATCGCAAAGTAGATTTCCGTGTGGCGCACGCACAGGAAGCCGATGATCAGCGCCACCACCCCGGCCGCGACCACTCCGCCGACGACCCCCAGCAGCAGGGAGGGCACCGCCAGCAGGATCAATGCGCACACGTAGCCGCCGACGGCGAAGAACGCAGCCTGTCCGAACGACAAGAGCCCGGTAAACGAGAACAGCAGATTGAAGCCGACCGCGAACAACGCCAGGATCAGCATGTTGGCAGTCAGCCAGATGACGTAGTCCCCGAACAGGGGAATGATCAGCAACGCGACAGCGAGAGCGGCGCCCGCGGCTGCGGCGAGCCGAGTCTGCAGCCCGGCCTTCGTGAGTGCGGTCCAGCTCTTCATTGCTCAGCGTCCTCCCAGCAGTCCCTTCGGCCTGAACAGCAGCACGAGAGCCATGATGAGATAGGTCATGAACAAATCCGCGTCAGGAAACAGCAGGACGCCATAGGCTTTCATCAGGCCGATGATGAGCGCACCCACGAACGCACCCGGCAGGTTCCCGAGCCCGCCGATGACGGTGACGATGAAGACGTCGATGATGACCGAGGTGCCGATGCCCGGCGTCATCGCGCGAACCGGCGTGCCGAGCGCCCCGCTCAGCGCCGCCAGCATGGCCGCGAAGGAGAACACGACGGTGAACAGCCGGGGGATGTTGACGCCGAGCGCGCTGGCCATCTCGCGGTCCGAGGCCGAGGCGCGAACCGTTTCGCCCCAGCTCGTCTTGTCGAGCAGGAGCCAGAGCAACGCGCTGACCGCGATCCCGACGAAGATCACGAACAGGTTATAGACCGGAAAAGGACGGCCGACGATCGACACCGTCGAATCGAGAATCTCGGGCATCGGCGGGATCAAGGGAATTCCGCCCCAGAAGATCCGCGCCGCATCGGCAAAGATGAGCACGAACCCGAACGTCAGAAGGATCTGATAGGCGAGGTCGAGATGATAGATGAAGCGAAGGAAGAACCGCTCCATAATCAGCCCGATAACGCCGCCGCTGACCGCCGCGAGCAGCAACGACAACCAGAAATTCATCTGCAGTGTCAGGTAGAACGTGAAGGCGAAATAGCCACCCAGCATGTACAGGCTGCCATGGGCGAAGTTGACGACGCCGAGAACACCGAAGGCGATGGTCAGGCCGGCGGCGAGCAACCAGAGATACATCGCCAGGCTGAGACCAATCAGCCCTTGGTAAACGAGTGCCTCGAAGGTCATGCGATGGTGTCCACTCGGCCAGCGGAAGCAAAGAGAATGTTATCGAAGGCCGGATGACATTCCCTCTGCTCGTTCGCTTTTGCCTGCCTCAATTGAACGGTGGATTGCGAAAATAGTCAGATGCCGGGAACACCTTGAGGTCGGTCAAGTACGCAATGGGTGCGACCTCCTTGTTGTATGTCACCCGCCCGGCCGGCACGTTGTAGACGGCTTGGTGGTCTTCCGGTCGGTAGACACGCTTGCCTGCGGGAGTGGAAAGCTCGAGGCCTTCCAGCGCCTTGATGACATCCGCTGTCTTGACGGAGTCAACCTTCTCAGCCGCGGCCTTCAACGCGAAGATCGCCGAGTAGGTGCATTCCGCCGAGTAATTCGGCAGGCGTCCCCAGCGTTCGGAGAAGCTGCCGACGAAAGCCTTGTTCTCCGGCGTGTTAGGCCAATTCCAGATGTAGCGTGCAGTGGCCCACAGCTTGTCCTTGAACTTGCCCGTCGCGACGTCGCGGGAAATACCCTCCAACACGTCGACAGAGCCGCCCATGCACTGCCACCATACCCTGATGTCGTTGAATACGCCGAGCGTCGTCGCCTGACGCAGCATTAGCACGGCTTCCCCCGCCCAGGGGGTGGCGAAGATCAAGTCAGGTTTTTTGGCCGCCAGGGCGCTGATGTGGGGCGTGAAATCGGCGGTGAAGAATGGTGCCCAGGTCTCGCCGACGATTTCCACGTCGGGCCGGAACTTCTTCAGCGTGGTGTGGAACATGGCCCACGAGGTGCGCCCGTACTCGTAGTCGGCGCCCAGGTTGGCGATGCGCTTGATGTCGTTGTTGTCCTTGAAAACCAGCGCCGGCAGGATGGCGTCCTGGTAGACCGGAACGCTGCCGCGGAAGATGTGCTTGATCCCCTTCTTGAAGACCAGGTCCTCGGTCAATTTCTCGGTCGCCGCATGGGTGAAGATCTGAATCAGGTCGAGCTCGGGCAGCACCGGGCCGAGCGCCAGACAAACGCCGCTGGAATCCGTGCCGACCATGAAGTTGACGCCCTGCGCCTTGAAGAAACGGGCGTTCTTCAAGGCGACTTCGTTGTTGAGCTCGTCGTCCCGATAGAGGATCTCGATCTTTCGGCCCATGATGCCGCCCTTGGTGTTGATTTCCTCAGCGGCGAACCGGGCGCCCATCTGAATCTGCCGGCCGTAATCGGCATGCGAGCCCGAAGAAACGCCTTGGGCGCCGATCTTGATGGGGTCCTGCGCCTGCGCCGGCCGGATGAACGGCGCTGCAAGCACTGCGCCCCCGGCGGCCGTCGCCTGCAAGAGCCGCCTTCGATTCAACTCGTATTTGCCTGCCATGATTTCCTCCCTGCTGATTGCGACCGCTGCCGAAGCAAGGCCGTCGGCGCCGATCGGCGGCCTCGCCGTTGAATCTGCCCGGCGAAACGGTTCGCTAATCGGTTTTGCGTTGGCGCATTTTTCTATGATATTGGCGAAACACGTAGCATCGCCGCTAAAGGGGGTCAACGGCACCCCTGGTAAGCCTTCCTCGGCGATCAGGCGACAGGCGTATTTCGCGGTCGCATCTTGTGAACACATCACAATGTGGAGATGATCACATAACTGGCGCCACTTCTCTCTTAGGATTCAATGCACCCAATCGTTCTTGACCGCTCGCACGAGCACAAAACGACGGGAGTTCATCACGCTCATCGGCGGCGCCGCTGCTGCGTGGCCGCTCGCCGCGCGCGCGCAGCAGCCGGCAGTACCGGTGAACCAACCCAGCAGATCGCGACCCAGGAGCCGCCTCAAATGCCCATGGATCATGCGCTCGATCGCCAGAGGGTCTTATCGATCGTCAGATTGCAGCGCCCCTCCTGATGCCGGCTCTTGGCACGTCTCGTCGGTCTACGGCGGTGCACCAAGGCCTTGGATTTACGGCAGGTTTTGAGGCAGTCCGGACATTGGCCGGCAACCCGCCCCAATCGTATCCGACGTGATTGACCCATCTGTGCCATTCGACGATCAATTTTGTTGTGATGCACAACAGCCGCTCTCGCTCAACGGTGTGGTAATGTGCGGCTCTCGGCGTGGAGGTGGGAGCCCATGAGGCGACGAGATTTCATCAAGGGGATTGGTGGGGCGGCGGCCGCTTGGCCGCTCGCCGCGCGCGCGCAGCAGATGATGCCGGTAATCGGGCATCTCTACGCCGGTACGCCGGAGCAGAGCGTCAGCCTCTTGTCCGCCTTCCGGCAGGCGCTCGCCGAGAACGGCTATGTCGAAGGCCGTAATGTCGCGATTGAGTATAGATTTGCGAACAATGACGCCAGCCTACTGCCGGACCTCGCCGCCGATCTGGTGAGTCTCCGCGTCGCCCTCATCGCCGCCGCGCCGACCATTGCGGCACGCGCCGCCAAGGCCGCGACCGCGGACATCCCGATTGTTTTCGGAATCGGCGGTGATCCGGTCGACGTGGGCCTCGTTGCGAGCCTCAACCGGCCGGGCGGCAACGCCACCGGGGTAACCGAGATGAACAATGACCTGGGGGCGAAACGGCTCGGCCTCCTGCACGAATTGCTGCCCAAGGCGCAACGTTTTGGCGTGCTGGTCAGCAGGAACACGCTGATCATGCAGCCACAGGTCAACGACCTGGAGTCGGCGGCAGCAGCCATCGGCTGCCGGGTCGATGTCTTTGCCACCGGCAGCAACAGCGAAATCGACGCGGCCTTCGCGGCGCTCGTCCAGGCGCGCGTCGAGGGGCTGCTGGTCAGCCCGGAACCGCTGTTCACCAGCCGCCGCACGCAACTCGTCACCTTGGC
>WNFB01006221.1_pt1 | contig 10700 bp, 9 predicted proteins | sample 5400501 | NCBI WGS metagenome assembly WNFB01 (sample SAMN13153341, study PRJNA577476) | soil metagenome | isolation source: 200 cm saprolite under Douglas fir tree site 2 hole 1 | place: USA:California | collected 2015-04-18 | reverse complement strand
GTCGGTGCCGACGACCGATAGGGCGACGTGATGCCCAACGCCCGCCGCCGTCTCTGCAGCTTGGAGGTTGCGCGTTGAGGTCTGAAAGAACTCCAGCGCGGCTTGGTACTCGAACGAGGGACTATTCGACACATCAACGACGACGGAAGCTCCTTCCATCGCCGCGGCAACTCCTTCGCCCGTGATGGTGTTGACACCTCGGCTGGGTGATGCGGCGACCGCCTCGTGACCCTGCTGGTTGAGCTTGGTCACGAGTTTTGACCCGATGAGCCCGGTACCGCCGATGACGACGATCTTCATTGCAACCTTCTTTCTCTGTGGGTTGGGGCGGGGCTGTAATCCAAGCGGCTAGCTGCTGTCGGCATGCAAGACGGAATGGAATCAGGCTAGACCCGGTGTACGGCGGGCCACGAATCACTAGCGTGTGCGTGGCACGGGCGAGCGCTACCAGAGGCGCCATCTGTAGATCAGCCGCCCGTCGGAGTCAGGCCGCCAGTCGGAGCCATCCTCGCTCGTCCTGAATGAGCCGAGTTGTTATCACTTCCGCGCGTTTGACCCCCGTCTTCCGCGCTCAGATCATCTTCGTGATCCAGACGCGTCCCCTCGAGCTGCGGAACCAGCACTGCCGGTGATGCACCGCGCGACGGCCTCGCGGCCGAGGCGCCGACACCAAAGAGCCCGTTCGGATGGTACGAAAGGCCCCCTTCGGCGCGACCCAGTGCGTGCATAGCATGACCCGCCCATAGCCAGCTGGCGCCAACTGCTTGCGGATCCGGACGCGGGCGCACGAGGGAGTTGCTCGATGAGGCTGACGACCTGGATGACCCGTGCATCGTCGCTCACGATGGTCCTGCTTGTCAGCGCGTGCGGAAGTCCGGCCGCTCCCTCGCCCTCGAGCACCGCTGCCGTCGCTTCGAGCGGAGCGGTCAGCACGCGCCCACCTGACCCGACCCCGGCGCAGCTGATCGCGATCGGGTCCAAGGGCAACGTGCTGATGATCGCCCCGACGAAGCCTCCAGCGACCGCGACCCCGGACATCGGCGCGGGCGCGGCGTATCGGATGGAGGGCGTCGTCGTCGACGAGTCGGGTACTCCGCTTGCGGACGTTTGCATCGCCATCGGCCCGAACGGGTGTCAAGTCCACAGCCCTCGCACCGACGCTCGCGGCGTGTACTTCATCGACTTTCCGGCCGCGGAGGTCGATTACGACCTGCACTTCACCAAGGACGGCTTCAAGGAGTTCGACCAGCGGCTCAAGCCGACGCGGAGCACTGTCCTCAACATTGTCCTCGGGCAGTAGCGTCCGCAGCCATCCGCGCGCGTCCCGAGCGATGCGAGCTGCTACCACTTCCGCGTGCTTGACCCCCGTTCCGCTCAGAATCAGCGCCGTGATCCATACGCTTCCCCTCGCGCTGCAGAACCTGCACGGCCATTTCTCGCGCGACCTCGCGCCCATCCTCACGATCGCCTCCGGCGATTCAGTGCGCTTCTCCGTCCCCAACTCGGGCTGGCTTGTCGAGTCCGGCGAGAAGCTGACCGCGCGCGACCCGGCCATCGACACCGGCCACGCCCTCGTCGGACCGATCGCCGTCCGCGGCGCGAGACCTGGGCAGACGCTTGCCGTCCAAGTCGACGAGGTCCGGCCCGGATCGTGGGGCATCACGAAGACGAAGCCGCCGCACTTCATCCGCTGGGCCATCAACGGGAACACCGCGACGAGCATCGGCCGCACCGTCCGCCTCGCGCCGTTCCTCGGCGTCCTCGGTGTGACTCCGCCCGAGCCGGGCATCCACTCGACCATCCCTCCGCGCCGCTTCGGCGGGAACATCGACTGCAAAGACCTCGTCGCGGGCACGACGCTCTATCTGCCGATAGCTGTCGACGGCGCGCTGTTCTCCGCCGGCGACGGGCACGCCGCGCAAGGCGACGGCGAGGTGTCGGGCACGGCGATCGAGACGCCGGTCGAGGCGCAGGTCACGTTGAGCCTGCGGGACGATCTGCCGCTCGAATGGCCCATCGCACGGGTCGGGAACGCGTGGTTGACATTCGGCTTCGACGAGGACCTGAACAAGGCCGCGCGGGTCGCGCTCGACGGGATGCTCGACCTGATGGTGCGGGAGCACGGCCTCGCCCGCGACGACGCGCTGGCGCTCGCGTCCGTCGTGGTCGATCTCCGCGTCACGCAGATCGCGAACAAGACGCTCGGCGTGCACGCCGTGCTCAGGGACGACGCGTTCGCCTAGTCTCCCGAGCGTGCCCGACCGCGCCCGCGCGCTCGCTGCCCTCTGCGACACCTTCGTCCCCGGTGACGGCACACTCCCATCGGCGAGCACGCTTGGTATCCCTCGCATCTTGCGCAGCGAGGTCGAAGCCCTCGGCCGGCGCGCGCTCGTCGCCGAGCTCGATCAACTTCTCGACACCATCGAGTCGCCACTGCTGAACACCGCGCTCACCGGCCGGCCCGTCCGCTTCTCGTCGCTCGCCGCGGGCGAACGCGAGGCGTACCTCAAGCGCTGGGCCACGAGCCCGCTCGCGCTCAAGCGGCGCGCGTTCCAGGTCATGAAGCGCCTCGTCCTCCTCTATTCATACGGCGTCGACGGCTCGCCCTACGCCGCGGCAATGGGCTACACCCGTCCGCCGCTCCCACCGATGGCGCCGCCCGCCGTTCTGCGCATGCGGACGCCGCGCGCCGGCGAGGTCATCGACGCGGACGTGTGCGTCATCGGCTCCGGCGCGGGCGGCGCGGTCGTCGCGGCCGAGCTCGCACAGACCGGCAAGCGCGTCGTCGTGCTGGAACGCGCCCAACCGCGCGTCGAGGACGCCTTCGATGGCCGCGAGCTCGCGGGATACGCGTCGCTCTTCGTCGATCGCGGCATCGCCGCGACCGAGGATCGCGCGATCGCGCTGCTCGCGGGGTCCGCCCTCGGCGGCGGCACGATCGTGAACTGGAACACCTCACTCCGCATCTCGCCCGGGGTCGCGGAGGAGTGGCGGGCCGCCGGCGTCGAGGACCTTGCCCCGCACTACGACGCGGTCGAGGCTCGCACCGACGTCGACCGGGACGAGAGCGCACGCAACGGCGCGAACGCCGCGCTCGAGCGCGGCTCGCAGGCGCTCGGCCTTTCGTCCGCGACCATCGCGCGCAACGTCAAGGGTTGTGGCGATTGCGGGCATTGCACTCTCGGCTGCCGTCGCGGCGCGAAGCAGTCGACGCTGCGCACCTACCTCGTCGACGCGTGCGCGAACGGTGCCGAGATCCTCGTCGCGACGGAGGCACGGCGCATCGAGACCGCGAGCGGCGCGGTCACCGGCATCGTCGCGCGCGTCGACGGCGGCGATGTCCGCGTGCGCGCGCCGATGGTGGCGCTCGCGGGCGGCGCGATCCTCTCGCCGGCGATCCTTCTGCGCTCGGGGATCGCCGCCGAGCAGGCCGGTCGCGGCTTCCACCTGCACCCGGTCGCCGTCACGTCGGGCGTGTACGACGAAGACCTGGGCGGCGTGTGGTCGGGCGTGCCGCAGTCGGTGCTCGGTGACGCGTTCGCGGAGATCGACGGACCGTTCGGCGTCCGGATCGAGATACCCCAGGCATATCCGGGCATCCTCGCGGCGTCATTCCCGTGGTGGGGAGCGGACGCGCACCGCTCGCGCATGACCGAGGCACGCCGCACCGCACCGTTTATCGCGATCGTTCGCGACCGCGCGGAGGGGCGTGTCGTCGTGGACCGAGCGGGGGAGCCGGTGGTGCGTTACGCGAACGGGCCGCACGAGCGCGCCCTCCTTGTGCGCGGCATGGTCGAGTCGGCGCGCATCCATGCCGCGGCCGGTGCGCGACGCATCTTCACGCTGCACACGCCGCCGCTCGAGCGCGACGCCAAAGACGCGGACGAGCTCGTCGCCGAGATCGCGCGGCGCGGCGTCGTGCCGAATCGCGTGACGCTCTTCTCCGCGCATCAGATGTCGAGCTGTCGCATCGGGCGCGACCGCGCGTCGTCCGTCGCCGACCCTGACGGTCAGGCATGGGGCGTACGTGGGCTCTTCGTCACCGACGCGAGCGCGTTCCCGAGCGCGTCGGGCGTGAATCCGATGATGACGGTGATGGCGCTCGCGAGACGGACCGCACAGCGGATGCGCGCCGCGACCTAAACTCGATCCATCCGCGCATGGGGAGGCCCTCACATGGAGCTCAAGCCCGGCGACCCCGCCCCGAAGTTCGCGCTGCCCGACGAGAATGGCAAGACCGTGTCCAGCGATGCGCTGAAGGGCAAGACGTATTTCCTCTACTTCTATCCGAAGGACGACACGCCCGGCTGTACGGTCGAGGCGTGCCAGCTGAACGACAACCTCACGCAGTTCCGTGGGCTCGGCATCCCGGTGCTCGGCGTCTCGCAGGACGACGCGACCTCGCACCAAGCGTTCCAGAAAAAGTTCGGGCTGCAGTTCAGCCTGTTGAGCGACGGGGACCGTGCGGTCCACAACGCCTACGGCGCGTGGGGCGAGCGGCCTGGCCGCGGCGAGGGCGTGATCCGTTCGTCGTTCCTCGTCGGCCCCGACGGCAAGGTCAAGAGAGCGTGGTACTTCGTGAAGCCTGACGGGCACGCGCTCGAGGTACTGAAAGAGCTCAACTAACCGTTTCAGTCCCGGAACCCCGAACTTTTCCTGGCGTCAGCCGGTAGGCTGTGACGTGATGAAGACGTACCGGCCGCAGACCACGAACGAGTCGGTGCTCCGCCGCGGTGACTTCATCGCGCCCGTGCTGCACGAGATCCGTAAGGTGATCGTCGGACAGGACTACCTCGTGAACCGACTGTTGCTCGGTCTCCTGTGCAACGGGCATCTTCTCATCGAGGGCGTCCCGGGCCTCGCGAAGACGCTCGCGGTAAAGACGCTGTCGGACACCATCGAGGCGAGCTTCAAGCGCGTCCAGTTCACGCCAGACCTGCTGCCTGCGGACCTGAACGGCACGATGATCTATAACCCCGCGGACCAGACGTTCCGTCCGCGGCTCGGCCCGATCTTCACCGACATCCTTCTCGCTGACGAGGTAAACCGCGCGCCGCCAAAGGTGCAGAGCGCTCTACTGGAGGCGATGCAGGAGAAGCAGGTCTCCATTGGCGGCACGACCCATCCGTTGGGAGAGCTGTTCATGGTCCTCGCGACGCAGAACCCCATCGAGCACGAGGGCACCTACCGGTTGCCGGAGGCGCAGGTCGACCGCTTCATGATGAAGGTCGTCATCGGCTATCCGACGCAGCAGGAAGAGCGCGAGATCATGGACCGCCAGACCTCCGGCGTCATACCCGAGATCCGCCGCGTCGCGACGCCGAAGGCCGTCCTCGAAGCGCGCGCCGCCGTGCGGCAGGTGCACATGGAGGAGTCGCTCAAGGACTACATCGTGCGCATCGTGTTCGCGACGCGCGAGCCCGGGCAATTCGGCCTCGACGAGCTGCGCTCGCTGATCTCGTACGGCGTGTCGCCGCGGGCTTCCATCTTCATTTCGCTGGCGGCGCGGGCCAACGCGTTCCTCGAAGGGCGCGACTACGTGCTGCCTGATGACGTGAAGGCCGTCGCGGTCGACGTCATGCGGCACCGGCTCATCGTCACCTACCAGGCCGAGGCGGAAGAGGTCACGCCCGAAGTCATCATCGCGCAGGTGCTCGACAAGGTCGCGCTGCCCTAGCCATGGCGCTCGCTCGCGCTGTCGATCGCGCCGATCGCGACCCCGTCCCGAACACGGTCGTGCGGCGCATCCGCGCGCTCGAGATCAAGGCACGGATCCTGGCCGACCAGGCGCTGCTCGGGACCTACCGGAGCGTCTTCCGCGGATCGGGGCTCGAGTTCGAGGAGGTTCGCGAATACGAGCCGGGCGATGACATCCGCAGCATCGACTGGAACGTCACCGCGCGGATGGGTACCCCTTACATCAAGAAGTTCCGCGAGGACCGCGAGCTCAACATCTTCCTCGCCGTCGACGCGTCCGCGTCGTCGTGGTTCGGCAGCGTGTCGCAGAACAAGCGCGACCTCGCGGCCGAGGTCGCGACGCTGCTCGCGTTCACGGCGATGACCAACAACGATCGCGTCGGCCTGCTGCGGTTCGCCTCGGGTATGCAGGAGTGGCTCCCGTCGCGGCGCGGCCGCGAGCACCTGCTCCGGGTGATCCGCGAGCTGCTCTACGCGACGCCGCGCCGCGCGCGCACCGAGCTGTCGGCAGCGGCGACGTTCCTCACCAACGTGACCAAGAAGCGAAGCGTCGTCTTCCTGATCTCCGACTTCATCGACGTGGAGGTCGATGCGTCGGTGCGCCTCCTCGGGCGCAAGCACGACGTTATCGCCGTTTTGCTCAACGACCCGCGCGAGCTCGAGCTCCCGAACGTCGGCGTCGTCGCGCTCGAGGACGCCGAGACCGGTGGCACCACGTACCTCGACACCTCGGACCGACGGGTGCGCGAGGAATACGCCGCGCGCGCGCTGCAGCGCCGCATCGACCGGCGGCGCGCGCTCGGGCGGATGAAGATCGACAGCGTCGAGCTCTTCACCGACCGGCCGTTCGTGCCCGCGCTCATGGCGTTCTTCAACGCGCGGACGAAGCGCGCATGAGCGCCGCTGTGCGCCTGGCAATGCGCCTGCTACTCACTGCGGCCATCGGCGCCCAGGTCGGGCTCGTCGCGGCGGCCGCCGATCCGGTCAATGCGGCGGTCACCATCGACCGCGCGACGATCCAGGTCGGCGATCGGATCGCCCTCTCCGTGTACGTCGACGCCGACCCCGGCTACATCGTCAACGACCCGACGATCGCGCGGCAGATCGGCTCCTTCGAGGTCGTGCAGACGCAGGCGGTGCAGAAGACGCAGCGCGGCACGCAGGTCCGCTACATCTTCCGCTACGCGATCACCGCGTGGACGGTCGGCGACCTCGTCCTCCCCTCCATCACCGTCCCATTTCTCGGACCGAACGGCAGCACCGGTGCGGCGCAGACCGGGGAGATGCCGATCAAGGTCATCAGCGTCGTCGCGGCGGGGGAGGACGCCAGCGACATCAAGCCGATCAAGCCGCAGCTCGACGTGCCCGAGGCGACGTGGGCGCGCGTCGGCCGGATCGCGCTCGGCATCGGCGTCGCGGCGCTGGTCGCGGTCGCCGTCGGCCTGGCGATCTGGCTCTTCCTACGCCGAAAGGTCGTGTCGCCCGACAAGCGGCTGACTCCGGTGCAGCGCACGCTGCGCGAGCTCGACCAGCTGGCGGAGCTGCGCCTTCCAGAGCAGGGCCGCACCGCCGAGCACTACGCGCGCCTCACCGCGAGCCTGCGCCAGTACGCGGTCGAACGTTTCGGCGTCCAGCCCGGCCAGACCAGCCGCGAGATGCGGGACGCGCTCGAGCGCGCCGGCGTCGAGCGCACGCAGGCCGGCGCGATCTACGAGCTGCTGCGCGAGGGCGACGAGGTCCGCTTCCGCCACGCCACGCCGTATCCCGCGCACGCGCAGAACTCGGTGCGCTCCGCCCTCGAGATCGTGCGCCGCGCCGCGAGCGCCGAGGAATATGAGACGGCGGCGCTGCAGCCGCAATGAGCGTGCACGTCTTCAGCACCGACCTGTCGTTCGAAGCGCCGTGGGCGTTCGCGCTCCTGGCCGTCGTGCTGGTCGGCGTCGTCCTCGAGATCCGGCGCGAGCGCGTCCGTCCCGCGGGCATGCTCTTCTCGTCGCTCGGACTGCTGCCGCCCTCGCGCGGCAGCTGGCGCGTCCGCACGCGCTGGCTCCTGCTCCCGATCCGCGTCCTCGGCGCGGTCGCGCTCATCACCGCGCTCGCGGCGCCCTCGGTCGTGCAGGCCTCGTTCGAGGTGCCGGCCGAGGGCATCGACATCGTGATCGCGCTCGACACGTCGTCCTCGATGACCTCGAGCGACTTCGGCGGCCAGCAGCGGATCATCGCCGCGAAGAAGGTCATCAACGACTTCCTCGGCGGGCTCAAGAACGACCGCGCCGGCGTGGTGATCTTCAGCGCGCAGGGCATGGTGCTGAGCCCGCTCACGCTCGACTACGGCGCCGCGCAGCGTCTCATCCAGCCGCTCGAGCCGGGGAAGACCGGCCTGCCAGACGGTACGGCCATCGGCACCGGGCTCGCGACCGCGGTCAACGTGCTGCGGGGATCGACCGCGCGCTCGAAGGTCATCGTCCTCGCGACCGACGGCCAGAACAACACCGGTGACATCGCGCCGCTCGACGCCGCACAGATCGCGAAGGTCCTCGGGATCCGCGTCTACACCATCGGCGTCGCCCCTACGGGAAAGGGTGCGGGCGAGGTCGACGAGGCGCTGATGAAGAAGATGTCCGATATCGCGGGCGGCCAGTACTACCGCGCGTCGGACGAATCGGCGCTGCGCAACGTCTACGCCGAGGTCGCGGCGCTGGAGAAGGCCAAGGTGGGCAGCCGCGGCTTCATCGAGACGAACGACGCGTCCCTGCCCTTCATCATCGCGGGCGCGGCACTCCTCGTCCTGGAGCTCCTTCTTGGGACGACGGTGTTCCGGAGGACGCCGTGAACCTGTCGAACCTCGGCTTCGCCCGTCCCGAGTTGCTCGGTCTGCTGCTCCTCGCGCCGCTGCTCGCCGCGCTCGTGGTTCTCGCGGAACAGGCGCGTGATCGTGCGGCGCGGGCGTTCGCCGGCACGGTCGGCCTGTCGGCGCGCAGCCGCGTGCGCCTCCTGCTGCGCAGTGCGCTGCTGCTCGTCGCCTTCGTCGCCGTCGTTGTCGCGCTCGCCGGACCGTTCGTCGACCTGCGTCTGCGCGGCGCGCGCCGTCTCGGCGTGGACATCGTGCTCGCGATCGACGTGTCGCAGTCGATGGCCACGCGCGACGTCGAGCCCGACCGGCTTCGCGCCGCGCGCCATCTCGCGCAGGCGCTCGGCGAGCGCATGAACGGGAGCCGCGTCTCGCTCGTGCTCTTCGCCGGCCAGGGCACGGTCCGTTATCCCGCCACGACCGACCCAAAGATCCTGGGCGATGTCCTCGACAACTCCGGGAAGGGCGTGAAGCTGCAGCAGGGATCGTCGCTGGCGGCGGCGATCGAGTCGGCGCTGGCGGCCTTCCCGGTCGATGCCGACTCGACCCGCGGGCGGGCGATCGTCGTCGTCTCCGACGGCGAGATCACCCTCGGGCGCGCGCCGGATGTGGCGACGCTCAGCGACCGCGGCATCAAGCTCTTCACCATCGGCGTCGGCACGCCCAAGGGCGGCCAGATCCCGACGTACGACTCGACCGATGGCAAGTTCACCGGCTACCTGCGCGGACCCGACGGCGTGGCCATCGTGAGCAAGCTCGACGAGGCCGGGCTTCAGCAGATCGCGGCCAGCGCCGGCGGCCGCTACTGGCGCTTCACCGGCGACGACGCGGTCGTCGCGGAGCTCGCGGGCCAGCTTCACGCGCTCGAGGCGATCGAGCCGATCGAGAACGCCGGGTCGGTCCCCGACGAGCGGTCGCAGCTCTTCGTCGGCGTCGCGGTGGCGGCGCTGCTGGCCGAGCGGCTGCTCTCGGACCGGCGGCGCATGCCGAGCCCGCGCGGGGCGCGCACCGCGACCACGCCACGGCGCCGCGGACGCCGGCTCCTCGGCATCGCGATCGGCTCGGCCATGCTCTGGGGCGTCGCCTGTTCCGACGCCGCGAGCCAGCTGGTCGACGCGAATGGCCGCTTTGCCGCGGGCGACTACCAGCGCGCGCTGATCGGCTACCGCGACCTTCAGGTCAACGATCCGAATTCGCCGCAGCTCTCGATAAACGCGGGCAACGCGCTGCACATGCTCACGGAGTACCCGCGGGCCCTGCCCGATTACGCGAAAGCCATCGATCTCGGCAGCGCGGACCTGCGCGCCGTCGCGCAGTACGACCGCGGCAACACGCTCTACCGTCTCGGTCGGCTCGAGGACGCGCGCGACGCGTATCGCGAGTCGCTCCGTCTCGACCCGACGGACCGCGACGCGAAGTTCAACCTCGAGCTCGTGCAGCGGCTGCTCGACGCGAAGGCCCAGGGGCAGCAGGCGCGACCGGGTCAGAACGCGCCCGGTGCCACCGGCGCGTCCGGTGGGCAGGCGGGCAGCGGCGCGTCCGGGCCGGCCGCATCACCCGAGCCGGGACAGCAGCCCGGTACGCCGACCGACCAGCAGGGTGACCCGACCAGCGACCGCGCGCCGAACCAGGCGCCGCCGAGCGATCTGCGCGGCGCGCTTTCGGACTTCCGCACCGGTCTCTCGCTCGACGACGCGCTCCGCGTGCTCGATGCGCTGCAGGGTCAGCAGCGCGGGGTCGAGCAGCTCATCGAAGGACGCCGCACCGGCACCGGACCGAACCCCGAGTACTGATCCGGCGCCGCGGGTCCTGCCGGGGCTTGGGCATGTCGCTCCCGAGTTGGCCTCCCCGCCCGAGCCGTGCGCCAACCTAGTCACAATGGCGGGGTCCCCTCCACTCTCGGTCGGGACATCGCCCTCGCCCCGTCACCCGCCGTGCTCCGCTGGCTAAAGCTCGATCTCTCGACCCACTCCGCGCTCTCGCGCGAGCTTGACGACCAGCGCCGCCGCGGCGGCATCTTCGACCGCGACGCCGACCGACTTGTAGAGCGTGATCTGTCGATCGTTCGCGCGGCCCGGCCGCGTGCCCGAGACGATCTCCCCGAGCTCCGCATGGATGTGCTCCTTCGTGATCTTCCCATCTCTGATCGGCC
>WNFB01006219.1_pt1 | contig 10702 bp, 9 predicted proteins | sample 5400501 | NCBI WGS metagenome assembly WNFB01 (sample SAMN13153341, study PRJNA577476) | soil metagenome | isolation source: 200 cm saprolite under Douglas fir tree site 2 hole 1 | place: USA:California | collected 2015-04-18 | reverse complement strand
TGAAGCGCGCCGCAAGGCAGGTAATTTTCTACGCCATACTGATTAGCCTTTGGGTACTGCTCGCCAAACTCAAGATCTGGCCTCCTTACATTTTTCCAACACCGTGGGGCGTGCTCGAAGCCTTGACGGGAGGGTTCAAAGACCACAGTTTTTGGATCGCTATCGCCGTCAGTATGAAGCGCATGCTGCTGGGATACGGTATCTCGGTCGCACTTGGGATGGTGCTCGGCCTCGGTGTCGCCAGCAATAAGTTTCTCGAGGAAACCATGGGCGGCCTGCTGGTCAGTTTGCAGAGCTTGCCGAGTATATGCTGGTTGCCCCTGGCGGTCCTATGGTTCGGCCTGACGGAGAAGGCAATTCTGTTCGTTGTAGTGATGGGATCATTGCTTTCCGTCACCATCGCCATGGAAGACGGGCGCAAACAGATGCCCAAGATTTACGGCATGGCTGGGCGAAATTTGGGAGCGCGCCGCTTTAAGCTATTCTGGCATGTGCTGTTGCCCGCGAGCCTGCCGTACATTGTCACCGGGCTCAAGCAGGGGTGGGCATTCGCCTGGCGCTCCCTGATTTCAGGTGAAATGATTTTCGTCAGCCTGGGATTAGGTCAGTTACTGATGATGGGCCGGGATCTGAGCGATATAAGCCAGGTGATTGCGGTAATGATTCTGATCATAGCGATTGGTTACATCGTGGATGGCCTGGTATTTAAGACGGTGGAACGCCGGCTACAGAATAAGTGGGGTTTGAACCCGGCGACATAAACTTAGAGACACCCCCGTTTCCTGAGTCCTGTTTATAGACTCCAAGGTCTCAAGAGTGCCGTTTTGCGCATTTGCATTCTTGACCCATAAATGCAAGTTAGTTGATAGAGTTACTTGAGTATTGAGTTCATTCCCCCGGATGCAACAATCGATCGGCAAAGTTTTAGAGCGCTCCCTCCTCCACCCAGCGGATCGCGGGTCAAGAAATTAAAACAAGGAGCTCCGAGAAATGCGATTCTACCAAAAGGTTCTAACCAGCACGGTCCTCATGCTTATGGCGACCGCTGCCGTCTTTGCCCAGACATCCTCACCATCGAAGCCGCGCAAATCGAAAAGGTCTGCCACGGCCGCCAGCCCGGCGATTTCTGCTGCCGACGTTCAGTCACTGCGCGATGCACTGGCCGCGCAACAACAGCAGATTGAACAATTGAGGCAGCAACTCCAACAGAGCAGTCAGGCCTGGCAGCAATCTCAACAGCAGGCGCAGCAGCAACTTCAGCAGGCCCAAGCGGCCGCTACCGAAGCTGAACAGAAGGCCGCTTCCGTGGAAACGGTGGCCAATCAGGATAAAGATAGTGTGACTAAGTTGAGCAATGAGTTAGTGGATGTAAAAATGACGCTCACTAATACCGCGGTCAACGCTCAAAATGAGCAGAAGCGTTTTACTGCCCTTGAAGGGTTACTGGGACGCTTCCGCTTTAACGGCGATATTCGTGTCCGTGGTGAAAGCTTTTTCCAGAATCAACCTGGATTCTTTGATCGCAACCGCGCCCGGATTCGTGTGCGGTTCGGTGTCGATGGCAAGCTGAATGATGACTTTATCGGAGGGCTGGCTCTGGCAACCGGCTCGCTCGGCGATCCCACCACGACCAATGAAACGCTCACCAACTTCTTTGACCGCAAGACCATCGGCTTGGACCGCGGTTACATTACATACAATCCAATAGCCCACAAATGGCTTTCGTTGACGGGTGGAAAGTTCGCCTATCAATGGCAGCGTACTCAGGTTACCGGAGACCCTGACATTAATCCGGAAGGCTTCAACGAAAAACTTTCGTTCGACACGCACATTCCGGTGGTGAAGAACGTCAGCTTCCAAGGCATCGAATATTTCTTTAACGAAGTTACCAGAGGGCATGATTCGTTTGCCGTGGGGGGACAAGTATCGAGCAGGCTGGAAGTGGGCCGGTGGACCGCAACGCCTTCGTTCCTGGTTTTGAATTGGCGCGACCCAGACGCCATTCTTCAGGCCTCGGCATTCGCAGTACAGTCCCCGACGACTGGCAGCAGCAGCACCACAGCCCCGGTCGCGGCCCTGCCAGTTCCGGGCGAGGGTCCCGGGTGCGCGGCTGGATCCAACTCTGGCAAACTACCGACCTTTCCGCCCTGCGCCTTTTCTCCCAACGGGATGACCAATGGCACATTCACTGATGCAAAAGGCGTTCCTCACTTCCTGTCTCAGTTCCTCTACGCCGATTTCATCCTTAATAACCAGATTAAGACTGGCTCAAGCCGCCTGCCGTTAAACGTGTTGCTTGAATATGAGGACAATTTGGCAGCCAAGGAACATCCTATTGACTTCACTGGTAAGCTGGCTACCAATCTCGGCAAACAGTCCCATGTCTACCTGGCTGATATTAGTGTGGGTCAGGTGAAGAACAAAAATGATTTCCAGGTCGGATATGCTTACCTGAGGCAGGAGCAGGATTCAGCGCTGGCTTCCTTTGCAGAGAGTGATCAACGTGCGCCGACCAACATCCTGCAGCATCGTTTTTACGCCTTGTATAAATTGCGCCAAAATACCGTTGCCAACTTTACCTGGTGGCACGGACGGACGCTCAACACTAACCTCGAGAATGCCGTGCTAGTTCAAGGACTCAAAGCGGGTCAGGTGGAACCGTGGCTCAACCGCCTGCAATTTGATTTGATTTACTCGTTCTAGAGTTCGCTCGCGGTTAGCAAGACGCAACCCAACCGCTGGCCCTCCCAATAAAAAACCCGGGACGGCCGGCGGAGTCATGCGAAGTTCGGTCCAGTAAACGTTTTGTTCATTTGGATACATCATGATTTCCAGACGCGATTTTCTGACACGAATCTCCGCAGCGATGGTCGCGACCAGTGCTGTCCGTCCACTCCTTGCCTGGTCATCAACCGAAGCTGTTTCAATTCCAGGGAAGGGCGGAATGATCCTGCGTTCGTTCCGTTTCCTCGATCTCGAAATGCCGACGGAGTACTTCAACTCCTGGCTTACACCGGTGTCCCATTTCTTCGTCCGCAACCATATGCACGAGCCCAGCACGTTGGATCCGGAGGAGTGGCGTTTGCGTATCAGCGGCGAGGTCGAACGGCCTTTCACGCTGAGTCTTGCTGAGCTGCGTAAATTTGAAAGCCATGATGTCACCAATACGCTGGAATGCGCTGGGAATGGCCGCGCTTTCCAGAAGCCGCACGTGCCCGGAGTTCAATGGCAGCGAGGGGCGGTTGGCACGGCTCGTTTCGCTGGCCCGCGTTTGCGCGATGTTCTGATGCGGGCAGGTGTTAAGGAAACCGGGAAGCATGTGATGTTCCGTGGATTAGACGAAGTACCAGGGAAAGTCCCTCCGTTCATCCGCAGCATTCCGATCGAGAAAGCAATGGACGAAGAAACTCTGATCGCCACCCGAATGAATGGGGCAGCTCTAACCAAGGATCATGGATTTCCCGCGCGAGCTTTGGTACCGGGATGGATTGGCGCAGCCTCGTGCAAGTGGTTAACCGAAATTAAAGTTCTCGATAAAGAATTCGAAGGCAATTTCATGAATCCCGGCTATCGCCTGCCCAATCACCCCATAGAGCCGGGTGAAGCGGTGAAGGCCGAAGACACTCATTCCATGACCGCTCTCAACGTGAAATCCGTAATCGCGACTCCAAGCGATGGCACAACTTTGAAATCACATGCCGTACACATCCAAGGAGCGGCCTGGGCAGGTGAGGCGAACATTGTTCATGTGGAGGTTTCCACCGACTACGGGGCCACTTGGCAACCGGCGCAATTGGGCAGCGAGCAATCGCGCTTTGCATGGCGGCTGTGGAGTCATCAGTGGAAGGCGCCGAAAGCGGGAGATTATGTAATCATGACGCGTGCGACTGACAGCCAGGGACGTAGGCAGCCGGCGACCGCGGCGTGGAATCCCAGCGGCTATTTGTATAACGCAATTGATCAGGTAAAGGTCCATGTCTCTTAATGGCTTCAGCGTTGTTATCGTCTCCGTCGCGCTAGTGGCGTTCAGTGCCTCCCCGCTGCTCTCGGGAGAATCTCCCTCTTCACCCGACCTCCCGCCCGGTCCGATGCAAGCCAAAGCGATCACCGCCTGTTTTGAGTGTCACGAGAGCCGCATCATTATGCAGCAGCGGCTCAACAAACAAAGTTGGTCGAAAGAAGTCGACAAGATGATTCGCTGGGGCGCGGTCGTCGATCCAAATGATCACGACGCATTGATTGATTATCTGAGCACAAACTTCGGACCAGATAAACCAGACTATGAGGCGCGGCGCACAAGTAGAAGGAAGACGAAGAAGTAGTATTGAGCCAACCATTTGTGAGGAAGAAATAGAACTCTATCCTCGTATCTGGGATGCCGGCGCAAATTTTGGGAGCGATGCCCTGGCAGCACTCGTCAACGCTTTTTCCAGTGCGAGTAGGTGACGCTCGTCGGTAAGGTAGCTGATCACCATCATCCGAATGACGCTCTGATTGTCGGCAACGGTTTCTGAAATCCAGCGCTGTCCGTCGCGGGTAACCTCACCCACGATAGCAGCGTGAACGGTCGCAAGCTGCTGCGCACTCATGCCCGATGTTTTCACTCGAAAAGTGACGATCGGCAAGACTTGTGGCGCAGCCAGTTCAAACTCGTCGGAATTTTCTATCCAGCCAGCGAAACTGCGGGCAAGACCGAGTTGACGATCAATCAACTCCTCGTAGGCTTGGCGGCCATGCACGCGCAGCGTGAGCCATAGCTTCAATGAATTCATGCGCCGCGTCCATTGTGTGCTGATGCGAGCGTTATCCGGCAAGGTCGCGCCAGCCGCCTTCGGCATATAGGCAGCGGCCACTGAAAATGCGCGCTCCAGAATGTCTGGATGGCAGGTAAGTATTAGACCGGCAGAAAATGGCATGGCCAGCCATTTGTGCGGGTCGATGGTGAGCGAGTCAGCGCGTTCGATGCCGCGCACCAGGTCGCGATGTCGATCGGAGAAGATGGCTGACGCTCCATAAGCGCCATCCACGTGAAGCCAGAGATCGTGGTGACGGCATACATCAGAGATTGCAATAAGATCATCGACGATCCCGGAGTTGGTTGTTCCTGCGGTGGCTACTGCACAGAATGGCTTCCTCCCGGCAGCTCGGTCCTGCTGGATATTCTGGTCCAGCTTCTCTGGATCGAGTTGGAGTTGTGCGTTTACCGCGATGCGACGCAGTGCCTTCCTGCCAATGCCGAGCAGACCAGCGGATTTGTCCAGCGAGTGATGTGCTTCGGCAGACGCATACAAGATCGGTTGGCCTCCGATCGAAGCCACACCGTCTTCGATTGCGGCCGGGAACTTGGCTGCCAGCGCGAGTGCTAATCCACTGAAATTCGCCTCATTCCCACCGCTGGTAAACGTTCCGTTGAACGCGCCCGACCAGCCCACCCGTTCACCGATCCAGCGGACGGTTTCGAGTTCAATTTTTGATGCCAGTTGCGATCGCGCCAGAGTAGCCAATTGCGGATTCAGCGCCGCTACCAGCGCCTCAGCCAGAAACCCTATGTAAGTGGGCGTGGGATTCATTAGCCCAAAATAATTAGCGCTAGGCACGTGGAAACCTTTATCCACCATCTCGCAACAGATGTCGTCGAAGACTTTGCCCGCGTCTTCACCAATCTCAGGTAGAGCATTATTTAGCGGACCATAAGTACGCTGCTCGGCAGGCAGTTGCACCGCGCGCTCTGGCAGGGAAGAGAAGTACGCGTCAACCAGATCAATCAGCCGGTAGCCCAGTTTGCGGCGAGTAGCGGAATCAAACTCAAATCCCATGCCGACTAGGCTAATTGGAGATAAGGCATGGGGTCTATCCCAATTTTGCGGTCAAAGGCTCTCTGTGGGACAAACGCCCCATGCGAAATAAAGCGGTCAGGCAGCTAATTTCTTTTTCCATCTTCCGGAGTTTGAGCTTTCATTCGTTCCTCGGTGTTCTCCGTATCCTCGGTGGCTGAGTTTCGTTCCGGCCTGAGCAGCGGGAACAGGATCACGTCGCGGATGGTATGTGAGTCGGTGAGCAGCATAGCCAACCGGTCGACGCCTACCCCAACTCCTCCTGTCGGTGGCATGCCATAGGACAATGCGCGAATATAGTCTTCGTCCATCTGGTGCGCCTCTTCATCGCCGCGCTCGCGAGCTTTCAATTGCTGTTCGAAGCGGCGACGCTGCTCATCGGGATCATTGAGCTCGCTGAACCCGTTAGCAATTTCCATTTTTCCGGCGAAGATTTCGAAGCGCTCTACCCAGTCTGGTTCGTCCGCTTTGTTCTTGGACAGCGGCGACACCGCAACCGGGAACTCGTAAATAATCGTCGGCTGCACCAAGTGCTCTTCGGCTACCGCCTCAAACAGGGCCGCGATGGTTTTTCCAGCGGGCTCGTTGGGATCGTATGCCATGTGAGTGTGGGCGGCATTGAATCGTGCGACCAGCGCTTTCACTGAATCCTGCGAGCCGAAGTCTGACATTTCCGGTTTTGCCCCGGCTGCTTCCGGCCAGAAGCGGATAATGGCTTCCCGCATGGTCATGCGCCGCCAATTAGAGCCGCTCCAATCAATCTCTTGTTCTCCCCATTTGGTCGTGGTGCCGCCAGTTACATCTTTCGCCGCCTGCTCGATCATGTTCTGCGTTAGATCCATTACGCCGCGGAAATCCGTATAAGCCTGGTAAAACTCCAGCATGGTAAACTCTGGATTCCAACGCCACCCGAGGCCTTCATTGCGGAAGTTGCGGTTGATTTCGTAGACTCGATCGAGCCCGCCCACGGTCAGGCGTTTCAGATAAAGCTCCGGCGCAATCCTCAAAAATAAATCCATATCCAAGGTGTTATGGTGGGTCTTGAAGGGCCGCGCCACAGCCCCGCCGGCAATGGGCTGCATCATCGGTGTTTCCACTTCGATAAAACCATGTTCATCCAGGTAACGCCGCAACGACTGAATCAGCTTGCTGCGCTTGAGAAAAACCTCGCGCACCTCCGGATTCATTACCAGATCCACGTAACGCTGGCGATAGCGTAATTCGACGTCTGTAAGGCCATGCCATTTTTCAGGAAGCGGAAGCAGATCTTTAGCGAGAAATGTGATTTCCCCAACGTGGACGCTCAACTCACCGGTTCGCGTGCGAAACAGATAGCCACTCACGCCAATGTGATCGCCAAGATCGAGCAGCTTGTAAAGCTCAAATCCCTTGTCGCCCACGGCATCTTTCTTCACATAGATTTGCAGCTTCTGACCGGCTTGTTGCAGATGCGCGAACCCGGCTTTACCCATCAACCGGATTGTCATAATCCGTCCAGGGACACGCACGTTTACCCTCGGATTTTCCAGTTGTTCGGCGGTTTTCTGCGAATATTCGGTCAGAATCTGCGGAATCGTGTGCGTGAACTGGTATTGGCGCGGGTACGACTGCTGTCCAAGCGCCTGGATCTGTTTGAGCTTGTCGCGGCGTAGTTCGTAGATCTTTTCGTCGAGGGCCAAGAATTTCCTTTTGTTTCGGTGAAGTACGCGCCCAAAGACAGAGCGATATCCACACGGCTGGAAGGACGACGAACGATTATAACCAACACGCAATGCTTGCGTTTTTGGCTGCCTTGTCGATACCTGCGCTTATAACTTTGGGCCCAATTGAAAAAATGCAAAAACCTGGCAGCGGGCTGATTGCATCAAAAACAACGAGTCAGCACCGTTCAAAAAATCGCGTACGCGCCCTAGTCGTATCCAAAGACCAATAAGAACCCGGGTGGGGGCACATGAAATCAGTCAGAACTTGGCTTTCGGGCGTTATGTCTCTTATGTTGCTCGCTGTCATGGGCACGCTTTACCGCCCTGTGAGTGCTGAAGGAGAGCTCCGCTGGCAGTCCCCCAAAAGGGAAGAGATGCGAGTGCGTCTGATTGCTCTAGCCTGGTCTCATCCGCGTTCTTCCTTTTTTTCGAGTGAAGAGGTTTTCATTGCCGAAAAACAGTTGAACCATAACGAGTCACGCCTGGTGAAACTGGTATATGGGTTCCTTCCATATCAGCCGCGCCTTTCAGAGAATGGCCTTGACTACTCAACCGTACATGAGTTTCGTGCCGTCCGGGATCCAACTTGTGACGAGACGCTTTCGCAAATGAATTCGGGTGAAGTGGGAGACTGGCGCCAGGCGCAACCAAGCCTGAAGTATTCGACCGATGCTCCGGCGCTGAACCTTCAGCGGCATCGGGCCCCTTTGCCTTGTTATGTGACAACCGCGGAAGATTACACTAGACCGGTTCACGAGCCTGTCACCGCGGGCTCCTATTAGCAAGGCCCGTCCCGAGGACTGACTTCGGGTGCCGCTGATTTCATGCTCCTTGAAGCTTGTCCCCGTCGGCGGTACTATTATCGCGAGCGATTTTGCAGCAGCGGAGCAGCCGAGGTCTGATGCCCCAGAATTACGTTCCTATTTTCATCTTTATCGCGTTCATTGCGATTCTGATTCCCGTCACCTTGCTTGCCGCCAAACTCGTGCGCCCAGATAACCCGCACAAGGCAAAGCTGATGCCTTATGAATGCGGCATCGATCCCGTGGACAGTGCCCGCGGCCGCTATACCGTCCGCTTTTATATCGTGGCCATCCTGTTTGTGGTCTTTGACGTGGAAACCATTTTCCTTTTTCCGTGGGCGGTCAAGTTCAAAGCCTTCGGGCTTTTTGGCCTGGTGGAAATGTTGATCTTTCTCGCAATCCTGGTAGTCGGTTACATCTGGATTTGGAAAAAGGGCGCCTTGGAGTGGGTGTAAACCTGATTGGCCATGGTTGATCCGCTTCCGCAAACCGAAACTTTCGCCGCTAGCCGCTGGACTCGAGGCAATTTTCTCTTTCCCACTCGCATCGTAGTCAGCCCGGAACATGTCTTGCGGGTGAAGTCACACCTGTTTGGTAGCAGTCAGGAAAGCATTGCCATCGGAAAGGTAGCTTCCGTCCAAATCTCAACTGGAGTGTTCTGGTCAGAGATCCGGATAGACTCCTCAGGCGGCAGTAATCCGATTCTCAGCCACGGACATCGCAAACGTGATGCAGAACGGATCAGGGACCTGATCGAACATTTCCAATCGAACCGCACCCCGTGACACTCCTGCGTGCTGCCGTTGACACCGCCCTGCCAAGCTGTTAGAAGTTAACGTTCTTCCGAGATATTTGCCGCGCCGCTTCCTAGCTATGCCCGACGAAAACAAGCCCACTCCGCCGACGCCTTCGGACGGCGGCAACAAGCCGACGACAGGGAAGCCTACTGGCTCCGTCCAGCCATCGCCGCCACCCGAGGGGGCTGCGAGTTCATCTACAGCCAAGCCGGCGACTCCAGCCGGCACGCCGGCAAAAACGGCGGGGGATCATGCTTCCGCGGCGCCGGCTAAACCCACTGGCCCGGCTCCGATTCCATGGGATTCGCCTATGGTCGCGACTCTCAAGCGGCAGTTCGGCTCCGGCATCACCGAAGCCAGCACTTACCTGGGCCAGAACTACATGGTGGTGGATCGCTCGCTGATTCCGGAAATCCTCCAGGTCCTTCGCGATCAGGAGCAATTTGACTACTGTGTGGACATCACTGCCGTCCACTATCTCGCTCGCGAAAAACCTTTTGATGTGATCTGGATCCTCTACTCTTTCCCTCGCAATGAGCGTATTCGAGTAAAGACACTCATCTCGGATGGTGAGGCGCTTCCCAGTTCGGTTCCCATCTGGCCAACCACAAATTGGCTGGAACGCGAAGTCTACGACATGTTCGGCATTGCCTTTGAGGGACATCCCGATCTCAAGCGAATTCTCCTGCCGGAAGGCTGGAAGGGCCATCCCTTGCGCAAAGACTACGGAATTATTCAGCAGGACAATGAATGGGTGCGGGCCAATCTGGGGATTGAAAGCGGCCAATGAGCGATCCGAGCACGAATATTTCGCACCTTGAACTCGGGGATCGCAACGAGACTTTTCTCGATTCTAATGAACTCGTCATTAATATGGGTCCGCAGCATCCCGCCACTCACGGTGTGCTGCGCGTCATTCTCAAGCTCGATGGTGAGAAAGTTCTCGGCACCGAGTGTGTCATCGGCTATCTTCATCGTGGTGTAGAGAAAATTGCCGAGAATCGCACTTACGCTATGTTCAACCCGTATGTGGACCGCATGGACTACGTCGCCGCGGTCTCCAACGGGTTAGGATATTGCGAAGCGGTGGAAAGGCTCCTCAACGTACAAGCTCCGCCCCGCGCCAACTATATTCGCGTCATCCTCACCGAGCTAAACCGGCTGGCCAGCCATATGCTTTGGCTGGGAACCCACGCCCTCGATATCGGTGCCATCACTCCGCTCTTCTACACTTTCCGCGACCGGGAAGAGATTCTCAAAATCTTCGAGAAGTATTGCGGCGCTCGTCTGACCACGCACGCGTTCCGCATCGGCGGCTGCCTCTACGAAACTTACGACGGCTTCGAAAAAGATGTCACGAACTTCCTTGATTTCGTAACCCCGAAGATAGATGAATACGAAGAACTGCTCACCACCAACCGCATCTGGGTGGAGCGAACCAAAAATGTCGGCAAGATATCCGGCAAGGAGTGCATTGCGTTGGGTGTCACCGGCCCGGTGCTGCGGGCCAGCGGTGTGCGCTGGGATGTCCGTAAAGCGCAACCCTATGCCGCCTACTCTGACTT
>WNFB01024775.1_pt1 | contig 10704 bp, 13 predicted proteins | sample 5400501 | NCBI WGS metagenome assembly WNFB01 (sample SAMN13153341, study PRJNA577476) | soil metagenome | isolation source: 200 cm saprolite under Douglas fir tree site 2 hole 1 | place: USA:California | collected 2015-04-18 | reverse complement strand
GGCGAAACCAGCAAGGTCGAAGTCCTCATCTATTATTAGAGGATTCGCAGGAACCTAGGCATCCAGGGCGGTTTTCAACTACGGATGAATCAGACCAGCCGATACTGTTTATCTCGCGCTGCGCCGAGAAACGACTCAGGAAACCGCGTGTCCTCAATCCATAATCGCCAGAGTCGCACCGAAGGTAAACTGGTTTGTATGCGTAAGCGGCTTATTACTCCAACGCCAGAAACTGTTCGATCTCACGGCGAAGGATGGCTAGATGTCGAGCGGGCAGCCATAGTTGAGTTCACGTCGGAAGACAAGGACTATCCGGTCGAGTCTGCCTTCGTCTCAGGACAGCCGCGGGGCTGGCGCGCGGTTGCGCCGGGTTCTCAAACCATTCGACTGGTTTTCGACCAGCCGCAAAGGCTGAAGCACATATCTCTAGTTTTTGAGGAGAACGAAACTGCGCACGCAAGAGTTCCTTTTGCGGTGGTCTCCGGATGGTGGAAGCTCATCTAAAGAAATTGTGCGCCAGCAGTGGAATTTCAGCCCGCCCGAAACTACAACCATCGGAAGTACGGGTAAATTCCGCTTGACACTGTAAATTGTAATATGCAAATGTATTAATTTAATGCCCGAGCTAAGTCAATTCAAGGCAGAGTTCTTCAAGGCACTGGCGCACCCCCTACGAATCAGGATCTTGGACGAGTTGCGTCGCGGCGAAGTCGGCGTGAATGAGCTTTGCTTGCGCCTGGAAGTGGAGCAAAGCACGCTATCGCAGCAACTAGCCGTCCTGAGGACCCGCAGCATTGTAGTAGGCAGGAAAGACGGACAGAGTGTTTTGTACTCGGTTCGCGATCCGGAAATCTTCAGGCTGCTGGATGTCGCCAAGAAGATTTTTAACAACCACCTGATCGACGTAAAAGACCTGCTATCGCAGTTGGCCGTCACTTCTGCCAGCAGGGGCTAGGCCGTATTTTTTGTGAGCGTATATTCACATATCGTAATATTAGGTACTTCAGTTTTATTCGCTGGCGACCTGTTGCCGATACAAGGCCGGACAGCCTGTTCCCCGGCGCCTCCTGTTTTGCAAGCGGGGCTCCCTGCAAAAAGGAGCCCGAGTGTGGTGCCTTCTGAATCTCTCTTCAGTCAGCAGCAGGCTTCCGGACTCAACCCTTCCAAAGCCTCCGGTACCGTCTCCCCGGCAGCTTCCGTGGCAATCTCAGATCCTCCTTTTCTCAGGCATCTGATCCAGTTCGGCCCGAACAGCCTTGAACTAACTGCTGCAGGGAGGAACATGCTGAAACGAGCGGCCGCTTGGCTGCGACAGCACCGCGAAGCGCGAATTCTGATAGTCGGTTCGTGTGATTCGAGAGGCTCCGAGATCTGCACACACACATTGGCTGAAGCACGCGGCGCTGTAGTCCGGAAGTTTCTGGGAAGTTCTGGCATTGACTCCGATCAAGTCGTTGGAGTCAAAGGTTGGGACAATCTTGATCAAAGCTGCCAGACCTCCGATATCGAGTGCCAGCAATTCAATCGCAATGCCCGGATATTCATGGCCGGTTCTGTTTCACCTTGAAGGAGAACCTGTCCGATGCGCGGTTCAATCACACGGGTTTCGCGGAAAGACGGTTCTGGCTGCATTTTGGCCGAAGACGGGAAGGAAGTTTGCTTTGAGCGGTCCGAGGCAAGCAAAGACGGGGTGGATAAGCTCAGGGTAGGTCACTCGGTGGAGTTTGAACTTCAGTACGGGTTTGAGCGGCCGTGCGCGGTAAACATCAAGCGGTTGCATCGCGATGCCGGCCAACGTCCAGGAGCACCGAATGCTCGTAGATAGAGAACTCGACGATATGGTCATAGGCGCTAGTCAGGAGAGGACCGCGGTTGCAGCGCGAAGCTTCGTGATTTGGGGAGAGGAGTTTTCCAAGAAGGGGCGGTATGCAGCCGCCGAGAAGCTCTATCAACGCGCGTGGGGTCTAGTAGAGAGAACGCTGGGGAAGCAACATCCGATGATGGCTGAGGTGCTGGAATGCTACTCGGATCTGCTTGCAAGAACCAATCGCTCAGCTGAAGGAATTGCGATGAAGAGTCGCTCGGAAGCGATCTGGAGGGCTTACGGTGCGCGTTTCTGTCGAACTCACATCCAGGCCCACTCAATCCCAAGGTACTGGACAGAGCGAGAAGGTTCTGATTGACACCTGGAGTGAGGAGCTGCTGTTCGCATGACGCAGGGAACGCCGCCCACCAACAAGGGCACGGTCGGCAATTGGTCGAGTCTCGACCTGCAGTAACAGCTCGGAGCGTGTCCGGGCGATTCATATTCGGCGTGCCGGTGTTGGGATTTGGCTGCTGCCGGCGGCTGTCACCGGGTTGGTTTGGCTTACAAGGAGAGCCTTAATGTACTTTCCTGCGGAACACTTGCTCGACAAGCTGCAAATCTCAGCCCAGGAGCTGAGCGACTTGGAGCAAAAGGGGATCGTTAAAGGAATCGCCAGGGCGGGGCGTGTCTTTTACTCGTCTCGCGATCTGTACCGGCTCAAGGGAATCCTGCTCTTCATGACTCGTGGTTTGACGCTCGAAGAGGCGCAAAGGCGAGTTGACCACCCTGTGGAGGAAAAGTCTGCCGCTCAGAGTCGCAGATAGAACCAGAGGATACCGATGCAAGCGTTGTCGCGGATGAAATTATGGCGTATGGGGCAGGTAAATTCCTTTCTGCTCTGCACGGTCCTCGCCAAGCAGACGCGACGCTTGGAACAACTGATGCCGGATAGGCGCATACCCGAACTGATCATGCTTGCATTGAAAAATTGTGCGGATTACGAACTCACGCTTGACGTTGACGCTGGGGTACCTGAAGTCGTGCGCGAGGAGGCGATGCAGATAGGCCGGCTAACGAGGCGTCCAGAACCCGCCGTTGCTTCGCGCACTGGGCCATGGGAGAGGAGTCAGGTTGCAGATGTAGTTTCGACCAGTGGTGGACAAGGCGCGACAGAAAGTGGGTCCGCAGACGATGCACCCCTCTTTGGCAAAGATGCGATAGGCGCTCACCTTTCTGTGAGCAGCCAAGTCGATTCTCCCGATTTTCGCCGCAATCTACATAGTGTTCAAAGGAAACATTCGATGAGTAATTCCAATGGCGTGGACCCAATTCATCTCCGGCAGCTTCGAGCGATGGCAGAGAACTTATGCACCCTAGCGAATCGGCATCGCGAAAATCACAACTACGTCGTGGCCCATGCACTGTACGGTCGTGCTTTGTCTGTGGCCCAAGAGATCCACACGCCCGAGAATGATGGGAACGCTCTCGTTACCCGAATCCGGGCAGACCAGCAAGCTGTTTTCGAAATGCTGCGCTCTGGAGAGAGTGGTCTGGAGAAACCTCCGTTGGAAAAAGCACAAAAGGTTGGCCGATAGAGTTCATGGCTCGACCAAATATCGAAGCACCTCTGCCGCTTGCCACTACACTACACACTATGAAAGTTGCCCAACCTTATATAGGAAATTCTCATTCCCTTCGATCTTTTAAACGGGGGGTATCCGGAACGATCGGCATTAGAAAAATAACTATGAACAATTGGGTACCAAAATCTGTGCTTTGTCTCAAGTCCTACACACCACGTCTGTTCATGGCGGACCTTCTTGCCGGCATCACCGTGGGGCTCGTTGCTCTTCCCTTAGCGATGGCCTTCGCCATCGCATCGGGCGTGCCCCCTCAAACGGGTCTGTACTGCGCAATCGTCGCAGGCTTTGCGATCTCCGCTCTGGGAGGATCTTCAACGCAGATCGGCGGTCCCACGGGCGCATTCGTCGTCGTGGTTTTTGGCATTGTCGCCAAACACGGGGTTGACGGGCTGTTCATGTGCACCTTGATGGCTGGGGTGATACTCCTGATCCTGGGCGCGACGGGTTTAGGAACGGCGGTCAAGTTCATACCGCGCCCCGTGGTCGTTGGTTTCACGAACGGCATTGCGGTCATTATCGCCAGCACCCAAATCAAGGATTTCTTTGGGCTGAAAATAGACAAGGTCCCAGGTGAATTTGCGGCCCGGATTCTGACCTATGTGCACAACTTTTCATCGTTCTCGCCGCTGGAAACATCCCTGGCGGTTGGCGCGCTCGTCGTGATTGTCCTCTTCATGCTCTTTGTGAAAAGAGTCCCTGGTTACATCGTTGCTCTATTCGCTGGGACCGCGGCGGTGGTTGTGTTCAAACTCCCGGCTGAAACCATTGGCACTCGCTTTGGCGGTATCCCCCCCGGATTTCCCAAGCTAGTGGTTCCTTACTTTCGGGTGGACCTGCTGCGGCCGCTCATCTCCCCTGCCATTACCGTCGCCATGCTCGGCGCGATCGAATCGCTGATGTCCGCGGTGGTTTCCGACCGCATGAGCGGCGATAAACACAACCCGAACGTCGAACTGGTAGGCCAGGGAGTTGCCAACATTCTCTCGCCGCTGTTCGGGGGACTGCCGGCCACGGGAGCGATTGCTCGAACGGCCACCAATATCCACTCGGAGCCAAGACGCCGGTAGCCGGAATGATCCACGCGCTGACTCTTCTCGCGATTGTTCTCTTTGCCGCGCCACTGGCCCGGTTTATTCCGCTGTCGGTTCTAGCGGCCATTTTGCTGGTGGTCTCCTACAACATGGGCGAATGGCGGGAGATTCCAGAGCTCTTCAAACAGTCCCGGTTCGAGATTGTCGCTTGGCTGGTGACATTTCTGCTGACCGTTTTTGCCGACCTGACCGTGGCTGTGGAAGCGGGCATGATTCTGGCGGTGTTGGTGTTCATACGAAAAGTTACGCATACCACCACGGTGTCAGAGGCGACCACCGAGTACATTCGCGAAGGGCATGTTCATATCTTGCAGCACAAAGAAATCCCGGCGTATGTCAGCATCTTCAAGATCCATGGCCCCTTCCTTTTTGGTTCAACTGACAAGATCGATGTGATCGTAGATCGTTTGCCCGATCTGCCGCCTATCATTATTCTTAGGCTTCGCAATATGACAGCTATCGATTCCACCGGCCTGCAGGCACTGGAGAATTTTGCCGACCGCGTGCACGCATCCGGGCGACAACTCATACTTTGTGGGGCAAGGGAACAACCGGCGATGCGAATGCATGAGGCTGAATTTCACGTGAAAGTACCGATGTTTCGCCGTCGACGCCAGCATTGACGGTGCCGACATCGTCGACACCTGAGCCCGAGAGCTAGCCTATGATGCACAGATACTGCGTTGCGGGCACGCGAACGGAGATTGTATGTCGTCACGGCTTGGTAGTGGGAGATATGACACGCAAAGATTCGTTAAGCTACCCGAGAATGCTTTCATCGGGCGACGGTAAACAGGTCTCATGAGTACGCTTCCCGTTACCACGGCCTTTGTGCTTGGTGTTGCGACCTACTCGACCGGGGCGTGCGCTTCTCTCGCGAGCTGGCGAAAACCGGCCCTCGCTCGCTATATCTGTTGCGGCACGGCCTTGGCAGGTGCTTCCCTCGAAGGGCTCGCCGCCGTTCTCGGCATCCTTCAAGGCACTGCACTCCGCTGGTCGGTCCCCTCGGGCATCCCGTTATTTGCATATAGCTTCTCCTACGATGCCTTGGGAGGTTTCTTCAACTTGATCCTGGCGATTCTTACGATCGCAGTTTCAATCTACTCACTCGGGTATTTGAAGGAATTCGAGGGGCGTAGGAACATCGGCTTCTTTGGATTTCTGTTCCACCTCCTGCTTCTCAGCTTGACCATCGTTTTCAGCGCTGACAATGCGTTTCTCTTCCTGATTGCTTGGGAAGTGATGGCGCTAGCGTCCTACGGGCTGGTGGCCTTTTACCACGAACAACGAGAGAGCCGGCAAGCGGGCTTGCTCTATCTCATCATGGCCCATGCGGATGTTGGGTGCCTGCTCCTTGGTTTTGCTCTGCTGATCCAGGGGAGCGGCAGTGCAGAATTCGCCAGCTTCCACACCGCCACGGCACACTTGTCCAGCGCCCGGCAATCTGCTGCGTTTGTCCTTTTCTTCCTGGGCTTTGGCATTAAGGCGGGTGTGATTCCCTTCCATATTTGGCTGCCCGCAGCCCACCCCGTCGCCCCGAGTAACATGTCGGCTCTACTTTCCGGCATCGTGATCAAGACCGGCATCTACGGCATGACGCGCATTTTCCTCGATTCACTGGGAGGCGTGCCATCCTGGGCGGGCCTGGCAGTGCTCATCGTGGGAGTTGTCTCCGCCGTTTTGGGCGTCTTGTACGCCTTGATGGAGCACGATCTCAAACGGCTCCTGGCCTACCACAGCATAGAGAACATTGGCATCATTCTCATGGGGCTGGGTGCCGCTTTGATCTTCCGCGTGGCGGGGCATCCGCTGCTCGCCGGAATAGCCCTGATCGCTGCGATGTTTCACACTCTAAATCATGCGATCTTCAAGTGCCTTCTGTTCCTGGGGGCCGGGTCGGTACTTCATTCAACGGGAACTCGCAACATGGAGAAAATGGGCGGCCTCATCCGTCCCATGCCGGTGACAGCCTTCTGCTTCCTGATTGGCGCGGTGGCCATCTCCGGCCTTCCCCCGCTGAACGGATTTGTTAGTGAATGGCTGACTTATCAGAGTCTGCTCGCAGGTTTTGGCGCGACCGGGGGCTTGACGCGCATCCTGTTCCCGCTCGCCGGCTCGATGCTGGCGCTTACCGGTGCCCTGGCAGCGGCTTGCTTTGTGAAGGCCTTCGCCATCACATTCCTCGCTCTGCCGCGCGGCGCCGAGTCCAGCCATGCGCAGGAGGCTCCCCGTTCGATGTTGGTGGGCATGGGCAGCTTGACAATAGCTTGCGCAGCCCTAGGCTTGGGTGTCACCTGGTTCCTCCCGGTGTTCAACGCGATGACGGAGCAACTGCTTGGACAGCGAGTCGTCGCCAATCTGATTACCGGTGGTGGATTCGTGCTTTCCGCTGGCACGCCCCGCGGCGGCACAGTGTCCACCGCAATCATCGGAGTCGGTCTCCTGGTTCTGGCGCTTCCGGCTACTCTCCTGGTATCGAGGGCGACGCGGCGGTTCGGACGCAAACGTGGCCCGGTATGGGACTGCGGCTTGCCTGAACTCTCGGAAGAAAATGAATACACAGCCACTGCATTCTCAAAAGCGCTGCGGATGATCTTCTCCGTCCTGTACAAGCCGCGCCGCGAGATTCAAGCCGTCTTCGATATCTCGCCGTATTTTCCGAAAGAGATCCGTTTCGAGAGTGAAATCGAGCCTACGTTCGAGAAGCGGCTGTATGCCCCTCTGCAAGACTTCATCTTCCGCTTTTCCAGCAGAATGCGGACCATTCAGGCGGGAAGCATTCATGCCTACCTCGCCTACATCTTTGTAACCCTCGTCTTGCTTTTGCTGTTCGGGGTGCACAAGTGACCGAAGTGCTCATCAACTCGGGGCTGCAGTTAGTTCTGTTACTGCTGGTTGCTCCCTTGCTCAGCGGCATGATCAAGACTCTGAAGGCCAGACTTCAGACCCGCCGCGGGCCGGGCGTCCTGCAATCCTACCGCGACATCATCAAGTTGCTTCGTAAGGGAATGGTGATTCCGGAGACGGCGTCATGGATTTTCTCTGCGACGCCCTACATAGTCTTTGGGACGGCCACGCTGGTCGGACTCATGATTCCCATGACTACGACCCACGCCCCCCTGAGCCTGTTCGGTGGCGTGCTCGCGGTGGTCTATCTTTTGGCGCTGGGGCGCTTCTTTCTTGCCCTTGGCGGACTCGACACCGGAAGCTCGTTCGGTGGTCTGGGCAGCAGCCGGGAAATGACAATTTCCGCGATCGCGGAGCCGGCCATGATGCTGGCGATTTTCACCGTGGCGTTGGGCGCAAACTCCACGAATCTGAGCGAAATGGCGAAAGTCGCGGTAGGCCAGAGCTGGAGGTTTCTGGCGCCGTCGCAGATGCTGGCATTTGCGGCGCTTTTCATCGTCCTGATCGCCGAGACCGGCCGTATTCCGGTTGACAATCCGGCGACCCACCTCGAATTGACCATGATCCACGAAGCTATGGTCCTCGAGTATTCGGGACCGTATCTCGTTTTGATCGAATGGGGCGCTTCCATCAAGCAATTGGTGCTCATGACGCTGTTGGTCAACACGTTCTTCCCGTTCGGTTTGAGTTCTGACTGGACGGCCCAAACAGTCGGTGTGGGGCTGCTTTTCTATCTTGCGAAGTTGCTTCTGCTCGCGTGCCTCATTGTCCTGGTTGAAACCAGCAACGCGAAGTCGCGCCTATTTCGAGTACCGGAATTGCTCATGGTTGCTTTCATTCTAGGAGCGCTCGCGCTCATTTCGACGTTTCTGTTCTGAGGCTGCGTATGCCCTTTGCCCCCAACCCGGAGCTTGGTAACAGAATCATCACCCTGATGGCAGCCCTGGTCCTGGTGCTGCAGATCGCCGCGGTTGGACAGCGCTGGATCGTTTCGAGTATTCGCATCTTTGCCGTGCAGTCGTTTCTCTTGGGAGCGATCGCGGCCGTCATCGCCTACTTCAACCAGGCCAGCCACATCTATATTGCCGCTCTCCTCGTAGTCTTTTTGAAAGCGGGACTGCTTCCCCGGCTGCTGGAGCGACTGGTGGAGAGGATCGGCATCCGGCGCGAGATCGAGCCGCTGATCAACGTCCCGCTCTCGATCCTCATCGCAGGCGGCCTGACGCTGTTGGGCTACGTGGTCGCGGAGTCTTTCTACCATTCGGAAGAGACCTCGGCCCGGGCGGCGCTTGGACATAACACACTCGCCGTTGCCATCGCGCTGTTCCTGATCGGTTTCTTTGCGATGGTGAACCGCCGCAAAGCGTTGACGCAGGTCCTGGGACTGCTTTCGCTTGAAAACGGCCTCTTCCTCGCCGCGATTTCATTGACCTATGGAATGCCATTAGTGGTTGAGCTTGGCATCCTTTTTGATGTTCTGGTCGCGGTCATGGTCCTCGGCATTCTCGTCTTCCGTATCCGCGAGACGTTCGACTCCATGGACGTCAGCAAACTGCGGAAGTTGAGAGAGTAAGCAAACGTATGACTCTGGTCTGGCTTCTTATCATTCCGCTGATCGCTGGTCCTCTGGCCTTCTTCCTGCGAAGACGGCCCACGATGGAAGTGGTCAATCTGGCCGCCTTCAGTGTTGAGCTGGGCCTAGCCGTCGCCCTGGCGGCCCAGGTGCTTCGCAGCGGACCGGTTTCACTGTGGGATGGGTTCCTTTACGCCGACGCTCTCAGCGCGTTAGTAGTTCTCTTGTCGGCTTTTGTGGCCCTTGTCTGTTCCATCTATGCCGTCGGCTATTTTCGTCACGAGGAGAGAAGCGGAGTTTTGCAAGAGGCCGAGGAAGTGGGCGGCCGGTTTGCCGTCGATAAGTTGCGCGAGTACTACGCCCTAATGCCCCTCCTGGTTTTCGCTATGATGCTGGTCGCGCTCGCCAACAACCTGGGAATTCTCTGGGTGGCGGTTGAGGGAACCACCCTGGCATCGGTGTTCCTCGTCATGTTTTATGGACGCGACACCTCTCTTGAAGCTGCCTGGAAGTATGCCATCATCGGCGGCGTTGGCCTCTCCATGGCGTTGTTCGGCACCATTCTGACCTACTATTCCGCCTATGGAGCCCTCGGTACGGACACGCTTGCGGGTCTGAACTGGTCCGTCCTCGCGGGAAACGCCGCCCAGTTTGACAAGCCGACCATGCGGCTAGCCTTTATCCTTATTCTTCTCGGGTATGGAACCAAGGCCGGCATCGCTCCCATGCATACCTGGAAACCGGATGCCTATAGTGAAGCGCCGATCCCGGGGGCAGCGATGCTCGCCACCGGGGTCCTCAACTGCGCTCTCTACGGCCTGATGCGGTTCTACATTCTGACTTCGAAATGCCTGGGCCCACAGTTTGGCTCGCGGTTCCTGATTCTGTTCGGGCTGCTCTCCATGGGAGTGGCCGTCCCCTTCATCCTCGTGCAGAAGAACTTCCGGCGCCTGCTGGCTTATTCGAGCATTGACCACAGCGGGATCATGGTGCTGGCACTCGGCTTCGGAGGACCTTTGGGTGTCCTGGGCATGCTTCTGCACATGACATTTCATTCGGTGACCGAGCCCTTGCTCTTCTTTTGTGCTGGAAATGTCCAACAACATCTGAACACCGACCTGTTCCGGAAGGCGAAGGGCGGGTTGATCCATTCGATGCCGTTGACCGGAGCCGCATTTCTTATGGTGACTCTCGCGGTCACTGGCTCGCCTCCCTTCAGCTTTTTCCAGAGTGAGTTCACCGTTCTGCGGGCAGGGTTCAGCGGAGGGTATTTTGTGCTGGCGTTTTTCTTCATCTCCTTTCTCGTGCTGATTTTTTCCGGCTTCCTCGTGCACATCACCAACCTGGTTTTCGGTGAGGATCCGGGCCTTCCTCGAACCGACATGTGCCGCTGGAAAAAGTGCTCTGTCGTGGGTTTGGCCTTGGTGATTGTCGTTATGGGCTTTTGGATACCGGCTCCATTGTTTAGGCTGATTCAGGGTGCAGTGGGCATCGTGGTGGGTGGATTATGACGCAAGCAGGGTCCGCAATGTTTGAAGCTATCCGGCAGAAGTTCGGGCAGGTCCAGTCCATGCGTGCCGACCGCGAGGATGAAATCTATCTTCTTCTCGGCGATCCCGACATTCGGCCCATCACAGAACACCTGCGAGGCGAGTTCGGGGCCAGGCTGGTTACGGTGTTCTC